>Ga0307517_10001487_pt1 | contig 39178 bp, 20 predicted proteins | sample 23_EM_MG_FD_194515 | JGI IMG/M metagenome (GOLD analysis project Ga0307517, IMG submission 194515) | Populus trichocarpa ectomycorrhiza microbial communities from riparian zone in the Pacific Northwest, United States - 23_EM | ecosystem: Host-associated > Plants > Roots > Unclassified | place...
ACCGACTCAAATTGTGTTTGCTAAGGGTGTGCTTAGCAAAACACACCCTTATACCTTGGCCATACTTTTTATGCCCATTCTAATTTGATATTTGACCAAACGAATCTCTTTTCGATAACAGAAAATTCCAAAAATATTTGGGGCCTTCGTTGATTTATTTGTGAGCCCCTCACACTTTGTTTTTTTTTTTCTTTGTGTTTGTATTTTTTGTAGATGTGCTCAATCTGTGGACTATTACTGTTAAATGCAAATATATCATGCAATGTTTTTTTTTTTTACTTCCATCTAAAAAGGGCAAATAATAATAAAGGATAAACAAGAAAAAATGACATAGAAAATTTCTTCTTCAAATTCATTTTTTGCAAAAATATTCATTGACGCCAGAGTCAGGAGTATTGTATTTTTTGGATTTGTGCGATATTTATCAACGCCAAAGTTGGAAATATTTGTAGGAATTGTTCACTAACGCCAGAGTCAGGAATTCAAAAAATATTGCATGACCAAATAATTCAAGGAGAGGCGCAATGCGGGGAGGGTCCTTTTACTTTTAAGTAGATGACTCGTCGGGCCGTCGGAGCGGGACTTCTTTGGGAAAAAGAAATGGAATAACTTCGTTTTTCTGAAGGCAAGAATAAAAAAAAGAAAAAAGAAGAACAAATTCTTAGCAATTTTAGACAAAACCAGCAATGCAGCTTGTTTTAAGTAGGACGCTTAAGGGGTGATAGCATCTTTCCTTTTGCGTAACCAGTCCCGTACCATAGAATCTCTGTTGACCAGTTAGGGTTCCTAGTGACCATAATAGTAGGTAGCGACTCCTTGAACAAGATGTCAGATATCTGTTCCTTTTCCAATCGAGAGATTATTTTTAATTAGTCGCCGCGATGTCCGGGTGTGACATTAATGATGGAATCGTTCAAAAAACTACTAATAGAAAAACTTACAAAAGAAAAGGAGCAACAAAAAAAATGAGTTTAAAATCTAACAGGAAAAAACCAAATAAAGATAAAATTTGAAAAAAAAATCAAAATTATCCCCAAAAAATTAAGAAAATGATAAGGACAAAATTTGACATCGAGAGATGAAATTGAGAAAACAAATCAATAAAAACATCATGCAAAACAAAAAAAAATAGCAATTAAAAAACTTAGAACTAAATCTAACATAAAAATTAAATGAAATTAAATATTCATGGATGAAATTGTAAAAAACCAATCCATAAAGAAAATGATTTAAAAATAGCAACTAAAAGAAACATGATCAAATTTGACACAAAAATTAAATGAAAAAAATAATTGGGGTGAAATTAAAAAAAAAAAACAAATCAATCAAGAAAACAATTCAAAACAAAACAAATAGCAATTCAAAAACTGAGCACCAAATTTGAAAACAAATTTCAAAAATCAAATGATTAGGGATGAAATGAAAAATAAAATTCAATTAAAAACAACCAATGTAAATAAAAAAAATTGCAAATAAGAGAAGAGGGACTGAATCGAAAGAAAAAAACAATTGAAGGGTTGATTTGATTTTCTGCATGGCCTGTATGCAAATCCAGGAAGAAAGAGAAGGAAAAGAAAGAAAAAGAAAGAAAAAATCATTTCCGACCAAACCATGCCGAACCACTATACATGTGCCATCTAGGAAGGAAAAAGACGTTGAGACGAATCCAATGATACGGCGGGAGCGCCAATATACCCACCAGAGTCAGGGGCACACTCCGCCCGAATTCGACGGAGTGGCTGATACGCTAGCAAGTGCCTTGCACGAGCCAATAGCTTTTTCGGTTTTTTTGAATTGCACAAAACCGAAAATGCCCTCAAGACTGATCAACAATCACAAACATATCATAGTGAAATTACTACAAAGCCCCTAAATGCAAGGCAAAAATTTTGGAATGGCATGAGTATTGTCGTAATTCCACTGTTCGACCAAACATGAAAATACAAAATCACTCTTGTGTAGAAAGCATTGAATTATTTTATTCTAGGGTTAAATTTTTTATTTTATTGTGCATTTACAAACACAATTACCAAAATAACCCCACTCAATTCTCAAAAAGACATTCATGTCCTGTGGAAAAGACCATCCTACCCCCGAAAGCAAAGGTAAAAGAGAGAATGACTAAGGGGCATGACAATAATTACACTATTGAAATGAATAGTAAATTATGTCTTGGAGCACAATAATATCACCATCAACTTTAGCTTTTTGTTAATAATGGTTTTAAAAAATAGGTTTAAAAATATAATTTTAATTACGGTATAAAAAAATATATTTGGTCAAAACTTTTGTTAAATATATTTTTACATGTAAAATTAAAAAAAAAAACATATCTCCATCTTCATAAATAAAAAATGTTATTTTAGCTTTTATAAAAATAAAATTTGAAATGTAATTATATTTGGGATCTAGTGAAAAATAAAAATTATTTTGCTAACCAAATAATTTTTATTTGTGGTTGGTAAGAAAAAACTACTATAATATCAAATGAAATCTTAAATTAACTGAATTGTTTTATTAAAAGAAACTTTTAAACCGATATTAATTTAGAATTTTTTTGAAAAAAAATCTAAAATAACATTATTTAATTTTTTTTTATTATTATTAACTTGAGCCCATCTAGACCCTAGTTTATGAGTCATTGATTAACCTGGCCAACTCCTGCAACTTTGATTGAATAGTGGTTTTGTTTCCTCGAAGTTTTATTGTGGTTTGAATTTAAGAAGAGATCGTGAGAAGGATAATTTCTTATGTAAATGTATTATATTGAGATTGGGATGTGTACGATGTATCAATTTAATTTTGGGTTTGAAATTGACCACGTCATTTGCATATGTTAAGATGAAAAGGGGAAAACTTTAGACATTTTTCCTATATATTATTATTTCTTTAATCATTTAAAAGTTATTTCAATTTTGATAAAATATACTAATTTGTTTAATAATGTTATATGGAATAGTGTGTCCTATTTCTTACGGTTTTTCAAGATTTTGAATAACGGGCCTTTCTTTTGTATTTATTGTTTTGTTTAGCAATAGTTTGATTTATTATTATTATTATTATTATTATTATTTCATGAAAGTATACAGTTAGGTTTAAACTTTGATGGAATTTGCTTACATTTCGTTATATTCAGAGTAAACTTTGTTGTCCATATCACATCGTTGTTAATTAATCGAGTGGAAGATAAATAGAGAGACTCCAAATACATGCTTCTTGCATCGAATATCTTTACATTTAGCTTCTTCTTAGAGTAAAGTGATTTTTTAATTATTTCTCATCTTATTTTTAATGATTTTTATATATTTATATTAAAAAATAAAATTTTTAAAAAATATAAAAAAATATTTTCAACTAAAATATATTTTTTACAAATAACCTAAATCACAAGAGAAATTAGAAAATAATTATTATAGGTCACCCAAGACTCGGAGACCGAGATGTTTAAGAAAATATTAGTAATTTTCAAAGTGTTTTTTAAAAATATTAAAAAAATATTTTATAACAAAAAAAATAAAAAGAATTATTTTAAAAAAAATACATTTTCAAAACACAACTATACAAGCTCTAAATACTTGTTCTAAATATTTGTGATTGTAGCGTGTCACACTCACTAAGACACCATCTGAAAATGTGATTGAATTACGTTATTTTCAAAATTTTGAATTTCTTTTTAAAATATTTCTAATTACTATTTTTTTAGTGTTTTTTAATTATTTTAATATACTAATATTAAAAAAATATATTTTTTAATATATTAAAGTAAAAAAAACACTTTAAAAAACATTATATACTACAATCTAAATAAATATCTAAATCTAGTAAGTTAATCTAGAAAACTGAAGTTTCTAGTTAAACCAAACATAACTCAAGTTAACTCCAACGGTTCTATTTTAACAAAAACAATTGACCACTAATTCTCTTTTTTAAGTCAATCCACAAGTAGATTTGACAAATATGGTTTTATTAGTGAAATAGAAAAGGCCCAGACAGTTGATGTGTCATCTCCCAAGACTTCCAACTAGAAAAGGAGTTTGTTCCAATAGGAAGGAAGTTGTAGTTTAACTCTGTCATAATCAAAATTCAAATGCATAACCTGCTTCATTAATTTAACATAACTGGAAAACTATACACTACTAAAGAAAGTAGTCTTGAAATAATGACATGAGAACTCAGCCATTCGAGAAGCTCGACTTCAATGACGAGAGTTCCATGTATGATAGAGGATGCAACTCAAATAATGTAGCATCCAGGCCGATGTTCAGGAAAAAAAAAACTAGTGATTTCAGTAATAGATTGTGATAGAATCATTTGTTTTTAGATCTGATCCTTTCATTTCTATGCAGTATATTCATAAAATTAACCAAAACTAGGATTATTGATCAATCCCGCTTCAAGGCCTTCGCTATATAGGCTCTTGTAAGCACAATTGCAAGGTAAGCCATGACTGTGATGGTAATACCTGCCAGCAAAACTAAACGATCAAAAGCTGCATCCTGCACAGTGTAGACCCGAAGCCTGATTGTGTCCCAGTTGCTCTCCGTCCAGACAGGATCCACCATTCCCATGGGATCAGAAGAATCTGAAGGCAACACACGCCAAGTTCCAGATTCATAGTTCAAGCGTGTTGAATACGCTGGTACATACCTGTAATGATCAACACCCCTCTCAGAAACAAGCAATCGAAAAGGCAATTGTAATTATTAAATACTGAATATGGAACCACATTGCAAGTCATTCTTATACTATCATGTGAGCAGAAGAAAATAAAAAATATCAGCTCCATAGAGGCATGCTGCTATCCTGTCTATAGAGGCAGTAAAGCATGCAGATGTAATACAGCATATCATGTGATGGCAGGGGAAACAAGAAGTCCGCATGGTACCTAAAGTAAATTCCATGCAGGGTATAGTTCATTTTCCATAACATTTTGATCAACATATTCAGCTTCCACTCTTGTGCACAGTAACAGAACATGCAAATCTATTAGTCCTTACTGATCCTTTCGCAGTAACGTAGGTTCATACTTTGTATGTGGATATGGTGGTAGAGCTAGGCATGGAAGGAAATTTCCAAGTATAGTCTGTTGGAGCAAGGTAATGCCCCCTATGTGTGCAGAGAAAAGGCTAAGCATCCAATGCTGAGTGCCATCTTTAACCTAGTCTTATCAGCATGCTTATTTAATGTCTCCCCTTGATTACTACTCTGAACTAGTAGCTTCTAGCCAGTAAGTACCTGGTTGTAGAAATAGCACAGACTCCCTTCCCATCTACCTCTGCCTTAATGCACACACCACCTTTGTTGCTGCACTCTTTTGAACAATCAGAGCTCGCATCCTCCATCGAACTAGAAGTTCTATCAGCTAGAAAATTCCATATAAACCTGGAAACATCATCAACATATCCAAGATAGGGATTTGACGAAGGTTCCCCAAGGATAACTCCAACATAGTGGTTTGGGCATTGATTGGTTGGTACTATATAACTTTTCACCAACTCACAAGACAATCCTGGTTCACAGTCCAATAGGCAACTCATCAGTTCTTCAACTAGAGAGGCATTGACATTGATGGCATCAAGAGCTGTGCTGCTTAAACTTTTGTCATCACTTGCAAGGATATAAAGTGTGCGGGCAACAAGAGAAGCAGCTGCCACTATGGCTGAAGAATTTATATTTGCTGCATTCAAGATATAAAACAGTAAACCACCCAAATTTTTTTTTTAAGATATCAATCAGATATGTGATTATATATAATTTGGGATAAGAGCCCGTTTGACATCGTGGTAGCGGTTGCTTTTCAAAGTGTTTTTCACTTGGAAATGCATCGAAATAATGTTTTTTTCATTTTTTATAATTTATTCCTGACATCGGCACATCAAAACAATTTAAAAACACCCAAAAAAATAATTTGAAGCAAAAAAAAATCAAATTTTTACAAAAGAACTTTCCATCCGTAAAAACAAAAAACAAACGGGGCCTAAATCTTAGGTTTTTTGGGGGGGGGGGGCAACAAGAAAGTAAATCAACTCACACATATCATCCAAGTGACTGTGGTAAAACTTATCAGAGAAAGAAGTATCAAAATCTTCCAATACCATCCCAGAAGTTGAAGGGTTCTGCAGAGAGAAAATCAAACCATAATAACACTCCATGCTTCAATGACATAAATTATTTCTTCTTAAGCTATCAAGCACATGTTATTTTGTTCTTCTAGTGAAAATGCATGATGTATTCACCAAGGCAAAAGAGTGAGAGGATATAATCAATGTAAGCAACTGTTAGAGGCACCATTAAATCAGTTGTAAGATCTTTCATCGAAAACATTTTCTTTCTGTGTTCGAGTTGTTTTTAAAACTCGATATTGCAGTGCATTCATTATGATAAACATGAATGAGTGCAAAGGCAAGAAAAGACACGAACTACAGGCTTGTATATCTATTCCTATTCCAAAGCCAACAAATTACATGGACTGGAAGATCTCAAAGAATACATACAATCCCAAATATGGAACATGCCCAACAAGAAACATCAATTAAATAAGCACAAGGTAAACCATGAAAGCAATTAAATACTCTAGCAAACTGTAAACAACAAAAGTCTCCATATAATTCTGTGCATAATCCATGCAAACAAGAAAAATAAATAAACAGATGATGATAATAGAAAATTAATGATTTCACTTCTTAAAACCTTTTTAAGAAATGCCATCAAGGATGATGGGGGTATCCCTGGATTTAAAGTGCTTGCTGATGAAACTGTAATGTTTTCAAGTGAATCTCGAGCATGTTTTAAGGCATTCAATGTTTCATTGGTGGCCAGTGAAACCTGCAATGATAAATACTAGATGAGCAATCTACACTCGCTGGCTATAATCAATTTGAGAAATCACACGAGAACACACACACACACACACAAGCTTCAAAGGAATTCATGTTCTGAAAATCACAATCAAGCATCTATGAAATCCTAGACAAGATAAAACAAGAAAAACATACTATTGTTGAATAAAAATATTACATGAATGTATCAATTTAAGAAAGAATAGTGCCATGCGGCATTAAAAGGTGGACACAAATATCAGCACCTGCAAATCACTGCCAATGGTTTGTGGGCCCCATAAAATCAATGGCCCAAATATATTTGTGTTATGATTGTGCCCTCCTTTTTGAGCCATAAGTCTTTTCCCTTTAAGAAAACAAACCAGCACATTACTTATTTCTTCTAATGATGTACTTGATAATGATGTAATTTTACTGTTGAAGCTCTATGACTAAGATAAAATTGAAGTGATTTCAAGTTTGGCTCAGAGCTCTGAAGGGCAAATGCATAGAATGAGTGGAATCCAAGCAGAAAAGACAAGCGGCACCAAATTATGATTCCATCAGCATTCTTGAAGACAAAGCTGCAGTGGAACAAGCCACTTTAAACAAAAAAAAAAAAGAAAGATAATCAAACAAAACAGACAAATGTAATAAGACCTGCCGGTATATAAGCTGGGGTTCCACCAATATTATAATTCACAAGTTCCACCTATATTATAGTTCACCTATAGAACAAAAAAGCAATTGCTTTTTAAAATTTTAATTTTCAATATGATATGCATTAGTATCTTCATTACACACTAACAGAGAGAGAGAGAGAGAAATTTGTTTGGAATTCAAACAAAATATAAAGAGCTGCAGAAATACAGGATATAGAGTTCGCACCGCAGCTGTGTGAGCAAAAAATGTGCTATTCCCTTGACTGAAGCCCTTTCCAACAGATCCAATTTCTATGACCTATTGGACATCAACAGTTAATGGTTTAATAAGGCGTTGATTTGTGAAGTGCTGATGAAACATGATAAAATAACTTCACATGAAACTGAAAAATCTGCAACCAAAATACCACAACACTACCCAAATGATCTTCTAACTACAATTGTTTTAATTCTATCATTGCAGTGGACAAGTGTTTCTGGAACAATCTAACAGAAGAGACCAACAACCTGATAGATAGCAAGTGTGCTTCAGATTATATTAATGAAGATCACAAGAATACCGTTTCAATCAGACTACTGTTGAGCCCATTAACAGCCTCTGATTGTAAATCTAGTTCAAACAAAAATCTCCTGCTACCAAGGTAACCCCATGCCTCCCCTGTGAAAACTGAAAAGACAAGCTGCACCATAATTATGATACTATCAGCATTCTTGGAGGCAAAGCAGCAGTAGAAGTAGCCACCAAAAACAAATAAGAGATAATCAAACAAAATAGATAAATGCAATAAGAAGACCACCAGAATATAAAATAGGCTTCCAATAATATTACAATTCATTAGTTCCACCTATAATATAATTCACCAGTAGAAAGCAAAAGCAATCGCTTCTTTATATTTTTCATTTTCAACGCCCACTGATACATGTTAGTATCTTCATTACAAATTGTGATGTAGCAGGCATTGATTCTCTGATACGTGCACAGAAACCTTATTAAATGACCGAGGTTTAAGATTTCAGTAAGTTTATACCACACTGAATCAACAAATCAAGTATAAACAAAACCATGATATTTCAGTGAATCGTATTTTGATGCCAGAAAAACATGAGAACAAAAACAACTGTAGTAAAATGAACACAATCAACTCCTCATTAAAGCCCTTGTACAAATCAACAGAAATTACATTCCACAGAAAGTACCAGTTTCAAACACACCTGTTTACCAAGGTCATCCAGACCATTTACATGAGAAAGTGAATCAACAGCTGCCAGCAATGCTATCAGTCCCTGAACGTGTTCCCAAAATAATTATCCACTAATTTGGGATAGAAAAGGGATCATCAAGAAATAAATATTCCACAATGAAAGGGTGAGAACTAAAGAACTTGAACTTACAGAAATAGGGGATTCGGCACCTAAATTTTTATCACGGAAAAATGAAGCAGAATCCATAGATGCGACAGTTAATATAATTGGCTTGGAGTGATTTGTGGATGAATTATTAATTGGAGGAAGCGACGACCAAACACTGCCCTTCATAAGAGGCACAATTAAGATTGCGGAACAATTATCAGTAAAATTGTTTTCCAAGCATAAAGGGATTGCCATTATAACACTAATAATTCATGCAAATAAAGCTTAATAAAAAGTAACGTTAGCCGCAAGCAAGATAATATATTGTTAATTTAGCAATTATGTTCACTTATTCATCCTATCAGTAGCCATAAGTGTAGGACTGAGTCCCACTCTATCCGATACATAAATGAACATGTAGAAGTGAGTATTCCCAGCTCCTGGTAAAGCATGTCAACCATAATTAGGTGACCAATTTTAATGGAATTTTACCTTGAAATTTGTTGTAGAAAAAGGATAAATTGTGGGGCAAAGAACAGTGATAAAATCAACATCAATTATTAACTATAAAATAAAAGAGGAGGGGGTTTTACTGTACCCCTCCTCACAAAGCACTATTATATAGTGCTTTGCTCTCCCTTTTTTTTTCTTCTTTGATTTTTTTTTCAATCAAAGTTTTTTTTTGTTTAATTTCATTCTTTAATATTAGATTTTTTTGCTATTTAGTTATCACATTCTCATAACATGGATCCTAAGTTTGGCAGGTTAACCCAGTTGACTTAGATTTTTTTTCTTTTTTTTAATTTTTTTTTTCAATTTCATCCTTTAATATTGATTTGATTGATAATTAAACTTCATGATTTGTTTTGTTTTCTTTTCATTTGGTTATCCTAGTCTTATGACCTGAGAATAGTGCTTAATGGGTTAATCCGAATTAACTCAGGTTGTTTTTTGTGTTTTTTATTTAATTGATTTTGTTTTTCAATTTTATCATTCAATATTGGGTCGGTTAGAAATTAAGCTTCATAATCTGTTTTGATTTGTTTTTTTATGAGAATATATTGATTTCAAGATCAAGGTCATGAGTTTTAGCATTTTAACCCTTGTTAAATCAGGTCGTTTTTTTTTCTTTTTCTTTTTAAGAGGTTATATCGGTCTCATGACCTGGTTCACGAGTCCTTCAACATTGAACTTGCTTTTTATTAGGTTGTCTCTATCTTATGACCCCGGTCATAGGTTTGACAGGTTAACCCAACAACTCATTCTTTCTCTCTTTTTTATTGACTATTTTTTTTCTAATTTCATCAATTAATGTTGTGTTTGATTGGGAATTAGGCTTGATGATTTGTTTCGGTTTGTTTTTCATTAGGTTATCCTGATCTTATGACCCCGTAATAGTGCTTAACGGTTAACTTGGGTTGACTTGGCTTATTTTTTATGTTATTTTTTAATTAAGATTTTAACAAATTTCATCATTCAACATTAGGTCCGACATGAGCAATTGATAATCAAGCTTTATAATTTGTTTTGACTTTCTCTCTATAGGGTTATCTCAGTATCAAAACCAAAGTCGCAGATTTGACATGTTAACCGGAGTTAAATCAGGTCATTTTTTTATTTTTTTCTAAAAGACTATTTCGGTCTAATGACCCGGATCATGAGTTTGGTGAATTAGCTTAGGTTGTTTTTTATGTTTTTTTTTTTAATTGATATCTTTTTTATTCTCATCCTTCAATATTGGGCTGGTTGGGGATTGAAATTCGTAATTTGTTTTAATTTGCTTTTCATAGAGTTATCTCGGTCTTATGACCTGAGTTGCAAGTTTGACATATTAACTCGGGTTTTTTTGTCCTTTTTTAATTGATTTTTTTTTCAATTTCATCCTTCAATATTGGGTTGATTAGGAATTAAACTTCATAATTTATTTTGATTTGCTTTCTATAGGGTTATCATAGTCTCATAACCAGGGTCATGAATTTGACACGTTAACCCAGGTTTTTAAAGGTCAAGCTAATATGTTGTTATTTTAATATTAGAAAAAGATATCATCTTGAAATTTTGTTTAGTCAAATATTGTTTTCACGGGTTGTATAAGTTGTTTTTGGACCAATAAAGTCAATCGGGTTATCTCAGGTAAAACCTCACATGATTTTTATTTTTATTTTCGCTAGGAAAAAAAACATTAGCAACATTTGAATATTTTTTTTATGTTCAAGAAAAATTTGACTTAACCTGCAGCGTAGTGCGGGTCAATCATCTAGTCAATTGACTATTATCAAAATGACAGTTTTATCTCTAAAGTTGAAAAACATAACCTAAAAGGATAAGAAACTACTGAATAGAAAACCAAATTGTTACTAAATAAGATATAAGATAACCTTCTTATTAAGACTGCTCTAATAGGAAATAATTTGAATCACTAATAACAAATAAAAACCACGAATAACTAAATAAAACCAAAAAATCATATGGTGATAAAATGATCCTAGAAGTCTTGTTTGGTTCTCTATTAGAGTTCCAAACAAGATGAGCCTGAGGTTACTAATTACTAGTTAAGTTACTATGTGCCTTGAATCTATCAATACCATGTGTTCTTCCTATCACTAAGAGTACTTACATTTTCTCTATCTCAAGTTCATAAAGGCAAATAGGCATGTGCTACATGAAGAAAAGTTTTATGAACTTGCAAGCTTAAATTGATGCCAGAGATTACCACCATATGGTTTTACAAGTCAAAAACACCACCAAGATAAGAGAGCCCAAATGGAAGATTACCTACCTGTATCCACCTAATGGAAAGCAAGTCTGTTCTTGTAAACAGGATTCTGAATCATGGGTACCAGATTTTGTTGTCTATTTAAAGACAAGTGAATTACAAAATCAGAAGAATTCACCTTATACAGTTAATTGATAAGGAAAGGGAATTTGTCGTACTGAAGGTGCAGAATCAAGTACCTGCATCACTGAATCAAACTCAACCACATCTGCGGTATAATCATTCCTTTTCTTCTCATTGTTCATGGCAACCTTCATGGATATGTGACATAATAAATTGCAAGTTAGACCAAAGCTAAAATACCCCATGAAAAAACAATCAAAATATAATCCATGAAAAAAATACAAAACATGTAATGTTACATGGGAACCGTTTGTAATTCATTACATATGCAAAAAATTGTTTTCACAATTCATAAAGTCCATAGCACTGCAACTGATGAGGTGCATGCCACAATCACTGCTTCAAATTGATTTATTTTTCTCAGTTGATAAAAGTTGAACAGTTCGCTGACTGCTTAGTCAACCTCTGTTTTCGATGTTAAAGCACATGCTTGGTACATTCTCCTTATTGAAAGATTCTCAAATTCATACCCACAAATAATTCACTGAGGATCTACACATCAAAATTGCTAAAGTTAATAAAATTTTACAGACTAATGAATGCCACCTAGTAAAATATCAAATTTGTCGATGCTCTATAGCAACCTACTAACATGGACCAACAAATCATTACAGGGATGTCTTGCCAGTAACTACATGTTTTACCTCCTGCACCAACTGTGCACCACCCTCAGTGAGTAAGAATACAGGAAAACTGTAAGCTTTCCACATCATACCAGATCCCTGCACATGCAAAATGATGATGCTTTAGCTAGTGAAGCAGCTGTGCAAAATAGAATGGGTCTAAAAGTACTCATGAGTGGGAAATACTGTTTGATGACCATTAGATATAATTATCATATAGTTTCCACAGACCAACTACTTATAAGCTATAACTTTAAGAAGCTTTGGTTGTAAGTTGTAACATATCATACAATTGGGTTCCATTCATAGTTGATGCTTTTGTAAGGTGCATATTCAGCTCCTGGGAACTTTTGGTCTGGAGAAAATCCTGAGACAAAGAGAAACATTCACTGTTAGCATTTAGCATCACATAACTGTAAAGTATTCCCACAATATCTGGATGAAAAAGGATGATAACTAGTAGAAGCCTACATTTACCTTTTAATTTGATTTGTGAGTCCATCCCTTGTTCAACTAAAACACCACCAATGTTCTTGGCAAAACTTGAATCATTTGATATTCTGAAGCAGAAACAGATATCTGACATTATATTATCAAAGATATTATGCCTTCACTGAATAATAAACCCAGATTCCAAAGCAACATGAATAAAATAATATTCCAGCAAAATATTGTTTGAAGAAATTTACAACTTGACTTAATTTCATAAACAACACTAACATGCTGTATAACTAAAACCATCCTCCCGCCTCCCCATCCCCTCCAAAAACAAAAGTGTAAAATTTCAAAATGCTGGTTTTACACTTCAAATGAAGGGCTAGACCCAATTTGAAGAAACTCTAGTAAATGAGCAAATTTTATTGCTTCAAATACATATTTCCACATCGCTGCCCTTGCTTTGCCTAGAAACAACAAAGATTCTCTGCTTTCCTAGGTCTCTAGTTAAATGACAGCATATTTCAACACCAGCATTAATTGATACAACAAGCCAACCTTTTCCCAGACCAACCTCTAAACCTGGAGAAACTTTAGTAGTTGGAATGCCACCAACCATTCTGTAAGCATCAAAATAACCATTGTGCTCCTTTCTACATTGCTTTTTTTTTTTTCAGAACAAACAGCATAAGATCTATCCACTTATTGTCACAGTTTTTACATATCAAGAGCGGGGGAAAAACCCTTCAATTAAGACTGCTTTAATAAGTATTAACAAATTCCAAAGCTAAGCAAGCTTACTCCACACCCCTCAAAACCTCAAAAAGTATTTCAGATTTACCTAATCTGAAAATTCATTAAGAACAGCATACTTAAACATAAATTTGCCATCTTTACTAAATAAAACTAAAAATAAAACGATCACATAATTCATTCTTAGCCTCCTTGCAACCCAAAAACATTAAGTAAAACCCATGTAAAATTCTTGTTATAGAATGGAAACAGATACATCAACAGATACACAGATACATACCTGCCAATAAGTTCAAGAAACTCATCTAAGGACACCAAAACTGCAGAAGGCTTACTAACTTCATTAACATTCTTGTATCTTACAACCGGAGCAACCACCTTATCTCGTCCGGGATCTACACATAATTAATCAAAGCAATCACTAACAAACGAAATTAAAATCCCATTAAAATGGAAAACAGATTGAGTCTTTAGGTTATAAATTACTAATACTTACTTGAACAGCCAATTTCTCCGGTAAGATTGAGTAATCTAACACAAGGGTATCCATCAAAATCCACATACATTGACTTTGTTAGATCAGGAACTGACTCCATTGAATTTACTGAACCTAAAAAAATTAAAAATTAGTAATTGAAAACACAAGATAGTAGTAGTAATGAAGAAATTGAGAGAATTGTTGAAGAACTGACCAGAGAAAGAGAGGGGAAAGTGAGAAATGAAGAGAAAAAGAAGAAATGGAAGAAGACAAGGAAGGTCTGTGGCCATGTCGAGGTTTAATTTATGGATTTTTGTGGATAAAATTGGAAACCCTAGGTCATAGCCATAACTGTGAATTCAAGCAGAGAAGAAGACCCTCTCTCTCTCTCTCTCTCTCTGAGTTCAAAAGCTGACTAGTTGTACTTACGACGGAAATTAAACGGCATCGACCTGACACGGGAAGGAAACAAGGACTCTTTCTTTTGGGTCCAATAGAAGGGCCGGGCCTATAACCCTTTTTTGTATTTTTAAAACAAAAATTAAAAATAAATTATTTTAATTAAAAATATATTAAAATGATAATATTTTAGATTGATAAAAATTATCTTTATTAAATAATCCAATTCATGACTTGAATTCTGAACTAAATCGAACTTAATAACTTTGATGAAAGTAGAATTTTTGATGATAATCATTTGTATATGATGTTTTATACTAATGTAATGTAAAAGTATTGCTTTGAAAGTATATAATAGTTTCTCACATAACAATTTCTTTTCATCAATTCATTAAAAAAAGCTTTTTTATTATCATTGATATTAATTAATCTCTAGTATTTTGATTTTAGCTAATGGAGTATAATTTGTCAAAAAAAAAAAACACTACTTAGTAAAAAGAGTAGGAAAGGTGGAATTGAGTGATGGTATTGAAAGGAATGAAAAAAAAAGAGTTGATCATAATAATTCAAATAGTGAAAGAAATTACTCAATTGGCATTTTTATCGAATTATATTCAATTGATTGAAATTGAATTTACAAGACTAATTTGATTGTATTAATAAGATTAGTCATCAAACTTACTTGAGTTTTTTTCTTATATCCTCAATGAGTTTAGATCCAAAAATTTTATGATATACACGAGTAATTAGTGGTATTCTTCATTAGTTATATAATGGGATTAACTTTAAAGAAGGATACAGACATAAATGACTTATGAAAAGTGATGAAAATATCTTCTTCTAACATTTTTCTTTTCTATATGTATTTTTATATTTATTTAAAGTGAATCTCGAGAATAACTAATAAGATGTCACTAACAATATAAAATTACTCGTTTAGATCACCTCATCATATAATTTAGGTAACTCGACAGTATAAAAAGAAAGGTCATTAGGGGTTGTTTTCATGTCATATTTCCATTCTAAATTCATTTTGACTTGGAGCCCAAAGCCATCTTATTTGTCAGTGAACCATTCATATGAGCATCTTTTTTTCTCATTATTATGGTTGGATAACATTGCTCTACTCCATTGAAAGCAAGTTATGTCTCTAATCACCAACCATTGTTGCAAACATGGAAGTTCTGAATTCCAATGCTATAAATTACATTCTTAAAGACAATACGTCTAACTATGACAGAGCTAAGGAAATGAGAGGAAACAAAAGCTGGTGTTAAGGGACTAGTTGACTCTGGTGTGATTAGGATACCAGGGTTTTTTGTCGACTCACGAGAGAATGTGGAGAAGTCATTAACTAAGACTAACAATATCAGCCTTCAGGTTCTAATGATAGATTTTGAAGGTCGGAGAACTAAAGTAATAGATGAGATCCATAAAGCATCAGAAGAATGTGGGTTCTTCTAAATTGTAAATCATTGCATTCCTAATAGTGTCATGGATGAGATGTTAACGGGTCTAGGCAGTTCCACAAGCAACCATATAAGAACAAGATTGGCTATTACTTGCATGACCCTAATCAATTAGTAAAAGTTCCATAGTGTAAGCATCCAACTGACTAAAGCCTAAGCACAGTAGAAGGATTCAATATCATTGTCTTTTCAGGATGGTAAGCTAGATCTTGAACTCATTCTTATGACTTTCAGGTTTTGTAAATGTCAATATTAAGATTCACATTTATCTATCTATTTACTCAATTTCCTAGGAGACTGTTACTTGATTTTGTTGAACAGATGAAAAGAGACACTATCTGAACTCTTATCAAAAACACTTAGGCTTTGCTACGACTATATTTCAAGCATAGAATGCATGAAAACTTAAACTTTATTTTGTAGTTATTACCTTGCTTGTCTTGAACCAGATTTGACAATCGATACTACAGACCATATAGATCAATCTTTTATGACTATACTTCTGCAAGACAATATAAGTGGCTTACAAGTTCATCACCAAAACCAATGGATTGATGTCCCTCTATATAGGATGCTCTCATGGTAAATATAAGGAACTTTATGCAGGTAAATTTTTATTTCTTTGATGTTGATCTTAGTACTTGTCCCCTATGTACTTTTTTCATCATAGTTTCTATATTTATAGGTCCTATAACATATATGGTGTTCAATAAATGCTAAATTCGAAACATAAATTAAATGCTTGTACAATGGAGTAGTAGTGATATATTTATTTTCTTGTCCTGAAACATCTTTTATGCTTAGTGAATTTCTCTTAGGTCTTGAAGGAACATATTTGTCTTTGCAAGTGAATCATAACATGGTAATGTTGATTCAACATTTTAATCACAAACATTATAACCTTTTATAGCTCAAAAGAACTAAAAATCAACAGACTTTTGCACACAAAAACATCATATAAACATTTTAGTTTGTCATTTTTTTTTTTGCAGAAAAAGTTCAGAAAACATCATTAAGCTTGCATTCTTAAAAATAAAAAGTAGAGTTACAATTTTTCATCACTGAAATGATAAATTTAATCTACTAGTTGATCTTCACTATTAAATTGTTTTCTTTTAAGTTAAAAAAATTATCTGAGATATCTTAAAAATGTTGATTTCATCATTTTTTCATAATTGATCACCAATGACAAGTTTAGAAGCGTGGAGTATAGAGTTGTTATCGGAGACATCAGATTCAGGGCATTAGTTGGGTGTTTTTTCTATCCAAGTACAGTGAACACATTCAAGCCATATGGGGTAATCAAGGAGCTTCTATATGATAACTCACCGATATATAGGGAAACTCATGCTCTTGAATTTATGGCATATTACATGTCTAAAAAAACAGCATTACCTCGACGATTTCTCATTTTAAGTAGGTATGATAAGTATAAGCTCATGCTTGTTGCTTTATGATTTCCAGTGCAAAAACTAGTTGAAGATTAGATTCATCTCAACTGCAATAAAACTACTCCATCCATTATCATCAACTTCTTTTATAGTTTTTATTTCAATCAAACATTTTATGTCAATGCAGATACTATCATGAATTTTCAAGTGGTTAAGAGACCTTTAAGAAATGCCTTTCACATTTTCAAAGCTCCATGCTAGCTGCTAGCTACGAGCTGCTTGAACCTCCAGGACCATCTCTATTTGAAAATGTGATTTAGATCCTTTCATATTCTTAATGTTTCAAATCTAACCATTGATTTTGAATTCAATAATATTGGTTAGATGAAGAAAATAAAATAATAAGGAATTAAACTTTACTAGTGAGATTAATTGAAATGGGAAAAGAAAGGTCGAAGGTGTTAAACTTACAGAGCTTTTTGAGAAAAAAATGTTTTTTTCTCATTGAGAATTTTCATTGTATACAAATAGTATAAAATCTATATAAGTTAATTTCTAGCCTCTAGAACATTAAAACTACCATATACAATTAGCCTACATAATATATCCTAATAAAAGAAAGATTTACAAACAAATGAATTAATTGTCAAAGTTATACAAGGTATAAAATTTATTGCCTTTAAATGGCCAACTGACTTTCCTTTGACATACCCCTCAAATTGATGCTTGTAAATTTGCAAGCATCAATTTGCTAACAAGAAAATGTTATTGCTGATGTGTCATGGCTTTGATGAAGATATCTGTGATCTGTAAAGTAGTGGAGATGTGTGGAAAGGTAATAACTCTGCAGTCAAAGTCCTTCTAAATAGAGTGATAGTTAACCTCTATGTGCTTTGTATGCTCATGGTAGAAAGAGATGTTAGGTAGGGTGATGGTTACGTAGATAAGACTACCAACCAGCTTTCAATAGAGAGTGAGATCCTTAAGAAGCTCCCCTTTATCACTATGATATTTAACTTTAATTTTTATGAGAGTGTAAAAAAAAGTAGAGTATATGAGTTATGCTAACTAAATCAAATCCTGAATATACTTGTGTTAATTTAAAAGATATAAGGTCGACGATGCACCTCTAACCTCAAGAAATAGGTGAGTTACACAAGGTCTTTCATGTTGAAAGTAGAATGCATCAATTTTTGAATCTCAGAGATAACTGTTATATTAGAATTAGTGACAATGTCATCTACATAAATAATGAGCATTACTATACCATTAGATGTTCTCTATAGAAAAATAAAAGAGTCATAATGACTATGAGTGAATGAAAACCCAATGAGAATGTTGCAAAAATTTTCGAACCATGTTTTTGGTGTTTGGTTCAAACCATACAAAAAATGATTTAATTTACAAACAACAGTAGGTGAGGAAATAGGCATACTAAAAGGGTTCATGTAAACTTTCTCTTTAAGATCACCGTGTAGAAATGGATTCTTAACATTCATTTAATGTAAAGGCTAGGAATGAGAGTTGGCAATGGATATGATTGTGCACACAATAGTCATCTTGGCAATTGGTGCAAATATTTCATCGTAGTTTAGGCCATACTTTTATTTAATGCCAATAACCACTAACTGAGCCTTGTAATGATCTACGAATCCATCAAAACAAAGCTTAATAGAAAACACCGACTTACTCTCAATTGGTTTGGTAGATAGAGGGCACATAACAACATCCTAAATGTGATTTTCTTCTAGTGCTAGAAGTTCTGTTCCAATAGCTTTCTACCAACACTCATACATCATTGCTTGTTTGTAACTTGAGATAATAGGAATAGAAGACAAAGTGGTTGTTAAGGATAAAAGAGTTTTAAAACCAAATGTATTTAAGGATCTACAAACCCAAGTACTATGTTTGAAAGGAACAAGTGTAATTGCTGGAACAAAATCAGTAGTTTGGGGATGATCTGAAGAGGGCTCAAGAGGTGTAGGAATCTGAGTTGATGGGGAGCAAGATTATTGCTGGTAAATAGAAGAGACTTAAAAGTTATCAGATCTACAAAATGGTTAGTAAATAATGGCAGAATATAGAATAAAGGGGAAATAAGATCAAGATGAGTTTGCAAAAATAAATGGTTTTCTATAAAGATAACATTTATAGAAATCCAAAAAAGACCTATATTTGAATTTGTCGCTGGGGCGTGCCGACGCGACGTCGTCTGGCGACGGTGGAGACTACTTTTTGTGCCTCCTGTGTGAGGTGTTGTGTGTTAGAAAGGGTCTTGGATTTAATTATAAAATTATGATTAATGTATTAGGAGTCGCCACCTAGTATTATGGTCACTAGGAACCTATGGTCTGCAAGAGTCTGGGTAAGGGACTGGTTGTGCAAGGGGAAGACGCATCACCCCCAGTGCACCCTACCTAAGGTAAGCTGCATTGTTGTTTGATTGTTTTTTCTAAGTCGGGTTTCTATTTGTTGGTCTTTTCTAAGGCTCAAGGCAGATCTCTCTTCATGAGAGAGTCTCTATCTTATTGGATTAAATCCTAACCGTTCTAAAGTCTGAATATTAGCATCGCATTTCTACATCTTGTATCTTTAATACCTGAAGGTGTACTTCATCGTGTAATTTTACACCCCACAAATATTAAAGTCTACATCTTGATCAAAAAATTATAAAAAGATTTTTGACATGTTGGCCAAATCCTAATGGATAATCATAAACTGGTTACGATATCCATTTTTTTTGGATTTTCAAAACATGAGAAAGATGCAATCTTTTAATGAAAACATGCTTGGAAACTTTTTTAGGATATGGCCGTATGCATGAAAACAAAATATTTTTTTGAAAAGGGAAATTGATTTAAAAGTTTTTGAGATTTTTTTTAAAATGTTTTGATTTTTTTTTTATTTTTGAATTATTCGGAGAAAACCGGGTATTTTAATACCGGATTTGTATTTTACAGTGTAAATATACAACCCGATATTATGCAAAATTGGTAGAAAATATTTAAGAAAATCACAATTTTTTTGAAATGATTTTTGAAATTTTTTTTTCATTTTTTTAAATATAATATAATATAATATATATAGGCTGGGTCAGCCCAGCTAACTGGGCCGAGCCCAGGAGCTTTTGGTTGGGCCGATATCGGCCCAACTTATCTTTTTGGGCTAGGCCAGACCCAAATGGTCCAGCCCAGGCCCGCATGGTTGCTGGCCCGACCTAGCAACCATGCTAATTAATCTTGCTGCATGCAGAACAAGAATTTAATCTGTATGCAGCAACTCAGTTAGCAGCAACGGAGAGGCGGCGCTACCTGACACTGGAGTGCCTAAATAGAGGCCTGTCTTGTCGAGATGGGGAGCGGCTGACGTGAGGATGGTGGCTGAGGTTGTGGCAGAGACGGTGGTCGGTGGTAGAGCAGGATGAAAGAAGGAGAAGAAAATCTGCAGCGGGAGAGGGACCGACGGTACGGTGGCTGTTCTGCCACTGGTGAGGATTTGGATTTGCAGGGAGGCTGCGCTGCCGTCTTTTGGTGGAGGAGGAAGGCGTTTATGGGGTCTTCAGGGGCTGAAGAGACGGTGGAGAGAGAAGGAAGGGAGGAACGTTGGCTGGAAAAGAAAACAGAGGAGTAAGCTAATTTTTGGTGATTTTTGGACCCGCTTTTCTCCTCCCTCAGGCCATGAAATGCAACCCTATTTATAGGAGGTGGAAGAGGGACACTTTGTCTTTAATGGTGCCAAATCTTAGCCTTTGGTTTGGTTGGTAAGCATCCCAACCGTTGGTTCAAAGTGTGCACCTCGAACTGCCAAATTTGACAGTCCAAGGCTGCCCGAGGTGGCCACTTTAGGCCAGTCATCGGAGCAGTTTTAATGTTAAAAGGCCTGAACGGACGATACACGGTGATAGAGAGAGTTTAGGTGACCATTTTGGTGCAGGATTTGTCAATTTTGGTGGACGTATAAGGCATTAAATGCACCTTAAAAGTAGCTCCCTGGGCTGTCATTTTCGGGCAAAAATTGGGGAAGACAATGAACAGTGACCAGACAACACGTCGTCTGGTCCTTTTTTTTTTAAAGCAGAAACGGCGCCGTTTTGGGTTAAAATTAGGGATTTTCACTGATTTTCAATTTAGTCCTCCAACTTTCAATTTCTTTCAATAGAATCCCTAATTGACCCTAAACTTCTGATTTAATGCAATTTGGTCCCGGCATAACTTCAACTTCAGCCCCGGATTTACGCGCCTTTTGCAATATGGTCATTGGTCTCAGATTTATGCAATTTCGTCCCTAATTGACCATTAAACTTTCAATTTCTTCAATTTGACCCCCGGAGTTTGTCAATTAAACCCTATAGTTTGGTGCCTTTTGCAGATTGGTCATTGGCTTTGAATTTTGTCAATTTAACCCCTAATTGACCCCAAAACTTCAAATTTCTTGCAATTTGGCCCCTAATTTCAATCAATTAACTTGGTAAAAATTAAATTTGGTCTCTTAAAATTCCAATCTTCTCAATTAAGCCCAAATTAGGCTCCCAAACTTAATGTTTCACCAATTAAGCCCCAAATAAAATTAATTAGACCCATTTAAAGTATAATTAAGTCCTTGCACTTAATTAAATCCTTAAATTGGACCCAAATTAATTCTTAAACATAATTAAAATTTAATTTGGCCCATGATTAAATCAAATTAGCCTATTAAAAATTTAATTATGTCATTGGACTTAATTTTTATTCAAATTCGTCCAATAATCATTTAATTTGACCTTGAATTTGTATTTTTTTTCTCCATTTTTGGGCATAATGGAGCACAATTAGGTCTTGAATTTCCTCCAAAAATTGCAACTTGATTTCCCGGCCTACTTTCTCCACATTGCCAGCCTTTATTATTATTTTTTGTCTTTATTTTGAAAAAGAAATTTATTTTGGGGAATAACCCAGAATTGGGTTATGACAGAATTATAGAAAAGAAAACCTTTTATGGTGTACAAAATATCCTAGAAAATCATATTAGACAGATTGAGTCATGAGTTTTATGTGTTCGTGTGTAAAAAGGCAAACATAACACACACATACAAAGGTATGAAAGGTAGAATAGTTCAGAGTATGACTAAATAGTTGAGTGAAAGGAGATTTGTGATGCATTAAAAGAAAAGACAATTTGTTTAAGATGGACAATAATAAAAAGAGCTTTACACTAGAGCCTAAAAGGCATAAATTACTCTAATAATAAGGTGCATAAAATACCAAGAAGGTGTTAGTTTTTTTTTTTTCAACCACCCTATTTTGTTAAGGGGTTAAGGGATAAGATCTTTGAAAGATTATACCATGAGTTTGTGGGAATTCCTGTAACAAGTGAGACATGTATTCACCCTTATTATTAGAGTGTAAGATTTTTATATTTGTATAAAATTAGGTTTGATTATGTGCATGGAAAAGCTTAAAAACAAAAAAAAAACTTCTTCGTTAGAACACAGAAAATAAATCCATATGAATCGACTATAGTCACCAATGAAAGTGACAAAATACTTGTAATTAGCATAAAAATAACTAGTGTCATACCCCACACATCACTGTGTATTATGTTAATTGATTGAACTCTTTTCAGTGTGTGAGTGAGAAATAGTAGAGTTTTGCTTTTGTCAAGCCTGCTAGAGTTGCAATAAAATTGAACAGCACTAAGAGATGGTGACTTCATATTCCCAAGTAAACTAGATTTTAGCAAATCATGAAGTACATTAAAGTTTGGATGTCTAAGATATTTATGTCATGTTTAGCGATCAATATGAAGAAAGTTACAAGTGATAGAAAATAATGAGAAACGTGGAGACAAAGATAAATGGAGAGGAAAAATTGTCCCACTTTAAACCCCTTCACGATCTCAATCTTCCTGGATTGTTGATCATGCACAACACAATCAAATTTAGAGAATTTCACTTTAGAATCATTGTCAACCAACTGACCAATAGAAACAAGACTAGTCATAAGGCTAGAAAAGACAAATACATCGGTTAAAAAAGGATAAACATCACTAGTAATTGTGATATGTAAGGAGCAACTATCGATTGTATGAATCTTGAGATTTTGAGAATATTTATGCACACTAAGAGATTTATCATTGTTTGTCATATGATTGGAAGCCGTAAAATTAAAATACCACTAAGGAGATATAGATAATTTTTTACCTGAGAGTCCTAAAATAAAGAATGCAAACACGATCATTTGTTAGATCATTTTAGGGGTTACAAGTTGAACAAGACTAGGAGCATTTTGTGTTATGGGTGTTGTATCCATAGATCCACCAGCATTATAAGAGCCAACTAAGGTTGTATATATTGTTATAGATTTTTTAGAGGGCCAGATAGGACATTCCTTAATAATATAACTGTCCTTTTTTTTATCGCAGTTGTATGATTATTTAGGAAAGTTCGAAGCGAAATGACCAAATCCTTTGCAATAAAAACACTAGACAATACTCATGTTCTAGTCTTTTAGCTTGCCTTGTGCTCCATAAGTTATGGAAATAAGAGAAAAGATGGAGTTATGTTGCTCTATGGTGGTTTAAATGAGGAGGCACTACTCCTCATAAAACAAATCATTAAGGCATGTATTCAGGAAGGGAACATGCTCTTGGTTCATAAGATTAGAAAGGATCTCTTTAAGTTTAAATCTTAGTTTCATAAGGAACTAACCTTTCTTTGTAATTTCATAGACAAATTAAATAGAACTAAGGCTTTCGGGAGGTAAGGTAGCATACATAATATTAATATATAAAGTCCAAAAATTCATAAGGCTATAGTAAAAATCAAAGACAAGAGACTGTCCTGTTTGAGATCCGCCAATTCAAGTTCAAGCTAAAATTGATGAGTAGTGTTGTGCTGACTATACATTTTCTTCAAGTAAATCAATATTTCGGCAATAGTCTTGGAGGGTTGAAGTTTCAAAATGATTTTATGTTTGATAGATCTAAGAATCCACACCATGACTCCTTGACTTCCCACTTGGCGTACAAATCCTTATCTTTGTCTTTGTTAAAAAGAGGGTTACTGCCATTAATATGTCTTTATAGATCTTTTCCTTTGATAAACACCTTGAATTAGAATTCCCAGGCTAAATGGTTATTGCTATTGAAACAAACCAAGAAAACACCTGACTTGTTTGATGACATGATGTCGAGGAAGAAAATGATAGAGAATAACTGAGAACAAAGAACTAAAGTAGGCTTGTGTGCAAGAGACATAAGATGAATTAGATTGTGACTCTGATACCATGTTAAACTTAGAGAGCTTTTGAGGAAAACTTTCTTTCTCTCGATGGAGAATTATTATTATATAAAAAGAGTATAAGAGTATAAAATATGTACAAGCTCATTTCTAGACTTTAGAACATCAAAACTACCATATATAATTAGCCTACAACTAAAATATTATAACAAAGGAAAGATTTATGAACAAAAAAATTAAATGTCAAAGCTATACAAGGTATAAAATCTACTTACTTTACGATCCTCCTTTGGTATATGAGCATATCATATTGTTTTGGCTTAGAACACAAAGGCATGTACTCAGGTGGGTCCATTCAACATCAAACCGCCTTATTTTCTAATAATAATTGGGTTATGGTATTTCGTTGTTGGTGGCAACTCTAGTCTCTAGATAATTTTAGTTATTATCTCATGATAGAAGATATAAAAACAATAGAGATAAAAATGTGTTTAGTTAGAAAGACAAAAATATAAAAATAAATCTGTCACTGAGATGATTTTGAAGTGAATTTTATACTTCTAAAATATGAGGTACAAATGAGATATGACTAAAATAGTTTTTGTTTAGACTATCTCAATTCCGAGACAATAACCAAACACTACTAATAATTTAATCTTGTTTACAAAGATACTGTTAAGACTTCAATGTAAATGCAATGAAGTATTTTTAGATACATCCAAGAGTTATGTGTGGAATATATTTTATTAGATGTTTAAGGTATCCTACCTATCTCTTATTTTAATTAGCATCTATTTTCTTTTCTTTATTATACTTGAACAAACAAGCCCTTATCTGCTCTATTTGATTAAACACAAGCCCTTATCCCTAATCACTAACCATTGTTGTCGGCATGGAAGTCCTTAATGCTATTGCTGCAAATCCCATTCCTCACGATGATGAATCTAACTATGCGCTAAATAAGTATATTCAGATTTTCTTCTTACTTTTTCGAAACAGTTCTTTTGACATGGGCCAGTAAATTAATATTCAACACACATCTAAGTTTAGGCTTGTGACTTGCGAGTACTCATGGAACCTTGAACACAATTTTTAAGCAATAGTTTGTTGACAGCTGAGAAAAATGCTTGGCAAAACTCAGTGGTTATTGCAGAGGAGAGAAAGAATATAATTTTTATCAAGTAAATGATTCTTATCAACTTGTGATGGTTCTTGAAGCTACTAAACAAAAAGTATAAGTGTAGGGTTGATGAGGCTGGAAAAATTCTCAATAGAAAGATTGTGAGTGCTTTCCATGGACACCCGGAGGACTTGGTAGGCCTGACGACACCCGCAAGAAAAACACTCTGAAGCTTAAGTTAATATAATGTTTGTTTGGGTGATAAGGGAAGTAAATATTATCTATGCTTAAATGTTTATTAAACCTTATTTAAATCTTGTATCAGACTTGTGTGTTTTTATCATATATCGTCTAAGAAGATAATAAAATTTAAAAGAGATAAGCCCCGACAGATGTTTTATTTAGATAAATAAAACTCTGTTTATATAGATTTTTTTAAGATAAATATCTTAAGAAATATCTAAGATATTTTATATAAATATCTAGGATATTTATCAAAATATTTATGGAGGTGTGTAATTAAATTATATTAAAAATCTATGTAGTTTTCTGTTTTCTCGTATGTATCATCAAGCCAAGAACAATAAAAACTATAAGAGAGAGGAGAATTCTGGGGAAGTAATCCAAGAATGGATGAAAATACCAACGCGAAGTAACATATAAGGTTGAAAATTGATCATTCACATCCAAATTCAACTAACATTGTCAACAAGGTGAGGATAATGTTATACTGTTACAAGCTGTCTTAAATTTCAACATTCATCAGAAAAGAAACAACAAATACCTGCAGTGGAAATTGTCAGGCAAAAGCATCGCCTCATTTCACTCTTTAAAGCGAGAAAGGGTTGAGGGACTTGGTCCTGATACGCGGATCTTCTCCCAAAGTTCAGCAGTATCAGTTTCCCTGTATATGGCTGCTGGGTTGCCATGTTGAAGTTCGTTTATTATCCCATATTGCTTCAGGTTTTTTGCTGAACTCGGATAGAGAAAGCATGTAATTGATATCCGGGGTCCGACTTCTCCAGAAAAAACTCTATGCCGAGCACTTCTGAGCAAGTCATTGGTGATGAGCTGCAAATGAAGAGCAAAATCAGGTCATCAATTAATATCACACTGTAAAATGGTTATAAATGGAAAACCTGCAGAAAAAGAAAATGACAGATCAAAACTTATTTATGGAGCGTAAAAGTAAGCTTTTATGGGCTAATTCAGAATCTTAAAGAGGCTCCTCCAACTTTTGTAGGAAAAGACTTGAATCATCAACTCATGCAAGTTGATAATGTTCCCTCAAATCTTCAAGGTCGTCGTTGATAATCTTGCAGAAAAGGTTACAAAACCTCAAAATATCACAGGTGATTCATTGAACAGACAATTCTTGACGTTGATAATACAAAAACTATCCCATAATTGTCTTCTGCGTGGATGAAGAGAATATTCTCTTAGAATAAACCATTGAACACGTCATTGCACATACATTATTCATCATTTTGTATTGGTCAGAACAAGAGGCAAACAACAGTTTAGTAGCTGACTACCATCGTCGTCCTACTCTGAGCTATTCCCCTTCGCGATTGTAAGCTAATTGCCAGTTAAGTCATGTGATCTGCTGTACATGGGGTAAATAATACCCCTATCACGCACTCATGGGAGAAAGACGATGACCATTATAGTTTATACTAAAACATGTTTTCGAGGCCCTAGCTACTACTCACGTTGTATTTCTTTTATTATTCACCCTTCTCCTTCCTGACTTGAACATCGGAGCGAGCATCCTTTAAAACACAAATGAACTAGGTTACGGCCTTTCTAGAACAAACCAGTACATTGTCAGACGCGTAAAGCCTAAAATATCCTTTGATGTTTTTATCGGGCATAGTTTTCATCAAGATCTCAACATTTTTTTTACCTGCATGAAGTCTCCTATAGTTACTATAAGTGCTCCCTGCATAGGGGTGACATCAACCCATTGATTCTGATGGAGAACCTGGAGGCCACCCATGTTGTCTTGCTGAAGTATAGTCAGGAAAGACGGGTGATCTGTATGATTGCTGGCACCCATTGTCAAGCCTGGTTCTGGACAAGGTGGGTAATAGTTGCAGACTATAACTTCACTTTCCATGCATTCTATGCTCGAAAGGTAGTCAGGACGGAGCCCGAGAGCCTCTGATAAGAGTTCAGAAAGTATCTTGCTGATTCTTTTTATGTGAGTGTTGTATCCACTTATCTCTTCACTGTGAGACAAATTAAATTAAATCTGGTAGTGAAATCTCCAACGAAATTGGATTTAAGAGAGAGTTTTGGATCTTATATTACAAATTCACATTACCTTAAAATGTCAGGAATGAGTTCAGGGTCTAGTTTGCCATCCTTAAAATAAAACATCGCTGAATCCTTCCAAACTGATGGTTTTATAGTCAGAGACGATGCTCCATAGTAGAACCTCACTGGTTTTTTCTTGTCACGTGAGTACAGCTCCTTCTTCACCTCCTGAGGTTGTTCATGGAATCTTTTCGCACCTGCTAGCATCCCATCCATGACCGTAACTGGAATTCCATGGTTAACGATTTGAAAGAAACCCCATTCTTCTGATGCTTTGCGGACCTCATTGACCACCTCTAGTCGCCGAAAACTTTCGAACCCTTCCAGGTCTATGATCGGAAGCTGAAGGGTGGTGCTATTGGTCTCGGACGATAACTTCTGGACATCCTCTGGTGGGTGCACAAAGAACCTGGGAATCTTGGTCACACCAGAGTCCACTAGTCCCTTAACACCAGCTTTTGTTGCATCAAATGCCTTCACTTCTTCAGGAATGGAACTCGCAGCATTGGGTATCATGACTTCCATTTTTGCAAAATAGTGGATGGCAGTGCTTTTTTCTTTTTCTTGGTTTTGGTTTTGGTAACAGAACTGGATCGATGGTGAGTAGTATATGATGATGAATCCAATTAAACAGAGCTCTTAGGTGGTAAAAAATCAAGCCAAAACTTTTGTAAAAAGTAATTTTTTTTAAATAAATAATGAAGATGTGAGGTGGTCATATATAATCCAATTATCCAACCGAAAAATATTGTAATATGGAAGACGTCATGAAAGATTTGATAAATCTCATTCTCAAATATTGTAATGGATCATGTGCCAGACGTAATTTTTTGTTTTATTTTTTCCTATTTAATTTCATATTTTATAGCTTTTAATTTTCTATCCTTTTGCCTTTCAAATTGAGTTCAGAGATAGATCATTTTTAATTTATTATAAACCTCTTTTATGAGGGAGATGTTGAGAATAATTTATATATAGATATAACAATGAGACTAGGGTTCTAGTTTTTGGCCCTTTTTTTGCGAGTTCTTTCTTGATTCTTAGTCTAGCTAATTTACGAAACAAAATTGTAACATGGAATTGTCCAATAGCTACCTTTCTCTCAACTTTTCTCTTCTTGTCTTAATTAATCATGAGATTATTGAAATTTTATTTAATTAATATTATTTAAATAAATTATAAGTAAATGAAAGATTAATCTTCAAAGAATCCTTAATTTTTCTACCCAAAAAACTTTTGAGTTTTTTATATTTAATTCTTTATTTATAATGGTTATTTAAAGGTTGATAATGACGAGAATTATTTTTTTATTAATTTATCAATATTTTAACTTCTAAAATTCAATATAAAAAAATAGTAAAGGAAGAGTTTTAAATTTAAATTTTTCAGATTTTTTTCATACTCTTCTTCACCTCATATTTTAGTATTTTTTTTTCATTTTAAACTTTGATTTTCCTCTCAAATCTAGAACTTATGTTTATCTTATTGAGAAATATTTGAGTTTTATATTTTTTTTTTCAAATAGTACTTTATTTAGAAATGCATTTAAATTAAGATGGTGGTGTTGGAGTCTTGAGAGATATATTACAAATATCTTAATTACACAAGTTATGAGCAATAAAATCTTAAAAATAAAAAATTCATCATTTACAACAATAAAAGTTTTATTATTTTAGAATGCTTTAACAAGTAAATACTCTTTTTGTTTTAATTTAAATAATTTTTGATATTTTCTTTATTGCTAGAATTTTATTATTATCTTTATGTTGAAAGTATATTTATCATTAGTTATGTTTTTATATGCTTAAAGTATATAAACTTTAAGTTTTTATTGAATATATTTTATTAAGCATGCAGGAAAACATGGGTGACCTCAAAGTTAGTCATCAAAATCAACGGATTGATGTTCCTCTAGTGCAGGGAGCTCTTGTAGTAAATTTAGGGGACTTCATTTAGGTTCTGTTTTTTTATATTTTCAGGCGCCTGTCAAAGGAAGTTGCTGCTATAAAGCTTGTTTCCATTCGAGCAGAATGGTTGGCTGAAATATCCTTTTAAGTTTTTCCCATCTTTTACTAAAGCTGTCTCTTTTACTGCTCTGCTGTTTGATTTTCTGCAGTCTTCTCTAGCCTCATTCTTTTCGTTTCATCGGGTTTTTTTCCCCGGTTTAGTGACGGTATCTCCGATCAATCATAACAATTTTTTAATTTTTTATTGGTAAACCAGAAGATAAATTTTGTGCATGGAAAATGCGAGAGCTTTTCATTCAAATCTTTTATCGCTAACTTAAATAATTGCAGTGATTATTTTATTTTAATCTGTCAGATTCACAGTTTTCGCATCCATCGTGTTTTTATATCTATAAATCTTCAATCATTGATAACAATTTTATTGTAAACAAAATTATTGCACGTCTCACTCGAATCTGATTGGCATCAAGGCCGGAAGTTAGACGAACATGAATCAAGTCGAGACACAACGTGAATTAATATTTCAATTTGTCATTTTTGCTGCAAGGGTTACTAGCTAGAGGGACCATCAATGTTGATGAGTATTGAATGTCTGTCCTTTAGTTTTTCATTCAGCTAATTACAATGACTACAAGATCTAAACTTTATATCCATTGTCTCCCTCCCTTCTTGTTGGAGTGTTTTTTTTTATTTATTTACCTTGTAGAGAAAAAAATAAAATAGTTCAAAAAAATATTTATAGATCTCACACAATTTCACGAGCTGTAAGTGTTATCAGTTGATTGTAACATGCGAGTCGCAAATAACAATTGCGACTCTATCAAGAAACATGTAAAAGGTAATTATTTCCAGCCTCTAACTCCCAGTTAAAAAACCACAAATTCACATAACCAACCTCAATGATCGCATAACTTCAATCACAATCTAGTCTCAACTACCACAATCAAACACAAAATGTAACTATATCCATGTCATATAATGTAATCAACACAATTCAGTCCCAACTAATTCTTATAGCATTGTATTGTATAATATAACTACATCTAAAAATAACCCTAGCTTGTGGACAAGCTTGGGGCGCTTGTATAACTAAACCTTGCAATAATGTAGCGATAGTGACAATGTGACGAGATATGAGAGGCGAGAGACTATAAGCATGATCACTATAGTTCCCTTGTAACTACAGCAGATGTTCAAAATTGTCTAGTGTGACTGAAGGGGTGATAAGACTAGACTATTTCCCTAGCATGTCGCATCAACAGATTTAGGGATCAAGTTGAACTTTCCTCACAAAAAAAATGAAAGCACTACATGGCATTTCATCATATAGAGCATGGACCCAAAAACAAGATCACAGAGTACTCTTTTCGCTATGAAAAGATTGCACAGGGATGTGGAAGAGAAGCTGAGCCCCAGTATATCAAAATTTGAACGCACAAGTTCAAAATAACTCACAAACCAAAGTCCAATTGAGCTCGTTTCAATGCAGATTCCACCCTCTCATAAAATTCAGGTTCCAACTCCTTGATTTCTTCAAGCGTCCTCAACTCGTGTTCATCTGCCTGCAGAGAAGAGAAAACATTCTATTAAAATTTCAACCCACGTTCCAGTTTAGCATGCCCAATTCCAAGTAGTTTATTTCATAGCAAAGGTATCAACACAGGTTAGTTTCATCCTTACAACTAGCCTGTCAAAAGGAATGGCAAAAGATGTATTATATTGAATAACTACATCAATTTAATGATCAGAAGCTTACAGCTTTTGAAAAACCACTCCAATGAATCATACAAACAAACAGTAAAAAGGATCGTTAGAAGATAGAAATAGCAAATTAGTGAAAAGTGACATTAAAGCAAACTAAGCTATGGCTTCATCTTTGGTGTCCAACGAAGGATCCAAAGGAAAGACAGCACAGTGGTAAAAAAGGCTTATAAGAGAGGCCAAGACATGGCTTTGATTGATAGCTGCAACTTTCATCTAACTAAGAAGTTGTAAGCTCGAATTCCCCTTATCTGGGTATCAAAAAAAAAGGAAGCTTAAATGATCACCAAAAGGCTAAGTTTGGTACCATATCATCTCCCATAGATGCTAATGAAAACAAAAGATAATAATGGTAATTTGTCAACTATTTGCTAGGGGCTGGTTATGGGTGCATATGAAACTTCTAAAAAAGTTGGAATACTACAGTTTTAATTTTCAAGGAAAAAAATTCTTAAATGCAAAAGAAGCTTCCCTTGATTGTTGAGATGATGATATACACTACTAGATTCATAAAACAAAAGGTTATATGAGAAATATGGCAATTAAAAACAATTCAAATAAATAAATAAACCTGAATTTTCAACATAAACGCAAGATAAGATTAGTGTTAATTAGAAATCCTAAGGAAAAAGATATGTGAGGCAATAAAATGGTAGATAACAAGAAATTTAACAAGGGAGGTGCATGGGAGGAGAACATGAGTAGATGAGCTTCTAATGCATCAAAGCCAAAGAAACTGCATATTTTAGACTTCCAAGACCAGCTAGAGCCCCATTATTTGTTCAGAAAAATTAAACGAAGATACCTCTTTAAATTTTAAGAGAATCAAGTTTGAGACAGAAGCTGGCTTCTCCTTGTCCCACCTGAAGAGAAAGAACCAGCAGGAAAATGCACAATCATTAATAATTAGGTTCAGAATTACCATCCAGGTGACACCAATTGAAGTAAGAGACAAACCACAAATGTTATAATGTTTTCAAAGCATATCACTATACATCAAAGATTAAAAAGGTCCCACTGAGCTCTGAAAAGCATGAACTTTCAAGGAAAATTATTGCATATCAATACACTCCATGTGATACTGCACTGCCAGTATAATTTGCAGAAGAATAGTATTGTCTCAGTTTTAGATAATAAAAAATCATGACTGATGAATGCTCAAAGGATTTATTATGGAGAAATATACCTCACAAGCATTAACTCATTTACAGATCGCCACATTCCACGTCCAACATCCTTTGCAAACTGATCTCTAGCACTTCGTCCATGCCACAGTTCTTTGGCAACATACATCACTTCCTCAACATCCACCTATAAGAAATAGCAACCAACATTGACAACCTATTCAAGATGATGCAATCCCAAATACCCCAAGAGCACAAGAATCCTACAAACAAGCAGCACATAGGGCTTTTGATACACCAGAAACTGGATGATTTTTGTTTGTCCTCCCTTTTCCTAGTTAGGATAAGTCAAAGATAACTTATTGTTTTATATGAAAGAAAAAATATAAAGAACCAAAAAGAATCACATAAGATATGTATAAAGTACTGTAAGACCCAAGATGATGGTACAATTGCAAGATGGACCAGGATAAGTGCCTTGCATATCACAGGCCTCTATGTGATTGTCACTAGATAAAAACACTTCCTTGAGGACCATGCCCTCGGGCACAAGTCCATGATATAATATTACATGTGGATGAGCAGTCTGCATGAGCCCAAGACAATTTTAACTAGCAGTATTATTTCTATTGCATAAACCCCCAAAAAGGTAAAAAATCTGGCTTCACCCTGGATTGAATGAAGTTTTCGACCAGTGGCATCTTTCTATCAAATGAAAACAAAAACGCACTTTGGCACATAAAACAAAACCATTCGCCTCAACACTCACAATTCCAATGTTTCATTCCTTAAAAAAAAGTAGATAAATAAGAAAAATCAAAGGAAAGAAAACAGTTTTTATGCTTTAAATTCTTTAATAAATCTTGGAACACATAAAAGACACAAAAAGTCCCCAGGCCACAGTGAAACTCAATGTCCACCACCAGCACCCAGGAAACAAGCATCAAAATGATCGTGAAAGAATATCAATTAGCAACTTCATTTCTGAAGGCATTTCCATACCTGGACTTGCACGGCAGTGCCAAACAATGACTCCTCATGCTCAATAAGACGCTGATGAAGCACCCGATAATGATCCAAATCTAAATTTACTATAGGTTCAGGATGAACATTCAATCCCGTGAGCTGTGTCACAACATAGGAGGCCATGACCTGTCCAAATATAGCAGGGATGGTACCAAGAACAGGTATTATGCGAACCCTAAACCCAGGCACTACCTGATATAGAGGGAACATGTTAGAATATCAATGCAAAACCATGTGATTGCAAAATGCAAGGAGCTTTTTATTTGCAGCAGCTAAGCTAAATCAACCACGTGATTAAAATTCCATTAACAGTTACTGACAAAAATAGCAAATGTTGCAAATTAAGCAGTAACACTCTCAAGTCTCACCTGATAGTCAGAAGGATTTTCTTCTTCTCCACTTGGTCCCTTAAATGGAAGCAGCTTGGCTTTAGGTTTTTCTAGAGAGAACACAACAGGGATGCCACCCTCAATGCCATGATCTTTCCTCAAACGATACCTCACCTAGAAGGCAGATTCTATATTGAGAGTCGCATCCAATACTATAAATAAGAAACTAGGAAAGCAATGATCAATAAAGCAAAATTATGCAGATGAAGAAATCTAGCAACACTTAGATTCAAAGAGAGAATTTCAGAAGCATACAGCTCGGGATAAAGGGTCATTTGTTGACTCTCTTAAATCAGCCACCCGTATTCTTGTTGGATCAGCTCTAGCACCTGCTCCAGTTGCAGATAGAACCTTTAAACCCCTACGCACACATGCAGCAAGAAGTGCCACCTGTTACATATGAAAATTCAAGCATTTAAAGATAAATTTCCTGTGGTTCAGGTTAAAACACGTGAATTTTTATTATGATTCAAGGTGCCTCATGTCACAGAATTCTGCCTGAAAACTTAAAATTTAGCAGTTAAATGTCCAGCCACATTAAATAAGTAGCAGGACTCAAAAGTAAAGAAAATACAACATCAGCTATTCAACTATGATGTTAATTATTAGTATAAAGCTAGCATCAAGTGAATTTAAATCCAAGAATCACAGATCTGCAATCATCAAAACTTGAAAGCAAGAAGAGTTACCTTTGTATCAATATTATCAATGCAGTCCAAAACAAAGTCGGGATGGCCAGAAAGAATTTTTTCTTCAGTTGATGCATCATACAGCAGTACTTTTGCTTCTATGTGGCACTCTGGGAAGATTGTTGAGAAATGCTTCTTGAGGCACTCGGCTTTTGGAATACCAACATCTGCTCGAGTTGCGACAGCATGGCGATTTAAGGATGAAACAGAAACCTTTTTCACATAATCAAGAAAAGATACATGTTCCTTAAATATATACAAAAACAAATGTGTGGGTGTCGTGATAAGGCTGTATTAAAAGCATATAACACACTTCATATTCTAGATAGCATTATGCCTAACAAACCAAAGTTAGATGTTACTATTGATCATATTTTTGACAGCTGAACAAAGTCTATTGAAAACTTAATACAAATAAGATCAACCAACGAAAAAGGAAGTCCAAACCAATAACATAAAGTAAGATAAGACCCAGGCATCAAACACAAAGTACCTGGTCAAAGTCCACAAGGAGGAGCCTGCCAACTCCAGACCTCAAGAGCATCGATGCAGCATGACTCCCAACACCTCCAAGACCAATGACAACAACATAGGATGTAGTCACCTTCTGTTGAGCCTCAAAGCCAAAGAATTGAATGTTCCTTACAATGGAAAATAATACAAATTATTCCACTGAAAAACAAGCCTTAAACATAACTTTTTTTGTGAAAGTGACCAATGACATTTAATTTCAGAAACTCGAAACAACATTATGCCTGTCCCCATAACTAGTAGCAACAAAGAAAAAGTATGGCATTTAAGAAAAAGCATTTAAGAGAAATCACGGGATGCTATACTACTGCAGGAAGATAAACTGTCAAAGACACTCTTTGTAAGAAAAAGAGACCAATGCTCTCTGCTATGAACTAGCTTTAGCATATTGAATAAGTATTTGTGATTGATTGCAGTATGTTCAATGTATCTTACACAAAGGTATCTTAGACAAAGGAAAACACTAGTTCATTAACATAAACAAAGTAAAGCAAAATTACTTTACCTAGTCAATTGTTCAGATACTATTTCATCTGCTAAAAGGTCTGAATCAGGCATCCCAGAATTACTATCTACATCAACACCACTTCTGACCGACATCTCCGAAACAATTCCTTTACCTATTCATAAAAACATTTAGAAATGAGTAAACACATACTCGCATCAGATGGGGTAAAATAAAGATGTTAAAGCACCTTCTATATTCAAACGAATTCACCACCAAACCAAATTTATCATCTCCCAAAAAAATTGCCATTTTTTATTGAAAACCCGCAATTTTTTCCACCCAAACTACAAACTTTAACTTCAATTACTACCAACATTTCTTACTGTTGATGATGCTCTTTAGTATTTGAAAAGGGGCATCAATAAATACCAAAAACTATCAGAATAACAAAAACTGAATACTAAAGAAGCAAGTCAGAGAGCAACTAACCAGCATTCAATTCACCAACGCTTTTACTGCATTCCTTTATAATACTTCTGTAATAACACAAACGCAATAAATCAATTAAAAAGCTTTTTCTTTTTCCAACTTTTGAGTGGTGAAGTGATCAAGTGACTTGCCTTGGAAGAAGCTTGAGAAGGAATAGAGTAGAAACAGAACCCAAAAGAGCTCCAGCTCCAACTAATGTCAAGTGTTTCAGTCGCTCCTCCATTGCTTTCTGACCTCAGGGTTTGCCAAGCTGAACAGGGTGGTCGAGGGTTTTTGATCTAAGGCCAAATTGAAAAGAGAAAAAAATAACAAATCCTCCTGAACTAAAACTATTTTGATTTTACACCCTAAACAATATGACATTTTAAATGTGTCCCTTCAGTTAGGGTTTTGATAAGAAATTGATGGAAAACTCCAAAAAAAATCCTCCCAATTCATCTCTTTTTCTCTACCAACTTAGGAAAACATGTTTACCAATAGAGAGAGGAGAAGGATTTTATGGGCTTTTCCATCATTTTCTCAATAAAACCCTGTTAAAAGGGCAAATTCAATAAATTATATTGTTTAGAAAGTAAAATCATGGGGTTTTAAGATTAGTGAGATATTTATTTTTTCAGCCAAGTTTAAAGGATTCTTTACAATTTAGCCTTGATTTGAGATGAAAGATACAATACAATTTAAGGCTTCATTTGTTTTTTTAGATGCGATTTGATACTTTTTATATTTTGCTTCAATTATAAATTTAAAAATATTATATTAATCAATACGCACTATAATTTTGTATAAATTCTAATGAAAAAACTACAATTTATAATTACTGTCTTTTTCAAATTGCAATGGGAAAACCTACCACATTCTAATTCTAAGTTTAACCGGATGAGTTAATAATGTTCAACTTGATAGGGTAAGGCCAGTGGTCTGAATTCAGAGTTGATATATTTAATTTATTTAATTTATTGTATCAGTAGTAGACTAGGCAATAAAAACAAATTGTATAAATAAAATAATGTGAAATGCATGTGAAGATCAATTACCAATAAATAAAAACATCGAAGGATGAGATTTGAATTTTTCTTTCAAAATAAAAACCTAAAAAAAACCGAAATCAACCCATGTTAATGTCCAAAACTCGTGACTCTTGACATGAGTTCAAGACTAACTTCATATAAAGCAAACCCTGAAAAAATAAAAAATTAGAATTCTCAACCACAAAATGCTTAGGAATGAAATTAAAAAAAAATAATCAAATAAGAATTTATAACAAATAGCAATAAAAAAAATACATACCAAATTTGACATAAAAATAAATTAAAATCAAATGCTAAGGGGTAAAATTTAAAACAAAATTCAATTAGAAAAAAGATAAAAAAGAAATAAGTAGCTATTAAAATAATGAGAATCAAATTTAATATAAAGATTAAATGAAACAAAATGATGAGGGATAAAATTGAAGAATCAAGAACAGATAAAAAACCAAATAAATATCAATCAAAAGAATGATGACCAAATTGGATCTATAAAACAAATAAAAAGATACTGTTGTATTTTTCCAATAAAAAAAAGAGGGAGAAAAAAAAAAGTTCATCAAATCCATAACACTGGTCATCCGCCACACGTGCCCCGCCACCTTGAAGGTCTCGATGAAGTGTTCTCAAGGCCACTGTGAAAGAGGGTTGTTTGGTCGTTGAAAAAGCTTAAACGCGTCGCTTAAAGGGTGCAGGCTTCTCCCACTCATTGGTGCCCCGCCAACTTTTTTTCTTTTATTTTTCTTTATTAAAAAACCAAATAGCCCCTTACTCCACTTGATAATAAGGAACAAACCATAATGAAAATTACCAAAATGCCCATGACAATGAGTTTTGTATTTTTTTTTTCTTTTAAGAATGATTTAGTCTTTTAACTGTTTTTTTTTAAATAAAAAGACTAAGAAACTCCTACAAACCAACCTTTTTATTTTCTTTTTAAGGGTAATTAAGTATTTTAATTGTGCTAAAAATAGTAAAAAGAATGATTTTACCCTGACAAATTTGATAATGTCAAAAGAATCTAATGGAAAGATTATTTTGCTTCTCAAGTTGTGCTTTCTTAGCTTGGACTGTGTAGGATAAAAATATTATTAAATTGTAGCAATTCATTGTGTAATAAATAAATAAACATTTTTTTTTTTCAAAACAAAGCAAAGAAAACACTTTTTTTTTTCTGTGGAAAATAAATAAACACTTAGTTAAAAAATATAACAAATCCAGCACTAGCTTAGCATACAAAAACTAACCTAATGACACCCATATCATAACAAACCAAAAAGGACAAGGCTAAGCAGAAACTTTTTGAAGATAAGGTTGTTGAATTGGCAACTTTATTCAATCTTTTGGGCCATTGGTGAATAAAGAAACAAAAAAAAAAAAAAAAGTTTAATTAATGAAGTCTGTTGGCAGCATTAGCTGCGTGGCATTAAGAAATCGAGTGGACTGAAACCTCAGGCAACTTGGTTATACTTTGTGCATTGTGACACTGCAGATTAAGCTTCTGGTTCCTGATTTGTTTCATTTCACTATAATCTTAAAATCAGATTAAGTAAATTAACTCAATCATGGCACGTATGATAGCACAATGACTGCTAGTTTTCATAAAGGTAGTGTTGATTAGATTTTATCAACAAAAATTTTTTATTGTTATTTATATTCATAATTTATTGTTATGTATATTATTGATAGACTCATGGACAGAAACAATCCGTCAAAAAAAAAATCTTATTGGTAATTTATGGTTTGTCAATAATAAATATATCGATGGATTTACAGATAGGTAAAGCGCGTTAAATT
>Ga0307517_10001488_pt1 | contig 39166 bp, 36 predicted proteins | sample 23_EM_MG_FD_194515 | JGI IMG/M metagenome (GOLD analysis project Ga0307517, IMG submission 194515) | Populus trichocarpa ectomycorrhiza microbial communities from riparian zone in the Pacific Northwest, United States - 23_EM | ecosystem: Host-associated > Plants > Roots > Unclassified | place...
GATGTATTAGTTATAGATGGATTGGATATATTGACATTACCCGATTGCTTGCTTCTGCCTGTCTTACTAATTGAGCTTGTTTTATAGTTGTATATTAATATCAAATTTAATAGACAAAGAAACAGGATTCTATATTATACTATTCTTAATTGAGGATTGAATCAATACTTAAAGGCAAACTCTAATTTTAATTACATTTCCTATTGTATTTTCCTTGCAATACACCCATCATGGAATATCACTTGTATTATATAAGCAACGGGTATTGGTAGCATGTACCACCAGGATTGGAAATAGGATAGTGGTAAATAAATGCAACCAACTTCAAACTGAAATAGTGTAACAAGGAGTTCACTTTACAATATACTATTTCACGCTATAAAATCCCAGAAAGGCAAGCTTATTTTACATGGAAAAAAGGATAATTCACAGATTTACACATTTTTTCACATAAAATGTTCTACAGAGGTCGTTAGATAGCAAATAATATTTTCTGAACTACTGAATATATACTCTAAGTGGCTAGCTAGGTGGCCAAGCCAAAATAAATGATTTGTTGTTGTGGCCCGAGAGTGGGTTTTCTATTGGTACAGGCTCATATTATCATAATAATATTATAATATCCCCTAGTCCTCCGTGGATCCTGAGGCCTATGCCCTTCCGGTGAGCCAACTCCAGTCTGTTTAAGGACAGGGGGTATGCAAGAAACATAGTGGAACTGAATACCTGATACCTAATTCTAGTGCCAATGGGCATCAACAAAGCTAAAAACTAGCTACTAGTATACCTACCGGCCTAGGGTGTAAAAAAAGGAACCTAGTCGCTGGACCCCACATAGCCACTTACCCTATACCCGTATATCTCCTGGTCATGTGTCCGCGTGCCCGCATATCTGATATCCGCCACTGCATAACCGTCCAACCGCATGACCTATTGGCAATCGAACATTTGTTCTCCTGGAATGCAATCTTTCAAGACAGATTCAGTTCTTGTTTTTACTATCATACCAATTCTGCCTTTCAGCTCCCCCAGCTCCCCCAGCCCCCCACTCTCCACTTTAGCTATTAGTCGGTAGACCTATTTGATGCGCCTTGGGGCCCTACCCTTACCGGCAAATACTAATTTGTCATCAGCAGGATCCATCGCCCGACATAAATACTCCTGTCAGGAAGCATCATCTAACTCGAGAGACTACAAGAACCTGCCTGGATCCGTCTGGTGCTTCTGGGAGTCTCTGGGACCCATAGTATCGCCAAGCCCAGGGATTTTATTCCGGAAATCCCTCTCTGGGATCACTGGGTCGCATTCCGGGAATAAAGAAATGGGTTTCGGGACAAGAAACACATGTCTACTAACTTATACCCCAATTCGAAGTAGGCGAGAAAGCTGAGATAGGAAATATCTACCTCATTCCCCCGACGGAAGTACTGTAATTTACAAAATAATTACAATAAAACATCACCCCGAAGCACCTTTTGGTAAGTCCTAGTTTAAAACACGATAGAAGAACAATTTGAGAAGATTGTGGTGTCCCAAACATCGAGGGATTATTCCCCCGATAATCTATCATTAAGAGGAAAACCTAGGAGAGCCTAGTGCGTATTAAGATACTGCGGTAACGGTAGCGGAATTCCGGTAATTATAGGGATCCCCCTATTGTATAATCCATAGGATACGGATAAGCCTTGAGCACAAGCTGGCATTGCGATAGCTGATTTGATGGTCCATTGCTGCATGGCACCGGAATAAGTTGAAGAGGTACGCGAAACAAACATTCCTCGCTAATGCATAGATACTTGCGCTTGAGTGTGGTACGTGTAAGCGATATTTATGAGCGGACCCCCGCTTGTATCCTTGCTACTTCTAAAGGGAATGAAGTCAATGGACATGCTCCGTCGCCGTTACAATCCTAGTGATTGAAATTACACCTTGTTACACAAACCCTACTTTGGGTTTTCAACCAGTTAAAATCGATACCAGGCCGACCACGATGGCTTCAGGCTCGACAGCTTCAAGTTTACGATCAAGTTTGCCTACAAAAGATGCTCTCGCAAGAGAGAATAAGTTTTTAAGGGGACGTTTGAGAGAGGTGAAGGAGGAGTTGAGGAGAGCAAGGATAAAGTTGGGGGAAAATAGGTTGTGGAAGAGTGAAGAGGAAGAGACGGAAGCCCGAAGGAATCCCTGGAGGACGCCCTCACCGGAGGAAGAGAGGTTTTCAAGGGAAACCTCTAAGAGGAGTTTGGAAGATTGGTCACCCAGGTGGTAGATGGAGGAAAGAAGAGGAGGGTGGGTGGGTCGTTTGACTCTGAAAAAGAGGTGGGAAAAAGCATACCGAGGATGATTAGGGTTGGGGGTGTGAGGTGGGATGATGGAATTGGTGGGGTTGAGGCTGCACTGCGTGAGGCGGGGGTGGGTTTTTGTGATGGAACGAGATGGTTGGTGGGTGAGGAGGAGCTGGAAAAGAGGCGGGAGCGTGGAAGCTTGGCTTCCACAGTGGTGATTAGGGTTATGGGGGAAGAGGTAGTGTGCCAATTGGGAAGAGCCGGCATTTGGGTCGGGGGTTATTGGTGCTCGGTTAAGAGGTTTGTGGTGGTGTAGCTAAGGAGGAAGGAGGTGGGATGGATGAAGGTGATGGATGGGATAAAGTCACATGTGGAGTTCATGACGGGTAGGTTGGAGAAGAAGGAGGAGAAGAGGGAGAAGCAGGAGATGAGGAAAGGGAAGGGTATTGCTTTTGGGGAGAGGGATATGAAGATGGAGGAATTGGTGTGCCTGGGCGGGAAGATGGAGAAGTTGGAAAAGCTGTTATTAGGTTTGAGAAAGGAGTTGGCGAGGAAGAAGAGTGATTGGACAAAGGGGGATGATAGAGAGGCGAAGAAAAGGGCAGTTGAGGAAGAGGTGGAAATTTTGAGGGAGGAGAAGGTGGAGGAGAAGAAGAGAGTGTCGGTATTTACGCCGGGGATGGAGTGGAGGCCTTCGGGACCGGGCTTGTTTGGTTGAGGTAGTGGTTTTTTATTGTAATTAGTTTGTTGTAGTACTGTTAGGATAGACGAGCCTGAGGAGGCCACAGAAAACCCGAAGAGAATAAAAGTATAAAATAAAATAAAAACTCAATGGATGGGAAATTATCGGCTGGCCGTCTGGAACAAGATGCTTTGAGCAGTACGCAAAGATCATCGATCCCCGGGCTCGTGCTGTCTGCGCCTCTTGGCCAGGAGGTACTGTATCGGCAGTGGAATGTGCTGCCGGTAATACACCGATTGCAAGCCCAGCAAAGCCATAATGGATCTCCTACTGGTTTCTAGACTAGAAGGCTATAAGAATCGGAAATTGATATTACAAGTCGCTACCGTATCTTACGCTGATCAGCACAAATTGGCTCCGATCGGCTTTTGCCATTTTGCCGCTGGCACGCGATGGCTATTAAAGCATGTAGTTAAGGTTTGTTTATGCTTGAGTAGGAGTGGGATCTTGATAGGCGCCGTAAGCGTAGGAATAAACTGAATATGCCAGACCGGGCAAGATAGTCTCAAAACAGTTATCGGCGCATGTAGTGCGCCTATCATAACCCTTGAGTGTGGGGCCTACGTGCATGGGTGGCGCGGAATGCATGAAATAAGCCATAATATGCATCTTGAAGTCAATACGGTATCATTCTTCCCAGCCAGGTGGCAAAAGAGGCCCCAGCAGACGGGTAATTGTGTTTTTAAAGGGGAGGATGGAGAATGTCGATTTTCCATGGATACGCCTGGGCATAGAGTGCCTCTCAGGTCGACATTTTATCTTCCAGTTGATGTTGATTCCTGGAATACAATGTGATATCATACTAGTGTCTTTTTCGCTTTCATTCCTTTTTAAAACTAGCATTTGATAGGATTTGGTGGTAGATTAGTGTGCAAGGGTATTTGGGGACCCGGTGATGCAAACACTCCAAAAGCCTATTGCTCTAGCGAGGGCTGGCCGAGCGCTTCTGTTACCCTACCGATCTAGACTTTTTTGCCAGCAATCAAAATGCACACTCGCTATCACTCGATTTTCCTGATCTGGATTAGTCCGCCGAAAAATGCAAGACCTCCTAATGGAGGTGATACGATGCCGCTTTGGAGGACTGAGCTGCAGGCAGCGTCACGGCGGAGGTGATGCTGCACCCACTGTATTACCCTTGCACATCGCGATTCGTGTATATTAGAGTGGTGGACCCCGCTCCCTGATCATATCTTCTTACCATTTGTCAACTACACACTACTTGAGCCATTACCAAACACTAGAAGACTGCTTGGAAGATAATCGTTATTTGTTTTCTGACCCAGGCTTGCTATGGCCAATTTGGCCCACCATGTCCTAGCGGGGGTCCTGGAGGTCGACCCTGCATGGGTAGGTAAACTGCCGACAAACACATTGAAATATTGGAACTGACGTCGGGGGTAAAACAGAAAGATACATCAGATTACGAGACTGCAGAGTATTTCGCTTCATAGTCTGTTTGTAGTATAATGCTAACTATCACTAGGAGTGAATATTCCACCGATTCACTCTCTAAATCCATCCGAGCGTAAGTAGAAAATAAAGAAAAAGAGGCCCTAATTACTCAAGCTGGCAAAGTGTCTTCGTTTCACTCATACCGTAATATTTTAGGTATCGATACGAAAATGGGCGTCGATACCATGCTTTTAAAGACGGGTAAGGGGCTTGGATCCGGGCTTTGTATCCCATCGGGCTAACTTTGAGTAGGAAATATCCCGTTCCAAACGACGAGGCTGAGCAAGACAGGTTAGTTGCAGGGCTGATATCCCTGTTTAGACGAGGTTATTGAACAATAATAGGATAGATGTTGCTCATCACATTTATCTCCTTTTGCTCGATGGTAAGTTGCTTAGAGCGCCTGTTCCTGATGGCATTCAGAGGATATTGGATATTGGAACCGGAACAGGAATCTGGGCTATTGATGCCGCTGAGTAAGCACCGACCTTACCAGTTGACGGAGAGCCTCTACTTATAATCCCCAACAGAACCTACCCATCTTCACAGGTCATTGGAACAGATCTTAGCCCAATTCAACCAAGTTGGTGTGTTTCCCACCCGATCTTCCTGAGTCTACTCACTTATTCCACATTTTTAGGATTCCTCATAATGTGAGTTTCCAGATTGACGATGCAGAATCAGATTGGACTTTCGAAGAAGATTCATTTGACCTAGTCCATATTCGTCATTTGAATGGTGGAATCAAAGATTGGGGGAAGCTCATGAAACAATCGTTTGAGTGAGTATCTCGGCTATTCGGGAAGCCCAGAGACAACTGACCTTTTGAGCGATAGTGCGCTGAAGCCAGGAGGCTGGTTAGATGTTGCCGAATATGAAATAGGATTGAAGAGCGACGATGGAACTTTGCCCGTTGAGGGTAATTTGATCGGGTATTATGATCTGGTGAACAAAGCCGCAGATAAAATAGGCTAGTAGCTAAGACCTGGTCACCCTCTACCACTTACCAAGGCTAACTGAGGGTAAAGGCCAAGAGTTTAAAATTGCTGCCTCTTTAGATAAATTTATTCTAGACGCCGGCTTCGACAAAGTGAATCACGAAGAGATGAAATTGCCCATGGGAACTTGGCCGGCAGAAAAAAAACAAAAGGATCTTGGTGCCTTTATGTTGCTTACCACCGAAAATGCCTTCGAAAGTTTTGGAATGGCCCTCTTCACTAGAACACTTGGGATGGAGGCTCGGGAGGCCATGGAATTGATCGCAGGAGCTAAGAAGGAATGCCATAGCAAAAAGATTCACTCTTATGCACCTCAGTAGGTTTTCATGACCCCCAGCCGGATTCTTAGGCTAACATATGACAAAACAGGCACCTTTATTACGCTCAGAAACCCCTCAAAAAGAGTGATCCCAAGTGATCGTGTCTGATGAGGAAATTGCAGATTTCAAGACTTTCCTATAAAGGGGAGAGCTTCCGAAATACGCCCCAACTAATGTTATTCTGGTTCAGCTCTTACAAATGCCTAGGGAAATTTTCGTACAAGGCAGGGATTATTCCACCCGCTAAATGGCCTTGCCTTGTACGAAAGCAGCTCCCCTGGCGCTTGCATGGCACTTGGGTCTGTCAGTCGTACCCCTGTAGATATAATTTTGTTTTTCTCTTTTCCTCCTTCGATAGCTATAGTTGTAAATGATGGGGTGCCTCAACTGCATACTGGGGGCTTCGAGACCGAGAGATACTTAAGAACTTTATTCTACATGGGAGGGCTGGAGAGACCGACTATGTTTTGCCGTGAAACAGCGGCATATATTGGCAGTGGAAAAGAGATCAAACGAAATAATACGGAAGACATGAGAAAATCGACGAGAACAGAATTGTATATCTGATCAATTGATCGAGCGATGGCACGTGAGAAAAGGTAAATCGGATAAACCAAACGTGGATAGTGATGGACACCAGCATGATCGAGCAGATTGTGGGGGGCATGCCCGAGGAACCCACGATCGATTATTGCTTCTTGAAGTAAATATAGAATTTCGTGAGGAGTTTCAATGAAGAGTTTGAATATATTTGAATGAGAATTGTTAACCGTTGATTGACTTCATCTCTTCTCTCCACCAATCACAGAAGTGGATGGTAACTATATACTACACCAAGGTCGACCTCGCAGATATCCACCACATCTGGGGGCTCCATCCCTTCCAATCCGTAACACTCTTCACTCCGTCCCAAACGACTCCCAAACCACTACTCGCATCTCCTCGCATAAGTTCAGACTGCTCCTCGTTTGGTTATCAGGAAGCCCCTGACAACCACCGATACATTACAGCACTTCTGGTCGAACACCGTCAAGTGTTCGATAATGACTAATATCAGGGAGTGATCGTGGATAGTTGATTATCATTGTGCTCACTCTAGTCTTATCCCTTCCACAGATTAGAATATCCTTGAACTATGGGCCTGGTTTTGCAGTAATCATTGAGTTTCCCGCGTACCATAGCCGATATCCATCGTCGGTCTCCTCATATCGCCTCCTATCGCCTCCGTACACTCGTGCGAGAGATGCTATCCTTTACCATCAACTATTCCACAATCAAGTCTCCCGCCTTACCACCTTCTACTGCACTTTCACCATCCACCTCATAACCTCCCTCCTCGCCTAGCAATTCTTCTGTGTACTCATCCCTCTCATACTTAACAAAGCCCAGCCGGGCCTTTGTGATCATAATATAAAAGAGTGATCGATCATGATCGCTCACCAGTCGAGCAAACTTGGGTGTAATCGACTATGATCGAGTAGTATCAATGATCCAGCATCCAGCAGTCGAGCAAAACAGATCATGATCTGATCGTGCCCATCATTAAAAAAGTGGGTAGCTTCAAACCGAGACTACTAAAGAATACTGACCCGCTTTGTCAAACTCGAAGACGTGAAAAGCACAATACCGCACTAACTTGCTGTTCGGGATTTCTGCCCCTCTTACCACCACCAAAGGATTTACTTCGCAATCTTTGTACAAAAACATCTTATCTGATGCTTGTACTGTGGTACAAGTACTTGCCCTGAAACTCATGTGAAAGGGTAGTTTTTTTATAATTCTTTTTATAACGTAGTTTTTTTTGAATCTTTGGTAGGTTGACTGGATGTGGAAGCTTTTCTCAGCCTCACAAACTCTATAAATTGGCCCTACCCTGCTCAAAAGTCCATCCTCTACACCGATCTACAACCTTCGAGACAACAACGAAAAAAGAGGGAAATGTTGAAATATCCTGTCGGGGAAAATTACAACTCTCAATAACAACAATTCTTTTAAGAACGACCACTCTTTTAATAATAAGAACTCTTTCAATAATACCGTCTCAATCCGTAATGTCTGCAACGTGAATGGCTCTGGTAGTGCCGACCAGAGGGCAGAGAGAACTGAGAATCTCACATGGTTATCTTCACTAGAACCCCGGATATTGTACGACGATATTAGTGCTCAGCGAGTCTTACGAACAGAGAAATATCAGGATTGGCTCGATGGCATTCGCGGTGGTGAACCCGATAATTCGGACTTGTTTTGCAACGGAGATCCGGGGGTGGGGAAAATTTACATCATGCAAGAATCAATACCACCCACAAGGCAAAAGTGTTGCTAAGAATCTGTGATGTTAGCTCCCTGGTGGTGGATAGGTTATGAGATTGAGCGACGGGACGAAATGCTGCAGTTGCGTGCCTCTACTTCGACTTCGCCGCACAGAAGGAGCAATCTCCAACGAGCATCCTGAGTTCCTTTCTAAGAGAGGTTGTCGGCAGAGATCGCCTAGGCTTTTCGAGACTGGGAAAGATTATTAGGGGCGGGAAACTGAGGCTCGACGGACTTGTAGAAATGTCACAGGATATCACGACCTCACATCCGGCATTCGTATGGATTTATGCCTTCGATGAATGCAAGCCTGAGTATCGGGAATGCTGGACGGATGTGCTTGGCTTTTTTACGAGAGTGAGGAGGAGAGTTTAGGAGACAATCAGACGGAACGGATGGAATGGATACGGGAGAATGTTCAACAGTAGATTTTACCCGCTATATCTTTTCTTTGTTATTACGGAAGTAAACGGAGGAACAAGGGCATATGGGAAAACACAGAGATAGGTGTCGTGATCCAGAGAAGGATCAGGATGTGGTATTTGTTTTTTACTTGTACACTTGTTTCTACTATTAGTTTGATTTTTAGTTAGAGGGAGCAGGGAGCGAGAGGGCCAAAGTGCGATCATGACATTCTCCAAGCTTAGCAGAATATGGAGGAACCGTGGGCTAGTTGGCTACTCCCTCTGCTAACTAAGGACTGACTAGGAGATATATCTCTCCAACTAATATCGAATGACTCCTGAAACTCAGAGAACTCTAAAGAGACGCGCTAAACTGACAAATCCTGAACCCTAGTGATCTCAAGCAATCTAGAACCATCCTGATATCCCTTGATCCTCGGTGGACCCTGAAACCTATACTCTGCTAGTGTGCCAACTCTCGTCTGTCTAAGGACATAGGGTATGGGGGAAACATCATGGAACCAAATACCCGATACCTAATGCCTAGTACCAAATGGTATCAACAAAACCAAAAGCCAGTCCCCCACTAGTATGGCTACCGGCATAGGATGAAAAACAAAAAAATACACTGCTGAGTGCCTAGTCGCTGGACCCCACATAGAAACTTACCCTATAACCGTATATATCCTAGTCACATGTCCGCATACCCGCGCATCTGGTTATCCGCTCCACTTCCTATCCACGTAACGGCACAACCGCATGGCATATCGGCAATCGAACATTTGTTCTACCGGAATGAAACCTTTACTACCACTCTCCGCCTTTCAGCTCCCCTGATCTCCACGCCTCACTCGGGTTACTAGTTGATGGACCTATTTGATGCATCTTAGTGTACTACCCTTACTAATCTATGCTAATTTGTCATCAGCAAGGTCCATGGTCTAACATCATGCCCCTTGGCAGGACGTATCACCAAACTTGAGGGACCATGAGAACCTGCCCAAATCCGCCTAGAGTCCCGGGAGTCTCCGGGATCCATAGGATCGCCAAGCCTGGGGATTTTATTCTGAAAATTTCCCCTCTGTCACCTGGTCGCATTTCAGAATTGAAGAATCCATTTCCAGGCAAGAAGCGCAGGGCTACTATTCCCCAATTTCTAATAGACGAGAGGGCTGGGGAAGGAGATATCCGCCGCATCCCCCCCGCCGCAAGTTATTTAAAAAAATAGTCACAATAAAGCATCACCCCGGGGGCGCGTTTTGGTAGGTCCTGGTTTGAGCCACGGTAGAAAAACAAGTTGAGAAAATCGTGGCATTCCAAACATTCCCGAGGAATTATTTCCCCTATTGCGTAACGGATAGGGTACCGATGAGCCTTGAGCACAGGAGCTGGAATCACGATAGCTGATATGATGGTCGATTACTGCATGACACGGGAATAAGTTGGAGAGGCCCGGAGAAAGCATGCCCCGCCAATGCATAGATACTGTGCTTGAGTGTGGTGCTGTGTAAACGATGTCTATAGGGAGGCCGCGTTTGTATTCTAGCTACTTCTAAAGGGAATGAACTCAATAGACGGGAGATTATCGGCTGCTATTCTAGGACATGGGCTTTGATCAGCACCCATATATCACTGATGCCGGAGCTCGTATTATTTTGCCTCTTGGGCAGGAGATATCGGGGGTGAAATGTGTTGCCGGTAATGCATCGGTTGCGGGTCCCGCAAAGACAAGATGGATTAACGACTGGTTTTTAGACCAGAGGTGCAATTGTAATAGGTAGTTGATATCACAATTCGCTGGTGTATCATGCGCTGAACATCGCAAATTAGTTCCAATCGCGCTTTCCAATTTTTCCGCTGATACGCGGTGGCGATTGAAGCATATCATTAAGCTTGTTTTACTCTCGAGTAGGAGCGGGGTCTTGATAAGCGCCGTAAACGTAGGAATAAAAAAAGCGTACCACACCCAAAAATTTAAAGCTCGTCCCGGAACGGTCACCAGTAGTAACTTACCCGAGGACGTGTAACTTTAATGCGTCTATCATAGCCCTTAAGTGTGGGGGCCGCATGTGTGTGGTGCGGAATGCATGAGATAAGCCATGTGCATGTTGAAGTCAATTCTCTTCGCTAACTGATGGCGCGAGAGGCGCCAGCAGACGAGTAATTCTGTTTTGTAAAAGAGGGGGGAAGGAGAGTGTTTGACTCTCCATGGTTATGTGCTGCGCGTAGGATGCTTCCCGGATCGGCTGCGGGATTTTATTTTCCACTCACTCTTAATGTCAATTCCTGGAATACAATATGATACTGGTGTCTTTTCGTTTTTACTCATTATCAAACTAGCATTTGATAGGATTCGATGGCAGGTTAGTGTGCTCGGATGTAAGGGTATTTGGGGCCTGGTACTCGTACAATAACAGAGACACAGGCATACGGTAGCGTGTTGCCCAAACCGGTGCTTGGCGGGCGCTTTTGTTGCCGGTCTAGACCTCTTTGCACAATCAAGTCAAGAGTACTCACTCGCGATCATTCGAATTTCCCAATATGGTTTAGTCCACGAACGAATGTAACATCTCGTAATGGAGGTGATATTGTGGCGGCTTGGAGGACTGAACTACCGACAGCATCGCGGCGAAGGGGACGCTAAACCCACGGTATTTCCTATGCACATCGCCATTCGTGTATATTAGAGTAGTGCACCCCTCTCCCTGATGATATCTTCTTACCAGTTGCGAATTGAACTACACACAACTTGTGCCATTACAAAACAATAAACGACTGTTTTGAAGAGAATCGTTATTTGTTTTCTGATCCAGATTTGTCATGGCGAATAGGGCCCACCATGTCCCAGCGGGGGTCCTTGAGGTCGACCCTACTTGGGTAGGCAAACTGTCCATAAACACGTTGAAATATTGGAACTGACGTCGGAGGGGTAAAACAGAAAGAGACATCAGATTACGAGACTGCAGAGTATTTCGCTTCATACTTTGTTTGCAGTATAATGCTAACTATCACTAGGAGTGAATATTCTACCGCTTCACTTTCTGAATCCATCCGAGAGTAAGTATGAATCTAAAATAAGCCTTAATTGTATAGGCAGGCACAGTGTCTTCCTTTCACTCACACACTAATATTCTAGGTATCGATACGAAAATGGGCGTCGATGCCATGCTTTCAAAGATGGGTAAGGGGCTTGGCTCCGGGGTTGGTACGTAGTCGTGCTAACTTCGAGTAGGAGGTATCCCATTCCAAACGACGAGGCTGAGCAAGAGAGGTTAGTTGCAGGGCTGATATCCAGGTTTAGATGGTGCTGTTGAACAGTAATAGACTAGAGATTGCTCATCACATCTATCTCCTTCTACTCGATGGCAACTTGGTGAGAGCACCTGTCCCTGATACAATTCAGAGGATATTGGATGTTGGAACGGGCACGGGAATCTGGGCTATTGATGCCGCTGAGTAAGTGCCTAACTTAACAGTAATGAAGGGCCTCTATTCACAATCCCCAACAGAACCTACCCATCTTCACAGGTCATTGGAACAGATCTTAGCCCAATTCAGCCCAGTTGGTGTGTCTCTCACCCGAGCTTCCAGAGTCTACTCACACTCATCCAAAAATTTCAGGGTTCCTCCAAATGTGAGTTTCCAGATTGACGACGCAGAATCGGATTGGACTTTCGAAAAAGATTCATTTGACTTGGTTCATATTCGTCATTTGGGTGGTGGAATCAAAGATTGGGGGAAACTCATTAAACAAGCATTTGAGTGGGTATCTCGGCTATTCGGGAAACATGGAGAAAGCTGACCTTTTGGGTGGTAGTGCATTGAAACCCGGAGGTTGGTTAGATGTTGCCGAATATGAGTGCAGCTTGAAGAGCGATGATGGAACTTTGCCCGTTGAGGGTAATTTGATCAGGTATTATGACTTGGTGAACGAGGCTGCGGATAAATTGGGTAAGTAGATAAGACATGACCAACATCAAGCACTCATCTAAGCTAACTAAGTATAAAGGCCAAGAGTTTAAGATTTCAGCCTCTTTGGATAAATTTGTTCTTGACGCCGGCTTCGAAAAAGTGAATCACGAAGAGATGAAAGTCCCCCTCGGAACTTGGCCGGCCGATAAAAAACAAAAGGATATTGGTGCATTTACGTTGCTTACCACTGAGAATGCCTTCGAAAGTTTTGGAATGGCCCTCTTTACAAGGACACTTGGGATGGAGGCTCCGGAGGCCATGGAATTGATTGAAGGAGCCAAGAAGGAATCCCGTAGCAAAAAGATTCACTCTTACACACTTCAGTAGGTTTGGATAAGCCCCGGCCGGGTACTTAAGCTAATCTATAGAAAAACAGGCATTTGTACTACGCTCAGAAACCCCTCGGCAAGAGTGATCTCAAGTGATCATGTCAGATGGGGAAATTGGGGATTTCAAGATTTTCTTATAAAGGGGAGAGCTTCTGCAATACATCCCAATTTATGTTATTTGTGTTCACCTCTTACAAGTGCCTAAGGATATTTTCGTACAGGATGGGGATTATTCAGCCGGCCAACTGCCCTTGCCTTGTACGAAAACACATCTCCTGGCACTTGCATGGCTCTTGGATGTCTCAGTCGCACCCCTGTAAATATTTTTGTTCGGTTCATTTCTTCCTTTGATAGCTATTTTTGTAAAATATGGAATGGCTCAGCTATATATCGGAGACTTCAGAGAGCGAGAGATACTTAAGGACTTCATCTCAGATGGGAGGACAGGAGAGACCAACTATCTTTTGTCGTGAAACAACCACATATATTGGCAGTAGAAAAGAGACCAAACGAAATAATACCGAAGCCATGGGAAAATAGATGAAAACAGAATTGCATATCTGATCAATTGATTGAGGGATGGCATGATAGAAAGGGTAAACGGGATAAGTCGAATCCGGACAGCTTTAAACTGTGACTAAGGAATAAGTTGTGATGCTTGCCGGCTTTATCGCATTCGAGGGTGTGGAGAGTACAATACTGCACTAATTTACTGTTCGCTATTTCCACCCCTCTTACTGCCAGCAGTGGATTTACTTACAATCCTTGTGCAAAAACATTTTGCCTGGTGCTTGTACTGTAGTACAAGTACTTGAAGAAAACTCATATGAAAAGGCTATTTATTTTATTTTTATTTTTAACCTTTGGTAGGTTAACTGTAGATGTGGAGGCTCTTTTTCAGCAAAAGATGGGTCCTTATTGTTTCTATGTCGCCAGCGGTGCCCTATATATACACACACTTGACTCTACAGAAAAACCCTTGTTCCGCAGCATCATCCATAATTTTTCTCATCTTCTCTCAACCTCTCCATCTACTAAGATAACTCCTTTAAACCTCCCCGAATCCTTGAGTCCCTTATCCCTCTTTCCTGGTTTCGTCCTCTTACACTGTTCCCCCCCCCATCTTCTGCAATCCTTTACAGTACTGACACCGTCTTCTGCTTTCTAATCATCATAGCGAAGCACTGATCTGTTCCAACCCCTAGAAAACCAATTTCCTAACCTCCGGAATTCCCTATGCCGATTCCTGAAACATCCCAAACATTCTGCACCAAACATGCTACTGTTCTGATACCATACTCCTCAATCCTGTAACCACCTTCGTACTAAAGTCGACTCCGCAATCCGCAATCTGGGTTTCAGCTGTTGCGGGGGATAAATCGCGTAACGGTCAAACTGTGGAAATTGGCGAGGGCTCAACTAAAGGGTAGGTAAAATCAGAAACTTCATTCGCTAGTCATCATCAAAACTAACCAAGCATAAGTCTGTATAAAAATAATAAAACTATCTCAGTCATTCTATCGTCTGCACCTATCAATCTCTCCTTCATGCATAATCCCATTTGCCGACATACCTCCGTACTATCCATAAAGGAAAGACATGACCTTAAACCATTCCGTCTATCCTTCCGTCTAGAACAAGTGAAATCACTAAATCTATTATCCCGTCTTGTCCCTCACCTATCCGCTTTCCTTAGCTCTAACAAATATCCTCCTCCGTCAATTCTGACATCAACTACCTCCGAGATATGGAACATTCATGAATTTTCAACATGTTCAGGGTAGAGGGGGAGACAACCGGGTATGATATAGGAGGGGGACTGAGGAGGACTGCAGGGGGCGTTGAGGGACTGCAGGGGATGGTGGGGGACAGCAGGTGACAGCACGAGTGATGTCTCATGATGTTCTCATGATTGGTTCGGAGGTGTGTGATTTCAATTTGGACAAGTACCGGGGTACAAGCTACAGGACTACAGCCCCGTACAGTCCGTCTAGTCTTCACCTTCCTGGGCGTAGTACGTCCTAGTGCCCCTGAAAGGACGGATGATGGGCTGTAAGTTAGTCCGTTCCGTCCTACACCAAAGTATGGACTGGATGGCTGGGAACACAGTTTGTGAGCCAATTTGAGAGCGGTATCACAACTCCCTCCAGGAATTTTTTGCGCTACACTGTATCTCGTATTTCGGCATTCGGGAAGTTGAAACTGACCTGGCGAGGGAGAAAAGGTGCAATGTGAACGAAAGAGTTATGTATAAGTTAGTGGGGGTCTGACCCCACTCATGTGGGCAGCGGGGTACTGGCATGAAAGAAGCATTCCTCTTACAACAGGTAATGGCTGATGACTGAGGAGTGAGATAAGGGTTCTAACATCTGCCCAATGGCTTAGGTTCTTATGAAACTGTGCATATGAAAACAAGAAGTTAAAAAGGGCAGGAATATATGTGTAATTGTTGGGTGCCGGGCGATTTTGTGGTTTTGGGAGGTGGATATAGGGTGGGTACACTTGGTGGTTATAAATAAATAATAGTTACCATTAACGGAGAAGTTATAGGCTCTCATAGAGTTACTGCCTTCCCTCTACTACCACAATAAAATTAGCCGTATATATAAGAAGAATGCATAACTTGAATTTATTCCGAAAACTGTATAGAATAAGCTTTACTCACCATCCTTCTCTCACCAGTCCTGTGCATGTGTACGGAGCATTTAATTAGGAAGCAAGGTCTGAGAAGAAATGTGCTAGTGATTTATAGGCCTGATAGAGAATTGGTAGGCACTATAGGTGACGGCCTGGCCTACAGATGATGGCCGGGCCTTAACGGAATCTCCCGCTTGCACTAAGACTGCCGGTCCCGGCCGTCAACTCATAGGGCAGCCGTTTTTACGCAAGACGGATGCCGTGCCCGGCGGCCCTTATCCACCCTGCCTGGGACGCCCGGGACGGTTGGGAACACTGGCTGGCAGTGGGCACAAAGGAGTAGTCAGGCTACTTCTTGGTGGGCTATTTGACGATCCTAGGATCATAGGCCCTAGGCGGAGACCGTTGGAATCAATGAGCCTACTATTTGGAAAGGGATACATTAGCATAGACAAGCCCAGCAACGGTGGCCGAGCGCTGGTCTCGTGAGCCGTAATGGGCGTTATGTACCAGTGAAGCTATTATTGGAGAGGAGAGACGTTAACCTCGTTAGGCTAGACGATAGCGGCCAAACAAAGCACCTTTGGGCCGCCCGGTATGGGGGTGATGAGGTAGTGAAACTACTATTGGAGCGAGAAGACGTTTTTCCCTGATCCGCCGGACATCCGGGGCGGAACACCCTTATCGTTGTCCACCCGGTATAAGCATAAGAAAGTAGTGAAGCTCCTCAAAACTCGGAAGCCTGCAACTCACGGCATGGTATAAGGCCCTGCGGATATGACCTTTTGGCCGCCTTCGAGCCTGGCCATATACCCCTTTTATAACATCAAGTGGCACTCTATGACTCTTACCTACTATCCTCCTGCCTAACCCTCATTTAAAATGTCGGGGGGCGATGGGGTTCTTCTATGGACATCTCCCTCTTTTAGCGCTGGAAACGTCAAGTGAATAGGCTGAATTTATACCATCAGGTCAGGATATAACTTTATGTATGAGGTACATTCGTTCTTTTGGTTTCGCTTTTTCTTTTCTACCTTTTCACTCACTAAATCTAGAGGGTTTTTTCGGATAAGCCTCGCCTTCAGCTGTTCTTGTATTTCTCCATTCCTTCGCTTAATTGTAAAACCTTCCTAGGTTGGAGTGTAGCATATAGTATTAGGGCAGAATTTCCTTTGGGGGATCTCCCAATCCTAGAATAACAGACCATCAGCATGCAAAGGGCTCGCTCTTCTTTGCCAACACCCAACTCAACAAGAGACTACCAAAACCACAACCAGATAACCATTTAAAAATAAAATAAATATATAATCCTAAATGGTACCTTGTATGTTATCTATCTGCTTTATTGAGATTTTTTTGTTGCGGTGAAGGTATGGTGGATTCGGGAGTGAGGGGGCTGGGTTGCCGTGCTGGGTGGTGGAAGGTTGGAGTTCGGTTACTTTTGCTAACGTGCAATATAAATTCGGAACCCTCGTTCCCATCTCATTCTTTCCCATTCGTGATTTTATTCGAACAACAACTTGTTGGCCAATGGTAATAAACTTAATCCAGGCAATCATAGGCCCTCACTCGGCCATTGTAGTCGTAGTAAGACGTCTGTTCAATATTATCACTACTTCCGGTTTTTGGTGTTGGGACCTAAAGAAAGCATCACAAATCACCTGCGGTCACTCAGTAATAGATCACGTTTCCTTTGTACCTTTCCTATTGTTGATCTATTGTGACTGGTTTTCTTTGTCCCTTATTATAAACCGAGGAGGAGGAATTAGAATACCTCGTTGTATACTAAATCGAAGCGTACGCACACATAGCCGACAAGGATTGGAAAGAAGAGGGGAGGAGTAATTGGTATGCTGGGCAAAGGGGACCGGAACTCCTCTCTTGCAGTAACATTACCGAAAGGGTTTTGGGATCTAAGGAAGTTATTACCTCATTCTCATTGACCTGGTGGCAGGAATGAAGTGCGCAGGAAGGAAGGTTGCTATGTTTTCTATACAAACTCTCAGTTTTGCCATAGATAGGGGAGTAAGCGAGAACGATACGATTCTCAGTATTCACAAACTTTATCCTCCTTGGATTCATTTCGTTCCCTCTTCCGCTGTCTTTGGTTTTCCAAAAACCAGTCCCCCACTAGTATGGTTACCGGCATAGGATGTAAAAAAAACAACCCGCTGCTAAGTGCCCAGTCGCTGGACCCTACATTTCTACTTACCCTATAGTTGTATATCTCCTAGTCACATGTCCGCATGCACATCTGCATATCAGAGCCACTATATCCCTTCGTTCGTTCCGTTTTTCAAGCCCAGGCACATCAATTTTAGTTCGCGTTTTAGGCCGAAGCTAAAGTATGGTTGTGTGCCCGAAAGGTAACGATAGACCAGTGATGGACACGATCATGCTCGAGCAGAAAATTTGGCCCATGCTCGAGCATTGATCGAGCTCGATCACACCAAAAATTTATGATCGAGCATGATGTGTCCATCACTACCGGATAGACGGCACACTGAGGTGGGTCAAGGTCGGGCGAAGTGCTCGTACTCGTACCATAGTTGGGGGCAAATCTACGCAGAAAACCTGGTTTCCATCATGACAATACTGAGCAGTACTCACTTAGCACTATTCTGAGCACTACACCACCTCTGAAGCACCAAGTCTTTCATATGACGATTACCCAAACAAGCTATCTCAGCAGTGAAAGGGATACTGGCACCACCCTTCATATTCATCATATGCTTCTTACATCATAGTTGTCACAATTATCCCTAACTTTGCTCTCTTTAATTACTTCACCACCGATCGCTTCCACTACCAGCTGTGCTCGTACTTAGCGCGAGGGTCTGAAAACTAACGAAGGGATGAGGTTTTTCATATCACGATGACCTGAATAGGCCTGTGTTTAAGATTTTCAAATACCGGTACCACCCTCATGCTCATCATCTGATACTTACATCATACTGTAGTTGTCACAATTATTCTTAACTTTGCTCTCTTTAGTTACTTCACCTCCAATCCTTTCCACTACCAGCTGGACGAGCACTTAGTGCCAGTGCTTGAATACAGTTAAAGGGATCCGCACAATCGCACAAAGGCACGGCCCTTCTTTGCAATCGAAAATTGGTCTACCGGAATGCAAGTATTTAAGACAGATTCGGTCCTGGCCCCGTATGGTGAGGGAACTCTGTGGTCGGGGTACTTTGCCGGGAAAATATGATCCGTCTTCAATCGCAAAAGGATCCCCAACTACAAGTCCAATGAGAATTATGGCTCTATTAGGTGATAGATTGGGTGATTGTCTACACACTGATAGAGAGAAAATAGAGATATCTCAAGTTTTCAGAGAGATATAGGGGTTTAAAATGTTATAAAATTTTGGTAGAAAGAAGAGGAATGTCCGGGGTATTCTGGGATAGGTTAGGCACTATTAACTGCCTTGGTGAGAACAGTTAATTGATAATTGCCAAGATATTAACCTGTGTTGGCGCTAGTCTTGGTGTATTAACCTAATGTTAATGCACAAGAATGAATGTCCGCCTGTTCCGGTTATAGAGTTCCCTCACGATACGAGTACGGTATGATACTACCACCCTCTGCCTTTCCCCATGCCCCACACGGGCCATCCCTTACTTTGTGGCCAAAATACATGGCTGCGTAGCGTGCTGCCAAGTTGCGGTCGGTTCACGGCAGGGTATTTTTCCTGTGCCCCATCACACAACCAATTTATCTTCTAGCTAGCCTGGTTCTGGATGTTGAACGTTAGCCTATTTTAGTATCTGGGAGCAAACCCATGCGGCCACTTCTTGTTTCCGTCATGTCAATGCTGAAGAGTACTAATTATGTGGTATTCTGAGCACCACACCACCTCTGAAACAATGTTTTCCTATCACGATTATCCAAATAAGCTAGTAGTAGTAGTACACTTGTATCTAGCACTAGCCATGATCGAGGTAAGGGATTGGTCGGTACACCTATGATGCATCCTGGAGTCCTCCGCTTACCGATCAATGTTAATTTTTCATCAGTAAGGTCAATCGCCCAACATAATTACACTTTTTAGGATGTACTGTATCACACATCATGAGGGACTACAGTATGAGAACCTGCCTAGATCCGTCCAGTGCTCCTGGGAGTCTCCTGGATCCTTTGGATCCTTAGGCCCAAGGATTTTATTCGGGAACTCCCTCTCCGCGGTCGCCTGGTAGCTTTTCAAAAATTCAGGAGCGAGTTTCCAGGCAAGAGGTACTGTACAGGCCTACTAGCACTATACCCCGATTTACATTAGGGAAGAAAGCTGAGAAACGAGATATCCACACCACCCTTCCCCCTCAATTAATTCACAAAATAGCTACAGTAAAACATCACCTTTTGGTAAGTGCTGGTTTGAACCACGGTACAAAAATAATTTGAGGAAATTGTGGCCTCAAGAATTCCCGCGGAATTAGTTCTCCGGTAATCTATCGCTAGGAAGGAAAAAAAAAGCTAGGAGAGCCTGGCGTGTATTTGGTAGGATACTGTGGTAGCGGAATGCAGGTGGTTGTTAGGGATTCCCCTATTGCGTAACCGGTTGGGTGCCGATAAGCCCCTTGCGTACAGAAGCTAGCATCGCGATAGCGGATTTGACGTCGATTGCTGCATGACACCGGAATAAGTTAAAAGGGCCCGAAACAAGCATACCGGCCAATGCATAGATACTGTGCTTGAGTCTGTGTGTACCGGTATTGTGTACTCGAGTAAGCGATATTTACAAGCGAACCACAGCTTGTACGAGTACTCGTAATTTTCTAACGTTTGTAAACACGACTACTATTGCATACGGGTAAAAAATCAACCAGAGCCTTCAGGATTTTGGTGGCATGCAATAGCAGTCGTGTTTACAAACGTCAGAAAATTACGAGTATATAGCATGAGTTTTCGTACACCCCAACCATCGCCAGAAAAATATCACCCCAACACCGGCAAGGCCAAAATCCAACGTAGTGCCAGCAACACAACATAGCGGCACATTCCAAAGAAAGAATACTGATAAGGCTAAAGAGGCCTTGCATTACCTTGTACTCTTCTAGGCCGAGAAATGGTAGAAATAGGTGTGCCGCAAAGCAAGTCTGCTCCAGAGAGAAAGTCAAATTACCCGGCAGACCCATCAGCTGATGTATGTGGTGGACCTTGGGCTCCCAACTCCCATTTTTAGCAGAAGAAGTTGCTAGTTCCAAGAGAAACCTGACTTGAGCATGCAGTGACACAATGTAAGGGGTTCATAGAGGCGTGGTGGTGATCGGTGCGTTGAGTGCTTTATTTCTGATGCGAAGTTTTTTTTTTTTTTTTGATGGTTGCACTGAGAAAAAACTTAGCACTTTTGTCCTCCGGTGTATCCTGGCTACTTCCAAAGGGAATGAACTCAATGGACTGGAAATTATTGGTTGCGCTTCTGAAACAATATGCTTTGGGCGGTCCGCACAGATCGCCGATCACCGGGCTCGTACTGTTTGTGCCCCTTGGCCAAGAGGAATCGACAGTGAAATGTTGCCTATAATACACCAGTTCGTAGACTAGAGGTGCAGTAAATAATCGGCAGTAGGGTATCGCAAGTGCTCGAATAGGTGGTATGCTGAACATCGCAAATTAGTTCCGATCACCATCTCCTATTTTTTCACTAATACGCGGTGGCGATTGAAGTATACACTCACACCCCGCTGTCCCGGATCTTGATAATCCGGATACCTCGCTGTGTCGTGCGAATCTCAGTAAGTTCTGAATTTCTTTACACCAAAGCCTAGCCTGTTGTCCCGGATCACTCGCTATGCCGGATGGATTCTTAGGATTTTGTCCGTCCGGGATAGCGGGGTGCTAGTGTACAATGATTAAACTTGTTTTATGCTTGAGTAAGAGGGGAGGTCTTGATGAACACCGTAGGCGTGGGAGTGGGCCAAACACACTTCACGTAAAAATTTAAGGTTTGTCCGAGAACGGTCACCAGTACTCGAGCACATGTGATGCATCTATCATAGCGCCAGTATCTGGGCGGCGCAGGATGCATGACATAAACCATCCCTTCGTTTGATGCCGAATTTCAGAATTTTTTTTTAGCGTTGCAGTAGTGTTGCGATCGGCAATGGCTAGTGTGTAATGACCAAAGTACAGTATCCCTTAAACCGCCGTGATGTTTAGGCCCATTCATATTGTTTGGAACCAGTCTATTTTGGGCAATCGTGATATAGAAAACTTTGAGCTTGAGAAGCAGTGTAGTGCTCAGAATGGAGCGAAATCAGTAGCACTCAGCATGCCCATGATGAACACAAGATTTGTCTGCGTATATTTGCTCCCATTACTCAAACGGGCTGGGGTCGACCACTTTGTCAAAGGTAATTGTCAATTGCATTGTCAGCGATACCTTTATTGGCTTCGCGCTCGTGCAAGTTGTCGTTGCCACACTACTCGGGGCGGGTGGCGAAATCAAACGAAGGGATGTGCATATTGAATTCAATACTCTCCCCTAACTGATGGAAAAAGAGGCCCTAGCAGAAGAGTAATTGGGGTTTTAAAGGGGGGGGGGTGGAGAGTGTCGACTCTCCTAGTTATTCTTGCGCATAGAATGCCTCCCGGGCCAGCTGTACGAGTAGGATTTTATCCTCTACGAGTACACAAGGTTGATGGCGATTCCTGTAATACAATATAGTATTTTTTCTCTTTTCGGTTTTACTCATTATTAAAACTACAGTAGCATTTGATAGGATTCGATAGGAGGTTAGTGTCTCGGATGTAAGCGTGTTTGGGGGCTGGTAATACAAACACTGGCCCAGCGCATTGCTCGAGGAAGTGCTGGGCGAGCGCCCCTAACATCTCGTACTACCGTACTCGTAGACACTTTCAGCAGATCCCTGTTTTGAGTTCGAATTTGAGTTTCCAAAAGTGATAGGCACAAACCGTGCCAAGGTTCCTACCTCTCAGGACGACGCTAAGCGCCCTTCGAAGGAGGTGGGCACTCCATTGGAGTGCCAATCTGCTCAACGATAGAATCGGCTCAAGGAGAGATTTATTTGCATGTGAATTTAAGAATTACGGACCACTACTAAACATCCTCTGATGCTTTAAATGGCCTTCTGACTTTCTTGTACATTGTTTTTTAGGCCTTTTCAAATAAGTCTTCCATTATTTTTCCAACTTTTATTCTCGTGTGATTGGAATTTTATTTCAATTATGCGTAAATCTACCAGTATCGTTGAGCCGATTGGCACTCCTACCTGCTTCGAAGGTCGCTTAGCGGCGTTCGACGTGGTGGGAACCTTGGCACGGTAACTGGACAAGTGCCTAGATGGCACAAGCTGTTAAATTGGGTTAGCTTAGACGTTTGGCACCAGATCGGGTAAGCCATGCTACAGCCTCCGGTCGAAAAAGATCGGGAATTGGGGAAATTAAAAGTTAGAAACACGGTTGCTCGATTGGCTCGAGCACACCGAACCCTCCAATCAAAGCCCCAGAGGCCCGATCACCCGTTTCCCGATTTTTTCTACCGGGGGGCTGTATGATTTCCTGAGGATCACATCTATCTTGGTACTGAACTAATATATTTATGGAATAGCATTACTTGGCGGTTTTGGAAACGTCGCTAGACGTGTCTATCATTTTTCGATCTCGAATTCGAACTGAAAAACAGGGATCTGTCGAAAGTGTCTAAATGAAAGTGATGTTGTGGGGTTCTGCAGGACTGAACTACCGGCAGCATCACGGCGGAGAGGGTGGTGCGCCCACGGTATTCTTGCACACCGCAGTTCGAGTATAATAGAGTAGTACACCCCACCTGATCACATCTTCTTACCACTTGCCAACTACGCACAACCTGATCCATTGCCAAACCATAGACGGCCGTTTTTAAAGATAATCGTTATTGGTTTTCTGCCCGAGATTTGCGATGGCCCAACATGTGGTAGCAGGGGTCCTTGAGGTCGACCCTACTTTGGTATGCGAGTTGGCGACAAACACATTGAAATATTGGAGCTGACGTTGGAGGGGTGAAGCAGAAAGAGACATCAGATTACGAGACTGCAGAGTATTTCGCTTCATAGTCTGTTTGTAGTATAATGCTAACTACTACTAGGAGTGAATACTCTACTGCATCACTCTCTGAATCCATCCGAGCGTAAGTAGAAAATAAAGAAAAAGAGGCCCTAATTACTCGGGCTGGCAAAGTGTCTTCGTTTCACTCACACCGTAATATACTAGGTATCGATTCGAACATGGGCGTCGATACCATGCTTTTAGAGACGGGTAAGGGGTTTGGATCCGGGGCTTTGTATCCCATCAGGCTAACTTTGAGTAGGAAATATCCTATTCCAAACGATGAGACTGAGCAAGACAGGTTAGTTGCAGAGTTTATATCCCGGTTTAGATGGTGCTGTTGAACAATAATAGACTAGATATTGCTCATCACATCTATCTCCTTCTGCTGGGTGGCAGGTTGGTTAAAGCGCCAATCCCTGAGGGCATTCAGAGGATATTGGATGTTGGAACGGGAACGGGAATCTGGGCTATTGATGCCGCTGAGTAAGTGCCGACTCCAACAGTGATAAAGGGCCTCTGCTTATAATCTCATACAGGGCCTACCCATCTTCACAGGTCATTGGAACAGATCTTAGCCCAATTCAGCCCAATTGGTGTGTCTCCCACCCGAGTTTCCTGAGTCTACTCACTCATTCCACATTTTTAGGGTTCCCCCCAATGTGAGTTTTCAGATTGACGACGCAGAATCGGATTGGACTTTCGCAAAGGATTCATTTGACTTAGTTCATATTCGTCATTTGAATGGTGGAATCAAAGATTGGGGGAAACTCATCAAACAGTCGTTTGAGTGCGTGTCTCGGCTATTCGGGAAACATAGAGATGGCTGATATTTTGAGCAATAGTGTATTGAAGCCCGGAGGCTGGTTAGATATTGCCGAATATGAAGGCCGACGGAAGAGCGACGATAGAACTTACCCCGTTGAGGGTGACTTGTTCAAGTATGAAAACCTAATGAACGAAGCTGCGGATAAATTGGGTAAGTAGATGAGACATGGCCAACATCTAGCACTTATCCAGGCTAACTGAGCATAAAGGCCAAGAGTTTAAGATTGCTTCCTCTTTGGATAAATTTATTCTAGACGCCGGCTTCGACAAAGTGAATCACGAAGAGATGAAATTGCCCATGGGAACTTGGCCGGCAGAAAAAAAACAAAAGGAGATTGGTGCGTTTGCGTTACTTGCCGCCGAGCAAGCCTTGGAAGGGTTTGGAATGGCCCTCTTCACCAGGACACTTGGGATGGAGGCTCGGGAGGCCATGGAATTGATTGAAGGAGCCAAGAAGGAATCCCGTAGCAGAAGGATTCACTCTCACGTAATTCAGTAGGTTTTCATGAACGCCAGCCAGATACTTGAGCTAACATATGTCAAAACAGGCACTTTTATTACGCTCAGAAACCCCTCAATGAGTGATCGCGCCAGATTGGGAAATTTGGAATTTCAAGATTTTTCTAGCTTCTGCAATATGCCCCAACTTGTGTTCTTCTTGTTCATTTCTTACAGGTGCTCATGGACATTTTCGTGCAAGACAAGGATTATTCCACCTGCCAATTGGTTTTGTTTTGTACGAAAACATCCCCTCTGGCTAATGGATGTAGTAGTCGTGCCCCTGCAGATATGATTTTGTTTTTCTCTTGTCCTTTGATATATATCTTTGTAAAAAGTGGAATGGCTCAACTGCATACCGCAGACTTCAGAGAGCGAGTGTTACCTAAGAAATTTATTCTCTATGAGATGGCCGGCGAGGTGGACTATATTTTTGTCGTGAAACAGCGACATGTATTAGTCGTGGAAAAGAGATCAAGGGAAATATCCCGGAGGACATGAGAAAATGGTTGAGAAGAGAATCGGTGTGAAACGGTGAAATTCGCACCACACGTGCGCTAAGCCTATCCGAGGATGATAAGAGCTCCGTGATTTGCTTTGACTTGCTAAGAGTGCTGAGTCATTTGAGCACTGAGGCGATCGGGAATCTGAGTTTTTGGCCAAACCTGGCGGACTATAGCCAAACCTGGCTTAGCTAACTGTGGTGCGAATTTTACTGTTTCACACCGTCCAAGGGATACCTGATTGATCGACCGAGAGGTGCCATAATAAAGTGAATGAGATAGGACGCGGACAGCCCTAAACCGAGACTAGGGAATACTGACCGGCTTTTTCGCACTCGAAGCCGTGGAAAGTATGGTATCGTAGATGCCTCTAGAAACAGCACCTAGTGGGACTCCGGGGACGCAACGGGGGATGCCTTGGCATTTAATCCCGCCGAACAACGATTGTCTAGGTTTAAATTAGTAGGACACTTGAGACATTTCCTATCGCTTGTGGCATATTTTTATGTATATTTATATTCTAAAGTCGGGTGACAAAAAACTCGGGCCGATGGCTATTTTACACCAAAACTGAGCACTCTTTAATACCAACCATTCAATCACCCCCAATGAATCTGGGGGTTCCACATTAGGCCAAATCAAACCAGGGAACAGGTAGTGAGTAGTTTTTAAGAAAGCAAATTGGCTAGAGGGTTTATGTAATTTAGAAACCGGAGAGAACTTATAACAAAGGTGGTTGTCATGTACCTTTTGTATGGAAGCCTCATTCAAAATCTCGGGTCACTTTCTGGTCCTATACCACACCACCGCGCAAAAAATCATGAGTTATTGTTCTATAGGCTTTATATTCCCACGATAGAAAGCAATGGTTTTTCTCATACTCCTTGCAACCGCCCGAAATTCCCCACGTAGGTAGTGCCAAGCTATGAGTTTCTGAAAAAGGATATTTTTGGTGTAAAATAGCCAACGGCACGAGCTTTTTGTCACCCAACTTTATATTTTTGATCTTTGATATTATTTGTCGGTATTGCCAATGCCTTTGATATATGAGAGGAAAATTTTAAAATCCAGATTGATAGTAAACCTAATGAGAATACCACATAATTGCATTGTGAGGATCTTAGACCATATTCACTTGTCGGTGAGATTCATGTCTTTTGGATACCAGTCTTCCATAGGTTTCAGAACCATAACTTCCTGGTCGCTACACTCCGCAGAGCCGCTTACAGCATAGCCGTATATGTCCTAGTCACGTGCCCGCATATCCGCCCTACTGCATAGCCGTATAACCGCATGGCCTATCGGTAATCGGTCATTTGATCTACCGGAATGCAATATTTAGGACAGGTTCGGTCCTGGCTTTCTACCACTTTCCGCCTTTCGGCTCGCACTATCCCCATTCCCCACACGGGTTACTGGTCAATGGACCTACCGGTATTTGATGCATCCTGGAGTCCTCCGCTCACTGATCAATGTTAATTTGTCAGTAAGGTCAATCTCCCAACATAATTACACTTTTTAGGATGTATCACACATCATGAGGGACTATGAGAACCCGCCCAGATCCGTCCAGCGCTCCTTGGAGTCTCCTGGACCCTTTGGATTGCGAAGCACAAGGATTTTATTCGGGAAATCCCCCCCGCGGTCACCTGGTAGCATTTCAAAAATTCAGGAGCGAATTTCCAGGCAAGAGGCACAGGTCTACTATACCCAGACCCACAGTAGGCGAGAGATCTGAGAAAGGAGATATCCACCTCACCCCCCTCAAGTAACTCACAAAATAGCTACAATAAAACATTACCCCCTAGGCGTCTTTTGATGAGTCTTGGTTTGAGCCACGGTAGAAAAACTATTTAAGGATATTATGGCCTCTCAAGAATTACTGCGGGGTTATCTCCCCGGTAATCTATCGCTAGGAGGAAAAACTAGGAGAGCCTGGGGTGTATTAGGATACTGTGGTAGCGGAATTCAGGTGGTTGTTATGGGGATTCTCCTGTTCCGTAACCGACAGGGTATCGATAAACCTTGAGTACTGGAACGATGATTTCCGGCCGGAGTAGGCTTCTTCCCGGGTGGATATTTTCAGTGCTGAGAAGGAACCCGAACAAGCAAAGAGAAATGATCAAACCGTAGAAAAGTCTTAAGCAAAACCTAAGTGGGCGATCGCCTCCCACACAATAGGAGGTGAAAAGAATAGTTGATGATAAAAAGAAAGAAACCCCGGAGAAATTTTTTATTCGCTGCAGAAGACTATAGAGAGTGGAGAGCAGATACATAGGTATGCTGTCACAGTCCCATCTCCGGTTGTTTCCCCTGTCTCTCCTCCGCTTAATAACCCCACGATCCAGGACAGCTGTTACAAATCATCTACTATAGGCGAGCAACGAACACCACCAATCCTCCCACCTGACTAGCCGCTCCACTGTAAAAAATAAATGAAAACTAAAGTAGACCTTATTGCCAGGCTTTCCACCCCCACAGTACCGAAGCTTTCACCGCGATAGCCGATGTGATGGCCGGTTGCTGCATGACACCGGAATAAGTTGAAGAGGCCTTAAATAAGAATCCCGGCTAATGGATAGATACTGTGCTTGAAGGTGGTATAAGCGCTATTTATAAGCGGCCCACCGCTTGTATCCTAGCTACTGTACTTCCAAAGAGAATGAACTCAATGGACGGGAAGTTATCGGCTGCACTTCTGGACAATATGCTTTGAGCGGTTCACACAGATCGCCGATCACCGGGCTCGTACTGTTTTGTGCCTCTTGGCCAAGAGGCACAGGTAGTGAAATGTGTTGCTTGTAATACCTCGGCTGCGGGTCCCGCAAAGCTGTGATGGATTAACTACTGGCTTCTACCCGTAGACTGGAGGAGCGATAATAATCGGCCGTTGATATCACAAGTGTATAGTATGCTGAACATCGCAAACTTGTTCCGATCGCCCTTACCGGTTTTCCGCTGATACGCGGTGGCGATTGAAGCATATGATTAAGCTTGCTTTATGCTAGAGTAGGAGAGAGATCTTGATAAGCGCCGTGAACGTAGGGATGGGCAGGGCATACCACACCTAATAAGTTAAAGTTAGCAGCGGAACGGCTACCAGTGCATGTAATGCATCACTCATACCCCTTGAGGGCGGGGCCCGCATGTGTGGGTGGTGCGAAATGCATGGCATAAGCCATGCGCATACTGAAGTCGAGGTTCTTCCCTGACTGGTACCGTATAATCTGGCAAAAGTCGGACTGACGCTAGTGAGGATTTTCTTGAACCTTTCCAACCACAGCTGCCCATATGTTTAAACTGTGGCGAATTCGCCTTCTTCGAGCTCTCCTGTTGGTTCGGTTGCCTTAGTTTCGCTTTAGCTCCAATCCGACTTTTGCCAGATTATACGGTAGCACGAGAGGCCCCAGCAGACGGGTAATTGTGTTTTTATGGGGGAGCATGGGGAGTGTCGATTCTCCATGGCTGTATGTCTACGCATAGGATGCTTCCCGAGCCGTCTGTGAGATTTATCTTCCACTCACGGTTGGCGCTGATTCCTGGAATACAATATGATACCGGTGTCCTTTTCTTTTTCACTCATTATCAAATCTAGCATTTGATAGGACTTGAAGGTTAGTGTGCTCAGGTGTGGTGGCATTTGGGGCCTGGTAACACAAACACCCGTGAAGCCTACCGCTCGGGCAGGTGCTGGTCGAGCCCTTGTGTTACCTGTCCCAACTTCTTTGCAGCCATCAAAAACACTCATACGCTATCACTCGAACCTCCTAATCTGGCTTACTCAACATACAAATGCACCATCTCGTAATACAAGTGATACTGTGGAGTGTTGGAAGACTGAACTACCGGCAGCATCACGGCGGAGGGATACTGCACCCACGGCATTGCCCTTGCACATCGCAGTTCGTGTATATTAGAGTAGTGCACTCCGCTCCCTGATCATATCTTCTTACTACTTGTCAACTACACACTACTTGAGCAATTACGAAACAATACCCAGCTGTGTTGAAGATAATCTTTATTAGTTTTCTGACCCAGATTTGCTATGGCCACTATGACCCACCATGTCCTAGCCGGGGTGCTTGAGGTCGATCCTGCTTGGGTAGGCAGAGTGCCGACAAACACGGTGCAATATCGGAGCTGACGTCGGAGGGGTGAAGCAGAAAGATATATCAGATTACGAGACTACACAGTATTTTCGCTTCGTATTTCGCTTGTAGTATAATGCTAACTATTTTTAGGAGCGAATATTCTACCGCTTCACTCTCTGAGTCCATCCGAGCGTAAGTAAAAAATCGATAAACAGAAGTCCTAATTACTCAGTCTGGCAAAGTGTCTTATTTTTACTCACACTATAGTGTTCTAGGTACCGGTACGAAAATGGGCGTCGATACCATGCTTTCAAAGATGGGTAAGGAGCTTGGCTCCGAGGTTGGTATCCAATCATACTAACTTTGAGTAGGAAATATCCTATTCCAAACGACGAGGCTGAGCAAGAGAGGTTAGTTGCAGGGTTAATATCCCGGTTTAGATGGTGCTATTGAACAATAATAGACTAGATATTGTTCATCACATCTATCTCCTTCTGATGGATGGCAACTTGGTTAAAGCGCCAATCCCTGATGGCATTCAGAGAATATTGGATGTTGGAACGGGAACGGGAATTTGGGCTATTGATGCTGCGGAGTAAGTACCGACCTTAATAGTGATGAAGGGCCTCTATTCACAATCCCCTACAGAACCTACCCGTCTTCGGAGGTCATTGGAACAGATCTTAGCCCAATCCAGCCCAGTTGGTGTGTTTCCCACCCGAGTCCCCCGAGTCCACTCACGCATTCAACATTTTTAGGGTTCCCCCCAATGTGAGTTTTCAGATTGACGACGCAGAATCGGATTGGACTTTCGCAAAGGATTCATCTGACTTAGTTCATATTCGTCATTTGAATGGTGGAATCAAAGATTGGGGGAAACTCATTAAACAAGCATTTGAGTGGGTATCTCGACTGTGCGGGAAACATGGAGATGGCTGACCTTTTGGATAATAGTGCATTGAAGCCCGGAGGCTGGATAGATGTTGCCGAATATGAAGCCCGACTGAAGAGCGATGATGGAACTTTGCCAGTCGAGGGTAACTTGATCAGGTATTATGACCTAATAAATGAAGCTGCGGATAAATTGGGTAAGCAGATGAGACATGGTCAACCTCTAACACTTATATAGGCTAACTGAACACATAGGCCAAGAGTTTAAGATTGCCGCCTCTTTAGATAAATTTATTCTAGAAGCAGGTTTCGACAAAGTGAGTCATGAAGAGGCCAAACTGCCCGTTGGGACTTGGCCGGCCGATAAAAAACAAAAGGATATTGGCGCATTTGCGCTGCTTGCCATGGAGCATGCCTTCGAAAGTTTTGGAATGGCCCTCTTCACTAGGACACTTGGGATGGAGGCTCTGGAATCCATGGGATTGATTGAAGGAGCCAAGAAGGAATCTTATAGCAAAAAGATTCACTCTTACGCAATTCAGTAGGTTCTCATGACCACCAGCCGGATACTTGAGCTAACATATCTCAAAACAGACACCTTTATTACGCTCAGAAACCCCTTGAAGAGTGATCCCAAGTGATAACGGTAGATGAGGAAATTCGGGGTTTCAAGATGTTCCTATAGCGGGAGAGCTTCTGCAATAAGCCCTAACTAATGTTATTCTGGTTCATCTCTCTCATGTGCTCGGGGAAATTTTCGTACAAGACAGGGATTATTTCGCCGGCCAACTACCCCTGCCTTGTACGAAAACATCTCCCTTGGCACTTGCATGACTCTTCGATGCAGCAGTTGTACCCCTGTAGATATAATTTTGCTTTGCTCTCCTCCTTTGATCGTTATTGCTGTAAAAGATGGAATGGCTCCACCGCGTACCGGGGATTTCAGAGGGCGAGAGAAACTTCATTCTACATGAGAAGGCCGGAGAGACTGACTATGTTTTTCCGTGGAACAGCGACATATATTTGCAATGGAAAAGAGATTATACCAAGTAAGTTAATATGGAAGGCATGAAAAAATCGATGAGAGCAGAATTGTATATCTGATCAACCGATCGAGAGATGGCATGAGAGGAAAGGTAAACCGGATAGATAAGTCAAACACGGACAGCTTTAGCCTAGACTAAAGAATACTGACCATCTTTATCGCACTCGAAGGCGTTAAAAGTATGAGAAGCCCCTGCTGGCTTCACTCTACAAAGCAGTATGTCTCCTAGTCACATGCCCCCATAACATAACCGTAAGGCCTATCGGCAATCGAATATTTGTTCTACTGGAATGCAATTTTTAAGACAGATTCGGTCCTGGCCTTTCCTGCCACTTTCTTCCTTTCAGCTCCCCCGATCCTCACGCCTCACTCGGGTTATTGGTCGATGGACCTATTTGATGCATCTTGGAGTCCTACCCTTACCGGTCAATCTCAATCTGCCATCAGCAAGGCCTCTCGTACAATATAATGACCCTTGTCAGGAAGTATCGCCCAACTCGAGGGAATATGAGGATTTGCCCAAATCTGTCTATCGCGCTTCTGGGAGTCTCCGGGACCCGTAGGGTTGCCAAGTCCAGTAAGTCAATTTCACTCACACCCAGCCATCTCAGACGGCCAAAATCCGAAGAATTTGTCCGGCCCAGCGAGCGATCAAGGACAACAGCCCAGGCTTTTGTATAAAAAAATTCAGAACTTACTGAGATTCATACGAGACAGCGAGGTATCCGTATTATCGAGATCCGGGGTGGCGGGGTGTGGGTGTGGGGAAATTCCTCTCTTCTTTCAAGTACGGTAGTCATTTCCGTATTTGCTACTAGTAGAAGGACCGAACCTCGCCCTAAGATATCCAAAATTCCATCTCTTGGGTAGAGGGGCAGAAGCGTTACCAAAGCTGACCACCTAAGCCCCAGCTTAAGACAAAAAAGACATAAAAGTGCCGAAACTTACCAGCTCCAAAGTCCCACCGCAAGGTTCAATTATTCTAGTAAATATGATACTTGAAACGTCACCCAAGTCACTGCTTGGTAAGTCCTGGTTTGGAACGGGATGGGAAAACAATCTGAGAAAATTGTGGGGTCCCAAATATTCCCGATGGATTGTTTCCCCGGTTGTCTATGGATAAGAGGAAAACTAGGAGAGAACAGTGCACATTGGGATACTAAGGTGGCGGAATACCAGTTGTGATAGGGATTGCCCTATTGCATACCGTAAAAATTGAAATAATTGGGCATCACGCTAAGACGTGGGAGTTGCCTCTCCTAGTAAGGTCTGTTGTCTCAAGAGAGGGCCGAAAGAGAATCTTCTCGGTATCATATGTTTTCTCCCCCTAATCCAAAGGGGGGATTCTGGAGGTCCTAGCACCATGCCCAATTATTTCGGTTTTTACGGTAATCGATAGGGTATCGATAAGCCTTGGGTACAGACTGTCGGGACAGCTGATTTGATGGTCGATTGCTGCATGACACCTGAATAAGTTGAATAGGCAAAGCACAAACATACCCCGCCAATGCATAACTTTAGATACTACACTTAACTAAGGTACTATACTCAAGTATAAGGGATATTTCCGAGCGGACTCCCGTTTGTATCCTGGTTCCTTCCAAATTGAGGGGAGCCAAAGGATAGTGAGAGTTATCGGTTGCTCTTCCGGGACATTATTTTTTGAGCAGTACGGACAAATCCCCGATCACTGGGCTCGTACTGTTTGTGCCTCTTGGCCCAGAGGTATCGGCAGTGGAATGCGCTGCCGGTAATAATTTACATCGGTCGCGGGTCTCGTAAAGAACTAATGGATTGCATATTCGTTGCTTGACGAGAGGTGCAATAATAATCTGCAATTGATAGTCGCTACTGAATCATACGCTGGACTTCGCAGATTGGTTCTAATAGCTTTTTCCTATTCTACCGCTGACACGCGGTGGCCATTGAAATACCAGTATGTGGTTGAGCTTATTTTGTGCTCGAGTAATGGTGGGATCTTGGCGCAGTAAACGCAAGAATAAACAAAACAGGCCACACCCGACAAGTTGAAGTTAGCCCCAGAACGGTTACTAGCAATGCGCCCATAATACCTGTAGCCCTTGAGTGTAGAGGGTATTGGTAGGGGGTGGGAATGCATGACATAAGCCATTCGCATACAGAGGCTCATGCTATCCCTTGACTTGTAGCACAAGAGACCCTAGCAGACGGGTAATTGTGTTTTCAGGGGGGAGGGTGGAGGGTGTTGATTCTCCACGGTGATATGCCTGCGCACAGAATGCTTCCCGGGTCGGCTGTAACTCCTTATCTTCCGCTCACGGTTGATGGCGATTCCTAGAATACAATATGATATTGATGTCTTTTTCTCCTTCAGTAATTTTTAAAACCAACACCTGATAGGATTCGATGGCAGATTAGTGTGCTCAGATGCAAGGGTATTTGGGGCTCGGTAACGCAAACACTCGTCAAGCCTACCGCTTGAGCGAGTGCTGGGTGAGCTCTCCTGTTACCTGTCTCTACTTTCTTCCGCCAGCAAAAGCACTCACTCGCTATCACTCGAACATCCTAATCAGGCCTACTCCCCCGACAGATGCATCATCCGGTAATAGAGGTGATACTGTGGAGCTTTGGAGGACTGATCTACCGGCAGCATCACGGCGGAGGGGATGCTGTACTCACTGTATTACCCTTGCACATCGCAATTCGCGTATATATTAGAGTAGTGCACCCCGCCCCCTGATGATATCTTTTTACTACTTGCCAACTGCACACAACTTGAGCCGCCGTTACAAAGAGCAAACGGCTGTTTTGAAGAGAATCGTTATTAGTTTTCTGACCCAGATTTGTTATGGCCAGTAAGGCCCACCATGTCCAAGCGGGGGTCCTTGAGGTCGACACTACCTTGGTGAGCAAATTGCCGAAAAAGGATTGAAATACTGGGGCTAACGTCGGAGGTGTAAAACAGAAAGACACGTCAGATTACGAGACTACACAGTATTTCGCTTCATATTTTGTTTGTAATATAATGCTAACTATCATTAGGAGCGAATATTCCACCGCTTCACTTTCTGAATCTATCCGAGCGTAAGTAAAAAATCAATAAACAGAAGTCCTAATTACTTAGTCTGGAAAAGTGTATTCTTTTTACTCACTCAATAATATTCTAGGTATCGATACGAAAATGGGCGTCGGTACCATGCTTTTAAAGACGGGTAAGAGGCTTGGATCCGGGGTTGGTATCCAATCATACTAACTTTGAGTAGGAAATACCCCTTTCCAAACGACGAGGCTGAGCAAGAGAGGTTAGTTGCAGGGTTGATATCCCGGTTTAGATGGTGCTATTGAACAATAATAGACTAGATATTATTCATCACATCTATCTCCTTCTACTGGATGGCAACTTGGTTAGAGCACCTGTCCCTGATACAATTCAGAGGATATTGGATATTGGAACGGGAACGGGTCTCTGGGCTATTGATGCCGCTGAGTAGGTGCCGACCTTGATAGTGATTAAGGGCCGCTACTTACAATCCCATACAGAACCTACCCATCTTCACAGGTCATTGGAACAGATCTTAGCCCAATTCAACCCAGTTGGTGTGTCTCCCACCCGAGCTTCTAGAGTCTAATCACTCATTCCACATTTTTAGGGTTCCTCCCAATGTGAGTTTTCAGATTGACGACGCAGAATCGGATTGGACTTTCGCAAAAGATTCATTTGACTTGGTTCATATCCGCCATTTGAACGGCGGAATCAAAGATTGGGGGAAACTCATCAGACAATCGTTTGAGTAGGTATCTCGGCTATTCGGGAAACATGGAGATGGCTGACCTTTTGGATAATAGTGCATTGAAGCCCGGAGGCTGGATAGATATTTCAGAGTATGAATGCAGATTGAAGAGCGATGATGGAACTTTGCCCGTTGAGGGTGACCTGATCAGGTATTATGACCTGGTGAACGAAGCTGCCGATAAATTGGGTAAGTAGATAAGACATGGCCGACCTCTAGCACTCATCTAGGCTAACTGAGTACAAAGGCCAAGAGTTTAAGATTGCTGCCTCTTTAGATAAATTTATTCTAGACGCCGGTTTTGACAAAGTGAGCCATGAAGAGATGAAAATCCCCCTCGGAACTTGGCCGGCGGATCAAAAACAAAAGGATATTGGTGCATTTACATTGCTTACCACCGAGCATGGCTTCGAAAGTTTTGGAATGGCCCTCTTCACCAGGACACTTGGGATGGAGGCTCCGGAAGCCGTGGAATTGATTGAAGGAGCCAAGAAGGAATCCCGTAGCAAAAAGATTCACTCTTACTCACTTCAGTAGGCTTTCATGGCCCCCAGCCGGATACTTAAGCTAACATATGTCAAAACAGGCACCTTTACTACGCTCAGAAACCCCTCAAATAGAGTGATCATGTCATATGAGGAAACTGGGGATTTCAAGACTTTCCTATAAAGGTAGAGCTTCTGCAACCCCAGCTTGTGTTATTCTGGTTCATATCTCTCAAGTGCCCTGGGAAATTTTGGTACAAGACAGGGATCATTCCGCCAGCCAACCGCCCTCGCATTGTACGAAAACATCTCCCTTGGCCCATGCATGACTCTTGGATGCAACAGTCGTACCCCTGTAGATATAATTTTGTTTTGCTCTTGTCCTTTGATAGTTATCGCTGCAAAAGATGGAATAGCTCAACTGCATACCGGAGACTTCAGAGTGCGAGAGATACTTAAGAACTTTATTCTATATGAGAGGGCTGGAGAGACAGACCGTGTTTTTCTGTGAAACGGCGACATATATTGGCAGTGGAAAAGAGATTATAGGAAACAATATGGAAGACATGGGAAAATCGATAAGAATAGAGCTGCATATCTGATCAATTGATCGAGAGATAGCGTGAGAGAAAAGGCAAACAGGATAAGCCGAACGCGGACAGCTTTAAACCGAGACCGGGGAATACTTACCGGCTTTGTCGCACTCGAAGACCTGAAAAGTATAAGTCCCCGGTCGCAACACATCACTATGCTACTTACCCTACAGTAGGGGTTTTCAAAGTTAAAAAAGTTGACGAAAAGTACCGCATTATTTGGTTAAACTGGAAATGAGTCTAAAATGAAAGAAGAAAAGGTAAGCGAGATTGTGCTACCAGCTCAAGCCACAATCTTGGATTACTCAACTTTTCTTCAACATTACTCATGTTTACTTCAACATCAACCGACTCATGGAGGTTGATTCACAAAATAGAACTTGTAATCAAAATGAGAAAGAAAAAAGATACAGGAAGCCAGACTTGAGTCAACCAGAATGACTACAGAAGAGATTTTGGAGGTTGAATCAATGAGCCATTGAATTCTGCCGGTGCATTTTAAGGGAGGATTCAAAGGTAAATTGATATAACCTTCAAGTTGACTGCCAGAATCTGAGCTGTGACAAAAATACAGCAGCTGAGATGGAGATCAACCACCTTTTGAATCTCATACCAGAAGCAATTCCAGAACGTGAATCCACAGTCCTTGAAGCAGAACGGAGAAGTATAGTCCGGTCACCCCTTCATCCACTTGCCCAGGAGCCAGCAATTGCAAACCGGAACCTACAAGCCAGCCCAGAGCAACCATCCATTCCAGTAAGACCAGGTCGGCCAGCAAAACCCATCGCAGAGCGGACAGCAGGCAGCTATGCTGGAGTTAGGAAGCGCATGCAGCGCTCCTATACTCGAGAGTTTAAGATAGAAGTTCTCCGGTGGTGGCTGCATCACCGAATTCCGCAAGAGGCCGATGAACCCGAGCCGGGGGTTCTGCGAGCACCACTATTGCGAGAGGTATCTGCGAGATACCTGGTTTCTATAACCACCCTGCATAACTGGCGGGCTGGACAGGATGCAATTGTTAGTGGGAGGAAAGGGGAAAGGCAAAACAGATCCAGGGTTAGGTCTTGTCGCTAGCCAGAGCTAGAATCCGAGCTCTATCACAAGTATCGTCAGCGGCGTAATGAGTGCAAGGCAGTTCGACGGGGTTGGCTAGAGCGAGAGGCCTATCGGGCCTTTACGACCTGCTCCCCGGAGAGAGATAGCACTGAATTCCACTTTTCCGACGGTTGGCTTACAGGTTTCCTCGCTCAACATCAAGTATCTCTCCGATTTAGTACGAACAAGTCACAGCAGATACCAGAGGATTACCTACACCGAATTCTCGCCTGGCTACGCTTTAACCGGCGAAATTCCCAAGTCAGAATCGGTACCAATGATGAAGAAAGGGTAGTTGGTCGCTACTTACTTGACAGTATTTGCAACCTCGATGAAACACCACTGCCATTTGAATACCTAGATGGTCAGACTTATGCTGATAAGGGTAGCCACTCTGTTCAAGTCAAGGCTAGTAATAGCGGCTGGGACAAGAGACAGGCTACCCTATTATTAGTGGTGTTTGGAAGTGGAAAGCTACGAGTACGGCCCTTAATAATCTTTAAGGGGAAAGAAACATATTCTGGAAGACGAGGGGCGTACTTCCAAAGAAAGCGGGAAGAGGAGATGGCGAGATATGATCCTCGAGTAGCTATAAGATGGAACGAATCAGCATATGCTAACGCTGGGTTGTTGGTAAACTGGATTCAAGAATTTCTCGTACATGCTCTTCCTTCCGGCCCCCGCTTGCTCACATTGGATGTTGCAAGATTCCATTCGACCGATGAGGTTTTAACAACCTTGCGATCGAACAACATAACCCCATCAATGATTCCACCAGGCTGCACAGGCCTTGTGCACCCACTTGACGTTTCGGTAAACAAGCCGTTCAAGAATCTTCTCCGTAATATTCTTGAAGACAGCCTCGATACCTATGAAGCTCAACACCAAGTCAATTTACGTGAACTACGCCAAACGGACACTACAGCTATTGCTGAGAGACGCATTCTGGTTACTCATGCTGTTGGTGAAGCCTGGGAGAAGTTTGGCCAAACTTACCAAGAGTTAGTTGTCACCACATTTCGCAAGCTGGGACTAACACTGCCAATTAATGGGTCCTGTGATGATGAGCTATCAATCAAAGGTATAGATCCTTTACTTTTAAGGATTGGAGACTGGAGGATCGAGGAGGGTGGAGGCTTGAACCATCCTGAGGATGCTGGAGAGCGCGAACGGGTTTTGCACGAAATGAATAATGAAGACTATGGCAGAGCGGTGGATTATGTAGACCGCGAGTGAATAGTGAAAGCTGCATCACTGAATTAGAAGTCACCCCCACTCAATACACAAGCCTATCTTAAGCCTTAACTATCAGAGTCATGGAGAGAGAGAAACCTTCCTTATACCTTTGCAAATGATTCCTGAAATCTTCCCAAAGACCAAAGCACGATCTTTGTCTGCCATCATAGCCTATCACTCGGTAATGTCTTGATATTCGCTTAAATTTCCACCTCGTATTTTGCGCCACATGTCGATCCCTAAGCCTTAGCGCGATTCCCAGTTTAACCAAAAAATGCGGTAGGTTACTGTGGCGTTTCGGCTAAGCTTGGCATACACAAAAATGCTTAATTTACAATCACTTTACCATACTATAATATCATACATTTTTTTCAGGTAGAGATGGAGGTCAAGAGGTCAGTAACGAGCCAGGATCAGAGTTTTGGCTTTGGTAACGAGAGAATACTTCCATGAGGGTTAAGTGCCTAGGCCTTATTAACCACCAACAAGCCAAAGGTATCTCAACTTCTTAGTAGAAGATAGGAATTTTCTTCGCTCTTACAGTATTATACTGGCTCAAAGAAAAATCTGTCCCCAGCTTTTAGAGATGTGCCTGCTAAACCCACCCACCCCCCAATGCCTAGGGGAACAGAC
>Ga0307517_10001489_pt1 | contig 39153 bp, 24 predicted proteins | sample 23_EM_MG_FD_194515 | JGI IMG/M metagenome (GOLD analysis project Ga0307517, IMG submission 194515) | Populus trichocarpa ectomycorrhiza microbial communities from riparian zone in the Pacific Northwest, United States - 23_EM | ecosystem: Host-associated > Plants > Roots > Unclassified | place...
GATATCTACAGCTCCAGATATTGAATTTTGAATGGACAAAGGTCAACACTGGCAGAATGCGAGTTTTGACTTTGAAGGATGTGATTTCCATGCTCTTTGTATTTTTATTTTTCTTGACTTAGATTTACAGAAAGGTATGGATGTTAGCTTTCTAATGCCACTGTAATCACTTCGTTTTGACTTTTAGAGCTCACGCTCTGCACAAAACATCGACTGAGGGTCAAATCTGCCAATTACCTCTAATTTACTCCTTTTTGCATCTTTCATCTAAAGGTGCCTTCAAAACATAAAACAAAGAATATCAAGGCATTTTATACATAAAACATAGGCAAAACACTAGTTAAATGTGGGTGAAACTATCAAATAATATGGTTACATCAGTACACTAACTTATCGAAGATTATCTGGCTTCGTGACGTCATTTACATACTTAGGGTTCTTAGATACAAGGTTATTTTTTTGTCTAAGTTTCTTTTCCAATACCTTTGGTTCTTAAGTATAGGGTTACCTTTGGGTTAGGGTTCTATCAAACTTGATTTTCGACTTTCTAAGTTGTTATCTACTTCATTGAGGGTCGCTTGACCATGTGATCAAGAGATCCACATCATTTCTCCTTACAGATAATAATTTTTATAAAATTGGTTTTTTGTTTATTCTTGTTTGTGTTATAAAAATAAGAGATTGATTAGAGTTATGAAATAATACTGCAATTAAACTACAAGCACAAGAAGATAGATAATAATTTGATTTAAAACTAAAGGATTGATCATTATCACAATCTATATCTTGAAGCTTATGCCCTATCAACAAATATTATGAGTAGATCTTCTTTTATATATTTATTTTTATGTGTTTATATGTTTCTTTGTAGAAACCAAATTATTATTGTAAGGGAATAGCAATCCCTTATAAAATTTTAAATAGACATTTAGTAGATATCATTTTTCATTCACTCTAATAATCCCTTGTATTAATAAAAACAAATTATATAAAGAAATATATAAACACATATGAATAAGTATATAAAAGAAAATCAACTCACATGATTTGTCGATAAAGTAAAAACTTCAAGATATAGATTGAGGCAAGGATCAATTCTTTAGCCATCAAATAATTTATTGCCTACCCTTTGGTGTTTGTAATTTGATTACAATAGTGTCCCTTATGTCTACTCATTCTCTTATTCTTACTAGTACAAACGAGAATAAAGAATGAACTAATTTTGTAAAAGTTATTTTTATTTTTTATTAATAGCTAAAATAAATATTCAAATGAATCTTAATAGTTTAAATTAAAGAGGGGAAAATTATTTCTTTAGGCGAAACTCCCATTTCATTATTATTATTTTACAAAAACATGTTTTTTTTTTTATTAGTAGCATGATTTGTTAAATAAAAAAATATTATAAACTAAAAGGCAAGTTTCAAAAAAATAAAATAAAATTACGCCTTCATAATTTTGTATGGTTGTATGAAAAAAAGAAAAGAATAATTAATTCATGAAAACTATACAAAAAATTAACAAAAACAAATATCTATTTTATGCTCATTGAATATTCATGTGTAAGCTTTTTACAATTTGTTGCATGTTACGCTTGTATATTATGAACAAAGTTAATGAAAATATAACCATAAAAAGCTCTAATTTTATTTAAAAATTATAGCATAATTAGAAGATTTTCTTAAATATCATTGAAATTATTAATTTAAAGAGGAACTTCGTTTTTTTTATAAAAAAAAAGTGTTTCTAGGCCTTTAAAGCTAGGCACTCTAAGCCTAGGTGTGCATGGGCCTAAAGGCCAGGCCCACATGCTTGGCTTTTACATATATAATTGAATGTACGATATGTCATCCACTTAATATGTGTGTGTGTGTGTGTATTACAGAATATAATTGCAACAATTTTCCAGTAATTGAAAAATTAAGGGTGAGTTTCTGGGCATTCAAAACCCAATTTTCATCTTGGTTTGACCTTAAAACACCTAAAAACATACTAGAAACCCTAATAACCTCATTTTTAATCCTAAAACATCCTCTAATCATTCTAAAATTCATAACTCAAAACAAATCCAAAAATATTTTACAATTCCTAATATACTTTTTTTAACATGGTTAAAGAGTAAAACCACCATAATTAAACTCTTCTCTCCATCCTGAACCAATTGACACAAAAATTGGTGTTTTTATAGCTAGAATTGACCAGTCAAATTTTTTCTAACAATTTTTCTTTTATTTTTCAAAACATATGGACTAAGAGATGATGAAAAATGTTTTTGAGGACTTATACATAAAAATATAAAACTACATAGACTAAATATGGAAATTTCAAAAAATTAGAGAACTAAAATGCATTTCTTTTCCATACAAAGTAGTAGTAGTAGTAGTAATTAGCCAACTTACTTGTGCTCTACTACGAATCGGATCAAAAGTTTATATTGCAAGGAAAAAAAAGAAGAAATGTGTAAGTGATATTAGAACATTTTTAGCATTCACTTACATGTGCCCTTGGATTTTAGTAAAGAATTGATGAAATATCACTTGCTCTTCATTAATTTTTATAAGCATGTCTACAATCTTTCATGACCATTAAATATGCTTTTAGTTTATAATTTTATTTTATTTATTTTCAAAGTTAAATCAACTTGTTAATGTTTAAATTATTTATCTTTGGACATATTTTAATATTCAAATTATTTACTGAGAAACTTCTTGTATAATCGTTAGAAGTTGGGAAACGAAGAGGATATCTATCAACAATGATGGAATGACTATGCATTTTAAATTGATCGGTAATGAAAACATATAAAAAAATAAGTTCTTCATGAAAAAGTTTTCTTCTTATATAATTGACTGCAAAATCTCATTATATCAATTATAAACCTTAAGACCTAGGAGTCAAAATTTAATCTCTTCTTCATGGAAATGCATCAACTCACTGTCGAAGAACTGTTGGAGATTGAAAATTTGTATCATTGCATGAAAATTTGATTAACTAGTTATTAATAAAACATCGATGTTTGATATGCATTTAAATATAAAAAAAACACAAACATAAAATAACAACATAAACGAGTATCCACCAATTCTATTAATCAATAGTTAACATTCAAAGATATGATGATTGAATAAAAGATGATTGATGCATGTTTACAAAAAAAAAAAATACACAACAACAACCACATAAAAGATATCAACGTTTATCCACTAATTTTATTACCCTGTAGTCAATATCAAAGGATAGAGGCTAATAACATATCATTTGACTTTGAGTTGTGTTCTTGAATAAAATACAATTGATACATATTTTCATTAAAATAAAATGCATAATAATTTAACACATAAAATTGATTGAGAAATCTTTATTTTAGCACAAACATCACAAGGAACAAACACAAATTCATGCAAAAAAAATCAACACCAAATCCAAACCATTAAGCTTTGAATAAACATGTTGCAACCCATTCTTCCAACGTCATCGGAGGTTATTGATTTTAACCTTATGCTATCTTAAAAGGTAAATCCCTAACAACCTCGAACCCTGGGGTTGACATATATTGACCCTATAACATCAAATGTTTTTTTTTTGTGAAAATATGGAAAATATAAAATAGAAAAGGAATGGTTTTTTTTTTTTACCTTTAGAACATACTTGAAAGTAGCCAAAGCAAATTATACGACACATGGTTTGCACGCGGTGGCAAATTGATATGGTTGTAACATGTGATTCACACTCTAGTAATGGTTGGAGCACGTGACCAACTAGATTATATGCATCTCTTCCTCCTTTTTATTTTGATATTGATGATGAGATCTACCATCATCTAATAAGAGAGATAAGGGGAGGAGGGGCTTTGGTTTTTCATTTCCTTCTTTTCTTTTAAATGGGTTTGTAATGATGTTGTTGTGAGGCTATTGCTAGTTTGATATGTGATGGTAAAGAGGGGTGTTGTGTAATAGTGGATGGTGGTTATATCAACATCTATTGAGGAAGGAAGGAGTGGTGGTTGAAGACAAAAAACAATGAAATGAGGGGGTGATAGTAAAAGATGAATAACAATAAGGAATTGAATAAAAATATTATTTCATTTATCAAAGTTATACTTTACATATCAACTAGAGATTAAACATTATTTAGCTCACTTTTAAAGAATTAAGAGGTATTTGAGATTATGGTGTAAAGTGCTTTTTAAACAGTTTTTTGCTTGAAAATACATTAAAATAAATTCTTTTCAATTTTTTTTCACAACACATTAAAACCATTATAAAACACTAAAAAAAAGCATCAATTTAATGATTTTCCAAGCCAAAAGTACTTTTCAAAAGTATCTAAAACTAGAAATAGAAGTTGTACCAAACATCCATTTAATCATTGTTTATCTATCCCTTTTCGATCCAACCTTTGTTATGTTTTATTTTTTTAATGAATTAATAAATTGTCATTTTTTATTCTCCAGCATACTTGAGAAGATGTTAAACCATTAACTATAAACTAAAAATCATGGGGATTTTCTTGTAACAAAGCATTGTTCACACACACACACACACATAAACATTGTGGATTTATTGTTCATTTTTTTATAATTTATTTTTGGTCCTTAAAGTTTTATTTTGTGTGATTTAATTCTAATTAAAGGCCAATTTCTTATGAATTATTAGTCAATGGTAAAATTGAAAGAATGGGGACCAAAATAAAAACGATGCTAAACATGGGTCGCGTGCTAGAGATTGCATGAAAAATACACTTAGCTCCTCAATCTTTAAAAATAACACAATTTATACAATTCAGGTCCCTTTAAATTTTAAAAAATCAATTTTAGTAAACAAGTTCATTTGTGTAATTTTTCAGTCACTAGTTAGATAGAGAGGAGAGAGAGGGGTTGTCAGATTCCGACAATGAGAGAGAAAGTCATCATTCACTTCATTTTTTGCCACAAAAAAAAGTCTTTTTGGTGTCCACAGGTTCCATGAAATGAGAAGGTCTTCCTAGTGATTATTTAGAGTCTCGATGTTGCTTGGAAAACTAGATCTGAGCTGAGAAAGCCAAAACTAAACCGATTTGATTTTAAATTTGAGGCCATTTTTGGTAATTGGAGTTGATGGAATGGTTTGTAGATGTTATAAAGGTGTTGGGGAGGTTTTTTTTTTAATTATTGAAATAGCTTGAAAATTGGATTTTTAGGTCAAAAGACTAGCTGTCTCCTACCACCATTATAGTTGCCGAAATCTGGGCTTGTAGACGACACATCGACTGCCAAAGCGGGCAACATGTCACCAACCTTTTTTGATATACAGTAGTGAGTGATATGACTGATTTGGAACTTTTAATTTAACAGCCACACAATTTAACTATGAGAATAGCTGTACGACCTCAATGATACGACCTTTGGCTCTCAAAATCTTGAAAAATCTTAAGACCAATGTACGATATTGTCCTTCCAAGACCACATTACTTAGCATACTTGAAATTGTAGTAGACTCGTATATGACCACAACAAATTTCTTGGCAATCAAATAACAAATATAAAGGGTATGGCAGATTTCAATTAATCATAGGCTATCAAGCGAAACAATCAAAGTAGGGGTACTTAAGCAAAGGATTTGATATATTGATCACTAATTCTTGAGTTTCTTCTTAAATTAACACATTAAAAAAAAAAATACAATCCAAAATATATTTAAAAAATAGCACAATTTGACGAGTCATATGCGATATCTATGATTCAATTAAATTTTTTTTGAGATGGGGTGTTTTTACAACCTCTTAACTTCAATTCACAATTCAACATATTTCTCAATTTATAATTTATAATTAAAAACTGACATAACATTTTAATTTAGTTTAAATTAAACTAGATTCACAAGACTCATAACATTAAAATATATCATTTAACTATATCTTAAAATCATCCCAACTCATACACGAGCATGGATTGCTCCTAGATGAGCTTGAAGCTCTCGTGGGCAAGCCTGCACCAAATTCGCCCCAACTCGTCCAACTCCTAACATTCCATAAGCTCTTTACCACCCTTCTGACCATCACATGCACTAAGGTACTAACTGCAATCAAAGAAAATAAATTTGTGTAATATCCCCCTCATGAAAAGTAGCATAAACACAAAGAATCCTAACAAATTTTATCTCTTTCACCATGACAACATGCATGATATCGAGGAAGAAGATGCCTTAAAAAAAGATAGAAAGATTGATTGCTAGAAATTACCTTCAACATAAAAGCAACCTAAACAAAAAGGAAAGGAAGTATGCATATCCTACAATGACTTACCTGAGATAAGATAATCTCCAGATATTGTATCCTCACTCACATGAAAATTATTGAACTTTTCAATAAAAGCAGTAGTGTTTCTCCATTCTATAAAGCAAGTCTCAATGTCTCTAATGAAAGTCTCTATGTCTACAATAAAAGTTTCAATGACTACAACTCTTAATGCCTCTCCATATCTATGATAGTCTCAACACCACATCTCCATAGCATTGCTATAGTCACAAAGCTAATTCAATTGCTAGGAGGGGAAATAATGATACAATAAAAAAAAGATCCTCACCGTTTGGCCAAAGTCTAAATAGCTAAGATCTCATATTTCTCCCTCTCACGCTCTCAAACATATAGACAGGCAACAAATTATAACAAAACTTGGGATAAAGGAATGCATAAAATGAGAAGCATAACATGTTTAAATTAACAAATGCAAGCAGATTAAATGGCAGCAATAAAAAAAAAGAGGTTCATTGGTAACATATGATAAAAAGAAATAGGATAACATAAACTCTAAAGCAAGAGAAAAGAAAAGGAGAAAGAAATAATACAACACAAGAGTTCACATCAGCACACTCTTAGGACCATTAGAAAGATCTTAATGAGATAAATCCATAGACATAAGAGAACACAATTAATAGTGGTCAGAATGAGCCACAAGCACTATTTAAAGATGATAGGTGGCTCACTTATTGGTCTGTGTACTACACATGTCATTCTTAGAAAGTATTATGTCCATTTAGACCATGCCTAAATGAAGAATTTATGTCCGTGATGGGATATAATTATGTCCATTTTGGCAATGCCCAAACATATAGAATTTTTGTCTGTTTAGGCAAAGCCTAAATAGATAGATTTGCCTCTAAACATCTATTGGGCCTTAATTTCTTCCCTGAAAAAAAAATATATCAAGCACCATGAAGATTCCTAAAAATAACATGCACATATAACAAAGTCTCTACTTTATCAACATATACTCCCCTAGCCTATAATGGCCACTTTTTCATTTCAATAATTGTCTAGACTATAATGACCGCCCTAGGCTTGCTCAATCTAACTCTTATGCCCTGCAATAGCCACCCTTTCATGCCAATAATTATCTCTTAACCTATGTAGCTTTCAAGGCCAATCTTTTCAACCAATGACAAGTATATTATAGTAACCAATGACTTAACTTTTAGGGAAGCAAATATTCTTCATCATTTTTTTCCTTTTTATAGGGTAAGCTTATGTGACCTCAAATATTTATAAATATCTTAGGTCACTAGGTAAAGGAATAAGATCATAGAAGCTAAAAAAAGTCTCACACAAGTCATAAAAAACATGTTAGTGAATATGCCTTATAACCAATTGACTGGTTACATGTATCACTGAATATTCATGTAAAATATATTTATTATTAATAAAAAAAATTATATTTAATATTCAATTAATTTGATTAATGAATCTAGAGTAAAGATAAAGTATGTGGAACAAAAATGTTTTGCATAGAAAATTATAAAGTTGTTGTAATTATGAGATTTCTATTACATCAAAGCATTGTTCCTAAATGATCCTGGTCAATGTTTAATTAAGATTGAACATTAATTAGAATTGTTGAGACCGATGCATTTTATGTTCATTCCTTTATGAAAGGAAGAAGTTGCTCTCATAAACTAAGGTGTAAGGGATACCTGAAACTAATATACAGATGCTTGTCAGATGACATGTACACTGAACTGACCTCCTAAAGAATTTCATATGAAGAGATCATATATATTTTATGAAATGACTCACGTGATAATTATGTAAGTGATCCTTTGACATGAGATCACTAAGTTATCTTATATAGGGAGTGTTATGATTTGATCTTTAACCATATGTTATCCTAATCAAGGGTAATAAATGAGAAGATATTGGGTAAAACATAAATTATATGAAGGTATTTGAGTAATCAAGTAATCAAGAGATGACTTATCACCCTAGGTGAATCAGGGAAAATATTCTATATGCTGTAAAATATTATTGATCATGAAATACTTGGTTAGGGTAGAATAAGATTTGAAAAATATTTCAAATTTTATTCAAAGAATCAATGATTATAGTGTTAGCAACTAAAATGATTTAACAAATCAGACATACTCTATGCTATAATATATAAATCAAAATATTCTTAATGAAGAGATAATAATTACATTGAAAAACTAGTCACTCAAAGGTTAAGTCAAACCACTTATGACTTTTCTAATATTTGAGGGATCATGACATGTTTCTAAACATTATACTTGATTTTCAAATATAAATCAATCAATTTTTTAATTCATAATAAATTAAATTGTTTAATTTAATTAATCCAATTTTATTTAGGATTATGATTTATATATGGCAAACTTATTAGGGAATCTAATAACTTATATACATAAGAACCACTAATCAAAGTTAAAATGAGATAATTAATTAAGCGTGACTTGATTGTAAATAAATTTAAAAATTAAAAACTAGAATGTAATTAATAGAGGGGATTCCAATTCTAGACCAAGAAAAAAATCAATTATGGACTTGATTAAATAAGTTTGTAAAATTATTCTAAAATAATATATATGATATTATTTAAGAGGCAAATTGATGTTTTATCATTTATAGGGTTATAAGGTTCTTTTATAAATAAAATGGTATGCCTTTTATTGTATATACATTAGATGATAGTATAATAGTATAATATAGAAATCCCTGAACACAAAAGAAAAGAGCTAGCACTAAAAGGTATAACAATCTCTCTCTCCTAAAAGGGTTTAGGAGATTTCTCACTAGTAGTTAGTATAGATTACCGTTGGAGGCTGAACACTTAGACCATTTGTGGTTTGCGACAACCCAGCTTTAAAGCAATTATTTAAAGTCAGAAAGAACATATGATCTTCAGTTAATCTTAATATAAACCTAAACAACTCTAGATTTGTCTAACATGATCTTTGGGACTCTTGAAAATCTTTAATTTATTGTTATCGTTACCTGTATGCATTTTGGCAAACCCAATAGTGGTATTAGAGCATTCATTAAATAATTGAGTTATTGATTATATGTTTTAATTGTTATTGGTGTTAATTGCGAATTAAATTTGTGTGCAAATTTATTTTTCCCAAAAGTAATTTTTTCTCATATGATTTTTCAAAAAAAAAAACTTTTTGGCTACTTTCTGATGTAGACACCTCCCAAATATGCTAAAATCATATTTGAATAGTTTGCAACTTAACCCAACAAGAACCTGCCTTGGAAAACCAAACTTATATGCAATGATCACTCCTATCCCTGCATCTATAAAGAGATGCAAATGAGAAATATAAAATCACAACGAAGTTAATCAATTATTCAAAGAGTTTGTAAGTTAAATCAAGAATATAATATGGAAATTACTCAACCACATAAAAGATAGCATGGATGTTGATTTCTTAATTAAAAATAATCATTTTTTTTCAAAAAATCTTTATAAAAGAGTATTTATATTAGAAAGAATCAGGCTAATAGGATATTTGTAATGAATATGGATAGACCTAATAAATAATAATAATCTTATGAACCAAAATTTAAATAAAGGTCCTAATATATCTAAAAGATCTAATAATAACTACAAGATAAATAAAATAATAGCCCAACTAATTTAAATAAGACTAAAGTCATTTTTATAATCTGCTGGCAGAATCAAAGCTCAAACTGAAATGAATGGCTCTCTCTCATCGTAATTAATTAAAATATATGCAATATATTACTAGAAAGCTATGAATCTATACTTTCCAATGCAACTATAACCAAATTTAAATTCATTTTATAGCTCTTATTATGAACAAAATAATAGTGAAAGATCAAAACTAATAGATTTGAATATTCTTATTCCAATCTTTTTGTAATGTCTGAATGCCCACCTTAGCATATGCATTTTGAAGAAGTCAATTGAAAGTCTCTTTGAACCTCTTAGATCTAGGTCTTATCATTGGACCAACTAGAACCTTTAATGAATATGTTGGTGTTACTTGGATTGCATCATTCCCTCTCTTCTAAAAAAGATTTATCATTGAATCATCACCTACATCAAATAAAGAGAGATAAAAAAAACATTGAATGTATCATTAACACCATACTTACTCGCTAGATCCACTTTGTATATAATATGATTAACCATCTCTATGATATAAAAATGACCATCTCATTGAGACATCAATTTTGATCTCCTTTGTTCAGGTACCTTTCCTTCCTCATATACACTCAAACTCAATCTCCTAGTTCAAACCTTACTAATTTGCATCCTCTATTAGCTTTAAATGCATATTTCTCATTCTTTTTCTTTATTTGTTGTCGTTTCTTTATATGTAAGTCTTTCATTACCTGTGTTTTTTTATTACCATTAAGACTAATTCTTTCATCAACAGGTAAATGAATCAAATCTAATGATGTTAAAGAATTAAAACTATAAACAATCTCAAATAGTGAATGATCAGTAGTAGAATGCACACTATGATTATATGCAAATTAAATAAATGACAAACAATTTTCTTAATTTTTAAGATTCTTTTGAATGATAGCTCTTAATAATTGAGTTAAAGTCTTGTTTACCACTTCAGTTTAATCATCTATTTGTGGATGACAAGTAGTAAAAAACAAAAGTTTTGTTCCTAACTTACCTAAAAAAACCTTCCAAAAGTAGCTCAAAAACTTAACATCTCGATCAGACACAATACTCCTTATAACACCATGTAACCAAACTACCTCCTTAAAGAATAAATCTATTATATTTATTGCATCATCAGATTTATGGCAAGATATAAAATGTGTCATCATAGAAAATACATATACAACAACAAATATGAAATATTTTTCTTTCCTTGACCTAAGTAAACTTGAAAAAACAATTATAAAAATATCATCCTAAGTTTTCTTAGGAGCAGGTTAAGGTGTATATAACTCATGAGGCATTTAGACTTAACTTGTTTACAAGTTATGCACCTATCAAAAATTCTTTATACATCTCTTTTTATATTAGGCCAATAAAAATATTCATGTAAAACTTCTAAAGTTTTAGTAATCCCAAAATGTCACATTAATTCATCATCATAAGTTTCTCTTACAAGTAATTCATACATTGAACAATTAGGAACACATAATATTTTTTTTCTTTAAACAAAAATCCATTATGCCTAAAAATTCCATTAGTTTCGACAAGTTCACATTGAAAATAAATTTCATAGAAAGCAATATCATCAGGATATAATTATTTCACATACCCAAATCCTAAAAGTCTAGTTTTCAAAGTATTAAGAAGAATATACCTTCGCGGTAATGTATATGCAACTATATTTTTCTTACCTTGCTTGTATTTGATGACATATGAGAATGTCTCAATAAATTCTACTCACTTGACATGTCTACGATTCAACTAAATTTCATAGAAATCAATATCACCAGGATATAATTATTTCACATACGCAAATCCTAAAAGTCTAGTTTTCAAAGTATTAAGAAGAATATACCTTCGCGGTAATGTATATGCAACTATATTTTTCTTACCTTGCTTGTATTTGATGACATATGAGAATGTCTCAATAAATTCCACTCACTTAACATTTCTACAATTCAACTTACCTTGACTTTTTAAGTGTTTTAAAGATTGATGATCGATATGAATCACAAGCTCTTTAGGCCAAAGGTAATGTTGTCAGGTCTCCAAAGTCCTTACTAATGCATACAAGGTTTTTATCATATGTTGGGTAGTTTAAAGTTGCACCATTAAGATTTTCACCGGAATAACCTATGAGCCTTTTATCTTATATTAAAATAGTTCTAATATCTATACCTGAAGCATCAAATTCAATCTCAAAAGTTTTTGTAAAGTTAGGTAAAGCAAGTAATGAGGCTGAAATAAGCTTTTCTTTTAACAAATTAAAAGATTTCTCTTGTTCATTTTCTCATTTAAAACCTATTGTCTTCTTTACAATTTCAATTAATGGAGAAGTTATTGTACTAAAATCTTTAACAATTCTTCTATAGAAACTAGTCAATCCATGAAAACGTTTTACCTTACATACCGTCTTAGGTGCAGACCACTCTTTTATAACCTTAACCTTAGTCTCATCCATCTCTATCCTTTTTGCACTAGCAACATGTCCAAGAAAAACAATCTTTTTCATGCAAAAATCAAACTTCTTTAAATTAGTATACAAACTTTCATTTCTAACCACATCAAGTACTTGTCTTAAATGATCTATATACTCATCTAATCCTTTTATTATAAATCAATATATAATAAAAACAAACACCTATGAACCTATTAATGAATGCACACAATATATGGTTCATCAATCTCATAAAAGTACTAGAAGCATTAATAAGTCTAAAATGCATAACTAATCACTCTTACAAACCATATTTAGTTTTAAAATCAATTTTTTATTCATCACCTTTTTTCATTCTAATTTGACGATATCCACTTTTAAGATCAATTTTAGAAAACAAACAAGTTCCATGAAATTCATCAAGCATAGCATTTAATCTAGGGATATGATATTTATACTTTATTGTTATGTTATTGATTGCTTTACAATCAACACATATTCTCCAAGTACCATCTTTTTTAGGTACTGAAAATACAGGAACAACACATGGACTCATGCTCTCTCAAATGTACCTCTTCGACATTAATTCCTCCACTAGCCTTTGAAGCTCCTTTGTTTCCTTAGGTTTACTTCTATAGATTGGTTTATTAGGAATAGTCGAACATGGTACTAGGTCAATTTGATGTTTTATTCCTCTTATAAGTGGCAATCCACTTAGAATTTCATCAACAAATACATCTTCAAATTCCTATAACAAAAAAACACAAACACAAGAATCAAGTTTGTTAGTGTTAAAGTATGTCTCCTTATATAAGAGTAAAATCAGAGGCATATTATAAAAATAAACATGTGTAAGATCACTTTGTTTTTCATAAAAACTAAGGTGTTTCCCCACTTTTTCCAACACACTGTTCTTGTTTCACCTTTCTTTCTTTCTTCTCTCCATATTTGACCTTCCCTTTATTTTATTTGTTTGCCAAAGCCTTTAAATTTGTCTTTAACGGCTAAAATGTTATCATTTGGTGTTTCACACTCTTGGCTCACCTTATTTTCACTCAGCTTCATATCCTCATCATTATTTTTTAACAAGGTTTGTTCGGCTTCTTCTATTTTCTTCAGCATTAATTAATCCTTATCACTTGTCTAGGTGACAATGGTGTAAGCATGTATATTTCCCCATCCTTTTCCAATGTATACCTATTTTTAAAACCATCATGCTTGTTTTCCTATCAAATTGTCAAGGTCTCTCTAATAATAGGTGTGCAACATGTAAAAGAACAACATTACATAAAATCTCATCCTTATAACTCCTACTGAAAATAAGATTAAAACATTTTTAGTCACCCTAACATGTCCATATTCATTCAACCATTGAAGCTTATACGATGTAACATGTTTAGTAGTAGTCAAGTCCAACTTTCTAACCAAAATTGTGCTAGCAACGTTAATACAACTACCATTATCAATAATTATACTACATACCCTATTTTTTATATGGCATCTAGTATGAAGGTTATTCTCCCTTTATTGCTCAATATCTTCTTCACTAACATGAACATTCAAGGATCTCTTTATAACCAAGGATTCATCGTTAACAGCATATTCAATATCACTAGCATCTTCAAGTGCTGACATGCTTTCACATTCAGATTCATCACTAGCTGACTCCACTACTCCATCATCTCTCAAAATCATAATCCTTTTATTTAGACGCTTTGATGCGTAATACTTAAGTCTTTGACATCTAAAACACTTAATCTCTCGCTTATGCTTTTGCTAGACATTATTTTTTTTCCTTTTTCCTCTATTGTCACAACCTATTTTTATTAAATGATGATTCGACAACTTTAGGTACTATTATTGGCTTTGTTTGTGCATTACCCTCTCTTTTCAAATTCAATTTCCAACCTTGAAAGGATCCTAAATAACCACCTAGTCTTGTACTACTTTTTCTTTTCAATTATTTTTCCACCTTTATAGCCATATGCACCATATAATCAATTTCTAAATAATGTTTCAATTTAACTACATTAGCAATATATCTATTTAAACCATTTAGAAATCTAGCCATTGTAGCGTCTCTATCTTAAAAAATATTAGCTCTAATCATAGTTATTTTCATCTCCTTAAAACACTCATCAACACTTTTAGAACCATGAGATAAAGATTGGAATATATTATATATTTCTCTATAGTAATGATTAGGAACAAAACTCTTTCTCATGATTGCTTTTATCTCCTCTCATGTGTTAATAGATCTTTCTCCATTACACCTCATACCTGTAACAAGTTGATCCCAACAAATAATAGCATAATTAATGAATTCAACTACAACTAATTTTACATTCTTTTCATTCAAATATCGATGGAAATCAAATACAAATTTCACCTTATTTGCTCAATCCAAATAAGCCTTTGAATCATTTTTTTCCTTGAAATGCTGGAATTTTAAGTTTTATGATACCCAAATTACAATTTAAATCATCATGATCATCAAAATTTCTCTATTGGCTGAAATACTTATTTGGTTGAAATTTACCAACAAAATCTCTCCTTGCTTGTGTCTCATATAAGGGATTTTGGTGTGTATGAGACTTCCTTCCATGATTAAAAACATTATCCTCCTCATCATAATCAGAGTTTTCAGCTACACTTTTATCTAGAAAGTGCTTGTCTACTAAACCTTTTAATCTCATTTCCTTTACGACTAGGAACATCATGTCTAGTAATCATCTCAGTACTCAATTTATCCATCTTTCTCATCAAAGCCTCTATCATCACCTCCAACTTATCTTGTCTTTCTAAAAGATCCTCCATCTTTGATTGTGTCACACTTTTTTATGACATTAGGAATACCTGTAATAAAGGTTAGTAGCAAAGAAAAATTTCCTCTCAAACTCTCTCACGTGTTTACACTCAATTTAATGTCACTCCACGCGTATTTCACGCAATTCAATCAAGTTTTTCACTCTAATAATCTAATCATGCATTGTACCTTACTATCCCTTTACTTAGGTTCTTAAAGGTAACTTAGCAACTTATCAAATAATCAATCAAAACAACATAATGATTTTATAATAATGAAGACTCAAGAATCAATAAATATATGAAAGTAATCAAAACAAAACTTGAGAAAACTTTTTACAAATAGCAATGTAAAATCGTGCAAAATATAATGAAAAAAAAAACACACACGAAATGAAAGCAATAGAGTTTATGTTAAAGATTCAAAGAAAACTAACTAATTCAAGAAGTCAAGATTCAACTTCAAGAATTTCATGAAAATAATTAACATAAGGCAAGAAAGATCTATACTACCCAAATTTAAATAAAACAATGCAAGAGAATCCAAGAAAAATAAGAATTTAATTCAGCAATACCATGATTTGATATATACCTAAAATTCAAGGGCTTGTATTTGGTTATGCCTTAACTTGTTAATTAAATCAATTCCATCAATTTTTCCTGCATTTTTTTTAATCCATACAATTCAGGAAGAACAAGATTTCTTCTTCTTTTTTACTCTAAGCTAAAATCAAGAAAGATAGAAGATGAAGATCAAGAACACATTTTTTCTTTGATGTGTTAGACAAAGTTAAGAATCTAAGCAAGATGATTTTTTAATATAGGGTTCGATGCAAACTTTGATATAATAAGAGAATAGTAGAGTTCTTTTCATATAAAAAAACAAGACTCTGGCCGAAACTAAGAAGAAAAAAAATCAAGAAATGACCAAAACTTAAGATACGTTAAAATCAGATTAGAATAGTTTGCAACTTGACCCATTAAGAACTTTTCTTGGAGAACCAAAGTTATACGCCATGATCACTCTCACACCCTCTACCTGTAAAGAGATGTGAAGAAGTGGTATAAAATCATAACAAAGTTGATAAATCCTTCGAAGAGTTTGTAAGTTCAATCAAGAACTTAGTATGAAAATCACTCACCCACACAAAAGATAGCTAGAATTTTGATTTCTTTATTAAAAGTAATATTTTCTTTTCAAAAAGTCTCTTTAAAAGAGTATTTATACTAGAAAGAATCCCAAGTCTAATAGGATATCCATAATGAATTGGATAGACCTAATAAATAATAATAAACCAATGAACCAAAATTTAAATAAATGTCCTAATATATGTAAAAGGCCTAATAATAACTAAAAGATAAATAAAATAATAGTCCAACTAATTTAAATAAGACTAAAGTCATTTTATGTGATTTGCTGGAAGAATCGAAGCACAATTTTAAACGCATGGTTCTCTCTCATATTAACGAATAAGAAGGAATGCCATATATCACTTGAAAGTGATGGGTGTATAATTAGAATTGAAGCATGTAATATTTTTTATTTTGCATTTTAATATGTTATTAAGCATGATAGATGGTTAGAACGACATGCTAGGGTTGTATGTTTATATATAATTGTTATGTATGATATATCACTAATATCATGGAATGAGACTTAATTAAAATAATAAATCTCTTATTTATATATTAAGTATATGTTGAGAACATGATTTATTGCTTTCTGATTTTATATGCATAAAACCAGAGTTTTATTCATAGATAACTTATTGAGTTACTCAAGGTTATCACTAAGTGAATATGTTTAATATTATATAATTAGGTCCTACTTGACTAACATATATGAATCAAATGAGTTACTTATGATCATATAAAATTAGGGGCAGTAGTTAGGCGAAACATAAATGATATGTTTAGACAAAGAGTTGCCACGAAACTAATATAGAAGTCATATAAAGATGTGATTGTTAAACTTTGTTATCTATCTAATTTAATTTATTTTGATTTATTGAGTTACTTAAGATCATATAAATTAAATGAGAACCTAGCGCACTAGAAGATCTAAACAAGATGTCTCAAATTAATATGGAGGGTTATTAATTTGCAAGAAAATAGTGGGAGATAAATTTTAAGATTAAAAACCTTATTTAAATTTGGTTATAAATATTTATGCATGAAATCAATACTCGCTATCTTTACATGAATAGGTTGATAGATTAACATGAGTAAAAATAAATATGTCTCTACATAGCATACATGATGCTAATAAATTGACTAAACCAAACTTCTTATACTAATATTAAAATATGAGAATTGTTCTTAAATAAGAAAGAAAGTTATATATTCTTGAAAATTCAATTCCTCATGTCCTTAATAAGGACGTTGATAACGAAGATAGGACTGAATATCAATGTTATATTGATGATAATGAATAGGCTACATATGTGATGTTAGCTAGCATGTCACTTGAATTTTAAACATATTATGAGAATATTGATGCCCATATAATAATTATGCATCTCAAAAAATTATTTGATATGGTTAGATGCACTAAGAGGTATGAGACCTCCAAGCAATTTTTCTTCTGTAAGATGGCAGAAAATTCTTTAGTGAACACCTATGTGATGAGGATGATTGGCTATTTTAAAGAAATTAAGTTAATTGGGCTTTGTCATAGATCATGAGTTCAGTGTTGACTTGGTCTTACATTCTAAGCATAAAAGCTTACTTGGGGTATCAAGAATGACATGTGTACTTGTCATCATTGTGGCAAAGAAAGCTATTATATGAGGAATTGTAAAGATTATCTTGCAACTGTGAAGGTTAAAAAGCTTATTGAAGCTTATATTTCATGTGTGTTATGGTTGAATTATGGTAAAGTGGACCTATGAGTTAGCAATAAAGCAATGGTTGTTGCATTAACTTTGCCAAGTGGGCTGATACTAGAACTTATAATTGTTATTATGTTTTAGCACTTTTTAAAAACATCATATCCATTTATGATTGGATTTAAATTTATTATTAAAGGTAAATGTTGTTCCTTCTATAATAATAATGTATATTATGGACTTGATACTTATACAAATAGTTTGTACATGCCTACTCTTGAAATGCTCAAATTCAATATAAATAGCAAGGAGAACATATTAGATAATCAATATACATATTATTAATAGTATTGTAGACTAGGTCATATCAATGAAACAATAATCACAAAGTTACATAAAGAAAAATATTTGATCCTTTTGATTATGAATCATATGAAACCTATAAAGCTTGTTTATTGATTAAGATGACTAAAACATCATTTACTAAAAGAGTGAAAGATTTAATGAATTGTTAGGTCTAATATATATAGATGTATGTAGATCAATAACGATTCATTCCATAGAAGGATATACATGTTTCATCATTGATGACCATATTGGGCATGGTCATATGTATTTGATGAAAGTATAAATCATTTGAAAGATTCATAGAATTCATAAATAAAGTTGAAATTCAAATTGAAAAATGTATTAAAATACCTCGATCAGATTGAGGTGGTGATGCTCCAGCTAAGATTTTTAAGATTATCTAAAAGAGAATGAGATTCTCTCACAATGAACACCTCCTGGAACACCATAACATAATGGATTTTCTTAAACGAAAAGTCATACCCTATTGGATATAGTGCAATCTATGATGAGGTATGCAAACCTTCCACCTTTGTTTCTGAGACTATGCCCTACAAACTATTACTTACCTTTTAAAAAGGGTTACATCAAAATATATTGATAAGACTTCATATGAAATATTAAGTGTTAGGAGACCAATCTTATCATACTTAAAGATTTGAAAAGTGGTGCTTATATGAAGCATATTGTATTTAAAAAGCTAAGAGCTAAGTCAAATAAATGTAAGTTTATAGGATATCCAAAAGAATCAATTAGATATTATTTCTATCATCCCATTGAGCAAAGGGTGTTTGTCTCAAAATATACTACATTTCTATAAAAAAAAATATTCTTGAGAGAAGCAGTAAGAGAAAAATAAAACTTAAAGAAGTTCAAAAACCACAAACAAACATTTAAATGGAACCAGAGCCCGAGACTATAACATTTGATGTTCAACATGAAACTATAAAAACATATGAACTCTATAGAATTAGTAGGACAAGTCATGCACCACTGAGATATCAACTTCTTGTGAAAGTTGATGATGACTAGTTGTTCATAGTTGATGAACTTACCAACTATATGGATGTAATATCTAATATTGATTTTGACAAATAGATTGAAACCATGAAATCTGAAATGGATTTCACGTACACCAACCAGATATGAACTTTGGTTGATCCATCTGAAGGGATAAAACCTATTGGATGTAAGTAGGTCTTTAAGAGAAAGACTAATGTTGCTATCTAATTTTGAAAAAATAATTGAAAAAAAAACAAAAATAGCAAAAAGACAACAAAAAAAACCAAAAAACAAAAATGTTCTTGACATATTTGCACCATTTTCAATGTTTTTTTCCAAGGAATTTAGAATAAAAAAATTCATTTATTATTTTAGTGACTTAATTTGTAATTGTGGAAGGGAGATGATCAATTCTAAAATTGAAAACCCTCTCACCAAGCAACTCAATTTCTAATCAAATGATCCACAATCAATTCTCTTAATTCAAGGGTCATTGTTTTCTTTGCTTTGCCTTCAAGTTATCAAATGAGTTGTAGAGATTTATTTTTGAAATCCAATGGTTCATCTTGATTTGCTTTGCCTTCAAACCAAAAAAATTACATTTATAAATATTAATGAGAGTGTTAGCAAAAAAAAATCACCAAAAAAAAAACAAAAAGTCACAAAACAGTGACCCCTTTATCTTCGCTAGCTTTTCCCTATTTTTATTTTTTTCAACACCAACCAAGAATTGTCCATCTACCCTTCACCTTCAATTTAAAAAAAAAAAAAAAACACACCATTTCCTTTTTCTCCCCCTCACGGTACAATACTATCAATCCTTACCACCATCTCCATGACAAAACCACCATTGATAGTCGTGCTTACCCTCTCCATCATCAACCTAATGTTGGTTCCTCTTCTTCTCTACCACGCCACATGAGCAACACCTAAGCCTCCACCCATTACAATCCTACTCCTAAACCTTTTGTCTCTAACTAAACACCCAGATTAAAACAGCAACCACAATCCATGCTAGCCAACAACCTTTATTCCAGCCACTCAAATTCCAATTAGCCCTATATCAGCAATGAATCCAATTTATCCTCCCCATGAGAAGACCCAAAACCGACCTATTATCCATTCTTCTCACCAAAACAGTAACACATCCCATTATAGTCTAGCCTCTTCAATCAGCTTTCATCTCCTGTCTAGAGCTTTCAACTTTCCACCTCTCCTACATTCCTTCACCCATAACCCTCTTTGCCAACATATCTCCATCCAACTGAGAATCAAACAAACACCCCCTCGCCAATTGATTCCTTCTCCATCAGTCGTAGCAGTGCCATCCCCGTACCAGCACAACATCCTCTCTCAAATTATCAATACCAGTAGCAGTTATGGATTCTCCCTTATAGCAGCATCCTCTCTCTCTCACACACTCTCTCTCTTCATTACATCATGTCTTTACCCTTGTTGATTGTTGAAATAACTAGAAAAAAGAAAAAAACCGAGAAACAAATCTGTGAATAAAGGGAAAAAATGAACTGCTTATGTGATTTCCTTTGCTTGCAGATTACGGTGACACTCACTATCGACACATGATGAAAGAAAAGAAGAATCTGCTTCAAATCCACCTTGTTTTTCATCTCTTCAGCAGTCGCGGCACGTGGGTCCACGTGCCATCAGTGGTAATGGTGCATGGATACACGAGCTACCACTGTTCCTCAAGCCTTAGAATCTTTCAGCACTGTTCTCGAGCTCCAACAACTTCTCCAGATTATTTTTAACATTTGAAAGGTCCATTTTACATTTTGTTTTAAAATTATTGTTAGAAATTTGATTTTTTAGTGTTTTGTAAACATGTATATTTTTTAGTATTTTTATACAAAATTCAAAAAATATATATTTGCATGCATTTTGGATTTAATAACTAGTTTATTGAATCAATAAAAACAGGGCCAATATGTCAATAATCCCTAAAAAATTTAAATTCATGACAATTAATTGTTAATATTATAGTATAAATGTTGGACCTACAAGTAGGCTGATATTTAAATATCGAGAGTTGACCAAAAAATTCTCAGAATTATTTTAGATATTCAACAATTTTAATTGGGAGTATTTGTTATCACAAGATACGAGTTGTGGAAAACCCTTTCGTCTTCTAGGATAGGTGAACCCTGTCATGACACCTATATGGATCATTTCTATAAGAATTCATTTGGGCACACAAGCCCATAATAAATTCTAAACGCAAGATTTATTCACGTGAATGAATCTTTATCTTGAGTCATAGATAGACTGTCAGTTAAGAACCCATCAAAATATTTAACCACATTCAGACCACACAATGCATTTTACCTCAGGTAGGATGCGCTAAGGGTGCTAATACCTTCCCTAGCCACAACCAGTTTCTTGCCCTTGAAATTTCTGATAAGACCAATACATTCGGGTTTCCTAACGACCCTGAACCAAACAACTAGGTGGCAAATCCTTGACCCCCTGACGTTGCGCGTCCACGTGCGACAACTGACATTGATGACAATGTATAAATATACGAAGCTAAATTAGTTGCCAAAGGTTATAGACAAAGACAAGGGGTTGACTTTGATGAAACCATCTCACCAGTAGCTATGTTAAAATCCATAAGGATTGTGCTTGTTATAGCCACGTACTATAATTATGAGATTTGGCAAATGAATGTCAAAACTGCATTCCAGAATATGAATCTTTACAAAGATGTGTATATGACACAACCTAAAAAGAAATTTACCAACAAAGTATGCAAGCTATAAAAATTTATTTATGGACTTAAGCAAGCTTCAAAGAGTTGGAAGATTCATTTTGATGAGATAATCAAACGGTTTGATTTCATAAAAAAATATCGATAAACCTTATGTTTATAAAAAAGTTAGTGGGAGTGGAGTCATTTTCATAATATTATATATAGATGACATATTATTAATAGGAAATGATATTTCTTTACTCTAGTAAGTAAAGATTTGGATGTCCAAGAATTTTTCTATGAAGGATATGGAAGAAACAACCTATATATTGGGAATAAAGATCTATAAAGATAGATCTAGAAGGTTACTTGGATTATCTCAATCCACATACATAGACAAGATTCTAAAATAGTTTAGCATGGAAGAATCCAATAGAGAATACTTATCTATTTTACAAGGAATACATCTCTCCAAAGATGTGTGTCCTACGACAAAAATTAAAAGAGATAAGATGGAAAGGATTCCCTATGCTTCGGTTATATGATCCATTATGTATGTGACGCTATGTATAAAATCAAATGTATCTTATGCTTTGAGTATAATGAGTATATACCAATTTATTCCAGGTAAGAGTTATTAAAAGATAGTTAAAGATATTCTTAAAGTACTAAAAAAAGAATAAAGAATGTCTTTTTGGTCTATGGAAAACATGAAATGGAATTTCATGATTACTCAAATGCTAGTTTTCAATCAGATATTGATGATAGCAAATCTCAGTCAGGATATGTTCTTACTCTAAATGGTGGTGATGTGAGTTAGAAGAGTTCTAAACAAGAGACCACAATAGATTTTTTCAACTAAAGTTGAATACATATCTACATCTAAAGCGATAAAAGATGTTGTTTGGATTAAAAAGTTCATCATTGAACTAGGTGTGGTTCCTAGCATTGTTGATCCAATAGCCCTGCATTGTGATAACAATGGAGTCATTGTACAAGCAAAGAAACCAAGGTCTCATCAAAGATCCAAACATGCACTTAAATGATTCTATTTGATTACAAAAATCATAAAGAGGAAAGATATAAAGATAGAGCGAGTGCCTGCTTAAAAAACTCTTACAGATCCTCTCACTAAGGCACTTTGTCAACAGAAGCATGATCACAATATAGAGGGATATGGTATTAGATACATAAGCGATTGCTTTTAGTGTGAGTGAGAGATGTTTAGTGAATATATCATGTAGCGAATCAGTTGGTTACACATAGCACTGATTTTATTTATGTAAAACATATTTATTATTAATAAAGGCTTTCTTTATTTTTAATATTCAATTATATTTGATTAATGATCTAGAATAAAGATAAAGTTCATGGAAGAAAAATTCTTCGCATATGAAATTATATAGTTGTTATAATTATGAAATTCATATTGAATCAAAGCATTGTTCTTAAATGTTCATAGTTAATGTTCTATTAAGATTGAACATTAATTAGAGTTGTTGATACAAGAGCATATTATGTTCCTTCCTTTATGTCAATGTTTTATTGAAACTATACATTAATTAGAGTTGTTGATATCGAAGCATATTATATTCCTTTCTTTATGTCAATGTTTTATTAAAACTAGACATTAATTAAATATGTTGAGAACAATGCATATTATGTTCTTTTTTATATGAAAAAAAGAAGTTGCACTCATAAACTAAGGTATGCAGGACATATTAGTTCCAAAGCATTTAACAAACACCTACATATTAGTTTCATAGACATAGGTGATCTCTTATTTTTATTTTTTTTTGTACATTAGATAATAGTACAATAGTATAGTACAAAAACACTTAAACAAAAAAAAAGAGCTAAAACTCAAAAGTATAACAATCACTCTTTTCTAAAATGGTTTAGAAGATTTCTTACTGGTGGTTTGTATGAATTACCATTAGAGGTCAGACACTTAGACTGCTTGTACTTTGCGATAACTCAGTCTTGAAGCAATTATTCAAAGTAAAAAAAAAACATTTGATCTATAGATAATTTTCGTATAAACCCTAAACAACTCTAAATCTATCTAATGAGATCCTGGAACTTCCAGAAAATTATAAATTTATCATTTTCGATGCATGTATGCATTTTAGAAAACCTAACAATACATACATTTACTCTCCTTGTTTTGCACATTATTACATTATCTCCCTTGACCTACACTTTCTCTTATCTCTTTCTATCTAACACACACTTCTCTTCTTATATTTACTAACTTAAGCATTGGATGATTTTCTATTCTAATAAGGAACTTGTTTTTGTTTTTTTTTTTTTAGATGAGCCACTCGTTAGCTCCAGTTCAGTCGCTCTCTAATCCATCATAAAACATAAAAAGCTTAAATGTAATATCAAGTTTTCCAAATATCATCACCATCCTTATAAGAATTTCAACCTAAACCTTACAGTACAAATTATCAAACTTAAATCCTTTTATTTCATGGGAGAGATTGTGTACAGTAAACAAGTTTGTAACCTTGTGTTTAAAATTAATTGACAATTATATACAAGCATGTAACATACAAAGATTTTTGTTTTTTGTTTTAATGACAAGATCAACATCAAATAAAAGATTTCCATCACCACAAATACAACCATGCCAATTTTGAGCCTAGCCACACATGTAATTTTACTATGTACGTGACATATCCCTTAGAGAAATTCAATCATGCCAAGCTTAATGGATTAAAAAAAAAATTGCAAGTGAAATGGCGTTTTCTTTCTTGTTTCTTGAAGCGTCATCTTGTAATTGATTATTGTTTTTTTTTTTAAAATAGTTTTATTGTGTACAAGTTACAAAAATTGCCTGTCAAATTGATAACAAAAGACAAGTTACCAAAATTACCACCCAATTCCATGGGGCATTCAAAGCTGGTGCTGTAAAAGTAAAAAAAAATCTTGCAAAATCTACCATAAAGTCACCGGGGTTTATCCAGAACCCTGAGAAAGATGCACGGGTAGTAAAAGTTTTACTCTTTTTTTTCTGTCATGCTAGCTAGCGATGGCTGTAAATTTTGGCATCATTATGCCCACTGACATTGATCGCGCTGTGAGTAAGATTGATTTGTACTTGAGCCACTGTATAAGCATTTCCTCATCCCAATAGAGTGCTACGGAACTCTTAACAAACTTCGCAAGTACCGCCAGCCGAATAACAGATTGGCTCTTTGACCAAAAAAAAAAAAGGGATAAATCAGGCAATTCGTATATAAAATTAAAAAAAAAAATAGATGAATTAACATGGTAACAAAAATAAATTGATAAAATATAATTTTAACTGATATTACGATTTTCAACCACGACATTAATGAATGAATTGTTGTATCTCTTATTCGGACGGAGTTTGGTGGAAGCTGCTGGCTTTTATTCAATTTGTACTCGAAAAACTTTATCAATGAAAGCTTCTTTAATGCAGCCACCTGTTGTATCAACAACATCCATAAGAAGTCAAGCTATTTTAATGAAGCCACCTGTTCTATAAAATTTCTTGTGGTCTCCTCAAACACAATTCAAGGGAGAGGAAAGGGAGTCTTAAGAGTCTGTTTGTGTTAAAATTTCACTTTAACTTGTCGTGGGAAGCGTGAGATTTTTTGAAACGTTGTTATCATGCAATTTTTTTTTTAATAACTATGCTAATTTAAAAAAAAAATCCAAAAAAACACCAGGAAGAACAGAATGCCCTGATCCTGAACTCTATCAAGGACTTGAGGTACCGTACTTTTTCTTTGTTTTAAGAGGGTATAGCGAGTGATCTCATCTCAAGAAGAAAGATCGGTCTAAAACTAAATGATTGTGTAAGCTGGTTGTATTATATATATGGAGTGGTGATTGATTGTAGGAATCTATTTTTTCTAGAAATATTGTGTTCATGTTTTTTTGGGCTTTTTTTCATTCTTCTTTGGCGAGGGAAAGGAAGGAACTGATGCATCAGGAAATCGAGAAATTAGCAGTTAATAAGAAGAGAGGGAAGAGAGAAAATCTCTTCTGGTTTGAGTTTTGAAGTGCTCTCCTACCTCTTTTTTTTTCAATTTTGTAAGACTTTATGAAGTAAGATAACTATGACTTTCATCTTGAATGCTGCTAATGAGTTGACATGAAAATAACACTACTTGATTCAAACATGGCCATGAGCAATCACAATTTCAAACCATCTTGTAAGTATTAAATTTTTAGCTTGATGTGAAAGAATCAGAATTCCCATTTTGTGGAAGATATGATACAATTATGTAAGATTACTTATTATTGTTTACTGGAATCAGGAACTATCCCCTGCACATTCAGTAACAATCAGCATGGCTCACTCTCTCATGCACTAAAAACCTGTTTTACCTGATGCAACGCAGTGGCAAATTTGAAAACAGTACACAATGCAGACCATTCTTTCACCAAAGCCACAAGATATTTCCTTTGCAGATCAGATAATCAAACAGTACCAGTTTCCAGAGTCTTTATTGACCAGTGAAACTTTATATTCATCTGATCCAAAATGTATTGTGGCCTGATATGGAAAAACAGTCTGAATCATGCTTATTCACCGCTTGTCTGTCACATGTATTGCCCGTACACGGGCATTTAAATGAGTTGAATTTGCATCTGTTATGACTACCACATTGTTAGAAAAAGAGATAGCTCTGTGCTGTAAATGCTGAGGAAAAAATCTCCATGCTCTACCATTAGTTTCTATACATGGTCTGTGGATGAATGCTTAGCCGTTCAATCTGGAAGGAAAGAGTAGTGATGTAGAACTTTAGGTCTGCATATTACCCCCTCAATGCTGGATCATAAGAAGTTATTGGCATCATCGGAGTTAAAATGGAAAAACAAGGAATGAACAAGAATTGGGAAATTTATCTACACTTGGTGTTTCCAGAAGTTCAAAAATATAAAGAATGTCGCATTGTATCAGTTGTCTAGAAAGCTTGCCTTTCTGAAGTTTAATGCAAAGAAATTTAAATGAAATTATTTCTTGAAACTTGTGACACATACAAATGGAAATTTTATTTCTTACCCTTTCCTTCTTTTCGAACTTAAAATAAAGTCGTCATCGTCACTGTCATTGCTGATTTTCCTCTTGGCTTTAAGGTCTCCATTCTTTGATGACTGCTGCTGCTTTTGAGAACTCTCAGGTTTACTAGTGGATGGTTTGGTAGATTTAATGGGAGTTCCAAATCGTTGCATTTTTTGCTTTCTCTGTTTCTTCTCATGTGCCTTTTTGGCTCTCTCTGGGGATAGTAAGCCATGTTCCATCATCCTGCAGACTGAATTTTGTCACGCCTCTCAAACGAATTGCAGCTGAATTTATTAGTTGTTAGTGAAAATGAAATGAACTTCGCGGTAGCATGAGATATCTAACGCAAGATATCCAGCCGAGGTGGAAAGGAATATCATTTTAGTATAATTGTGTTCTTTAAAGGTACTGACATTTTTTCTTGGTCGTATCTTTCCTCAAAAAAACGAAGTCGAAGAAATCATCACAAAGGAAAGTAAAATACTCATGGAGTAAGACAAAGTCGATACGAGAGAGGATAACATTACCAGAGTCTAAGAAACAAACTATTCCCTTAACAGCAGTTACCACAAGGAAAGAAAGTAGGTTCAAATGCTTTACTCACCGTGTACAGTTGAAATATTGAAAGAAGCAGGCCTAGGTAATTCACCTTTTAGCATTTAGGTTACCAGTCTTTTTCGACATATCTCAGTTTATTTCCAGCAGACTTCCATTCAAAGAGGGGATTACAAGCTCATGGGTGCAGAACTTCCAGCGAGGTATTACAATTCAGTACAGCAATATTGTAGGCTTAAAATGCATCTAAACACTTTATTGCACACATTTATTAACTGTATTGACGTAGAAATGCTTTCTTTGAAGGACATCACCAGCCTTTAATTAGCTGGGAGTCAAAGTTATGAAGATTATTGTAGGAAATCAAAATACCTTGACACAGTACTCCTTTTTATTGATTCAAGACCTTGCACTAACAGTGCACACGCATTTATTTGTTTAAAACCTAAGCTGTAACCCAGCTCATCCACACAAGTATTTTTAAACCACACAGGGAATTAGTGCTCTCTTAATCACTAGACAAACCTAAAACAAGACCAAGCCCCTGTAGTTACAGAAGCTCTAACCAACCAATAACGAGTCCAACATTTACTAGGAAACCAATTTTAACGAGGATTACTAACAAGTACTCCTATGTCAAGTAGGAAACCAACTCCTGCTAGGAGATCAAATCCTGAGGACATAAGGATCGATTTAATTCCAACAATAATGAACTTGCATTACAGCACGAGTGTGCATTTAATCAGACTCCACAGCATACTAGGTTTGCTAAAGGATTCGAAGTAAAACCAGTCAGATTTGGGTATAATATCCAGCCCCAACTCCATGCCTAAAATGTTCCAAGTCTTCTGACATGTGTATTCCTATGGATGGCTAAGAGTTCAGAGCTTCTATATTGTACAATGTAACAAAGAAAAAAGGGACACGGGGCCACACGAATTCCCAAGAACCAAACGTAAAAAAATTTAATCCTTGCAAAGGTTAATGTTATCATTAAAAGGGATTCCTATGTGCTAATATGCATGCCAACTAAATGTTGCGTAATCCCAACAAAGGCTATGAAACAAATTAACTGAACAACCAAGGTCCTATGAACACTTTAACCAAGGACGAGAACTGCTTACTTAAGACGAATAGAGGAACCAGAACGGGATGGTTAAAAATCCCAATGAAACTGAGCAATACAACAATAGATCGCAATGAGCACCAGGGTCAAGCTCAGGCCTCACTCCAACTTCGGGCAAGCACAAAATTAGAACAGCAACGGGATTTTAAGAAATTCATTTAGAATCAAGTGGTTGATGAGGGGAAACTCACCAAAATTCTGCCATTTCACTAGTTGGAATCTGTTTAGACAAAGACTCGTAGAATATCCTAAGTGGTTCTCTCTGTCGAAAGAAATCGGCAGCAAACATAAGAATTAAAGACACTTTCCACATAAAAATTATAATCAGATTATCCAAACCAACAGCTCAAAATTAAAAAATTTCAAAGCCAAACCTCTTCAGGAGGATCATATCTCTGGCCTGGCAAGGAGTATACTTTCTTCTGTCTCACTCTAGTGGTAGTGGTTGTCGTCGTAGTTTTTGACGAACTCGGTGCTGATTTTGATTTTACCTTGGTATTCAAACAAAATAGTAAACAGAACAAAAGATGAGATATCAGAACCAAACCGATCAAGAACCCAGGAAAAACTAATATCCCAAAAATTAACCAACTCACTGCAGATTAATAAAAAAAACAACACAGAAAACACCATATTCACATAAATCAATCCATTTCAGTTTCTACACAATCAACTAACCAGATCAAGCAATAAACCCATATCATTCAATTAACTGAAAACATCCTTAAGAACCTCAAAACGCACATTCCACATTCCATTACATAAAAAGTAAACCAACGAAAACCCAGATGCAAAAGCTCACCAAATTGTGAAACCAATAATAAAAATAGCCACTTTATGATAACAACATAGAAGAAATGAAAATCTCAATAAACACACAATAAAAGATAAAAATAAAAACAATTCGAGAGATGGGGTAGCTTAATTACCTCAGTTTTAGTTACAACTGAGATAGATTTATCCTTTGAATCAACAACAGATTGTTGTTGTTGTTTGTTTGAGCTCTCAATTTTCTTAGCTTTCATCGAAGATTCAATCTTTCCTTTGGAACCATCAAAATTACTACTGCTTGGCTTCACTTTCACCACGCTTTGCTTGCTTTCTGTTGCCATTTCTATCTATCTGTCAATCAATCACTACTTCTTCTTTATCCTTTTTTTGGTCTTTGATTTCGATCTTAACAATCAAGAACCTTTGAAACTCAGAATTACCATAAAAAAGAAAATTACAAATTAAAGACAAAATTAGGTAGATAAAGAAAAACGTGTGAAGTTTGCCGTTTATTGCCTTTTTATGAAACTGTTTTTTTTTTTTTTTTTTTTTTTGTTTCTTTAAGGTTGTTCTGTAGATAAAATAAACCGAATTTATGCATTTGTCCCTGTTGATTATGACGTGGATGAGATTAACGGATGATTGTGAAGGTTAAAATAGTCATTCGGAAAGTCGCCGGTTTATTGGTAAGGTTATGATACGGGTGATGTCATTGTAAGAGTGAACGGTAATTTGGAATGTTATCAAAACGGTGTCATAATGGGAAGAAGATGTGATCCGACGGTTGTCAGACGGAGAGCTCACAGATTTATTACGAGAGTGTTTGCTTTAGAGTTTTAATGATGTTAGAGGTAAGAATCTTTTTTACACTGATTTTCACGTCAGTATAGTTACAACACGTGCTTCACTTACTTTCAATCGTAGATTCTATTCACATTCTCTAGCTCTTCTTTTCAAGGTTTATTTATTTAATTTTTCTTCAAGGCAGATGTGAATTGAGTTTTCATGCACTGTGATTCAATTTCTACCCAGCAAAATGAAATTTTGAAAATCATTAGCTTTATGAGCAAGCCGTCAAGAATAAATTAAAATCAATTTATGTAAGAAAATTAATGAGTTGAAAATATAATTATAGCTTTTTTATAACTAAAAACTCTAGCTCATACTCTTCAAATGCAATTGCTGCCAAGATTTTTCATATTGGATGATTTTTGGTCAGCATTTAAACCTATAAATTTATTTCTTTTCTTTTTTTTTATCATGGCGTGTCTGCAAGCATTCATTGTTTTCTTGAGACCTGTAAAATATGCAAGAAAAAAGCATGTATTTTATTTTGTTTATTATTGTAGATGAGAAGATTTTCATCACGAGTGTGTTTCTTTGCCACCTCTAACATGCATTCAACCATGATTATGCTGGAAAGCTGTAAGAGATGTTAAGGGACAAATTCATCAGCGTAAAATTGGATGCAAACAGGCTTCAACATGTCTCTTCTTCATCATTTAATTCTCCAAGCTTAGGTATTAATATGAGTGAAAACTGGCTGTAACTGTCCTTGATGATGTTGCTGGGACTACAAATTTGCGTCTATGGAAAGAGATGGCAACACTGTTCCAATCAGAGGAGGGATAAGGCATGGAAGCAGCAAGGTATCGTGTGCAGAAATAGAGATTTTAGGATCCGGCAACCATATGCTTTAATCACCTCAAGCCTAGAATAATGAGCCGAAACGATTGAAGTTCGTCGATATTTACAATCACAGTCTGTCTAAAGGTATTTTACTGACGGGATTACAGATAGAAATAGTCCATCAAAAAAACTCTCGTCTATAATTTTTGTTATGTCGGTGAGTCCATCAAAAATAAATTTACTGATGGATTTAAAAACGGATAAAGTGCGCCAAAAAAAACTTGCATGCTTCATTCCATCGGTATTTCCCTCGGGAAGTTTGTCTTATAACCGACGAAATACCGTATGCAATTATGTTGGTGTTTTTATTTGTCTGTCGATAAATATAAAATATCACCGGCAGAATATCATCTGTAATTTCGTCAGAGAGTTAACAATAACAGTGACATTTGCAGTACATTTTTTTCCAACTCTCTGAAATATATCGATGGATGTGGTCCATCGGTAACCCCGTCATTAATATATATATATATATATATATATATATATATATATATATATATATTGAACAGAAGTAAAAAAAAAATCAAGTATTTTTGACAAATTTAAACATTTATACGTTCAAATACAATAAATCTAAAATAAAGGTGACACTGGAGGAGGAGAAAACTGGTCGCCGCCAGGACCGTGGGGCCAATAAGGAGGAGCATATGAACCACCCATGTGTGATCTCATCTCCATTACAACTTGATGGAGTTTTTCGTAATCCGCATTGGGTCATTTATATTTTTCAATAAGATTGGTCATCTGATATTGTACTCGTTGGTCTAACATCACCTCAAAATCAGGAGTTTGAGTGCTCGGAATCGATTGAGAGTATTCAACGGTCAAAACTCTATGAGTCGTCCGTAAGTTCCCGGCCGTAGTGCTACAGAATTTGTACACCTAATTTTTATCGGGCTCACCGAATGGGTCGAAGAATAGTCCTTGTATCTCTCATTCAAGCAGTTGTTATATGTATCCTAGAAAGAAAAAATAAATTTATTAAATTGAAGAAAATTATAACTTAATAAAAAAATAGTTGAAAACCAACATACCACAAAGTGCTGAGCTCGGCTATCCACAAACTGATGCACCCCTTTTTGGTAGTCATCGCACATGCGTTTCAATAAAAAGCTGTTTCAGGCTTGGCTCGCGTCCAAGAACCGTAGCCTGCAAGATAAAGATATTATCAGTTAATTATATTTATAAAAAATAAGAAATAAAATGAAAGAAATAAAAAAATCTTATCATCCGCTTCGCATACGAAACGAATGGAACGGAGTCGTCGGTGTGCTTGGTAAAGGAACGGTGAACACGCTAGTGTCAGTTCTCCCCACCAGACTGTGATCGTCAAGTGAAACGCGGGGACGTCACGTGCTGAATGTAGTCCACCCATACAACCTCCGAGATATATGGCGGTCTGAAATTCTTCCAAATTGCCACATCATTCCAAGCTGGAAGCTTGCTTTCTCTCGCATATTTTTATACTTTCTTTTGCACCTCTTACCAAAAAATCACGCAACCTATATGTTACCAATAAATTATATGTTAGTAAATAAAAAATAAAATTTTAATATTTGGAATAAAAAAATTATCCTGATTTTGATCTTATCTAGTTGCAGCGTGATTCTTCCAAACTCTCCTTACAACATTATTATTAGGTCTCTCTCATTCAAATTTTTCCTTGCAGTAAAAAACATTTCAAGTAATTTCAATAAACTAACCAAATTAACATAATAAAAAAATATTTAATTTAATACTAACCTTAAACCTTGAAACCATGCATCGACCGACCTGCGGTTTCCATTCAACATGTTTGGAAATCTAACTTCATTGAAACAATGAAATTTACATCAACGATTTAAAGGTCGATGTTATTATTTTTGCAACCTCAATGTTTGTAAGCTTGAAAGTGCAATTTGTTAAATAAAATTATTTAAAAAACAATTATTAAACATGTCGTTATGAAAGCAAATCAAACTTACATTGAAAGGTCATCCTACCATTGGGCCTTATACTTACGGGTAAATGAATCTCGTTGTGAAGGGACCCCCCCTCAATATTGTGGCATGGCACTCCACGACCCCTCGTCGTAAGTCGATGCCTATGCCTCAAGTGCATGTTCTTGGTCGGTACCTAATGACTTGTGATAATCAACATCCCTGATAGAAAAATTCATCTAAATTAATTTAGATGAAATTTAGAAAAATTCATCTAAATTAACAAAAATTCAAAATAATAATTAAAATTAATCCTACACATTTGATTGAAATTGAATAGCAAAATTGGAAAAAAAATAACTAAAATTCTTTAAAATAATGAAAAATTTATTTAAATAACAACTAAAATTTCAACAAAATAATGACAAAAAAAACACAATTAAAGAATAAAAAGAAATGAAAAATTCTTACATTTATGGCGTGCTTAGTGTCGGTTAAGAATTAAAAAATACAAAAAACAAAAACAAAAACAAAATAAATGAAAAGGGATTGTTAAAAAACCTGAAAAATAGAAAAATAAGGAGAAAAATGAAGAAAGACAACATACCTTAGGATGAGAAGAGAAGATGATGCTTGATTTCGGCTCAGGTCATGAACAAAAATAAGAGAATGAGGAAGAAGAGGAAAAAAAAAGGATGAAAGAAGAAGAATGAAGAAGATGAAGCCTCGTCTACTATGCCCATAGTCTTTTATATTAGGTTTTACCGATAGAATATTAAATATTAATATCTTTAAAATTTCTATAGGTGATTCCACTTGTGAAGTCAAGTTGAAATTTTCAATTCGCACGAAAAAATTTCAGAAACCCCTCCAAATATTACTTGTGGCTTTTCATTCCATCGGTAAAAGAGTAAACAGTTAACAGCCAAGAAGAACATTAATTACTAGCACCTTGAAATTCTCATTTCATCGGTGATATTGTTGGTAAAAAAAACATTAATTATCAACGTCTTGAGAAGTGAACAGCGCCTTGAGAAGTGAAAAGTTCTCATCACCACTAGAATATACCGACATAAATATTGTGTCGGTATATTCATGTGTAATTAACACCATGAGCAGTGCCAGAGAGAAGAGAAACAATTCTCATCGCCACTGAAATATATCGACGGACACATTATATCGGTATTTCCATCGATGTAAAACAGTGTCTGATGCCAGATTATATCTATCCATATCTATAATATATAACATTATAGTTTATGGCATTACAAATTCGTGTTGTGCAAATTAATCAGAATTGTCTTCTTCTTCGTCAATTGACTCGTCCTCATCTTTATCGCAATCTTCTTTATCGACTTGTATATGTTCATTGAAGCTCAATACATCATTCAATTCCTCAGCATTAACATCAACAAAAATATTAACGATAATGTGAAAATTTGAACCTTCTTCCAAGTTATTAGATGGAGCAATTCGATATGGATCAACTAACTCAAGTTGAAAGACATCATCTTCCATAGTTAATTCATTATCCCTATCTTGAACAACATCGACACAACCTTTATATTTGGTTTTCACTATGGATAGCCAATTAACTCTTGAACGATCCTTTTTATAGGAATGAATGTATGTGTAATAAACTTGTTGACATTGCTTGGCGAAAACAAAGACATTGTCAACATTGCAGACTCTAGCCTTTGAATTAATTTTGACCAAACCATGATAGGGATCTACTCTGATTCCTCTATCAGTGATGTCATACCAATAGAATTTGAATTAAAAAAAAACTATTTTTTGTTCATTGTGATATTGCAATTCAATTGTCTCTTCTAACTTCTCATAATAGTCATTCCAAACTCATATCCCTTAACACAAACCTCATTATTATATATCTTTCTACCTTGCTTATATTCTTCAGTATGAAACACATGTTCATTGATAAATACTCATTGTAGTACTTCACCTTTCTTTCAGGACTCAGACTTAGTAAAGACAAAATAACACTAGCATTCCTTTCTAATTGATAAACCTAGTACATAAAGTACAACCATGAAAAAATAACAAGAAATGTGTAATGAAATTAAGTATCTTGAGAGATAAGAATAATTAAACAATACTTACATGTGTTTAATCTTATTATAATTTTAATCAAAAATTAAGTACGAGATAAGATAACTATGTGTTTATCTGAATTCTATTTTAGACAAATATCTTCCTCTCATAATATTTTTTGATATGGTCGTCCAAGATAAGAGAATACTGACAAGTTCTCACTTGAATGCACTTCCTCATCATCATCATGCCTTGGAACGTGGTGGATTTTATTTTCAATTGAAACTCAAAATAATACGAGATAAATGTTTACATATCTCCAACAATATAGGCCTCGCATATCAAAATCTTAACATGCGCCTTGTTTTTTACTTTTCTCTTAAGGTTGAACAAATACATAAATGGAATTAAAAAGATGTTTTGAATTATGCAAAGAAAGACAAAAAATTATAATTATGAGGCATGTGTAAACCCTAACCTCTTGAACGGGCCTTTATCTTTTGCCTTAAATAGTAAATGTATAGGTAGATTCTCCATCGAGTCGAAAAACAATAGACGGTATATTATCTTAAGTTTGCATATTGTTTGGACGATATTTTTTTGAGACCTCTCCTTGTGTTATGTCTGCAACTTGTTGAAGCATATATCTCTAAAAAAATGACTGATCTTCATAAGTGCATCACATATCCCATTTGGAAATAAATCCTGGTAAGCTAATGGAATGAGTGTTTGCATAAACACGTGGCAATCATAACTCTTCATTCCATACAATATGTAATCCACCAAATTCACTATCCTTGGTATGTTTAAAGCACGTCCATGAGAAAAACACAGACTCTTAAGCCATTGGTAGACAAGTAATTGGTTATTCTTGTCTAAGACGAAGCTAGCTTTGGGTTTTGCGACCCGTGACCCAACATAAACCACCTCTATACTTTTACGGTGATAAAACAAAGTTATATACATTCTAGCCTTGATGTTGTCTTTTGTCTTCCCTTTTATGTCCATAACCATGTTAAAAATATTCTAAAACACATTATTTTTTATGTGCATAACATCAAGGTTATGGCGGAGGAGATTGGTCTTTCAATAAGGAAGCTCCCAAAAAATATTTCACTTAACCCAATTGTAGGTCAAACCAAAACTAGAAAACTTCTACTTATTGGATTGAAAACCAAACACAATGTCACCATACTCCAACATTATGTCATACAATTCCTCATCTTAAAGAAGTGGTAGTGCAGCATTCCTTTCAACTCTGCCAATAAAGAAATCCTTCTTGTTCTTTCTGTACTTGTGATCTGTTGGCAAGAACTGCTAGTGGCAATAAAAAAAAAGGTTTCACCGTCATTTATTAACGTAAATATCTTGTTATTTTCCATACAATATGGACATGCTAGTTTTACATGCGTGCTCCAACCAGAAACCATTTCATAAGAAGAAAAATTATTGATAGTCCACATCAAAGTTGTTTTCGTCAAAAAATTATATTTCCTTGATACATCATAAACCGAAGTCTTGGATGACCACAAATACTTCAACTCATCAATCAATGGCCAAAGACAAACATCTATATTCTGACCTAGACTATTAGAACCGAGTATGATCGTAGATAAAAAAAAAAGAATTTTTGCCTCATACACATCTTTGGTGGCAAGTTGTAAATCGTGAGTATCACCAGCCAACAGGAATAAGGAGCAGCAAATGACCCGAATGGATTAAATCTGTCTATATATAACCTAAGACACATGTTTCTTAATTCCACTTAAAACTAATGATGCACATTGTTAAAGTGTTTTGAGGCTTCACAATCAGAAGGGTGCATCATCACTTCATCCACCGCATCATGTGATTGGTGTCATGTCATGTGCTTAGTAGTCTTTGGTGACATAAATAACCTCTACAATCTAAGTGTGATTAGAAAGTATCTAAGTTTTCTGTATGCAAAAAGAGTCATTCCCCTGTCAGTTCTGAGTTTATAACAAAAATGTCCACATGTTCTACATTCGGTCGACTTTGTATTTTTAAGGTAATACAACATGTAGAAGTTTGGACACTTGTCAATTTTCTAGTATCCTAGACTGAGGGGTTTAATTATGGACTTAGCAGCATAGAAGTTATCTTTCAACATGTTCCCTTCAAGTAAAATGTTTCTCTTCCATTCTATAATTTTTTCATAACCGGCCTCACTTAACCTATAATCTGACTTGATGATGAACACATGTGCAACGACTGATAATTTATAGTGATTTATGCAAACAACCCATAATGGTTCATCAAAACCTTTCAAAAGATAAAAAAATCCTGGTAGTGTCTGCATTAGGTTCTTCATCTATGATTGGATATTGATCGGCATGACCTTAATTCATTCTCATCGCATCCATAACCATATTTCTATAAGGATTATTATTGTCATTTACAACTCTATGCACGTTGCTAGCACTACAAGCTGACTCAACCATCCTCTCTAATATGGTATCGTGAGGAGTATATGGTTCTTTGTGTGCATACCAATACAGGTATTTATTTATAAACCTTTTTTGTAGAAGATGCATCGTTACAACATCTGGATTGATAATTTTTTTTATTCTTACATCTCTTGCATGGACATCTAATACCGTCTCCACTAATATTTCTTAAATTAGATAGTGTGTAATTAATAAAACCTTGAACCCCATTACAATAATACATCCTCCGCAACTCTTAGGGTGAATATCGATATATCCATGAACAATCATCCATTACTTATATCAAACCTATTTAAATAATTGGGATTTATAGCTTTTGTAGTTATTGACCAAACAAAATGAAAAAAAAATATTTCAGACTTTTGGATCAAACCTAGATCTTTGTTTAATGATTAAAAATGACTTTTCAATCAATCTTTAATCAAATGGGGTTTGCCCATTTTGATTAAAGATTGAGGTAAATTCAAAATTGTTCAAATTGTATAATCATCAATTACTGACATTGGTAAACGACCTAAAGCAATTTGGTTATAATTCAATTCGTGACGCTTATAGGTAGAAAGTTTATATTCTTCAATCATTGATAAACAATTAGTTGGACAATACTCAACACAGTTGCCACGAAATATACAGATTCCAAAATCTCATAATCTTGTATATCACTAATTACATGATTGTTGGCGGGTCTCTTTGTATGTGTTGTCCAGAAAGAGGAGGACTCCATGATTATTCGTTCGCTGGAACCAGAAGTAAAAATTTTGGTAGATAGGGATCCCATCAAAACTTCTTTCAAGGAATAGGCTAGACCCAGTCATTTCTCAAGAACAATAACTAAAGGACCTGATACTACCACTTGGATCTGGAACCTACATGCTGATTCTCTAGATTTTGATAGTCATACCAGTGATTTGGAAGAGATCTCTTGAAAAGTCTTTAGTGCTCATTTCGACCAATTGAAAGGTCTAAGACGTCCCAACAAGCACTTGGTTATGATCACCCTTGTAGGCCTACTTGGATAGTGAGCATTTATTTGTAAGAATTGAATTCTTTGCGATGGATGATTTCAACTTTTGAAATTTGAAAAAAAAAAAAAGAATCCAGACAATTTTTTACTGTATCAAATCATTCATATACGTGTAGATATGGATAAGATCTAGATTTTATAACATATAGAGATATAGATTTTTTTTATATGGATCCATTTGGTTCGTTTGATTTTTGCTCGAGCCGGATGATGAAAAATTATCATGTCCGGTTTCTTCGGATGATGGATTTTTAAGAATTCACCTATCTCAATAACAAAAAAAAACCTGTCTTGAATGATCCTGTATTAAGAGCTAAATTGGCTAAAGAAATTGGTCATAATTATTACGGAGAACCCGCATGGCCAAATGATCTTTTATATATTTTTCCAGTAGTAATTCTAGGTACTATTGCATGTAATGTAGGATTAGCGGTTCTAGAACCATCAATGATTGGTGAA
>Ga0307517_10001490_pt1 | contig 39130 bp, 38 predicted proteins | sample 23_EM_MG_FD_194515 | JGI IMG/M metagenome (GOLD analysis project Ga0307517, IMG submission 194515) | Populus trichocarpa ectomycorrhiza microbial communities from riparian zone in the Pacific Northwest, United States - 23_EM | ecosystem: Host-associated > Plants > Roots > Unclassified | place...
CTGCTTGGAAATTATTATAGAAACTATGAACTTGTCAGGAGTCGAACATATCTACCCAATTTTTTAATGCCAAGGCGTCCCCCGTTGCAAAATATTTAGTTGACAGTATAGACGGCCGGAACCATATCTCTTTTCTTCTCTTCCTCCTTCAACCAGCGAGGTCGAGCGCAACGAAGTGGATTGTGAGAGCAGCACAACGGAGGAACCGTTTGTTTGCAGTTTGTGTGAAAGGGAAGTGGGCTTGGGTTAGTTAGGATTACTTTGTGGCGGGAATTTGTTTCTCTTTTGCGATTAGGTGGTTTGGTTAGTTTAGAGAAGTTGAATTGATTGAAGCTTGTGCTGTTTACCTTTCTACTTGGAAGTTCGTGAAAGTGATAGTAGTTTTTCTGTACTTCCGCCGTTTAGAAAGTAGATACTCGGGTGTCAGGGTTAGTCCGCGAACACCAGGATTTATTCTGAGCATGAGCTAAAGTGGCAAATATCCAATAGAAACCTTGAATAGATAGTTCAACCAATAGTAAAGCAGAAAGCGTTCGAGGAATTCTTCTGGTTTTCAACACACACCCCTTAGTGCGTGCGCTATTCCTAATATCGTCGTTAGCTTTGTCAGCCCTGTGTTCGCGGACTAGCCCTGGTATCCGAGTACACTGAACCCAAAATACTTTGTTTTCAGTATGAGTCAGAATTTTTCACAAAGTAACCCTTCCAGGTTAGTTGTTTCCCCCAAATACATAGCAAAAGTCTCAAAATTAACACCCCATCGTAAATATCGATTAAAATCCTTCCCCTAAAGGCAACTCTCTGCCCAAAGAAGCTCTCGAATTTCGCCACACTTTCTTTTGACGTTTTAGCGTGAAAACGAGCTTAACCAGAAAATGCGGTATTGTGCAGTCTTAACTGACCATGACGGCGCTGGGCGGGCGGCGAACAGGTACCGTATTTGGTGGGCAAAAAAGAAAATCTTCAAGGTTACAGTAGGGTCACGGAGACCGCTTGTACTTGATTCCTGCTCGTCGCCCGGCGGGTTTCGTTGTCAGTACTCGCAGCAGGCAAAAAGTACCTGATATCAGGAGTTGTGAATTTGCATGAGTCCTCAGGTACGCGCTCTCTGTTTGCCACACCGGTATTAGGAGTAGAGGGATTTCGGAAAAAATGAGTTGGGATCTTGGAGCAGGTGGCAACAAGATCCATTGTGACGGTAGACATAGACGACCCGAATTGCAACAAGCCATGGAAACCATTTATGTTATGAGGACTGGCTATTATTGCTTCCCTCTGCATTACGGTTGTTCCAATCGTACTCATAGAATATATCAATAAAGTCAGTATTGAACAGGAGGCATTATTTTTTGCAGATAGAGCTCAAGATTATCCAATGAGTGTTGTATTTTGTTACTGGCATCTACCGCAGATGATAATTGTGGCATTGGGGGTGGGCTGGGCTTGTGGTGGATCTCGATGTGAAATGACTGGAGCCTTACTTTCAATTATCGAAGCCCGAGGGAGTAACCGCTAGCAACTTGATATTTCTTGACTATTTTTTTAAGTTCATTACTATTGTGCCAATCAATGCTGCTAGAAAAGGGCGAATTTTTGTTTCATATCCACTCCGTTTGAGATATTCATAATTTTACAATATGTGGGCACTGGAACATTTTCGGGGCTGGATTGGCTCTGTGCGTGATTTTCTGGGACATTACGTCATTGAACAGCTCTCTCTTGACTACTCAGCATATGACATGAGATATAGAGACATCGTTCGGGCTGCTTAAAATGCTCATTCCATTCGATGACCAAAAGGATTATATAAACTCAGACTTTCTGTACACTGGCAATGGTGTGGCCTGGCTTGGAGAGAAGGGGCATCCATTCATGACCAAGGGACTCATCCCATACCCTTCAAACCAGCAAGCTATGGTGAAGTTCAACATCATTTAGAAAGGGGCAACGAATCCTGAACTGCTCAGACAAGTATATATCAAACAGAGCTTGCATGCACTCCTGCTGAGATAGGAGCTGTCCAGGGAACTACATGCCACAAGCTTAGCACCGACGGGGGTACATGCGCGTGGTCCTAACAGAGGCCAGAACATGCTATATATGCAGTTAACCAGATACTCTTGCACAGGCCGATACAACCTTATGGAAACAACATGCAAGTATGGGAGATTCTTCCTTGCAATCTGAGCCAAATTATGTGGGGCTCATAACAAAAGCGATGAAGTTGGCCTAAACGTCCTCTACTACATACCAAGTTACCACTACCAAACTTATGAAGTCAAGGTGGACGGGCCCAATGGCTCAATTCTGAATGCGGATCCTGTTGGGGGGAGAACAAATTTCACACAGGAAGACAATATTATTGACACTAAGACATTTGAGTCTAATGTGGAAGCAGCTAGGACATCCGCCATAACAAATCTAAAGCATTTACCATATTTTGGTCCAGACTCTGTGTCAAGGGTTGAGGAATGGGGCCTCGATAAGCCGACCGTGCAGATCTCGTACGTTATTGGATTGTGACCGGAAAAGAAGTTCGACGACTTTAGAGATCCCATCACCTTCAGAAACGGGCTGGACAGGATGCGCAAGCTGCTTTTTAATAATGCCTTAGAAAATTGCTTGTGGACGATTCCGGTGGAGGGGAGGTTGTGGGAAAAAGGGGAGTTACAAGTATAGGGATTGTGGTTGTTCCTCTAATTGCTCGTATGCTGGTCGGGTTACTGGGGTTGTTTGTTTTTTGTCTAGGTGGAGTGTTTTTCGTCTCCTGCGATCGACCGAACAACCGAGCCAGTGACCCTGACACCCTGGGAGCGAAGCTGGCCTGGGTTGCCCACACTGAGACGCTTCTGGGAGATTTTAACGGCACAGATGAGTGCCCGGCTTCAGATTTGTGTATGGAAATATAAACTTGGGACCTGGGAAGGTGGATACCGACTGGAGACTGTAGGCGCTAGACATAATCCACTTGTCCAAACCCTACATGCTTTGTACGCTGTTATTATCCTAGCCGGAATAGCTTATCTAATAATTAAGAGCGAGGTATATGGCTCAATAGGATGACCATATATCTGAACCTATGCTCCCGAAGTTATGAGCTTCCAAGAAGTATCTGGAAGATAACTTGGACCACTGGATGAGAGCACCTTTCAAGATATGTTTAGCTGATTGGAACCATGTTTGGAGAACACTACTCCTCTGACTCAAGTGGCATATGCATATTGCTGCATAATGCTTTGATAGCTGGATATCGAAACTGATCACTCTATATTCCACATTACTATTGGTATGTAGGCATTTGGACTGCATCTTCATATATAGTCTATCATGACGAAGAGATTGAAGACTGTCTACTGGTGGAGTGGGGACACCCTCAGATGAAATAGCAGTTCAGGAGATTCTCTGAGTTGAGCTGGGTAAGCTTTCAGGGTCAGACGGTGTTCGCACTTTGTTCTGACGAACTAAATTGTTAAGAAGATACTTCTTAACTAAAGAAGTCGAAGTAGCATGAACATTAGTATAAATAGTAGACCTCTCCCCCGGTGGTTGAAGAATCATGAAGCAACGGAGACGAGACCTTAACAATATAACAAGTTAGTGAGTTATATTTAACTCTTTGATATTTGACTACTCTTTATTACTTTACATTTACCACACGATTATCAACGAACCTTCCTGACTATTAATCCGTTATCGCAAATATCCTTGGCCCAGTTAGCCCAGCATCCTCCCGTGTTAGCTACCCCGTAACAGCTGTCCCTCATAGCGGTAAATTCGTCGGCCTGATTGAACTGAGCATCTAGACTGGGCTTGCAGCAATACTTGCGAACATTGCATTATTGATGCTGCTGATTGTCCGTATAAGTCAGCTTTGCGGTAGAAAGGTAGAACTCGGTCAAACTCATCCATGAATACTTGACATTGATAACATGTTGATTAGTCTGCCAACGCTCTCCGACACATAATTCGTCACCCAGGTCGTCTTCTCTTTCATTCCAACCGTTATTACTATACTTTTAGAGCTATTCTGGGCCTTGGTTGGGCGTTACCTGGCACTATATAAGCTATACACCGAGCTTTGCAAAGGAAATGCTCCACCAGCTTTATCTCTAGGTCTTAAAGACACAAATATTCATCCGTGCTCATTGCCCCATGTGCACTTCGTCATGGCCACATCTTTCCCTTGCTAGCATCCATGATGGTTATCACGGCAAATATCTTCGGGGTTGAGTTGGGTGGAATCTAATAACCACTGATGCGTGACAACGGTAATTCGGGTTCGATACAGAACCCAATTTTATTATCTGATGTTTATGAAATAATTGTTAGTCAACCACGACATCATACCTCTATTTTAGACAAATAGGATGCTGTAATAGACACGTTAGAGTAATACCTATACTTTAAGGATGTATTATTTGATATGATGGTAGCATGAAGGGTTGATTGTTGAAAGAGCTCGGAATGGACATTTCGGCTAAGAGACCAACCTTTTCGAGCACGATGCCTGACAGAGTCTTGCAACCATGAAACTCCAACCTATCCTATACTCTTTTACCTCCTGAAGATGATTCACCAGTCCAGAAAAGAAGCCGGGATTAAAGGGGAAGACAACCATCAACCTCATAACGGATTTTAAAAAAGAAGTCAGGACCTCAAAAGTCTACTCAACCGGAGCTCCCCTCTCAATCAGACCCCGACTCACTTCCTTCCTAATCCCCCATGGTTTGAGTCTATTATTCACCAGCAACCCCTTCACAAGGCTAATAACAAGCTGCCTGCCACTCTGTGTAATCTGGATATTAGGGAACTACTTGCAATGTTCCAATTGTTCTTTACTAAAGAGGTATTGCAAACAATTTGCACCAATACGAACCTCTATGCGGCAGATAAGGAAGGGAAAAAGAGAAGCATGGGGAGTAAGAGACGGAGGTGGATTGAGGTATCAGTGAAGGAGATAAAATTTTGGCTTGGAATTGTCATATATATGAGAGTAGTGAGCCTACCAGCTGGGCGAGACTTTTGGCGACATGATGGCTTGTTTCCGACTCACGATTTTACCTCTCATATGACCTTGATGGGCTTTGAAGATATCAAGGGGTCACTTCACATCTCTCCTCCACATGAAACTAGTGGTGATGATGATGGAAGACAGTTGTGGCATGCAAAAGTAGAAGTTTTACTCCAGCAAGTCTGATTTGCTTCACAGAAGTACTGGGTTCCTTCCTCAAATATGTCGATTGATGAGGCCATTATCTGATGTACCGGACGCTCTCAGGATACCTACAAGACTCCATTCAAGCCCATTCCTGAAGGTTTGAAATTCCACTGTGCCGCAGACCATGGCTTTGGTTTTGATTTTCATCCTACTTCGCAAAGGCATGGCCCTGATCCAATTTCGCCAGACAATGCTGCAGAAGGGTTGAGTTATACAAGCTCTATAGTACTAGAAATGACATCACGACTACCTAAATACCTTGCCTTCAATCTCTATATCGATAACTATTACACCTCAGTACCCCTCCTGGCAGTACTACGCAAGAATGGCATTGGTGGGTATGGAAGTGCCCCGACTTCCTCGAAGAATTTCCCTCCTGATTTAATTCTTTCAAAGAATAAATCTTCACGATTGTTGGAGTACCACGAGCGAGCTGAGACTGTGGTAGATGGTGTGGCAGTTATGCTATGGATGGACAATGCTCCTGTTTCTATGATGGCTACAATTCATCAGTTAAAGGGCAGAAGATGTGAGGTATTAAAAGAGTGGAAAAGACCTGGGCTGAAAAGCAGTAATGCCGGTGGGGTTAAAAGGGCTAAAGTCTTTAGTGAAGGAGAATGGAAAGTTCTTTTAAATATACCAAAATGTATTGATGATTACAGTCATCATATGGGGGGGTTGATATAGAAGACCAATATCGGTCCTATTATGATACCCAGCTAATATCACGGCGTACTTGATTTCCTATATTTTTTTGGCTTTTGGATACTGCTTTAATTAATTCTTTTATCATGTATTCAGACCTTGGTATTTCACTTGAACATAAGGAGTTTAGGATACAAGTTGCATAGAGTCTTATTTTGAGTTTTGTTGAAAGAGAGGGAGTACGGAGAAATCACAAATCTAGCACACCAAAACCACAGCCTGATATCCCACCCAATGATACCCCACAGCTCTATATTATACAAAGAAGTGGCTTTCCACCTCCTGTGCCAGACGGACAACATTTTCCTATACAGTTACCCCAAGAAAGGCGTTGTGTTTTTTGTCACTGGCAGCGTGCACAAGAGGGGTCCCCCGGACTCTGCAAGCCAACTCAAGCACCCCAAACAATTTGGGAATGTGGCACCTGTCATCATGCACTTTGCCTAAATGACAAGAGAAACTGCTTTTATATGTATCATAATTATGAGGAGTAATGCTGTTCTGATGGGATGGGTATTTCAATTTTACTCTTATTACTGGTGTTGAAAATTGGGTTCGATTTCAAACCCGAACCCTTACGCACGAGGGGATCGCGATAGAGTAAAGGTACTAAAGGGTAATATAGGAAGTTAAATAGGGGAATAAACTTGTCTAAGTGTACTAGAGCAGAATATATCACAAACTCGACAATACTGCAATATCGAATATTTTGTCAAGATTTGCCTTACTCTTGTTTTATCCTCTGCCTTTAGTATTCAATCATAGTCGTTATCTTACTAGAACACAAAGCCATTGCCTCGCAGGAGGAAATTTGGAATTTTGATGGTTACATATCCTAAATACAAAGATTTGGAACCCAAAGTAACATGCAAAAACCATATATTGCAGTCAGATTGTTCGATTCATTTCGTTTCCCTCTAAATATTCGTATCCCTACTATTATTAGTACTCTACTTAAAGTCCCTAGGCAAGAGTGTTTCGTGAAATCGCTGGCCGGATGTCTCATATTTTCACGAACACTTTTGCCTAGGGACCGTATTAATACTGGGAAAGGATATCTCACTCTTGATGGTGAGGCCTTGGCTGTGTAGGACTGCGGGGCAATTGTCCTTGGTTCTTACTTGTCGGGCAAGTTCCGAAAAAGACGGGACGGGACTGGATAGCACAATGTGATACGTCCTCGTCCTGCATTCTTTCTTGTCGGGCATGTTGAGAAACTGACCAGACGGGACGACAAAATGTCATCCGTCCGAGTCCTAGCCCAAGACGGGCGGACTGCCCCGTTGCAAACACTGACCCCATCTCCACTACAAACTCGTCCCCAGGTCCAGCGGAGGGTGAGAGGGAGGCCTGGCCATCATAATAAGTTTTGTCGGAATCAGCATCGTCTTGTTCCAGTAGGGTCCCTGTAACTCCACAATGTCCTTCGGAAGCGGCCAAAGATAGTGGGGTTTGGTTCCTGTTATCTGGCATGGCGGGGTGGACAACATCGCTCCGTTCCAAAAGGATCTTTACGACCCCCTCATGCCCCATTATATCGGCCGATGAGAGGGGTGTCAGGCCAGATTCAATGTCCGCATGGTTGGGGTTAACATCCTCTCGCTCCAAAAGCATCGTTACGACCCCCTCATGTCCCGTCACAGCGGCCCACAAGAGTGGTGTCCGGCCATATTTGGTGTCTGGTTGATCGGGATTGACGTCATCTCGTCCCAAAAGAATTTTTACAACCCCCTCATGCCCGCTTTCAGCCGCCCACGAGAGTGCTGCCCGGCCATATTCGGTGTCTGCTTGGTCGGGATTGACGTCCTCACGTTCCAAAAGCATCTTTACTACACCCTCATGCCCCACCATAGCCGCCCAAGAGAGTGCTGTACGGCCATATTCGGTGTCTGCTTGGTCGGGATCGACGTCCTCACGATCCAAAAATATATTTACTACCCCCTCATATCCCTTCACAGCTCCCCACAAGAGTGGTGTCATGCCATATTTGGTGTCTGGTTGGTAGGGATTAACGTCATCTCGTCCCAAAAGCATTTTTACTACCCCCTCCTGCCCCTTTACAGCAGCCCACGAGAGTGGCGTCCGGCCATATTCGGTGTCTGGCTCGTCGGGATTGACCTCCTCTCGTTCCAAAAGAATCTTTATGACCCCCTCATGCCCCATGATAGCGGCCCACGAGAGCGGTGTCCGGCCAGATTGGGTGTCCGGTTGATCGGGATTAACGTCCTCTCGTTCCAAAAGCATCGTTACTACCCCCTCTTGCCCCTTTGCAGCGGCCCACGAGAGTGGTGTCTGGCCATGTTCTGTGTCTGGTTGGTCGGGGTTAACATCCTCTCGTCCCAAACGCATCTTTACGACCCCCTCATGCCCCGTGTCAGCGGCCCACGAGAGTGGTGTCCGACCAGATTTCGTGTCTGGTTTGTTGGGTTTGACGTCCTCTCGTTCCAAAAGAATCTTTACGACTCCGTCGTGCCCCATTAGAGCAGCCCACGAGAGTGGGGTAAGGCCATGTTCGGTGTCTGCATGATTGGGATTGACGTCCTCTCGTTCCAAAAGCACCTTTACCACCGCCTCACGCCCCCCTATAGCAGCGAACAAGAGTGGCGTCCTGCCAGCCTCGATATCTCTGTGGTCGGGATTGACGCCCTCTCGATCGAGGAGCATCTTTACAACCCCCTCATGCCCCACCATAGCCGCCCATGAGAGTGCTGTCCGGCCATATTTGGTGTCTGCATGGTTGGGATTGACGTCCTCTCGCTCTAAAAGCATCTTGACGACCGCCTCACGCCCCGATGCAGCGGCCAAAGCGAGTGGCGTCCTGCCAGCCTCGATATCTTGGTGGTCGGGATCGATGTCTTCTCGATCTAAAAACATCTTTACTACCACCTCATGCCCCATTATAGCCGCCCACGAGAGTGCTGTCCGGCCATATTTGGTGTCTACGTGGTTTGGATTGATGCCCTCTCGTTCCAAAAGCATCTTTACTACCGCCTCACGCCCAGCTATAGCGGCCAAACAGAGTGGCGTCCTGCCATCTTCGATCTCTCTGTGGTCAGGATCGGCGTCCTCTCGATCTAAGATCATCCTTACCACCGCCTCCTGCCCCCCTAGAACTGCCCTGGCGAGAGTTATACTCCCCATCTGGCCGGCTACATTCATGTCCTCTTCCTTCATTTCTATTATCGCAATGATTGCGTCTATGATGCCGAAACCTGCCACTTGGTCGAGTCCTATAAATGTTGTAAGTACTCCGCTCCCATCGAATAAGGGCAGTAGTCGCTACCTTGATCATAGCCCGATTCCACCAGTTGACCTGATATATGTTTACCATATGCATTGAAAAGCCTCAGTCCAAGTATTTTGACATTTTCCGTCATCCCCCGCTTTGCGTGCTCCCCCCAGTAAAAAGATGCATATTCTAGAAGGGGCATAGTTGAGGGGGCTGAGTTCAGAGTTGGCGAAAGATTCCTGATGGATGGAAAATTGAGATATGTCAAGCAAACCTCGGCGATTGTTGAGTGGGAGCTATGGAATAGAGTAGCGTCACTTGAGAGATGTTCCTGCAGAGTGAAGTGCACGAGTCGAACTGTGGATGAAGACTCCTCGACCGTGAGAAGCCCTAGACACGATGCTAGGAGAGTCCGTAACGCAGGAATGTTTTCCGGATCCAGTTCTGCAGACCCGACCTCCACTCCCAGAGCATGACAGAGCTCCTGGGCCCGTAATGGCCTTTGCGAACACAACACCCACATCAGTGCCTGTAGTCCCAGTTGCGGCCTATTTCCCTTCTGCGCCTTCAGCCGGGTTAGGGTAGCCGTGTAGGCATCGCTCAGTCCGTTGCCTCGTGCAATGTCTTTTAATTTCCTTCTTCTCTGACCAATTGTTACCTCCCCTAGAATGGCCTCGATGTTTAGCGAAGCAATGAGGAATCTGTGAAAAATCTTCTGTAAGTATACATCGTTGATAGAGGGGTAACTCTAACGCACATCTCAGACATCTTGTCCAGAATGGTTTCGATAATATCCGCTCTTAAATCTTTGTTCATCGCCTGTGGCTCGTCATCCCTGTCTAACCTCATCTCTACATAATTCCTGATATCATCCCTATTGGGGCTGATGAGTATCACGGCCGCCATGGTGAAATATCTTTGAATGGCTTCCATGACATGGTGCCTCCCGGTAAGGAATAATCTTGTCCTAGGTGACTCCCGAACAATATCTCTTAGCGACTGCAGTAGCTCTGGATGACCCTTCGGTAGGAATTCGTCCAGCGCATCAAAACAGATGAAAACTTGAGATAACGAAGCAATCGCGACTCTCAACATTTGCACCAGATTCGCAAGCAGCCGCCTTCTCCCATCCTCAAATGCCTCCCATAGATCTTTCGGGATCTCCCTTCTGCGCACCAGCTGTTTCATAATGGCTCCCATTATGTTGATGACTGTCTGTTCTCCCTGAGCAAGGGAGTCGCAGTACACCCATGCCACCGCGAGATCTTCCTCCCTTGCCTGATCACACAGCCTGTCGATCACAAGGGAACTAGTATTTCTAGCCGTCAGTGAGATTCGCTTGTTTAAAAGGATCCTGCAACTCACCTTATATAAGTCTTGCCCACGCCCGGGTTCCCCAAGCAGAACAAGACAGGGTTAGCGACTCCACCCTTACCTCCCCTCCACTCACGAAACTCGCTTGTCTCCAAAAACCAATCCCCGACACCCTCAAATCGGGTGGTGCGCACGCCATCATGTCTGTTACCAGGCTCGAGTGGAGAGAGCCAACGCATAATCTGCACATCTTCGTCGGACTTATAGATTGTAGTGTTGTTGAAGCTACCGGTTATGTTGCCGCAGTTGACATTCCCGTCGCCAAATTTCACCCGGTGTGTATTGGATGTCTGTGCCATGATGCTCGGTCCAAAATATTGGTTGTGTGTAGATATGATAGAGGAATGGGCAGAGTAAATGAGGGAGTTTACAAAAACATTCCGGAGGGCAAGCTAAAGAGATGCGAGGTTATCTAATTTTTGTCAGTGGCAACTGCAGTCCAATAATCTTCATAATCGTGTCAAGGTGGCTTGCCGCCACAACCCCCGAGAGCTCGCAAGCTCACAACAAGAAGCGCTCCAAAGGAGTGCCCGCCATCTCTACGATAATTTCATGCTCAACGATAATTTTTATCTTGGGGGTAATTTGATGCTCAATAATGAACTTGTATAACTAGAATTTCATACTTAGTTATTAATTCGTACGATGATGGTTCTGGTCTTAATAAATCAGTAAAAATAATAATTTAATATATAATAATAAGCCTGCGATAGCAAGAATTCCACGCGTGCCAGTGAGAATGAGCCTGCAGTAATCTACTTTGCAGAGCAGCACTTGTATCCCTCCCATCTGGCTTCCATACATATATCCTCCACTATCTTCAAGTGATTGCTTCTCAAATAATGGTTTATTCTTAAGGATGGGATTGTTAATGTATGAATCTATAATGTAGTATGGAATTCTAGTTATAAAAGTTTATTGTTAGGCATGAAACCATCCTTGAGGAAAACATAATCATTAAGCACTATCTTAACATCAGCAAAAAAAATACCTTGCATTCTCTTTCTCCATGCTCACCCTGTGCGCCGGACGTTCCAGGCGCTTATAACATAAACTCCTGTTCTGGGTGTGTCTGTCTGGGCTAATTCCGTCCAGAAGTGAAAGCGCTGCGTCCAATACGTCCTGACGCATTTGACCCCCCTTGGCGCAGCCACCCCCCTGAAGTCTACCCCCAGCGCCCAGCCTCTTCATCCCTTCTCTCCCAATGCACCCGTTCCCATGCTGCCCTTTTGCGAACGTCTTGCGGCCGCAACATCTGACGACTTCATCACCAGGTAAAGACTGTGGGGACGACAAAGGATCTTAACATAGGATGACTAACCATCTATTGTCCCAGTAACGACCCAAAACATACCTCTTATTCGATCACTGCTAAGAATACTCGCAAAAGGGTTCTAAGTTCTTTCACACCTCGCATCAGGCTTCATGATGGCATGAGTGGAACTATTGAATATTATGAATCTTCGGAGAGGGGCATGCTCGTCCATCCAGGTTGACACTATTTATTACCCCTGAGCAAGCAGATTGCAATGAGACCCTTCCTGACACTGGCAGACATCTACCCACTGAGGTATCCCACATTCTCGCCCTGCTGACATCTATAGCCATGCGCACACTTTGAACCCTACACCATTCGATTCCCCTCGACCGGCGGATTCCAATGAACCCTGTCCCAAAGCTGTCAGACTGCTGGTTGAAGGGTTATCTATACTTTTGTACTTGAGTTCCCCAGGCGAGTACTTTCAAATTGTTGGCTACTGAGTACTACAGGCATGGGGACGCTCTGAGACCTATTCCATTCGTTTCCCCTCGGCAAGCGAACCCCAATGAGACCTTTCCCAACTCTTGCGGACATCGACCCGCTGAGGTACATCAGCAAAAAAAGTGTTTGCTCCAGAAGGATAGGCATTGCGTCCGGACGCAGGAAATCCGTCTGGAGCATCCTGTCCGCCCAGTCCGCCCTCAGATGGCCCCAGCACAATGGTTGCATCCTAGTCCGTTGGGTGCAATACAACCCGCATCCTGTCTGCCCAGTCCACCTGGATGGTCCATTTCACACCCTAATCTCCCGAAGAAACCCAAGGTAAGTGACCCTTAGGGCTCTGGATTGGGGAACACTCCCTGCCCCTAATGGCCTCTACTTACAACGGACTACTTTATCACCAGGTAAAGACTGTTCAGACAAAAGAGGATCTAAACATAGGATGACTAACCATATATTGTCCCGGTAACGACCCAAAACATACCCCTTATTTGATCACTGCTAACAACTCGCGCAAAAGGTTTCTAAGTTCTTTCCACCTCGTATTAGGCTTCATGATCAAATCAGTTGAACTATTGAATATTATCAACCTTCGGAGAGGGGCATGCTCTTCCATCCAGGTTGACACTATTCATGACTCCTCAGCGAGCGGATTCCATTCAGGCCCTTCCTGACTGTGGCGAATTGCAATGAGGCCCTGCCAGACTCTAGCGGATTGCAATCAGGTCCTGCCAGACTCTGGCGGACATCGGCCAGTGCCCGGTAAGGTATCTGCGTCTTTCTTCCTGCGGACCTCTATAGCCATGCGGATGCTTCGAGACCTATACCATTCGATTCCCCTCAGCGAGCGGACTCCAATGAGACCCCACCCGACTCTAGCGGACATCTGCCCGCTATGTTATCTACCTTGTTCATGCTGGTGACCTCTATAGCCATGCGGACGCTTTGAAACCTATACCATTCGATTCCCCTCGACCGGCGGATTCCAACGCACCCTGTCCCGACGATGTCCGACCGCTGGTTGAAATGTTATCCAAACATTTGTACTTGAGTTACCGGGGCAAGTACTTTCAAATTGGCGGCTACTGGGTGCTACAGGCATGCGGCCACTCAGAGACCTATACCATTCGATTCCCCTCAGCGAGGGGAATCCAACCCACTCTGTCCGGACACTGTCCGAGAGCTGGTTTAAGGGTTATCCCTACTTTTGTACTTTTGTTCTCCGGGCAAGTACTTTCAAATTGTTAGCTACCGAGTGCTACTGTTTTCTAGACTAGCTTTAATAAATATATTCCTCTATTAGTATCTCAATGACTCAAATAAGTAAACATGAGTAATACTGGATGGATCTTTCCGGACAATTTGGATATTCTCCACAGTTTTCACTAACTCATTGAAAGTCCTTGAAGGTAGAGTTGTTGACTTAGCAGGTATCCGATGATAGCCAGTTACACCTGAGTACTTCCACTATTCTACTATCCTATTGGGTTGCGTCCGGAGAACCTGTTTGTGTCCGGAGAATCTTTCTGCGTCGGGTACCTTCTGAGTCCTTGGTTGCGTCTGGTGCGTCCGGGCGGCATGGACCCCTGTCCACTAGTACCCAATATAAGACCACACACCCAGAACGTGAGTTTACGTTCTTTGCGCCTGGACCGCCGGACGCACAGGGAGCACGGGGTGCGTCCGGGTGCAACCTTTTTTTTTTGCTGATGTATCTCCTTCTTTCTCCCAGCTGACATCTATAGCGATGCGCACGCTTTAAAACCTACACCATGCGATTCCACTCGACTAGCGGATTTCAACTCATGCTGTCCCGACGCTCTCCGACCACTGGCTGATGGGCTATCGATACTTTTGTACTTTAGTTCCCCGGGCCAGTGCTTTCAAATTGTTGGCTACTGGGTGCTACAGGCATGCGGACGCTTCAAGACCTATACCATTCGATCCCCCTCGGCGAGCGGACTCCAATGAGACCCTTCCCGACTCTGGCGGACATCTGCCTGCTGAGGTATCTTCCTTTTTCTCCCGGCGGACATCTATCGCCATGCGGACTCTTCGAAACCTACACCCCCTCGATTCCCCTTGACTGGCAGATTCCAACGCACCCTGTCCTGATGCTGTCCGACCGCTGGCTGAAGAGCTATCTATACCTTAGTACTTCTATTCCCCTGATTTGTACCTTTTGACAGATAGCTTCTAAGAACTAGAAGCCCGCTCGTGTGTTCCAGACTAGCCCTAATAAAGAAATTCCTATTCAAGTATCCAAATGACTCAAATAAGTAAACATGTGTAATACTTGGTAGACCTTTCCGGACAATCTCCCCCAGTATTTGGGTATTCGCCACGGCTTTCTCTAACTCATTCAAAGTGCTCACTGATAGAGTTGTTTACTTAGGAGGTATCTGATAATAGCTAATTACGTCTGAGTACTTCCACTATTCTACTCTGGCATTGGGTTGCGTCCTGAGAACCTCTCTGCGTCCGGAGAACCACCCTGCATCTGGTGCATTCTGACATCCTGGTTGAATCTAGTGCGTCCGGGTGGCATAGATCCCTGTCCACCAGCACCCAGTAAAAGACGGCATACCCAGGACTTGAGTTTACTTTCTATGCGCCTGGACCGCCAGACGAACAGGGTGTTCGGGGTGCATCCCAGTGCAACTTCGTTTTGTTGCTAATGTATGTACGAACTTCGAAGAATAAATACAACACCTCTATCTGGCCCCGGTGTTGGGACTACCGGGCACCACCAGATGGCTCAGCAGTTGCACCCCAACTCCAATGCACAGGATCATCGAAACCTATCTTATAACACTGTATACGTCGCAGCCGTCCATCCATCCAGATCCTGTTCGCAGAATATATGAGGGGAGACCTTCGCGGACTATATGTATGTGGAAGCAGGTGAATCAGACGGAGGCACATAAAGTTACAACCATGCAAAGATACACTATCCTAAGCGTGGGTCGCAAGTAACAGGCTGTTCTTATGCAAGTTGGACTCCTCTTACCTACAAAGTCGCGTAAAGTATGAAGGAGGTAACTATGCCCAGTAAGTGGGTCGGGAGAATCCACAAAGGAGAGGCTGGTCCAGGATAGAGTCTGAGGGGAAAAAGGCATAGGCGTGATCCCGAGGACAACTTATATAATGCCGGTGAATGAGAATACGATATGAGGTAGAATACTAAATTCTCTAAGGAACTAACCAAAGAAGACAGGACATCTTCTGTCTGGGGTGTTAGACTACCGATGAGAAGCACGAGGGTAAGATAATTCGTAAACACTATAGTCAACGGATAAACAGATGCCAGTGAGCAGACACCTGATGTGGTCTTCCCACCATCAGGAAGAAAAGAACCACAGACTGCTAAGTTGACCATGAGAGTGAAAAGATGTGGGAGACAGTTTGCAGGGTGTACAGGTGTTCGCACCGAGGTGAGGTTCACAGAATTATTAGGGAGATACTTAGGTAACATAGAGTTAGCATTTATACCAGGCTTACTCAAACGCGGGATATAAATATCGAAGCATCTTCGCTGCTATTAAACTCAACAAGCACCGAGAAGAGATTTTATCAATATAACAAGTTTCCTACGATATCATTACTAATACTTTGACTATCTATTTCCAAGTATTCCTCTTATATAAATTTTGCATTACTCGCATCTCCTTGACGAGTTCTCTGATATAAGACGATCTAGGTCCTAGCTATCAGAATTCCTTATGCTAAAGCTACCACCTAACATCAGTGGCCAACCCACATACCGACCATAGAGATAATATACATTGTGACTTACAGGTCCAGTGGTAGCTTCGTCTATATGAGCTACATACTCTATCTGCAAATCTACTTTGCTATACTAAGCATTCAAACCACACTGCCTGCTTTTACGATAAGAAATCGGTGGTTACTTGACTGCAGAGGTGCTACCCACTGCCAATCTACATGGGACCCTCTTCAATCGTAACAAGACTCATACCTCTAGAGTCCACTAATAACTCATAGTAATACTACAGCTCACGGGGTAGCCTGAGACTGGCGTTAGGGTGGTTGTCCTCAAAGCCCCCCAGCTTCCCCAGTCAGCCCTCAGCCCACTCCTGTTAACCATACTACTAGCTCCTTAGGTGGTACCAGATCTCTAGGAACAAGCAAGATGGGAAAGACTGGGGTACTTTATCGTAAACGGAGACGTGTCTTGGAAGGCTCAATATAAACGTGCGTAAAATAGTGATAAATATTTTTCTAGTAATAACTTATTATAATGATAAGGTCTCTTCTCCGTAGCGTGATGATGTCAGTAAAGCTCAGGAGGCACTTTGATATTTAGATCCCGCGTCGTAGAGTGCCTAGCGCACATGCATCCACAATACTAACTAAGTACCTGCTAACCTTTCCGAACATTTCTTCATAGTGTGAACACTGTTTGACCCTGAATACAATCACCCCATCATTGACTTGTGGACTGAAGCGCTCTTGATTTCTCTAGTGTGTCACCACGTTCTGGTCAGAGTTCACAATCCTCCTTCGGTCAGAAGGAACTGAAACTTGTCCGAATGCTGGACAGTATCCTCATGATCAGACAAATGAAGTGGCCAACTTCATAATTGGACCTATTGTAGTTGCAAATATAACTGTCTCTTTCTACGCAAAGGCTTTGGTTAGACTAGAGCTCACAATCGTGCCAGTGGCACAATTCTCTCATAGTGCTTCCTTACCAAATAGTCCTAAATAGTAATTTACCACATCAGCTAAAAAAGGTTTTCTCTGGATGGACAGAGCCCGCTTCCGGACGAATAGCCTCCGGTCTTTGCGTCCGGTCCTCCCGGATCTCCCGTGCCTTCTTTGCCTTTCATTCCTTGCGTCTGGTCCACCCGGACGCCCCACTCATCAGCAAAAGATTTATTACTCTTCCTGTGCGTCAGACGCACAGGACGCAGAGGACGCACAGGACGTAAACTCCCATTGTGGATGCGACGTTGATCCGACCCCGCGTCCAGAAGATTCGCTCAACGTCCCGTTGCGTCCTGACAACGTCCTGAAATGCAACCTATGTCGTGTGCGTCCTGACGCCTTCCGAGGCTAGCCTATCATGTCCTGACGTTTTCCGAGGCTTGGGTATCATGTCCTGATGCCTGCCGACGCTAGGCCATCGTGTCCTGACGCCTTCCGACGGTAGGCCATTGTGTCCTGACGCCGGCCGACGCTAGGCCATTGTGTCCTGACGCCGGCCGACGCTAGGCCATTGTGTCCTGACGCCTGCCGACGCTAGGCCATCGTGTCCTGACGCCATCCTAGCCTGTTGTATGCGCCTTCCCCGCCCCGATACCTATACCCTCCGCACTATTTACCTGATCCTTCCAGACGCCGGTTACTTCTTGTCACGCCTTCCAGACTCACGATACTCCCGCCATCCATCCGCACGCGCTGATCACATAGCCACTATTCTGGACCTCTTCCTCACACTCTCCCATGTTCTTGATTCAAGTTAGTTTTCCCAAAATTATCGTGATATTGCTCATAATCTATTGCAGTCATCCCGACGCCCTATACTACAGTATCTACTTATAACGGGGGCACTCTGTAGAAGGACGGATCCTAAGATTCCGACCGCACCGAAGACTCAATGTAGAAGTAAGGATCAAAATAAAGATAAAGGTAATTCAAAGTAGAATCAAGACGTAAAAATTAATATTGTTAAGCCTGAAAGCTTCACTCAATAAGTTCTCTCGAGGATCGTTGGTTATCAGAATAGGGTGTCTCTCGCTGTAGGTAAGTAGAATAATGTAAAGCCAAAGGACCCCCGTCAACCATTCTGACCTTTCGCGAGCACCCTACTCAGCTCAGGGCTGTCCAACTCACCTGCCTAGAGTGAGCCAACACTCGGAGGCAGTCGGACTGCTCCGATATTAACTATCTCCACAAATAGGAAGTGCTTCCGGTGATGTCTCTTCAACTACATCTGCATGAGCCAAAACTCTTTCCTATCGGTAGCATATCAGTGGCCAACCGACATGCCCACCGTAGAGATAATATCTATTGGGACTCACTGGCCCAGCGGTGGTTTCGTCTATACAAGCTACGCAGTCCATCGGCAAATCTACTAGGCTATACTAAGCTTCTAAACCTGACTGCATGCTCCCACGATAAGAAATCTCCTGCTGCTTGACTGCATGGGCGCTACCCACAGTCAACCATGCGGGACCCTCTTAAATCGTGACAAGACTCACACCTCTAGAGTCCACTAATAACCCATGGTAATGCTAAAGTTCACGGGGTAGCCCGGGACTGGCTTTGGGGTGGATGTCCTGGAAGCCTTGCAGCTTCCCCGGTCAGCCCCAAGCCCTCTACTGTTAACCATTCAACTACCCGGAGGTCAAAGTATGCCCGTAGGTGGTTCCCAGGTGTTATCCAGGTGGCGCCCCAGGAGGCGGTCACCCTCACACCCCTTATATATCCTGCGAACAGCTTCTGGTTGGTTGGACGGCCACAACTCATACGGTGTTGTGGGAGCCTTCCTATGGATCTTACTTTACCAGGAAGGACACAACTACACAGCCGTACAGTGCTGTCGCGCCGTACCAACGCTGGGGCCGCAGGGGGGTGTTAGGAATATCGCCTGAAAGTTACAGGAGGTTCGGACCACTCCTGCTCCGTCAGTATCCCGTTTCGTGCCATACGAAGCGGCCCTTTGAACATCCTAGAGCCCCACTATAGTGGGATAACTTCCCCCTAAGTCCGCAGATGACTTTGTCGGTGAAGGTAGGGTAACTGGGGTCCCAAGGTAGGGTAATCATGTTTCTAAGGTAGGGTAACTTCACCCTTCCATGGCTTTATCTCCTTCCGGAGTCCGCGCGACCACATATAATGTTGCCCCAGAGACCCGTGCAACGTTTACTATGGGTCCTTAACTTTATACGATCATACCCTCCGAAGGTTACCCTGCCTAGTAGGGTAACTTTGGCCTACCTTGGTTACCCTGTCTAACCCTATGTCACCAAGTCACTTTGTAGACACTTGTACCAACTCATCTCTACCGCTAGTATACTAAGTATACTGGCCTATCCTCAATCTGGTTACCACTTGGTATACCATACGGGCTTGAGTCTAGTCCACTGTAGCTACCTATCTGTAGGGTCGTTACACTACTATGATACTATGTGACTATTGCATATGACCTTTATTACCCCCGCTTCTGCGCGTCCTATCACTAGAAAAACAATTAAATCTACCTATACGTACCACCTCCCCTTAAGCACCCTCCGTGGTATTCGCACCATCCTGCCGGCCACTGGTTTCCTCCAGCGCCCCCGACACCCCCGGCCCAGCTTCTCCACTCTGGGAATCCTCCAGGCTGAGCGATAAGCGATTGCTCATTTGAGAGTCGACGGCCCCCCCTGCTTTGTCAAGACTGCCATGATTCAACCCATCCGAATCCAGAAACGTTAGGCCCCAGTCAATCGACGTTTGACTGAGATCTAGTAATATTTCCGTCTCCTGCCACCGATTTTGACTATCCTTGAGCCCCCTCAGACAGCTGACCTGGGTGTCAATTGGCATCTGTCTCGGTTGGGCAGGATCTCACAGTGTCTGGTTGCCTAGCTGACGCTTCAGTTCTGCATAAACGGCGTCGTTATCGTCCGAGAAGCCCTCTCTCCTCTCCTGCCTCTCTCCTCTCCTGCCCGATGCTATGCTGTTTCTCGAGCCTCTGTGCGATCTTCTGACGCAGGTTTAATATGAACATGTCCTGCGTCGCCCGGGCAAACCCCCGCCACGTGTTCTTCTGCCGGATAAAAAGATCTTGCGTTTTTCACAATTAGTGGACTCGGTTATCAAAAAACAGGCAATGATTCGGACTCTCCCACCTCCAACTACTTCAGGATTGAAGTTGGGGGGTTTCTTATATACCCCGGTTTGCAATGCCCGTAGTGAATGGCACAGTATTGCACATGTCAGACAGACCATCGTACCGTTTATGCGCTTCAGAAACTTAGGGTCCAGCATGCCTTGCATTTTGATTCCGTCGAAATACTTGCCGTATATAGCGTCCGCAATCTGGGGGGCAAGGAACCTGAAGGTTAAGTCCTACATGCGTTCCGCGATTAGTCATGTCCGCCCAAGTCCAATGGCTGGAACCAACCTCATATCCATGGGGTGGGCACATGAACCTGTCCCGTTCTAGCAGATAATCAACCCTGCGCGCCATGGCGGTAGGATTATCTGGCGGCAGATCGTATAGCTGTCTGATATTATGCTTCACATGATACAAGAATTGCGCTCTCACTGCAGTATGTTTTTGACGGAGCTGTCACAGTCAGTGAACTTCTCTACGTCGTATCACCTCCGGCTGAGTCAACTTACCTGCTTCACACTCTCCTCCGATGGCTCAATATTCCCAGCATCCGATATCGTCTCCAGCGCCTTTCCCCATACTGTGTATATCTGAGATGTCAAAGCAACCGGGTTCGGCAGTGGGTTATCAAAAAGTGTGTACCGGAGCATCAGCGCCATCGCCTGCTCTAATATGGTCCCCTCAGCCCCTGTAACGGTATTTCGCCGTGAATCTGTCGCCGGCCTGGGCCGCCCCGGTCGTGGGATACCCGGTTCACCTACCGGACTCGAGGATCTGACACCAGATGTAGTACCACTATGGGTGGCTAGCGGAGACGAATATCCCACGCTTGATGACAGAAAGGTCGGCGGACTGTAGGCTCTACCACGGATTATGCGTCCACGATTTGCTGGTGTCCGTCTAACGAGAGGTACCTCCTGTGATCCGGAGGTGGTTGAGATTCGCACCATGGGTCGTTCACCCTTTCCCTGTCTGCGAGACGCCTGCGACCTATGACGCCGTCCGGATGTTGTTCCCTCGGAAATGTCGGAGGCGTCAACATCGATCTCAGTCTCCGATCCAGTTTCATCTGCATTGCATGGGTTTTGGTACTCATCACTGCTATTGTCGCTTAAATGAACAGTTTCCAAATGCCCTTGCCCGTCGGGCTCCGCCTCGGGTTCAATATTCGCCCTGGTTTGTATTGTCGTTCTTCGCGGACGCTGGGGCGGTCTTGCTAGAACCCCGGTCTCACCCGGACCTGGTGATTGGCTTCGACGCGACGGCTGGTGGGTTAAGAGCGTCTGGGAGCTGCCAGATTCGTCCGCCTGCATTCCCGATCCGGATCCAATAGGGTCGGGTACAACGTCGCGCCTACGCCCGTTCATATTCAAGTTGCCAACTCGAGGTGCTGGCTGACTGGATGCCATGGTATCCGGTACGACGTTGCGTCTACGCCCATTCAGATTACCAACTCGAGGTGTTGGCTCACTGGATGCCATGGTATCCGGTACGACGTCGCGTCTACGCCCATTCAGATTACCAACTCGAGGTGTTGGCTGACTGGATCCCATGGTTTCTGGTACGACGTCGCGTCTACGCTCGATCCGATTGCCTGCTCCATTCGTCGGCTGACTGCGTGAATTTGTCTGTCGTTGCCGATGCATCGTAGAATACTGGATAATCAGATGTTAGCCAAAATATAACTCTGATTTTTGGGAGGGAAGAAAATAGTTCAACCTATATCGAGTCTTGTGAAGAGGAGGAGTTTGCGTGGTTTTCTTGTTTTCGATAGGACGCGTTAGATCTTATACGCTAGGACTTAGGGGGGGGGTGCATCATACACTATCACTCGGTATTGAACGCAGATATGCTCTTGGGAAAAATGGTTTTCTGAATATTCAACATTGTGTCCGTGGTCCTACTACTCTCAGCACTCCGAGACTTCAAGACTCCAGGCTTAAAGATTTGGACGAAATGGGGGCGTTCCTAAGGCGGGGTACTAGCCACAAAAGGTATCGGTTAGCGACAATAATTCTAGCGAGACATCGGCCACACCTAAAGCGGACGATAAATATGGAACCTCATCTCCAGCCGACCAATCAACACACATGAATGTAGAACGCACTGTAGTCGCTCGATGACCGCCCCCAGCGCCTGGACAGTTCTGGTTTGATAAAGCGATATGGGCCGAATCTAGTAAAGGTTAAACTTCAGCTAAGGCGAGGCTGGGAGTCTAAGATGCAAGGGGAAAAGGGGATCAGGCACAAGAGATTGAAATAGCTAGTCATACAAGATGCTAACGCAAGGGCGCTCAATGGTATGATTAATATCCTATGCTAGCCAAGAAAATCCCAGGGTGAAAATTCAACATCTAAACTACGAAGCTTGCACAATCAGACAGGTAATGAAAAAGTAAAAGAAAATCCACAGAACAAAGAATCAGTTGCCGGCAACCCTGGTGCTTCGTCGACGGCCCTTTGGCGGCGTTTGGGTGTTTTGGCCCGCGGCTGTAGGGGCATCATGAGTGTTAGGAGCCGGGGATGGAGGAGGCCCAGGGGAGGTCGTGATATCCTGATCCAGCGCAGGGGCCGGGGTTTGCGGTGCCGGCGGAACAGTCTCTGCATTTGGCGTACTGTGAGCCAATGGGATAAACTCAGCATTTGGTGTGATGGGAGCCGGCTCAATTGTCTCAGCATCGGGGATCGTGGGATGTGGCGCAACTGTGGGGCTGATGGGGGTTTGAGCGCTGACCGGAGGCTGATCAAGCGTCCCAGAGTGTCCAGCAGGAGGACTATCGTGGGCGCCATCGTATGCATCACGGTCGCTTCCTCTCCGGTTGGGATTTCTCAGCCAACCAGCCATCCATGGCGTCCCCTGGATCAGCTGTAGAATGGTTCTCTGCTGCTCGGAATCTGACGGCGCCGACCGCTTCGAGCGCGACGCTGGCACGGTGGGATTAGAGCCCGATGCCTCCTCCTCCACGTCCAATGGGAGAAACCTGGTGGCGCCGGATTGCCTCGAGGGGCCAGGGGCGCCTGAATTGTTGTCCTATTCAGGCGGTTTAGTTATTGAGTCTGGTATTCTTCTCGATAGCTGAAACACAATAATCTTACGTCGATAACAATTGTCTGCCGCTCCTGGGGCATCTGAGATTCCGGTTCGCCCTCCGCCACATCCTCCTCGCTGTCGTCCTCCTCGCTGTCCGCCCCCTCGTCGTCCTCGTCGTCGTCCATATCTTCCATTTCATCCCAGCGCTCTCCCGATTGCCACCTCATACGCCTATTTCTCACCACGATGTGGTCGCCCTCGTCGTCCTCGTCGTCCCATTGGATGCCCCCCACTATATCTGCTGCCTGCCCGGCATGATCCCAGACGTTGCGGTCGAAAAATAGCTCTCTGCCCCCGACGGGCTCCGGCGTTGATCTGTCATCCCCTGCTTCCTCGAAGCGTGACTCCAGAACCATGAGATCCAGAGGATGTTTGCCATCGTTAGCAAGGAGCCACGCCTGAAGGTCATCATCTTTGTGGAGGAAGATGAGGTCTCGGAGGGGGAGTGGGGCTGTAGGATCCAGACTTAGTGCGTTGCTACCCTCACCAGTTGCGCCGATGAGATATCGAGGGCACAGAATCGCGACCTCAGCGCGTTGCGCCTTTATCACGCCGAGCAGATTTTTTATGCTTGGCGACTCGAGGACTCCCCAGGATATTCCCCGATCGGAGCCATTCTGCCACCAGGGAGGGCCAAGGAACGCATGCTCACCTTGAGGGGCACCCGTTCGGCGAACAATGTGGATCCTCATTGCCCGTGGGGAATATGCGGAAGTCGAATTCGGCGATGCCACTGAAGATATCTATTACTACGGGGGACCGCAGAACTTAGCGTGGATTGATCACTTACTCGGAGGTCCAGCAACCTCATCACCAGCCCGCTCTGCGTAGTCATGCTCCATTGCCGTCCGTAGTTTCTTAGCCGTGTCCTTGACCAAAATCCTCAGTTGACGACTGACCTCCCTGACGTCGTCAGCGTGGTGGTTTTTTTTTACAAATTCGATCTGCGATTTGACAGGTGGAAGAGAACTGGCAAAGTCGAGGATCAACGTCAATTGATCGTCGGTTAGCCATCCTGGATCGAACGAGCGGGACTTGATATAGCCCTTAATATCGCGACGCCATACGTCGTAGGCTCTAGTTTTGGTTCGAGCATTCTTGAATCCACACCAGCTTTTTGCATATGCTATGTCGCCATAGCGCCCACTGATTCATGTGTTAGTTTAAAGGGTTCTTGGATATATGGGTAGGTTGTTGTTGAGGTACCCAGAATCCTCAACGGCCGGAACGAAATAGGGATTTTCACGGGATCCCGACGGCCCACTGTGACATGAATGACAACTGTCAGCCACACATCGGAGCATGTTTGAAGAATAACGGTGTCAATGGATCAATGGTTACCTTCTCTCCGCACTCCGTCTGTGGGCGGCAGCACGCGGGGGAGCCCTGCGTTTACCGCCCCTGACTTCACTTTCGTCGTGCGGGACTGCCGGACGTCTACAACCAATCGTAATATTAATATCGAGCGCAGCTCAATGGTGTCACGGCGCGAACTTACTTTCCTAGGCTCACGGAGCTTGCTTGTTTATTCTTTGTCGCTGGTACGCCAGGCTGCCTGAAGTAATACGATATTAGTATTGCCCACGATTAAACGATTGGACGAAGTGTACTTACGCTGCCCTTTTGCCCTGGGCTCTTCGGGCGCTCTCGCGGGGCATTTCAACTATGAGAAGTGATGAAGGGGGGTGGGGGGTGAACGATGTGAAGGAGGTGTGAAGGAAGTGAAGGAGGGCAGATGACGGCCTTTATAGACGTCAGGAACGCTCGTGGTGCGTCGCAAAAAAAACCCCCCAGACGTCTGAGTTGTGTAAACATTAAACCCTACGATGTGATGACCTCGTAGGGTTTGCACGACTCCGACGATCTCGCACCCACCATTCAAATGAAGACCTATGTTTGTAAGCTCTAAATTTAGCTCTATAGATAATTCAAATCGATGCTTATCGTGTGTCTTCCTTGACATCTGAAATAAGCTTTTAAGGCTCTCCAGGGTCCGGACTCCGGGGGGTTGTTGTTCTGGAGATGCCAAGAGACGTCGTTGCCCTGGCTACAAGACATTGATGTCAATATCTTCGCGGAAGACTCCAGTCTCATGCGGCTTAAAAGATAAGATGCGATCATCCCCGAAGATCAAGCGCTCACTCACTTGTTCATGCGTGAGGCTGACATCAGCCCTCATCGACACTCATCGATACTCAGCGACTCTCATCGATACTCAGCGACTCTCAGCGACACTTCGACGTTGAGGAGGCCGCCAATACCACCATATTTCCCTGAAGAGTTGATCTATCTAATCTATAAGCTTAAAATTCCAATCCTGAATACATGAAAGACTACGATAAACAAAACTAATAAAACAATGAATCTATTTAGACACCACAAGCAATCGCCCCACCGTCTCATCCATTACGTTTTGTGAACCCCCCCCGGCCATTGAACCCCCGCGAAGTCTCTTCGATATCTGTTCCTCACAATTGTCGCCCTTCGGATCCCCGCCAATGCGTACCTCTACGCCTTTCATAGACTCACGCTCCGACGCTCCTAAGCGTGTTTTCTTAAATTTAGGAACGTCCAAATTTTCATCATCCGGAGCACCGCGCTTGAGAGTCTCGCTCCCGCGTATTAGACGCCCAAGTAGGTCAGAAGACATTGGGACATTCAGTCGGTTCAAAGATTTGACAGCGAGCGGGGTACGAGCCATGGCGGATTCAACAGTGTCGCCGACAGGGGGTGGCGGCATCCCGGGGCTGTCCTGACCCTTATGCCTGGTGTCCGCGACATCAGATGACGAGCCGGATGATCCTGGAAGGGAAACACTTGGGGCTTCTCCATCTTGGTGATCCCCTGATCGATTGGCGTTTCTGTAATCAAATCTGGGCGGTACATATGGAGCCCGGTAATGCATGTTCCCCATATGTCCTGCTGCGGAATCGGCCCAATCGGCGACGGCATCCTCCTAGAGATATTGGTGTGCCCTTAACGATGGTGTCGCCGGTCGTGTGTCGCCCTCGTCGCGGTAACAATAGATCATGAGATCGAGTGGGTCATCAAGAACTGCATTCGACAGGAGCCAGGCTCTTACCGTTTCATCGCTATCGATGAAAACATAATCAATGCAAGATACCCGTTTGGAAGGAACCCTGCGGAGCCTTCGGCGGCCTTCTCCAGTGGCACCAAGTATATAGCGAATTCTGTCGTTTGGTACATTTCTCGAAATCATAGCTGACAGCCCCCGGATGTCATAGGAATCTAATTCGGCGAACTGGACTCCATTTATATGGGGGGGACGCCAATGCAGCATGTTATAGTCAGGCCTAAAATTTAAGTTCGCCCTCCGTTCTGGTGTCTGACCCTGGCCGCCTCTAGAAGGCCAGGTCCAAACAATACGCACACCACGGGGCCTCCCAAGTAGAGCACTCCAATCTAATAATCATCAGTCAGCAAGTAAAAACACAAAAGGCCCTAATTGTTATGAAAGTAACTAACCTGTTGGCATAGGGTCGGGAGCCGCGTAATTCCCACCCCTAGGAAGCACCCTTGGAGTCGGGGCATTGCTCCTTACCAGAGACGGAGTCGATATCTCTGTCGATGGGTCTGGCGTGCGCATCTGATAAATCGCAGGCGCATCTGGTGCGTTTGCGGCATTCTGAGCGTAATAGTTCAGAGGAGGAGCATGTGCTAATGGATTAGGAAGAGCGTTATCGGCGGGAAGGGCAGGTGCGTTTTGACCCGGAAGAGCGTAATTCGCAGGAAGGCCCGGTATGTTTTGACCAGCACGAGGGTAAATCGCAGGATGAGGAGGTACGTTTTGCCCCGGAGGGGGGTAATTCCCGTGATGATCAGGTACGTTTTGCGCCGGTACGCCTTGCGCCGCTACACCTTGCGCCGGCGGGAGGCAATTCCCATGATGAGCAGGTACGTTTTGCGCCTGAGGGGGGTAAGCCGGTGGAACGTTTTGGGGAACTGGACCTGGGTTTGGTACAGTCGTTGCGGGACCCCACTGGTCTGGGGCGTTGGGGGGTAGTAACCGATCGCTCAGCATGATCTGATCATAGAAGACTCCATTCTGGCCCAGTGGTGCCAGGCCTGTAGAACGATTCTTCACGGTGGTTCTCAACTTCACCCCACAGTCCTTAACAAGTTGAACTACAGCCTCATCGATCTGGCGCATAACAGCCCTGTTATTCGCAGCCGCAGCTGTGACAAGGCTGTCGCAGGCAGGGCGCAGTGTCCTCATACCAGCGACGATTTGCTGGAAATGGTGGTCAGGGAATGTACGGATTTTCCTAAAGCCCCTTGCCAGCATCTGATCCTTCACCGCCTCCCGCCATTCGCCATACAAGTGGTTGTCGTCGGGTATGCCCATTGATAACTTGTGATCAACAATCTTTCGATAATTGGAGCGTCTTGAACTTATATATCCTCTCAGAGATACCGGCGGAAGGTGATAGGTTTGGCCCGCCGGAGCCTGCAGGTTTCCCGCATTTGGCATATAGACGTACTCTACGTTATTATGTGCCATATCGCTAGACTTTTGGGTGTATAAGTTGCCGCCGGGGTGAAAATAGCCTGCGGTGTGAATTCGGTGGATATCGTGGACGTTGTGAGTGTGAGTTAGTTCTGGGTATGAATTGTGTGGATTTCGCGGAAGTTGTAAATGTGAGTTGATTCCGGGTATGAATTCATTCGATCAGGATCAATGCTGATTATATATACAACTCTCAGTGGTTTGGCGCTTTGAATGCCTCTTGATTCTTTTCAAGAATTTGTAGTTCTGACACTAGCATAGCCAGGGCTTTATTGATTCATGTTTATGTTAGAAATGAAACATCCCCTCTGAAACATGACCATCGTGAAACATGAAGTTCGGCGAGCCCGTTCATGAAATAAACCATAGCTCATACCACGTGACGTCTACATCTAAGGCGCTAAACCGGATTGACCTCTATTTACAGTTTAACGTTCAAAGCGTGCACGCCTCTTGAATCTATGTGCGATCCACTCGCGTTAGGATCAACACTAAGCACTCCTGCGATACCTAGCAAATGTCCATTCTGTCGACAAAAATACACCCAAGCAGCAGCATATGAGAAACATTTACGAACTACCCACGCTAATGTGAACATTATCCTCGCCTCCACTACTATACGATATCCATCATCGGCCAGCCATGTTCTTGACACACAAACCAACATCTTGGAGGAACGTCCGGATTCTGACTATAAATCCGATCCCGAGCCTACTGCACGCGAGTACGACGTATTGACTGGTGATATTGTGTACGAGTCTGATACTGAAGTGCGTAACAAGACTGCCTCTTTTTCCGGCGGCCAACAAAGGCATTTTCCGGGAGCTGGAGAAGCAATTGGGGACGTGAACGGGTTCGAGCAAGAAATCAGTATTCTGTGCGACGACCCATGGGCACCATTCCCCAGCGGGCAAGGGTTCAGGCTTGCCTCTTGGCTCCTTGAGAGTAAAGTACCGAAGTCACGAATCAACGAATACTTCGCGAGTGGCCTAGGCAATTCTGAGTCTGTCGGCTATGGCTCTATGCACACGCTCGAGAAGCACCTCCGGGAATTGGATCCGTACAGTCGATATCTACAATGGTTTGAAGGACAGGTAGAGGACGGAAAGAGAACTTTATCATTCTTCTATCGCAACGTCCTAGATTGTGTCAGATATCTCCTTCGCCAGATAGCCTACCGAGATAACTTTGTTTACGCACCACGGCGTGAATACGATCATACAGGACAACGGGTATATGCCGAGATGCATACAGCAGACTGGTGGTGGGACATTCAAGTAGAGTTTCTCGATCTCTTTCCTGGGAGCGCTGACTAACTGATTATAGGAGACACATCCATCGGGCGCAACTGTTGTTCCAATCATTGGGATGTCGGATTAGACGCATCTGAGCAACTTTTCGGGTGACAAGAAGGCATGGCCGGTCTATTTGACTCTCGGAAATCTTCCAGCAACCCTGCGTAATAGACCCGGATCCTTTGCAGTTCTCCTTCTTGCGCTATTGCCGGTTCCCCCCAAACTTACAAAGTCCTCCGCAGACCACTTGCAGAGGCAAATTAATGCCGACACACTGCGAGGCGTCTTCGAACTCCTGTTTGAGCCCTTGCAGAACGCGGCGCTGGAGGGCGTCAATATTGACTGTGCCGACGGGAAAGTGCGGAGATGCTTTCCAATATTGTCCGCGTGGATTGCTGACCATATGGAAAACGTTGCGCTTCACGGGATAAAATCGAATGGTTGTCCTAAATGCGAGGTGCTTCCAGGAGAATTAGGAACCGACGCCAACAGCCACCGGGCCCGAGATTATGCAAGATATGAACGTTGCGAGCGTGAATCTGCCAGTGACGACTCCCGCACCATGTTTGAAACTCTTGGTATCGATCTTGAGAAAAACGTGTTTCACGGGCTTCACCGGGTTTCGGCGCCTGGTCTGCACAAGCCAGAGTTGCTTCATACAGTTTATCTTGGGTTATTCAAGCACTTGATGGACTGGATCTCGGGCTTTCTCAAGAAACACGCCCGGCTCCAGGCCTTTGACGACACCTGGAAGGCGCTACCGCCATACCCGGGGTTTTTTGTGCCCAAAAAGGGCTATCGCGAGGTCACGCAGTGGCAAGGAAAAGAGATGAGGAACCTTGGGCGGTGTCTTTTGGGGGTTCTCGCCGTAGCACTGCGCCAGCCCGACCGCCGGGAAGTAATACCTTTCAAACATGCTCTAGACTGTGTCCGGGCACTGGTCGACTTCAATATGATGGCGCAATACCGAAGCCACACCCACGAGACGATAGCCTATATGGAGGAATATCTCGACCGGTTTCACAGGATGAAAGATATCTTCTTGGAGTTTCGAGTTTCTAAACGAACACGGGCCAAGGTTGACAAGCAGCGAAAGGAGCTACGACATCAGCGAGCCCAGAGCAACATGCGAGTGGCACCGTCCAAGCGGCGCCGGCGCCTCGAAGAGGATCGGGATGAGGAGAACGAGCTCCGTATGGACATGATCCATACGGAATCCCATTTCAACTTTGTTAAGATGCATCTGCTAAGTCACTTCTCTGATCATATACGCCAGTTTGGCAATATCCCAATGTATTCCACCGAGTTCGGAGAGCTCGCGCATAAGGAACAGATCAAGGACGGATGGAGACCCTCGAATAAGAACGATGTCGAGCGACAAATTCTTCACAGCTACGGTCGTCAGCATGCAATCCGAATGAGACTTTCAAACCTGAATTCGCTCCGATGTCGCGGAGCCAATCTCGGTGACGACGTCCTGGGCTATTTAGATAAAACAACGAGTACGGTGTCTACGCCGGCCCCTCGTGGAAGGATCTTGAAAGGTCGTCGTGACGACGTGTCCGACGTCCTTGATTTTTGCAAGGTGTTAGGAATCTCTCTTGACCGGATCTGTTTGGAATTGATTCGATACAGCCGACACAACCTGCCCACTGAACGCCGCCTTCCCGAAGAACCAGCAATACTCCAACTACTTCCTGTTGAACTACTAACGCAACTCGAAATCCCGGTTTTGGCATTCCAGGAATCCGATGTTTACGACATCCATCGGGCACGATGCACAGGAACTCACCGATTTCGGAATCACGAAAGTCGGAATGATTGCGTTTGGGTACAGGCCGGAAGCGAGGAGATGTATGGTGCGCTGAGGGGTCGTCTCCCGGCAAAGCTCGTGGCGCTCTTTAAAATCACGGACTGCAGCCAAGACACTGTGCGGCGGTTGGCAGGCGTTCAGATGTTGAGCCCCGTGAACTCAGGCCGGCCCTCTGATATACACAGTCTTGTTACGGTTCAGCTGAGAGAAGATGCGCGAGAGTTTACATTGGTTGACATAGGGACAATTCTCGGCCTGGCTCATCTCATTCCAGAGGGAGACCGGCGCTAGCTCGTCAACAGCCGTATTGACTGGAGGAGGTTTAACGAGATTTATTAGTTATACAAACGGGGGTATGATGGATATGGGCGAAGGCGTGTATCGGGTGCCATGGCAAGCTGTATATATAGTGTGTACTAGTATGAAGAAAATATATAATTAATACATGAGTTAAACGTGCCAGTGATAACTACCCGCGAGAGACGCCACAGGACGTTGGTGGGCGCAGGGCTGGCACAGGGTTCACGCCAGGAGACTAGGGGTAGGAGTATGATAATCCTGACGGCTTCCGGAAGGGGCTGGCGAATTGAAAGCGTCAGGACGCTGGGATATGGAGAACAGGGGGGACGTCAAGTCCGGATGCAAGGGAGGGTTGCTCCGCAACTGTAACGGGTGGACTTTATAGGAAGACGGATCCTAAGATTGCGACCGCACCGAATACTCAAAGTAGAAGTAAGGATCAAAATAAAGATAAAGATAGTTCAAAGTAGAATTAAGCGGTAAAACTTAATATGGTTAAGCCTGAAAGCTTCACTCAATAGGTTCTCTCGAGGATCGTTGGTTATCAGAATAGGGTGTCTCTCGCTTTAGTTAAGTAGAATAATGTAAAGCCAGAGGACACCCGTCAACCATTCTGACCTTGCGCGAGCACCCGGCTCAGCTCAGGGCTGTCCAACTCACCTGCCTAGAGTGAGCTAACACTCGGAGGCAGTTGGACCGCTCGGATATTAACTATCTCCACAAATAGGAAGTGCTCCGGTGATGTCTCTCCAACTACATCTGCATGAGCGAAAGCTCTTTCCTATCGGTAGCATATCAGTGGCCGACCGATATGCCCACCGTAGAGATAATATCCATTCGGACTCACTGGCCTAGCGGTAGTTTCGTCTATACAAGCTACGCAGTCCATCGGCAAATCTACTTGCCTATACTAAGCTTCTAAACCTGACTGCATGCTCCCGCGATAAGAAATCTCCTGCTGCTTGACTGCATGGGCGCTACCCACAGTCAACCATGCGGGACGTTCTTAAATCGTGACAAGACTCACACCTCTAAAGTCCACTAATAACCCATGGTAATGCTACAGTTCACGGGGTAGCCTGGGACTGGCTTTGGGGTGGTTGTCCTGGAAGCCTTGCAGCTTCCCCGGTCAGCCCCAAGCCCTCTACTGTTAACCATACAACTACCCGGAGGTCAAAGTATGCCCGTAGGTGGTTCCCAGGTGTTATCCAGGTGGCGCCCCAGGAGGCGGTCACCCTCACACCCCTTATATATCCTGCGAACAGCTTCTGGTCGGTTGGACGGCCACAACTCATACGGTGTTGTGGGAGCGTTCCTATGGATCTCACTTTACTAGGAAGCACACAACTACACAGCCGTACAGTGCTGTCGCGCCGTACCAACGCTGGGGCCGCAGGGGGGTGTTAGGAATATCCCCTGAAAGTTACAGGAGGTTCGGACCACTCCTGCTCCGTCAGTAGTCCGTTTCGTACCATACGAAGCGGCCCTATGAACATCTAAGAGCCCCACTATAGTGGGATAACTTCCCCCTAAGTCCGCAGATGACTTTGTCGGTGAAGGTAGGGTAACTGGGGTACCTCAGTAGGGTAACTGGGGTCCCAAGGTAGGGTAATCATGTTTCTAAGGTAGGGTAACTTCAGCCCTTCATGCCTTTATTTCCTTCGGGAGTCCGCGCGACCACATATAATGTTGCCCCGGAGACCCGTGCAACGTTTACTATGGGTCCTTTGCTTTATGCGAACATACTCTCCGAAGGTTACCCTGCCTAGTAGGGTAACTTTGGCCTACCTAGGTTACCCTGTCTAACCCTATGTCACCAAGTCACTTTGTAGACACTTGTACCAACACATGTCTACCGCTAGTATACTAAGTATACTGGCCTATCCTCAATATGGTTACCACTTGGTATGCCATACGGGCTTGAGTCTAGTCCACTGTAGCTACCTATCTGTAGGGTTGTTACAGCAACTCAGGACGCAATAGTGGCGTGAGGGCGTTGGGGACAGACTCAGGACGCACAGGAAGCGTACGGACGCTGGAACTGAACTCAGGACGCACAGGACACACGGGACGCAGTGAGGGCCCATCAGATGCATGTGTTTTTTTTGCTGATGCTTGCCCTCCACAGCCTCCAACACGCATGTTGCGGCCCCACCCCGTCCTCGTGCCTCTCCCTTGTATCCCCCGCGTTATCCTCTCATCTACTGGCCTCCTGCCTCCTCCTTGTGGTTGCTTGCGTCCAGCAAGCATCTTGGCTACTCATCCACCTCTGGCGAGCTAGATCTGTCCGCTTCCATCCGCTTCTGTCAGCTGCCATCCTACATCGCTTGTTTCTTAGACTGTACCCTACTGTCACTTTTATAATTCCCTTACAGTTCACAAGATGCCTGACCCGGCATGCCCGCCATGCAGACCCCCTACTTTCGTGGGCTTCCCTTCCCGCAGGAGTGCATAGTTTCGCATTAATTATCCGCATAACTCAGGCGGCCGAGTTGAAGCTGGCCACTTTCTATGTCAATCTCACTCTTAAGTCCCTGGGTTCCACTTGGCCGCCTATTCAATTCAATTTATTTAAAACATTCCCTTACAAGTTCACGGATCATGTAGTACTCCTGCGGCTGAGTGGAAGCCGGACACTCAATATCGGCACGGCCACTATTACTGTACGGCCTCAACTTAGCCATACATTCATACCGAACAAGTCATCCTATTTAAAAAATTCCCTTCATAACCTGTGAATCATGTATGACTCCTGCAGCCGAGTTGAAGCTCGACACTCAATATATGAACTGCCACTTTAAGTGTCCAGCTTCAACCGGCCGGATTTTCGTGTGAAACAATTCAACCTATTTAAAACATTGCCTTAAAGGCCCACAGATCTTGTAGTACTCTCCCGGCTGAGGTGAAGCCTGACACTCAATATGAGTACTGCCAGCCATAGTGTACGGCCTCAACTTGGCCGTATATTCATGCCGAACAATTCAACCTATTTAAAACATTCACTTAAATACCAGCGCATCATGTAGTACTCCCCCGGCCAAGTTGAAGCGGGACACTCAATACCCGAAGGCCACCTTAGATGCCTAGTGTCAACTCAGCCGAATAAATACTGTACATGATTGGATAGAATAATTTAATATATTTCATTAAACGTCCACAGATCAATCCTGTGATTCACTATCTATTGTTTCTCCCGGCTAGGAATTACATGCGCCTGTCCAATCACTGCCCCTATACTGAGTATTTGCATGTCTTGACCATTGATCCGGTTGCCCACTTGAATATGTCCGCTCAGAATGTGAAATCTGCCACCATTGATCAGATCGAGTATGCGAACTAATGCCAGGCGATGGACAGCTGCAGCCTCACTTAGTATATTTCTTATCTTGAAAGTGCTAGCAACCGAGCCACCACGAGTCCCCGTAAATCTCCATAGTTCGCTTCTCCAACAGTCTGGACCCACACCCAATCATTTCTAGAGCCACCTTTGCCGAATGCCATTGTTCCAGTCCAGCGGGCCCGGTGGATCTGGAACCTGTCAGTTTCCCGAAAGTCGGCCACTGGGATTTCAAGCTGAGCATATCCTTCTACAGGAAGTCACCCGAGTTCAGCAGGGTCCGCAGGCAACCGCCGGTCATCCACAGGAGTCTGCCTCATAAAACGCAGTGTCTCCTCCATCATGTTGGAATAATGGATATTGAGGGCTGTGCATAATTTGGTCAGCATGCTGGTGTTCTTCATACGGCCTTTAAGCACCCGGCGATGTGTGGTGCTACTTTGAAAAGCCCCCATTTCCATTCCACTATCTTCTACCCCGATCACACCTTCAACTTTCGAAAAGCCTTCTATTGTCTGCCATCTTATTCCTAGGGCTGGTTGGCAGCCATAGTGCGACAAGATCTGTCAGGCGGCTTCATTCTTGTTTAACCAGCGGTAGCTATCTTTAATTTGATCCTGATGTGCTAGTTCACCGATCTCGGTTGAATCCATCGATATGGATCCAAAACACCGTACGTGAGAGGCAAAACACCGTACGTGAGAGGCAAAACACCGTACGTGAGAGGCAAAGTCAGTCAGGTACTGCATCTTGCTGAAGTTGAAGTAGTTCTCACGCCGTATCAAATCTGCCCGCTGATCAGACCGTTCAACGCTCTCTTGATCAGCCAGCCGACGGCAATTAGCCACTTTTCTATAGCGGACTTCTTTATCACGGTGATCTGCCATTAGTTCCCTTAGCTCCCGATCCTGGCGATTTGCTTGAGCACGTGTAGCCTTCGAGGTAGGGAACTCAAGAAAAATATCCTTTGTCTGGTGGAATGTCTGCAGATAGCTTTCCATGTAGAAAGGTGTGTCTCGTGTATGACTGCGATATTGAGCCATCAGAGTAAAGTCCACCAGCGCGCTAACACACTTCAAAGGGCTCTTGAAATCCTGATACTGAGAACTTTCCGGATTTCGCAATGCGGACGCCAATACGGCTGAAATACAGCGGCCGAGATTGCGCATCTCCTTTCCTTGGCATTGGGTAATATTGCGATAGGCACTGTTCGGTACGCTGAATCCAGGGTAAGGAGGAATTGCTTGCCAAGCATCGTCGAACCCCTGCTGCCGTTTATGCTTTTTGAGGAATCCTTTCACCCATTCCATCATATGTCTGAATAAGCCAAGGTAGATGTTGTGCAAGAGGTACGGCTTGTCTAGGTCCGGGGGGGCTTACTCTGTCGAGTCTTGTGAATACATTGTTTCCATTGTTCACTCCCAATCGCTGAAAGTATTCTGCAATGCTGGCCGCTTCTGCCAGCTCATCCCTCAATGCTTTGTCTCTATATAGCATGTAGTCGCGGGTCTCATACATCCACCGCGGATCCCCACCGAGCTGCTCCCACGGAACCTCCTACTTTGGTGGTACTTGAAGCAATGCCAGAAGCAGGATTGGCATCTTGGCAGGGCTGCTTCTTGTACTCGAAAGGATATTGCCCATCATCATGTATACTGGCCAGGCTTTCTTATCTCTGGAGAAATTGGTAAGGTGCGTCTGGTCAGACAATCCGATAATGGGCACCACGGTGGACCCGGCGGACAAGGCCTTCTACAAAGGAACGGAATGGGCTATTAGCCCTAGAAACACCACTCCAAGAACTTGTCAGGACCTATCTCATACTTGTATATTCTATTACCAGTCCGCCGTATGCATCTCTGAATATAATTGCACCCCACTTGAATCATATTCTCGAATAGGTGCGTAAACCATATCTGAGCTATAGGCAACCTGACGGATCAGGTAGCCGACACAGTCAATAATATTTGGATAATAGAAAATTGTTACATGTCGACCATCATCAATACTGGCTTCCGCCCACACCAAGTATTCAAGAAATGGGTCCAGTATGTCGAGGTGTTGTCGCAAGGTATAGGCGGACCGGAATAATCTGCTATCCGTACCGCCTAAACATTCCACAAAGTACCCGTCGATCTGTGACTTGGCTACCTAGCTCCGGACAAACCAGGTCGCCAAAATAAAGTTGTTTTCAGATGAGAAAGGGCTCGAAGGGTCATCGGTCATGGCCTTATTGAGCTGTTTATAGCCAGCAACTTTGCTGAGTGGTCTGCCGGCACCGGGAATTGTTTCTTGACCAGAAGAGCGCACGAGGACTGGTAGGTGGGAAACTTCTTCCGTGTCTGAATGGTTCTGCATATCATCTATTTCACCACTTGCTGTATGGAAATCAGGGATCTTGAGCCTGCAATTAGATTCGTAGTCTGAGTCGGTCAGGTTTTCAAGTTCATCACGAACAAAAGTAGGTCCCATGGAAGCCGCATCCGCAATCACGCTGAGGGAAAGAACGATATCAAGATGCATTGTCTGAAGGTGTTTTCGTATGCACCGGCTTGTTGATAACGTGGCCTGCAATAAGGGTACTTTGTTGTCTTTGAGGTCATCGTGTGTGGTGTTTCTCTTTCAAGTAGTCTGGCGGATGGGCTGACCGGCTGCAGCGGACGCCGTCTTTCAAAGTGAAGGGTAGGTTTCTTCCAAGGGGAAAATCGAGAAAATTTCAAGTTTGTTTAGTCGGATCACGAACGGGTCCAGACATTCAAGCCGCTAACCGTTATTCACCGTTTAACTTGTGAAACATGTTCTTTGTTGAGATGAGACTATGGGAGCCTTGGCTCATAGATCGTGGCTCCCATGCGGCTCTGTTACGGCTTAAAACCTTATCTGAAATCTATCGTCATTGTGGGTGGGTCACGTGACTTTTCAAGATTTTCAAGTTTGTACAGGGTACAATCCTGCGAACCCCACTAATACCGTCCTCGTGCAGCAGATATAAGCTTCGAGTCTCTCTTCCCCCCCTTCCATCTTCTCTCCATAATCCTTTCCCCAATCACAATCACATTCTCGATCCGCCAGCCCATCCTAACAGGACCCAGAAAGCTCAGCACAACCTCTCACTCGTCCGCAGTATCACTAGTGTATCCTCAGCTCATTTCAGATTACCTATCTGCGTTTCCCTAGCCAATAACCCCTTTACAGCCATTACCATCTGCAGAACTCCCTTTACCGTCCGCCAGGCCCGCTCTATTTCCATTTTCGGATCTTCCACAATCCTTCATCCTCAAAAGTACCAGCATCTACTAGCGGCCATTCTCCATCCGCTAAGGGACCATTTAGACCCCACAAAAAAACAGCCTCTTTCTGATCCATCAACCACCCCCCACCCCGATCAGTATTACAATAGCAGCCTCAAAGGTTGGTCTCACTTTCGAAAAATTTGTGTTCTTTAAAAACGACAGCAATGTTATCTGGTGTGAGCACGTTTGCAGCTTCCCCCATCCACGAACCTATAGTCTGAAGTATAAAGCCTGGCGAAATGCTATAAAACGTAAGATGGAGCAAGACAGGATCCCAGGGTGGAAGCAGAGTACTGCCGCACAATAGGTGGCTATCCAGGCATATGCTCTTACCCTCCAGCTCCAGCCTGTTGGCCAGAGGTCGGGACTCTGGCAGGCTGATAACCCCCGTGGCGAAAGCTTAAATGAATGCCTCAACCTTTTGCAAAAGGACATAGCAAAAAAACATCAGGATATCTTAAGAGACATGTTGAGAGCACCTGTTGCCGCTGTTCCGGTTGCGGACCCCACCCCCGCCAGAAATGATCGTAAGTTATCCCCAAGCGTCCACAATAAAGATGTACTATATATACTAATACAGCTCGTGCAGGGCTTGCCGGTCGGCTGTCTGTCTGTCTCTGGATAGAAGAGCCATGAGTAGTCCGCCCAAGCAGCCCACTTTCTGTCAGGATAGACAAGATCCAGTGGCAAAGTCGTGGACATGTTTACTGAAAGGAGCTAACTGAGCCTAGAGTTCGTTACGGGGCGGACGGGGCCCCGAAAAATGCGGGCCCCTGACCCTTTTCCCCGCCCCACCCCGCTCAACGGCCTGGGGCAAGGTGGCGTTTTCGGCATTCCCTGCCCCTCTCCCCGCTCAGGCCCCCGCCCCACTCATCTCACGGTCCCCTGATGAGATACGTGTTGAGATAACTTTGGTGTTCTTTCTTTTATTACATGGTTGCTATGAGGGATTTCCTTTGTAAGGTTTACGACAAAGTGTATTATTTCCTTGGTTACGCGGATATGCGACTCATACTGAGGTATGAGTCGGGCGGCAAAAGGCTGTGCTAGGATTTCCTTCTATATAAGGGAGGCTTCGCCCCCTATTTCCTTGATTCTTTACGCTACCTGGTATTTCTTTCACGACTCTTGTACTTCAGAATATAACGTCTTCTATTCTGATATCCAAGTCCCACGCCAAGAACCCACGAACCCTGATCCTGATCTATCATTACACGATCAGCCTTGACCTGAGATTGTCATCTCCGAACCCTCACGCTAAACGAGTGTTATCGTTTAGGACCTTCCTGTCGTTGTGTGCCTTGGACTAACGTCCAGTGCCAAGACCCCGTTACACA
>Ga0307517_10001491_pt1 | contig 39111 bp, 30 predicted proteins | sample 23_EM_MG_FD_194515 | JGI IMG/M metagenome (GOLD analysis project Ga0307517, IMG submission 194515) | Populus trichocarpa ectomycorrhiza microbial communities from riparian zone in the Pacific Northwest, United States - 23_EM | ecosystem: Host-associated > Plants > Roots > Unclassified | place...
TCCGACTCATAGTTGAAGTCGACTTCGTGCGACCAGTCATCGTCTTTGCTGTGGTCACCATAGATGATCTGGAGGGCCTGGAGACCGCTGATCCTACCTGGATGAGTATCGACATGGAGGTAGCCGAGCAGATAGGTGATCGACAGGTTGTCGGAAACGTCGAACCGCAGCTTCGAGCGCACAGCGATGTTGTCGAAGTTCTGTGTATTGGCCTCGTTACGCTTCACCCCTTTATACTGGCTGCTATAGGGAAAGCCGAAGCTGCTATTGACAAGCCCGTCCTGGGTCCAGTTTGAGCCTAGGAAAGCCTGGTTCGTGGGATTGCCGGCGCGGACGAAACTACGCGTCGCCGCGTTGTAAGAATAGACCGGAACGCCGACGGCCTGAAGCGTATCATTGTCGCTCCACTCAAGCCGGCCATCCCAGCTGAGGTTGTCGGTCGGCTGGTACTTCAACGCCAGGCGCAGGTTGAGATAGTCCTGTTCAGGCGGATGATTGCCCGCCTCGTCGACCTTCCAGCTGTCCGACTTTTCATAGTAGGCGGTCAGGCGCAGCGCGAAGTTGTCGGTGACCGGCACATTGATCACGCCTCGCGCCGTGAAATCGTTGAAGCGCTGGTAGCTCACGTCGCCGAACGTCTCGAAGCCCTGCAGATTGGCGTCGCTGGTGATGACGTTGACCACACCGGCCGTCGCGTTACGGCCGTAGAGCGTGCCCTGCGGCCCGCGCAGCACCTCAATCCGCTGAATGTCATACTGGCTGGCGTTGGCCTGGGCCTTACCGTTCTGAAAGATGCCGTCAGTGTGGAAAGCGACCGTGCCGTTCGCCAGTTTGGTGACCGATGTGCCTATGCCGCGGATCGCGATCTTCTGGCCGAGCCCGATCGACACGTTCGGCAGCGTCCGCGCAGCATCGGTGAAGCTTCGTGCGCCGGTTGCGTCGAGCGTCTGCTGGCCGATCACTGTGATCGCGAGTGGCGTCTTGCTCAACAGCTCGGAGCGCTTTTGCGCGGTCACCACGACCTCCTGCAAGCTAACGCTGTTGCCGCCTGCTCGGCCCGACGCGGCCCCGTTGTCGTTTGTTTTCGTCTGCGCGGCGACCGGCGCCGCGAAGCCAGCGAGCAGGCACACCGCCAGCGCAATGCGCGAACAGCTGTCTTTATATGACATTGATTTCCCCCTTTTATGTTAATCGCCATCCGTCTTCTGCAACTCGGCGTTAGTCAACTTGCAGTTGCTGATGTGCAGGAGCGGTGAAATATGTCCGCCGTAAACAACATCAAGCGAGAGGATCGCCGCAGGATTCCCCAAGGGCTATCGTCGCTGAAGAAGCCGCCGCGAAAACCCGCGCCGCCATAGCCTTCGAAGGCCAGGAGCCGCGCCGGACCCGTTTCAACCGTGACCGTGCACGCGACGACCATTTCGCGATTGCGCAGGTCGCCCCTGGGCGGGACAAACAGAAAGATGCACCCGGGGAGCTCCAACATGGCTCAGTTGCGTGTCGGCATCCTCGGCGCCGCTCGGATCGCCGAGGTCAGCCGGCCGAAGCCGCCGCCCGCGCCGGTGACGATGATCGACTTGCTCGTCACGTGGCCCGCCATCCATCTCTTCCCATACTGCGTCGCGCCGATTTCATTACGGCAGTTGGCGCGTCGTGTCGATTATCGTATCCTAGTTGCGAATACCGACATATAGCCTTGGCCTACGGACAGGAGCGCGGATGGCCCAAAGAGCCGTGAAATCGCTGGCGGCGGAGCCCGAGACGACCGCGGCGGCGGAAGCCGCGTCGCCGGCCGCCGGGCTCGACCGCTTCGTCGGCGATCCGCAGTTCATGCAATCGCTGGCGCGCGGCCTGCTGGCGCTCGGCGCGGTGGCCAAGGGCCGCGGCCAGCCCGTCACGGCGCGGGCAGTCGCCGCGCTCACCGGTCTCTCGGTGGCGACCGCGCGGCGCTGCCTCTACACGCTGAACGCCACCGGCTATGTGCGGGCGAACCGGCTGGGCGCCGTGCCCGGGCCCTCGCTGGCGGGCCTGGCGGCGGACTATGCCGGCTCCTCGCCGATCATCACCCTGGGCGGCCCGATCCTCGACGAACTGCGCGCGGAGGTCGGCGACTCGGTGTCGCTGGCGGTGTTCGACGGCGACCAGCCGACCATCGTCGCCACCTCGACCTCGGAATCGCTGTTGAAGCTAGACCTGCCAGTCGGCGCGACCCTGCCCGTGCATTGCACCTCGGCGGGGAAGCTCCATCTCGCCTACCTGCCGAGCGAAGCGCTCGACCGGCGCCTGCGGCTGGCGAACCTGAAGCCCCACACGGACCGCACCATCACCTCGCCTGCGGTGCTGCGAGAGGAACTCGCCCAGGTGCGCCGCCGCGGTTTCGCCGTGTCGGACCAGGAGCTGGCGCTCGGCATCCGCACCGTCGGCGCGCCGGTCCGCGACGCGCGCGGGACGGTGATAGGCTCGGTCAACGTCGCCATGCTGGTCGGCGTCGTGGGCCTGCGCGACCTGCGCGCGCGGGTCGTTCCGGCCCTGATGCGGGCCGCCGCCCGGCTGTCGGCGTTGAGCGCATGAACCCCGTCAACTACACCAACGAAGCCTGAGCCGGCGCAGACCGGGGAGCGAGACATTGTATCCACACACCCTCACCCACTTGGACAAGATCGCCGCCATCCGGGCGGCGACCGGCGAGACCCTGACCTATGGCGAGCTTGAGGCGCGGTCGAACCGGTTGGCGCAGCTGCTCCACGCCCGTGGCCTGAGGCCCGGCGACCACGTCGCGGTCTTCCTCGACAACCAGCTGACCTATTTCGAGGCGCTATGGGCGGCGATACGCTCGGGCCTCTACTTCACGCCGATCAACCGCTACCTGTCGGCGCCGGAGGCGGCCTACATCGTCGACGACTGCGACGCGACGGCGCTGATCGCCACGGGCGCGCTGGAGCAGAGCGCCGAGCTTGGCCGGCTCTCGCCGCGCTGCGTCGTCAAGCTGGCCGCCGGCGGCGCGGTCGATGGCTTCGAGGACTACAAGGCGGCGATCGCGGGTTACCCGGCCACGCCGCTGACCGAGGAGCGTCTCGGCAGCTTCATGATGTACTCTTCGGGCACCACGGGACGGCCCAAAGGCGTCCGCCGGCCGCTGCTCGATCGCACCCCGAGCGAGGGCAATCCGGGGATTACGACGGTGGGCACGCTGTTCGGCTTCGAGCCGTCGATGGTCTATCTGTCGCCGGCGCCGCTCTACCACGCCGCCCCCTCCACCTACGTCACCGCCACCCTGGAACAAGGCGGCACGGTCGTGGTGATGGACAAGTTCGACGCCGAGGCCGCGCTACGGCTGATCGAGACGCACGGCGTGACCCACAGCCAGTGGGTGCCGACGATGTTCATTCGCATGCTGAAGCTCGACCCTGAGATCCGCGCCCGCTACGACCTCTCCACCCACCGCTGCGCCGTCCACGCGGCCGCCCCCTGTCCGATCGACGTGAAGCGGCAGATGATCGACTGGTGGGGGCCGATCGTGGAGGAATACTATTCCTCGACCGAGGGCGCGGGGTTCGCGCGGATCCGCAGCGAGGAGTGGCTGACCCATCCGGGCTCAGTCGGCCGCGCCCAGGGGGCGCCCTTCCACATCTGCAACGAGGACGGCGACGAGCTGCCGCCGGGCGAGCCCGGCCTGATCTACGCCGAGGTTCCCGCCGGCGCCTTCGCCTACCACAAGGACACGGAAAAATTCGCCGGCGCCACCCACCCGCACCATCCGCAATGGCTGTGCATCGGCGACGTCGGCTACCTCGACGCCGAGGGCTACCTCTACCTGACCGACCGCAAGGCCTTCATGATCATCTCCGGCGGGGTGAACATCTACCCGCAGCAGATCGAGGATGCGCTGGCCCTGCACCCCAAGGTTGGCGACGTGGCGGTGATCGGCGTGCCGAACGCCGAGCTGGGGGAAGAGGTCAAGGCCGTCGTCGAGCCGGCCGCGGGCGTCGAGCCCTCGCCGGAGCTGGCCCAGGAGATCATCGACTTCGTGCGCGAGAAGCTGGGCCGCCAGCTCGCCCCGCGCTCGGTCGACTTCACCGACGCCCTGCCCCGGCTGCCCACCGGCAAGCTCTACAAGAAGGGGCTGCGCGACCGGTACTGGGCCGACGCCTCGCTGACGACCGGCCTTGCCGCCCGATCCTGATCGCGAGCTCCGAACTCATGACCGTCGACCCGAACAGATGGGCGGCGGCTAGCCCTCCGCCAGCAACTCCGCCACCTCCAGGTCCTCCAGCGCCTGGGCCGCGCGGCGGGTCATCGAGAGGAACATGGCGTCGGAGGCGGGGCTGCGTTCGCCGGTCGCCAGCATGCAGCCGATCGAGGTGACGTAGGAGGCCTGCAGCATGCCGCGGCGGTAGTCGGTACGGCAGTCCTCCAGGCTGTAGCCGGAGACGCCGTACGACAGGAGCTGTTCGTGGTAGGCGCGAAGCAACTCCGCCTCGTGCGCCCGCCGCGTTTCGCGGTCGAGGGCGGTGGCGAGGAAGTAGGCGACGTCGCGGCCCGGCAGGCCGAGCTCCACGGCCTGCCAGTCGACCGCCCACACCTGGCCGTCCGCGGCGAACAGCAGGTTGTCGAGCCGGTAGTCGCCGTGCACCAGCACCCGCGGATCGCCCTCCCGCCCCAGCAGCCAGGCCTCGGTGAAGTCGCAGATCCGGCGCAGCGCCGCAGCCTCGGTCGCCGGCAGGTCGTCGCGGTAGCGCTCGATCAGCCTGGCGGTCGCCAGCGTATGCATCTGCGCCATGCGCGCGGCGCGGGCGGCGTCAGTCGCCGTCCACGCGGCCTGCTCGAGCGCGGGGCTGTTCCAGAGCGGCCCGTGCAGGCCGGCGAGGTTCCGGATCGCCGCGGCCGCCTGGTCCAGCGCACAGCCGTCCTCCTGGCGGCCAGCGACGGCGGGGGCGGCGTCCTCCAATAGCAGGGTAAAGCCCAGGCCGTCCTCGGCCAGCGCGGCGTAGAAGCAGTGCGGGGTGTTGACCCGGGTGAGCGGCGCGAAGGTCTGGTAGAAGGCCACCTCGGCGCGGTAGGCGCGCTGCACCTTCGCCCGCTGCTCAAGATCGCCGGCGACGGTCTTCAGGATGAGGGCGCCGGGGGCCGCGCCGTCATGGGTCAGCCGGAAGCGATAGCAGGCGCCGATCTGGCCGGCTCCGATCTTCTCGTAGGCGACGGCGGAGACCTTGGCGGGCGTCCCGCCGCGCGTCAGCGCTTCGCTCAGCCAGGCCGGGGTCACGGCCGCCGGATCCTCGATGACCGCGACGAAGGGCGCGGCGCTCAAATCGCCCACCCCGGATTGCTGAGTGTCTCGGCATCCGTCATAGCCGAAAGCCTAGACCGCGCTGACGATGCTTCCAAGGACTCGCCGGGCGACTTCTGGCGCGGCGAGGCGAACCGCCATATGCAGCGACGGACATCCTTTTCGATTGCCGCCGGGCGCCTTCGCCTTCACGACCGCGAACGCTAACGTCAGTGGTGGTTCGCGCGTCCCCGGAGCGGGACGCGGATGCACGCCGCCTGGCGGCGTCGAACGGAATGACCGATAGGTCCGGCAGGGTTAGACGACCATGAAAAAGGCCATCGGCTCAGAGATGCAGGATCGGGACATCGGCTTCCGGGCGCGCCCTGTCCGCCCAGACTTCATCCCTGTCGAGGATTACACCAGCCAAGAGTTCACGGCCCTCGAGCATGAGCGACTGTGGCCGCGCGTCTGGCTGATCGCCGCCCGCGAGCAGCAATTCCAGCAGACCGGCGACTTTGTCAGGTTTGACATTGGCAAAGACCGGATCGTGATCGTGCGCAAGGAGGATGGCTCGCTTGGCGCCTTCTACAACGTTTGTCAGCACCGCGGTCGCCTGCTCGTCGACGCGCCGAGCGGCAACATCGGCGATCATTTCACCTGCAAGTACCACGCCTGGCGCTACGATCTCGACGGCGCCACCCGGTACATCCACCACCACGACGATTGGAGCTCCTGCCCGACGTTCGCCGAGGAACAGGTCTCACTGAAATCCCTGCGGGTGGACACCTGGGGCGGCTGGGTCTGGGTCACCATGGACCCGCAGAGCAAGCCGCTGCGCGAGTTTCTCGCCCCGGCCACGGACCTGCTAGGGCCGTTCGAATTCGAGAAGCTGCGGATCACCTGGTACAAGACGGTGCGCGTCAGATGTAACTGGAAGGCGGCGATCGAGGCGTTCGATGAAGCCTACCACGTGGCCGGCACTCACCCGCAAACGGCCCGTGGCGGAAGCGCGGCTGTGCCCAAGGCCCCTGCGGTGCGGGTCGGCGACCACTCGGTGATCCGGATCAACCGCAACAACAGGACGACCTCAGGCCGGGTCGTCGGTGACCCGCGCCAGCGGATGCTGGAATCGATCCGCGACCTGGCCGAAACCCTGCAGGCGCTCTACACAGATCACTATCTCCGCGCCGTGGAACGGCTGGCGGTCGAGGTTCCCGCGGATGCGGATCTCGGGCAGGAACTGAAGCGCCTGCATCGCGAGGAGATGGAGAACGCGGGCGCCCGGTGGCCCGCCGAGCTCACCGACGAGATCATCAACACGGCCGGCGACACCTGGCACTTCTTCCCGAACACCGTGATGCTCGCCTCCTACAACGGCGCCCTGTGGTATCGCGCGCGCCCGGACGGCCTCGATCACGAATACTGCTACTTCGATATCTGGTGGCTCGGACGGCATGCGCCGGGCCAAGAACCCCCGATACGGCACGACGTCTACAAGTCGCCACAGGATTTCGGCGACACAAATCCCTTCCTGGCCCAGGACTTCTCCAACATGGAGCAGGTGCAGGAAGGCATGAACTCCCGCGGCTTCACCGGTGCGCGCACTAACCCGGTGCAGGAGGCGGCGGTCGCCCATCTGCACGAGGTCCTTCACGCCTATCTCTTCGGAGACGCGGAAAAGCCAGAGGTCTGATGGCGAGCCCCGCGCGCCGGGGCGAAACGGCGGCAAGCAGCGCCCGCCTCCGCGGCATGGCGCCGGCCGCCACGCCGCCTGCAGCGCGTCAGTCGAAGCGGACGTGCACGTCTTTGGGCGTGCGAAAGTAGAAGCCGGTGACCCGGGGCGGCGGCATGTCCGGGTCCAACCGCAGGTTCGGCAGCCGGTCCAGGAGGACGTTCAGGGCGCGCGCCATCTCCAGCCGCGCGAGATGCTGGCCGATGCAGACATGCGGTCCATAGCTGAAGGTGAGATGGCGCGTTTTGGGCCGATGGATATCGAACGCGTCCGGATTCGGATAACGCTCGGGATCGCGATTTGCGGCGCTGGTGACGACGGTGAGCACGGCGCCCTTCGGGATCTTTACGCCGCCGAGCTCGGTATCGCACGCGGCGGATCTCATGGCGATCGGCGTGGCGGCCTCCCACCGCAGAGCCTCCTCGACGGCCTGTGGAACGAGCGAGCGGTCCGCGCGGACCTGCTCAAGCTGATCGGGCTTCTGCAGCAGGCCGATCATCATGCTTCCCGTTCCGCGATAGGTCGTGTCGCCGCCGGCGCTCAGGAGCTGGCGCAGAAACGAGATCATGATGTCCTCGGGGATATATTCCCCATCCACCTCGGCGGCCACGAGCGCGCTGATCAGGTCGCCGCCGGGGTTGGCGCGGCGCTGCTCGATCAGCCGCTTGAAATAGACGCCAAGCTTTTCCGAGGCCTCCAGCGCATACTTCCGCATGTCGCCGTACGATCCGAGCAGCGCGACGGCCATCTTGTGGAAGACGGCGGTGTCCTGGCCCGGGAGATCGAGCTGGCGGTAGATGATCTCGAAGGGGAAGGGCAGCGAGAAATCGTTGACGAGTTCCGCCCGGCCGCGGCCCACGAAACGGTCGACCAGTTCATTGGCGACCGGGCCGACCAGCTCGTCCCCCCAGCGGGCTATGTTATGGGGCATGAACGCCATCTGGAAGACCCGGCGCACCTTGCCGTGAATCGGATCGTTCAGGACCGTCAGGGTGTTCCCCACGGTCTTGCCGAACATCTCGGCATGGCAATCCTGGTTGAACGTCTTGGCGTCGCTCAACATCTCCCGGATTTCGTCGTTTCCGAGCACCAGGAACGCCGGGGCGGATCCGTGCCCGCCGCCACGGCCAGCCATGCCGAACAAGTCAAAGGGCTCGCCCTCAATCACCGGGCCGCGCTCCTTCAGCAGTCGTCGGGCCACCGAATAGATGTCTTCGATCGTGCCGTACGCGAGTTCTGACATGGAGAGCGGATTGTAGCCGTCCGCGAAATCCGCGATCGCCGGAATCTTGCCCATTTCAGTTCTCCTGTCGCTCTGGCAGCGCCGACGCTTGAGTGGCCGCCTGCTCGTTCGTCTGTGTGTGGCCGTCTAAGGGAGCTTGCCGAAACGCTGGTCGCGCGTGAACCGGCAGCTGGATCTATGCGTGTGAGCCGCGGATGCGGGCCCAGGTCGAGTCCGCCCCCATGCCATGGCTGCTGCGGCGCACGGTTCGCCTGGGTCGCTCCTGGCCCGGGCCGCAACAAAACCGGGGCCGCCTGGTCATCAGCGCTCGGCCACGCCTTCGTAGAGCCGCATCTTGCGGTTGAAACCGGCGCCGCCGGCCGGACGCCGATGCGCCAGACCGATATTATCCCAGAAGCACAGGTCGCCGACCTGCCAAGCGTGCGCATACACCGGCGCATATGCATCGGTCAGCGCGCGCAGCTGCGCGAGATAGGCGTCGCTTTCCTCCTTCGGCATCCCGGCGATCCGCCGCGTGAAGCCATGGACGTAGAGGCTACGACGGCCGGTTTCCGGGTGAGGCTGGAAGATCGGATGCGTGGCGTCGCAAAGGCGCGGCTGTTCCTCAGGTCCTGGCAGCCGAGGATCGAAGTAAATACCGAGCTTCGTCTCAAGGCGGGCTTTCAATTCCGGCGGCACGGTCTCGTAGGCCGTGTACATGTCACGGAATTCGGTCGGCACCGCCCCCGGCTCGAACTCGACAGCTTCGAGCACCGAAATCGTCTTCAGCTGAGGCTTGTGGAAGTGATCCGTATGCCACAACAGCTCGGTCGAGCCCATTTCGTTGCTGACGATGTAATTTTCCGCATCGTCATCATTGCGGTGGATTTCCGCCTTCTCGTCTCGCGAGTAGAGCGAATAGTGGAAGGTCCCGTCAAACGTACCGGTCATCAGCGCGCCGAACCGGGCGAAGAACCGGTCACGCTGCTCACGCGTCGGACTGGGTTGGCCACGCAGACAGACGAGAAGATGCCGCCGCAGCGCCGCCGTCAGCAGGCCCACCTCATCGGCCGTTGGATTGTCCCAGTCGATGCCGTGCACGATGACGCCAAACGGGCCATCGACATATTCAAAGACCAGCCCCTCTACTTTGGATTTACTGATCGTGCGTTCGCTCGTGGCGAGCATTGCATCACCTGTTTCCGGCTTGTGGCCGCCCATAAACATCGACACAGGGGGACAGGTAGGCAGGCCGGTCAAGGAGACAACTCCCCACCCGCAAAACATGTCCGTCGGCGAGAATTTTTCACGCGGGCGAAGGGCGTAGATCGACGGGCCGATCGCCGGGCTTGGCCGCAACGATCATCGACCGCGGCAAACGATGACCGCCGAGCGAAATCATCTGTCGTTGGCGGCCGGCGGGGCTTGGGCAAGCATAGTCTCCGCGACCCGCCCCGCGCCGCCGTTTTGGGCGAGGGGCGGGTTCGGAACCTTCGCCGAGGGCGTCATCCGCCGCAGCACGCGGATGGCCGAACACCGTCGAAGCGCGCACCGTTGAGGAGGATGACCATGGCTGAACTCGAAAACGCAACGAGGAAGACGGCCGACAAGCTGCCCCCGCAGGTCGCGATACAACAGGCGATCGCACGCTATTGCCGCGGCATAGACCGTCTGGATCGCGAGGCGATCCTCAGCGCCTACTGGCCGGACGGCTACGATGACCATCTCGTATTCGGAGGATCACCAGCGGAATTCGCCGACTGGGTCATCCGCGCGCTCGGTCCAGCCGTCGCCACCTCGCACTTCCTGGGTCAGTCGCTGGTGACCGTCGATGGCTCGCATGCCGAGGTGGAGACCTATTTCAGCTCATGGAGCCGGACGCGGAGGGAAGCGGGAGAGGTGCTGGGCCAGTCGATAGGACGCTACCTCGACCACTTCGAAGAAAGAGGGGGCGAGTGGCGCATCCTCAACCGCAAGGTCATCCTCGACATCGTGCACGCCTCGCCGTTCGGCTCAGCACCTGGCGCGCCGGTCGACGGACGGCACGGCGCCGACGATCCGTCCTATGCCGAGTTGCCCCTGCTGAGCGCGGGCGGCGCTCGCTGAGCGTCGGCGGACGTCAAAACGCCCCGAGCCTGAGCGTCGCCGCCCCTCGACGTCAGATCTCGACCATGTCGAAATCGGCCTTCGTCGCCGCGCAGTCGGGACATCTCCAGGTGTCAGGCACATCCTCCCAGGCCGTGCCGGGCTGAATCCCCGCATCGGGGTCGCCGAGCTCCTGCCGGTAGATGTAGCCGCAATTCATGCACATCCAGACTTTCATCGATCTCTGTAGTCCTGCTCTGAACCAGCCATGCCAGGCCTGCGGAAAAGCGCGTCTTCGGCGGCCGGCCGAAGGCGCGGGACGTTCAGATGATCGCGCACGCTTCGGCTCCGGACTACCCGCGCCCGGAAAAAGCCGGCCGGGCGTGACGGTGCGAGCGTCCTACGGCCGCCGCCCGGCGCAAAGCCGTAGCGACTATCTCGCGGACGCCAAAATTACCGCCGGGAAGCCATGCGGCTGCGCGACCTGTGTCGGCGCCGCGGACACGCATCGCGCACACAAAGGATGTCCGCGCCCCGAAAGCCGCAGAATTGGCGCCCTTCCCACGAACCCCCTACCCTTCGGCGCGCTCATCGAGCGGCTTGCAGCTTGGCAGCGCTTCGCCGCCGCGAGAATTTAGGTGTCGCCGGTCCCCCCGCGTGAGGTCCTGGGTTGGCGTCGTAAGCGTGCCCATGGATGAAGCGACGGGGCGCAAACCGGGTGCGATGGGTTGAGATCTCAGCTCAGGCCGGAGGCCAAAAAGGCGGTGCAGGACATTGATTCGCCCGCCGGCGGGGTCCTGAAAATCCTCGTCGACAAGAATTCAGACCATGGAAGCCGGCAGCGTGCCTGCCGATATCTCTTGAGGATAGGTTGATGAACGAGACGGTGATGGACGGCAGACAACCAAAGGCAGGCGCCAACCTGGGCATCGCTCCGGAAACGCTCAAGGAGATCTACCGGCAGATGTCGCGGATCCACGAAGTGGACAAGACAATCCGCGCCGGCCTGTCGAGCGGCAAATTCCGCTTCAGCTACTGGCCGATGACGGGCCAGGAGGCGATCCCGGCGTCAATTTCGCCGTTGGTCAGCGAGCGCGATTACCTGGTGACGATCTACCGCGGGATCCACGACCAGGTCGCCAAGGGCGTTCCGCTGAAGGGGCTCTTCGCCGAGGCGCTCGGCCGCGCGGGCGGTCTGAACAAGGGCAAGGGCGGCGCGCCGCACATCTCCCACCCGGCGTCCGGCTCCATGCTCGCCACGGCCATCGTGGGCGCGGGCGCGCCGATCGCCAACGGCCTGGCGCTGGCGGCCCAGATGCGCGAGGAGGACCGTGTCACCATCGTCAACTTCGGGGACGGCGCCACCAGCATCGGTGCGGTGCACGAGGCCATGAACATGGCCGGCGTCTGGAAGCTGCCCGTGATCTTCCTGTGTCAAAACAACCAGATCGGTGAATACACCAAAATACCCGACTACACCGCGAGCAAGGACTTCGCCGGCCGCGCCGCCGGCTACGGCTTCAAGGGCGTCCGGCTGGACGGGAACGATCCGATCGCGTTCCACAACGCGATGAAGGAGATCATCGCGGAGGTGCGCGCGGGCGGCGGGCCGGTCTTCGTCGAGGCCCTCACTCTGCGCCTCGGCAGCCATTCGGGCGCCGCGCCCAACGAGTACCTGACCAAGGAGGAACTCGAGGCCGGGCGGGCCAACTGGCCGGTGCCCAAGACCCGCGCGCTCCTCCTCGAGACAGGCGTCTGCACAGAAGCGGAGCTCGCGGCGATCGATGAGGCCGCGGCGGCGGAGGTGAGCGAGGCAGTCGAATACGCGATTGCGCAGCCGCAAGCGGGCGAGGCGGACATGTTCGACCACCTCTATGCCGACAACGAGGTGATTCCGCAGCGGGGCCATTACCCGGTTCGCGTGGCGGAACCGGACCACGCCGGCGAGACGAAGACGCTGCAGATGTACCAGGCCGTTGGCGAAGCCATGGACCTGGCCATGGAGAAGGACCCGAGCGTGTTCCTGCTCGGGGAGGATATCGGCGACCCGCCCGGTGGCGTCTTCAAGACGTCGGCCGGACTGCAGACCAAATGGGGCAAGACGCGCGTGCGCCCCACCCCGATCGCGGAGCAGGCGATCATCGGAGCGGCGATGGGCGCGGCCCTGGTCGGGATGAAACCCGTCGCCGAGATCATGTTCTGCGATTTCCTCGGCGTCGCCATGGACCAGATCGCCAACCACGTCGCCAAGCAGCGGTACATGTCCGGCGGCGCCACGCACGTGCCGATGACCATTCGTGTGCTGGTCGCGGGCGGTCTCGGGGGCTTCGGCGCGCAGCACACCCAGTCCCTGGAAGCGTGGCTGCTCCACGTGCCGGGTCTGAAGGTGGTCTATCCCTCCACGCCCGCCGACGCGAAGGGACTGCTTACGACCTGTATCTTCGATGAAGACCCCTGCGTGCACCTGGAGTCGATGGCGCTCAATTTCATGGCCAAGGGCGAGGTTCCGCTCGGCGACTACCGGATTCCGCTCGGCGTCGCCAAGGTGCGGCGCCCGGGCTCCGACGTCAGCCTGATCACCTTCGGCTGGCAGGTGAACCAGTGCCTCGCGGCGGCCGAGGAATTGCAGAACGAGGGGATAAGCGCCGAGGTGATCGACCTGCGCTCGCTGATGCCACTCGATTTCCACCGGATCATCGACTCGGTGAAGAAGACCGGCCGCGGCCTCGTGGTGCACGCGGCGACGGAATTCTGCGGACTGGGCTCGGAAATCGCCGCGACGCTGAACGAGGAGCTGTTCGGCAAGCTGAAGGCCCCGGTCGGCCGTCACGGCGCCGTCTACCTGCCGATCGGCTATTCGGGCCTGATCGAAACCGCCCAGATGCCGCGCACCGCAAGCATCGCCGCGCGGGTGCGCGAGTTGATGAGCTGAGCTCCGGCACGGCGCCGAGCCTGCGCTCGGCGCCGTGCCAATGGAGGCTGCCGCCCCCCGTCGCTATGAGTCGATCGGCGCGCCGCTGACGTCGCGGCCCTCGAGAATGGTCAGCGGGGGGTGAGCCTTGGAATCCACCAGCACGTCCAGGACGGCGGGCGCTCCGGAGGCGAGGCAGCGGTCGAGCGCGGCCTCGAAGGCGTCCGGATCGTCCACCCGCTCACCGTAGCAACCACAGGCCCGGGCGATCGCCGCATGGTCGACGGGACCAAGGTCGACGGCGTGGCTGTGCCCGCCGACAAAGGCATTCTCGCCGTGGCACTGGAAGCCGAGGATCGAATTGTTCAACACGATGGTCGTGACGTTCACGCCCATGCGCTTGGCGGCCTCGAGCTCGGCCCAGCAGTGGGCGAACCCGCCGTCCCCGACGATGGCGAAAACCTGGGCCGAGGGCCGCGCGACCTTCGCGCCCATGGCCAGCGGCAGCCCCCAGCCGAGACCTGCCAGGCCGCGTGGCAGCAGAAACCGGGCCCCGTCCCTTTTTGACGTCAGGTAGGTCGCCAGCCAGTTCGTCGAATAGCTCGCATCGGCCACCACGATGTCGTCGGGGGCCAGCCGCCGGTCCAGCACGGACATCAGATGCTCGGGGCGGATGGCGCCGACAACCCCCTTGCCCACCGTCACAAGGTTCGCCGCCTGCGCCTGCCGGGCGCGCGCGACATCCTTGGCGATCTGCTCGCGCACGACGGCGCGCGCGCTGAAGTCCGCATCGCGAAGCGCCGCGATCAAGCCTGCTACGGCCGTGCGCGCGTCGCCGACGAGCCGCAAGGCTTCGTAGTTCCGGCCGATCTCGCGCGGATCCATATCGATGTGGATGAACCGGGCGTGGGGATTGTAGAGCTTCCAGCCAGCCGTGGCGTTCTCGTTCGTGCGACAGCCCACGAAGAGCACAACGTCGGCCTCGGCGGCATACGAGATGAGATGGGACACCCCCGCGCCGGCCCCCATGGTGTTGCCGAAGACGCCAAGGGCGAGCGGCGAACGCTCGTCGATGACGCCCTTCCCCATGTTCGTCGTCGCCACCGGAATGGAGGTGAGGCGGCTGAGCTCCACCACCTGTTCGGCTGCGCCGGAAAGGTGGACGCCGCCGCCGGCGACAATGATCGGCCGCTTGGCGGATGCGAGCAACGCCGCAGCTTCGGTGATACGCGCGGGATCCGGTCCGAAGCGATCCAGCGGATAGAAGCCGAGATCGGCGTTGCGGGCGAGCCCGGCGCGCGCGGGCTCTCCAAAGAGGTCGCGCGGCACCATCAGCGCCACCGGTCCGGGCCGGCCGCTCGTGGCTGCGGTCACGGCCATGTCCAGGAAGTCCGCGGCGCGCTCTGGGCGATCGAGCCGACGCGCCCACTTGGTGCAGGACGCGAAAAGCGCCAGGTGGTCATATTCCTGGAAGGCATTGCGCTCGACGTCCCCGCGCGGGACCTCCTCGACGATCGCCAGCACCGGAACCGATGCCTTCAAGGCTTCCGCGAGCGGTGGCACCAGCAGCGTCGCGGCCGGCCCGTTCTGCGCGGCGACGACACCCAGCCGTCCCGAGATCCGCGCGAAGCCGTCCGCCATGATGCCGCCGGCGTTCTCGGCCCGGTAGGCCATCTGGCGGATCCCGTACTGTGGGGTCACGTGGAACAGACCGACCGGAATGCTCTGCCCAAAGATCATTGAGACGCCGTGCCGTTTTAGGCCCGCCGCCAGCACGTGACCGACTGTCTCGTTATCCATTCACTCAAACCTCTGACGTTTGTGGGGCGTGCGCGCCGTCAAGCCAGCGCGCGGTTCCAGGTCGGCCCCATGACAATCTCGTAGATGCAGGCGTGCGCCGGCGTCTCGACGATGAATCGGATGGCGCGCGCCACATCCTCGGCGCGCAGCATCCGGTCCAGCACATCCTGGCTAGGTGGAGGATTACGCTTCTGCATGATGGGCGTGGCGGTCTCGCCCGGCATCAGCGCGCAGGCGCGAATACCGTGCCGGAATTCCGCCTGGTTCACCGTGGCGGTCAGGGTGACGACTCCCTGTTTGGCGACGGTGTAGGCGACCCCGCCGTAGGGGCTCACCACCTTGACCGCCATGGAGGCCACGTTGACGATCACGCCATCGCCCTGCGCGCGCATCGCCGGCAGCACGGCGTTGATGGCGTAAAAGGTGCCGTTCAGGTTTCCGGCGAGGACATGCTCGAAATCCTCCACCGTGAGCTCGTGCCACTGGCGGTTGGCGACGTTGAAGCCGGCCGAATTGACGAGGACATCAATGCGACCGTGGCGCTTGAGGATCTCGGCGCAGCCGGCTTCCACCTCGGCACGGATGCTCGCGTCAATCACGACCGTCTCCGCCCGCCCGCCCTGCGCCTCGATCCGCTGGGCGGCTTCGGTGAGCGCGGGAAGCCCGCGCGCGGACAGCACCACGAGGTAGCCGGCCTCGGCGAGAGCCTCCGCGGTGGCGAGCCCCATGCCGCTCGATGCGCCGGTGACCCAAGCGACGCGAGTTTCCGCGCTGTCGACCATGTTAAACCTACTCGTTGCCAAAGAGGTGCTGGTGCAGGACCCGGTGGAGGTTGGAAACCGTCACCTCCTGAACCGGACTGGGACGCGCGCCCTTCCACGCCCGCGAGCGCATGCCCTTCTGGACCGCGACGAGGTTCTCGAAATCCTGCTCGAGGAACGGGCTCTTGCCCTTGAAATGCGCCGGGCTCGGGAAGATCTCCTGCTGCACGCGCGGCTCCTTGCCGGGGGCGTAGCGGCCGAGAACCCAGATGTCGAACGTGCAGGCGTTCGCATCGTCGCCGTCGGGACGCATGCGGTACCATAGCGCCCCGTCCACGGCGGGAAGGACGCTGGAGTTCGGAAAGATCTGCCAGGCCGTGCCCCAGAGATCCTCCGGCCTCAGGCGCTCTGGCCAGCGGGCGCCGCTGTTGATGATCGCCTCCTTGTGGAACTGCCAGTTCTGCGCCCGGACCGTCGCCACGTCGGCGCCCTGCGGAACCTCCGACAGCAGCTTGCGCGCCGCCTCCATGGCCGGCTCCATATAGAGCGCCTTGAGCGTCTTGTTCAGTTCGTCGAACACGCCGTGCATCAGGGTGCGCGCGTCGGCCCCGGCGTAGGGGCTGTTCGCCGGCGGACCGTGCGTCTTGGTGGTCGTATGCGTCGAGTGCTTGCGCAAGCCGGCCAGGTCTTCGGGCGGAGACGGCGCCGGGCCATGGCCGTACTTCAGCATCTGGGGATGGGTGCCGGTGACGTGGTAGGCCTCGACGAACGCCTCCAGCACCACCTTCCAGTTCACCGGAACCTTGATCGTCCAGTAGGCGGCGAGACGGCAATGCTCGAACTCGAATGCATCGAGCTTCTCGGGCAGGGGCGCCAGGAATTCCTCGAGCGGCTCGCAGTCAGGATCCATGTTGATCCAGACCATTCCGCCCCAGGCGCCGACCTTCACATCGGCGAGTCCAATGTCCTCGTCATGCTCCACGCCGGGGCAACCCTTCCAGTCTTCAGGGTTGGGTCGGTCGATCAGGCGGCCCTCGAGGTTGAACCGCCAGGCGTGGTAGTTGCAGCGCAGGACGGAGACCTTGCCGCGCGCGTCGTCCCGCAGCCGCCGGCCGCGGTGCGGGCACACGTTGTGGAAGGCGCGGATGGCGCCGTCCTCTCCGCGGATGACCAGGATAGAGTCCTCGACGATCTCGTAGTTCACATAGTCGCCGGGGTTCGGGATCTCCTCCTCGCGGCAGGCGATCTGCCACACGTGCGGCCACAGCCGCTCGACCTCCAGCTTGTGGAAGGCCGGATCCACGTAGTCGCTGCGGGGAATGTAATCCAGCCGGACGTCGGTAGCGCCGGACGGTTCACCTTCCATATCGAGCATCTCCGCCTCCGACCTTGCGTGGCGCACGCTATCGCCGAGGGTCATGCTGGAGAAGGTGCCGACTTGTTCGCATCTCAGCCAGTTTTTCGCTGGGCCGAACTCTTCGCCGCAGCCGCTCGGGTCCCCCGAGCCGGGCCGATTCCGATCGACCGGGACGCGCCTAGTGCCGCGTCGCGATATAGGTGGTGCGATGGGCGCGCCGATACTGCGCCGGGCTCATCCCCGTCTCGCGGCCGAACGCCGTGGTGAAGCTCGCGTGGCTCTGGAAGCCGAGACGGTAGGCGATCTCCTTCAGCCGAGACGGCCCGGCGAGCAATTCCATCGCCTTCTGAAGACGCGCCTGGCGTATGAATTCGATGAGGGAGGTGCCCTCGCGCTCCCGGAACAGGCGCAGCAGATGCCGGTCGCTGACGCCGCAGAGCTCGGACAGCTCCGCGACGGTCGGCGTGATCGCCTGCAGATCGCACACCCGGTCGCGAATGGTCCGCACCATGCCGTCGCCGGCGAGGAAGGTCGCCTGGTGCTTGGCCTGTTGCGGGGCGAGGTAGCCGAGCAGCTCGCTGACCATCAGCGTCAGCACGGCGTCAACGATCACCGACGACGCGAAGCTCGGCTGCTGGAGCTCGGCCATGATGCGCATGAAATAGGTGCGCAGGTGGCCGGCCCGGATGTCTAGCGCGGCCTGAAGCGTCTGCTCGGTCCAGGTGATGCCCGCGACATTCAGCGCCTGCAGCCTGCGATCGTCGAGGATGCAGTGCACGGCGCGCGCCGGACGGCCGGAGGGCTGTTGGCGGCGGACGTTCAGGTGCAGCTTCGCCGGACGGAAGAACACGGACCCGACGGGCGAGAATTCCGGCTTGTCGCCCATTTCGAAATAACGCCCCCTGGCGTCGGTCAGGGTCGACAAATTCATCGCAAACAGGTGCCGTTCGCTGGTGTAGGTGACGTCGAGCGGCTCAAGAACTGGCAACGTCGTGTTGAGGCTGATCTCCGCATCCCGCAACTTGAGTTCGCTATCGATGTTCTTGACCGGGATCACGAGCCCCTCCCAGAGCGCAGCCATAGGCGCCTCTTGCGGGCCCCCGATGCGCCGGCAGCCCGTCTAGCGGACCGGCACCCTGGCTATTAAGGTATAGATTTAGCACAAATGTCGTAGATGGCAAGCGCGCACCGCGACCGGCTCGCCATTATCTATCTGAGTCCACACGTAGAATTCTGGAAGATGGCGGAGGCCCGATCTCGGAGCCCGCAATCACCATGGGGTTTTCGATGTGCGACCAAGGCGACCGCGACCGCGCTTTACCGCCTCTTCCAGCGCGGGAAGGCTTGGCGACTCGCCGGCATCAGGAGGAGACAGTTTGACCCGCTCCGTCGTATTGAGTTAGCCATTAGCTCAGCGACGCGTCACCTCCGACGCGGCGGCGCCAACCCTCTCGCGACGAGAAAGCACAGCGAACAGATGACCAAGCTGGCTGAGATGATCCGCGGCGTACTGGCGATCGACCCCTCAGCCCCCGCGATCGAGTATGAGCGCGTCTGGCACACCTGGGGCGACATCGCGGCGGCCGCAGAGCGTCTGGACGCAGTCCTCACCGAGCAGGGAATCCTCAGAGGCGCACGTGTCGCCGTATTGCTGCGCAACCGCCCGGAGTTCGTCGCGGTGCTGCTCTCTCTGCTGATGAGCGGTCGCTGTTTAGCCACGCTGAACCCGGCAGCCCCTACCGACAAACTGGCGGCGGACATCGTACATGTCGACTGCCCCGTCGTGCTGGGCCTGCGCGAGGATTGGGACCGGCCCGGGCTGCGTGCCGCCGCCGCCGAACGCGGCAGCGCCTGCATCGCGGTAGATGGCGAAGCGACGGTGCTCGCGCCGGGCGAGCCGGCGCGCGGTGGACACCCGGGCGCCCCCGGGATCGCAATCGAAATGCTCAGCAGCGGCACCACGGGGGCGCCGAAGCGGATCCCCCTGCCCTACCACAATCTGGAGAGGGCGCTGCTCGCGGCGGCGGCCTATGAAACCGGACGCGGAGAAGGCGACGCCGCGCGTCTGCGGGCCGGTGTAGCCATCGTCAGCGCGCCGATGGCTCACATCGCCGGCGTGACCGGCGTCATGAACAATCTGTTGGCCGGCCGGAAGATCTGCCTGATCGACAAGTTCAGCGTCGAGGCCTTTCGCGACGCAGTCGCGAGGCATCGCCCCAAGGTCGCCGGCGCGCCGCCGTCAGCCTTGCGGATGATCCTCGACGCCAATGTGCCGAAAGCCGACCTTGCAAGCCTCGTCGCTTTTCGTACCGGCACAGCGCCGCTGGATCCCGATCTCGCCGACGCCTTCTACGAAAAGTACGGGATCCCGGTCCTGCAGAATTACGGCGCGACCGAGTTCGCCGGCGGGGCTGCGGGTTGGACGCTCAAGGATTTCACGGCCTATTGGAAAGCCAAGCGCGGCAGCGTCGGCCGACTGAATCCACGGACCGAGGCGCGTACGATCGACGCCGAAACCGGTCTGGTCCAGGCGCCGGGCGAAACCGGTCTGCTCGAAATCCGCGCGCCGAATATCGGTGACGGTGAGTCCTGGGTCCGCACCACGGACCTCGCCATCGTCGACCCGGACGGTTTCCTGTTCATCAAGGGCCGCGCGGACAATGCGATCATCCGCGGTGGATTCAAGATCCTGCCCGACGACGTCGTGAGCGTTCTGCAGCAACACCCCGCCATCCGCGAGGCGGCCGTGGTGGGGCTCGACGATCCCCGGCTGGGACAGGTCCCGGCGGCGGCCTACATTTCGCGCTCGGGGATCGAGCCGCCGCCTGAGGATGAGCTCAAGACCTGGCTTCGCTCACGGCTCATGGCGTACCAGGTGCCCGTCACGATCCGTGCGGTGGCCGAGCTGCCGCGGACACCTTCGATGAAAGTCAGCCTGCCTGCCTTGCGATCGCTCTTGGAGGGGCCGGAACCAAAGGAGGGCGCAGATGCGGCATAGAAGACTGGGCGACACCGGCCTGCTGGTTTCGGAGCTTTGCCTTGGGACCAACACCTTTGGGGGCGGCGGGTCGGAGATCTGGCGCACGTTCGGTGCGCTGGAGCAGCCACAGGTCGACGCCGTCGTCGGGTGCGCGCTCGAGGGCGGGATCAACTTTCTGGACACCGCCGATGTCTACGCCGCCGGCGAATCCGAACTACGGGTCGGCGAGGCAATGCGCAATCTCCGCCTTGATCGCGCCGACATCGTCATCGCGACGAAGGCAGGCGGACGGACAGGCCAGGGGATCAATCGCGCCGGAGCGTCACGAGCACACCTCACCCGCGCGGTGGAGGACAGCCTGCGCCGCCTGCAAACCGATTACGTTGACCTCTTCATGGTGCACTACTTCGATCCGGCGACCCCGCTGCACGAGACGCTCCGTGCGCTCGACGACCTCGTGAGCAGCGGCAAGGTCCGCTACATCGGCTGTTCGAATTTCACCGCCTGGCAGATCATGAAGGCGAACGGCATCGCCGCCAGGGAAGGGTTGACGCGTTTCGAGGCGGTCGAGGTCAATTGGTCTGTCGCCACGCGCGGGGTTGAACGCGAGATCGCTCCGATGGCCGCGGACCAGAAGATCGGGATCATGGTCTGGGGCGCGCTCGTGGGCGGCCTGCTGTCGGGCAAATACCGTCGCGACGGCGCCGGCGCCGGGCAGGGCCGAGCGGGCGGAGAACCGCCGCCGGTAATCGATCGTGAAATGTTGTTCGACGTGGTGGAGGCCCTGACGCGGATCGGCGCTGAGAAAAAGGCCTCCGCGGCCCAGGTCGCTCTGGCCTGGCTGCTGCACAAGCCCGTCGTCACCAGCGTTCTGTTCGGCGCCCGCACGCCTGAGCAGGTGACCGAGAATCTCGGCGCGGCGGACATCCTGCTGTCCGACGAGGAAATCGAGGCGCTCGACGAGCTGGGCGCGCTGACGCCGGACTATGGGCCGTGGTTGGTCCGCGGCTCCTCGAACGCGCGGCTCCCGTATGCCTGAGCCTGGCCTGCAACAGGCGGCGACCCTGCCGCATGTCGCCCTGTCCGCGGCGGCGCTGCACGCCGACCGAACCGCCGTGGTCGAAGCTGAACGCACGATCAGCTTCAGCGAACTGGCCCGCGAGATGAGGCAGGCCGCCGCGGCCTTCGTCCGGCTCGGCCTCCGCCCCGGCGACCGGGTCGCGATCTGGGCGCACAACGGCATCGACTGGATCGTGGCCTGCCTTGGCGCGCAGGCCGCCGGCGGAATCGTCGTGCCGCTGAACACCCGTTTCAAGGCCGGCGAGGCTCGGGACGTCCTCGAGCGCAGCGGGGCGCGCTACCTGGTCCACGCGGTGCGGTTCCTCGGGATCGATTTCCGCGCCATGCTGGATGGCCTGGACCTGCCAGGGTTGGAACATCGCATCGCGCTTGCGACCGACGAAGCCCCGACCTCCGAATGGGCGACGTTCCTGGCCGCGGGCGCCGCGGACCCCAGGGCCGTCGGCGAAGCTGATCGTCGCCTGCAAGCGCTGTCGCCGGATGACGTCTCGGACATCATGTTCACCTCGGGGACAACCGGCGCCCCCAAGGGCGCGATGACCACCCACGGCCAGAACGTGCGGACCTACCGCGAGTGGGTGCGCGCGACGACATTGAACGCGGACGACCGCTACGCGACGATCTGGCCGTTCTTCCATTGCTCCGGATACAAATCGGGTTGGTTGGCCAGCCTCATCGCCGGGTCCACGCTCTATCCCCAGCCGGCGTTCGACACCGACAAGCTCATCGCCTTGATCGCGCGAGAGAAGATCAGCTTCCTGCCCGGTCCGCCCACGCTGTTCCAGGCGCTGCTTGCCACACCCGAGGCGCGGCATGGCAAGCTCGCGTCCTTACGCGCGACGGTGACGGGCGCCACCATGGTGGCGCCGAGCCTCATCGAAGCGATGCGCAACGATCTCGGCTTGCAGGCGGTGTTCGCCGGCTATGGCCTGACCGAGACCTGCGGCACGGTGACCATGACGACCGCCGAGGATGGGCCTGAGGTCGTCGCCGTCTCGCCTGGCCGAGCGATCGGCGGGGTCGAGCTGGCGATCGTCGATGACGCCGGCCGCCACGCGCCGGTGGGGGCGGAGGGCGAGATCGTCGTGCGCGGCGACAACGTCATGCAGGGCTATCTGGACGACCCCGAGGCGACGGCTGCCGCCATCGATGCCGCGGGCTGGCTGCACACCGGCGACCTGGGCAAGCTCGACGAGCGCGGCTATCTGATCATCACCGGCCGCAAGAAGGACATGTTCATCGTCGGCGGGTTCAACTGCTATCCCGCCGAGATCGAGGACATCATTCGACGTCACCCGGCCATTGCCGACGTCGCGGTCATCGGCGTACCCGACGAACGGCTTGGCGAGACCGGCAAGGCCTTCGTGGTGCCCGCGCCAGGCGCCGAACCGCCGACGCCGGAGGCGCTGCTCGCCTGGTGCCGCGAGAACATGGCCAACTACAAGGCGCCGCGATCCGTCGTTTTCACGTCCCTTCTGCCGCGCACCCCGACCGGGAAGGTGCAGAAGTTTCGATTGCAGCAAGGGGAATTCGGCTGATGTCCGACGAAAACACTCAGGACGCCCCGGAGCTTCTGACCCAACTCGAGCAGGGCGTCATGACGCTCACCCTCAATCGTCCGGACCGTCTCAACGCCCTCAACCCCTCGCTCATGCGGGCGCTGAATGAGGCGGTTGCGCGCGCCGCCAGCGACCCGGCGGTCGCCTGCGTTGTGCTGACAGGCGCCGGGCGGGCGTTCTGCGCCGGCGGCGACATGAAGGCCAGCGCCGCCTCGCGCGCCGCGCCGGCGCCCGAGACGTCCAAACCGCCCACGAGCTTCGAGGCCAGGCGCGATTGGCTGCGACGGTCGATGGAGGCCGCGCGACTGCTGCACGACATGCCCAAGCCGACCATCGCCATGATCAACGGCGCCTGCGCGGGGGCGGGCCTCAGCCTCGCCGGAGCCTGCGACCTTCGCTACGCTGGCGAGTCCGCCGTCCTCACGACCGCCTTTGCGCGGGCCGGGCTGTCCGGCGACTACGGCGGCAGCTGGTTCTGGACCCGCATCGCCGGCACGGCGAAGGCGCGGGAGCTGTTCTTCCTCGCGGAGAAGATCGACGCGCAAACCGCCCTGGCCGCCGGGCTGGTCACCGCTGTCCACCCTGACGCCGAACTCGCAGACCGCACCCTGGCCATCGCCAGAGAGCTGGCCGCGCGGCCTGGGGCGGCCTTCAACTACATGAAACGCAACCTCAACGCGGCCGAGACCCAGTCCATCGAGGCCGTGCTCGACCTGGAAGCTGTCAGCATGTTGCTCTCGCGACAGGCGCTGAGCACCTCGCGGTAAGCTGCGCGAGCCGATTTGACGATCGGCGAAGCCGTTTTCCCGCGCCGGTCGGGCCAACGGCTCGGCATTGGGCCGCGGGCGGCGCTATGACGCCGGGTGCGCCGGATCAGCCGCCTGCAGCACCTTGCCGGGATTGAGGATATTCTTCGGATCGAACGCTCGCTTCAGGCGAAGCATCGCCTGGAGTTCCTCGGGGGTACGCGTCCACCCGAGATACTCCCGCTTCTCAAGCCCAATGCCATGTTCGGCCGAGATCGAACCGCCCCGCCGAACGATGCCCTCGTAAACACGCCGATTCACCGCAGCCTTTGTCGCCGCGTCGCGCGATCCGACGCCGACGACCAGGTGAAGGTTGCCGTCGCCCAGGTGGCCGAACACCGTGAGGGTCGCCCGGCCTGGCCATTCGGCCTCCAGAGCCGCGCGCAGTTCGCGGACATAGCCGTCCATGTCGCCGATGCGCAGCGACACGTCGTACGTGAAGATGGGCCAGTTCCGCGCGGTCTGGGAGATGTCGTCGCGCAGCTCCCACATTGCATCCCGCTCCGCCTGAGATTTGGCGAGCGCCGCGTCGCTGAGCAAGCCCTGCTCGACAGCCTCCGTCAGCAGCGCCTCGAACCGTGCGCTGTCGCCCGCCGGGTCCTGCCCCTGGGCTTCGATCAGCACATAGTAGGGATGCTCGGTCTGTAGCGGTGGCCGCCCGCGCGCCGGCGGGGTCGTCACCAGGTCGTGGAACTCGCGCCACATGACTTCAAACGCAGAGAGCGAGCCGGCCAGGCCCTTCTCCATGTGGCGCAGGAGCCGTGCAAGGCCGTCGAAGTCGTCCACGCCGACGATGGCGGTGTCCTGGCTCGTTGGCAGCGGCCTGAGGCGCAGCACGGCCCGCGTGATCACCCCCAGGGTGCCCTCGGTGCCGATGAACAGTTGCTTCAGGTCATATCCGGCGTTGCTCTTGATGAAGTGGTTCATGGAGGACAACACCGTCCCGTCAGCCAGCACGGCTTCAAGCCCGAGTACGAGATCTCGCGCCATGCCGTAGCGCAGCACGCGGTTGCCGCCGGCGTTCGTCGCGATGACGCCGCCGATCATCGCCGAGCCACGCGCGCCAAGGTCGATCGGCAGAAGAAGGTTCTGCGCTTCGGCGGCCTCGGCGGCCGTCTGCAGGACACACCCTGCCTGCACCGTCATGACGCCGCCGACGGTGTCGATCTCCTCGATGGCGTTCATCCGCTCGAGACTGAGTGCGACATGCCCATCGGCGAATCCGCCGTGAACGAGACCCGTCTTGCCGCCCCAGGGCGTCACCGGCACGCCAGCGGCGTGGCACAGGCTCAGCACGGCCGAAACCTGGGCGGTGTCTTGCGGCCGCACGACGGCCAGGGGATTGCCCATACGGCTCCAGGCGCTGACCGCCTTCTCCTGAGCCTCATCGCCGATCAGCACCGACCCGGGGGCCGGCAGCGCCGCCTGCAGCGCGTCGAGCAGAGACGCCGGAAGCTGCTCTATCATGCGATGACCGCCTCGATCAGGCGCGGCCCCTTCCGTTGCATGGCGTCGGCAAACTGGTCGGCAAACGCTTCGAGGGTCGTGGCTTCGCTGGCCTCGACGCCCAATCCCCTGGCGAGCGCCGTCCAGGAAATATCCGGGTTGCGAAGTGACAACATGTCGAGCGCAGTGGCCCCTGGCTGGTCTACGCCGACCCGGCCGAGTTCGACGTTGAGGATCTTGTACGACCGGTTCGCGAACACCACGACGGTCACGTCACAGGCCTCACGCGCCATGCTCCACAGCGCCTGGGGCGTATACATCGCCGAGCCGTCGCCCGTGATGCACACCACCTTGCTCTCTGGCGAGGCGACAGACGCGCCGAGCGCGACCGGCATCCCCTGGCCGATGGACCCGCCGGTCAGGGGCAGGTGCGTATGCGGGCGGCCCGTCGCCAAGGCATTGAGGGTTGGACCCGACGAGGTCGCTCCATCGTCGGACAGTATGGCGCCCTCCGGCAACAGTCGTGCGATGACCTGGCCGATCGTATGGGCGTTGTACTTCGCGCCTGCCGGGTGTTCAGGCAGGCGAAGAGGCGCACGTAGCGCCGCCGGCGTAGCCGGCGCCGACAAGGCCTCCGCCAGCAACGCGAGCGCGCCGGCGCCGTCCTCATGCGGTTGGGCAAGATGCAGGATCTCGCAGCTCTCCGGCAGGCACCAGCTCGGTTTTCCGGGATAGGCGAAGAATGCCGTGGGCGGCTTTGCGCCCACCAGCACAATCCGATCGAGATCCTTGAGGAACTCCACGATCTGCTCGGCGAAGTAGGGAATGCGCTCGACGGACACCAGTCCCGCCCCGCGCTCCAGCACCGGGGCGAAGGTGTCGCAAAAGAGACGCGCCCCTGTGGCGGCCGCGATGCGACCCGCCTGGTCGAGCGCTGCGGCCTTCAGACCCGCGCCGCGGATCAGCAACGCTGAGCGCCCCCCTGCGCGCACAGCCTGCGCAACGCGCGCGACGACGTCGGCGTCGACCGGCGTCGGCGCCGCGACCGGCAAGGGAGCCGCCGGCCCCTCGGCTTCGAGCCAGGCGGCGTCCGCGGGCAAAATCAGGGTCGCGATCTGGCCGGGAGCGGCGCGGGCCGCCTGCACCGCGCGGGCGGCGTCCGCCGCAGCGGTGCGCGCGTTCAGGCTCCTCTCGACCCAGGCGGACACCGGACGGGCGAAGCCGACCACATCGGACGCCAGCGGCGGGTCGTACCGACTGTGGTAGGTCGCGTGGTCGCCCACGATGTTGACGATCGGCGAGCCAGCGCGGCTGGCGTTGTGCAGGTTGGCGAGGCCGTTGGCCAGGCCAGGCCCGAGGTGCAGGAGCGTCGCGGCCGGGCGGCCGGTCATGCGCGCATAGCCGTCGGCGGCGCCGGTCACCACACCCTCGAACAACCCCAGGACGCAGCGCATCCCGTCGACCCGATCGAGCGCCGCGAGGAAGTGCATCTCGGATGTGCCGGGATTGGCGAAACACGTGTCGACGCCCGACCCGAGAAGAGTCCTGACCAGGCTCTCTGCGCCGTTCATGGCTGATCGGCCCCCTCCCCGCCAGCTGATGCTTGCCTGTGCACCGGCGGGGGCGGCGCGGGAGGAAGCTTGCAAAGACCGCTCTTGCGCGAAGCGACCAGGATGGTCGCGGAGGCCCGGATGTTCTCCTGCCCGCGCTGGTTGACGCCGCTCATCTCGACCTCGATCAGCGGCCCGAGCTTATCGTCAATTCGGGCATCGGTAATCACACCGGAAATCCAGGTGACGTCGCCCATATAGTTGAATTTACGGAATTCGAATCGAATTCGGTAGATCCATGCGTCGTCACCGGCATAGTTCGTCAAATAGTGGGAGATCATCGTCTGGCGCAGCGCGCCTATGTCGTAGATATTCGGGATCCCGATTTCTTCTGCGAGCGCCTTGTCCCAGTGAACGCGCTGCACGGTGTCCCAGGCGTTATACTCGTTCTTGCTGTAGAAGCCGCGCAGCCGCTTGCGGTTCTCGTATGCCAGGCGATAGGCCCAAATGCCGTAGATCATCCATCCGGCGCCCATGTGGAAATTGATCAGATCGGTAGTGGTCAGCGGGCCCTTGACCATGCGCGGGAGCACCTGGCCCACGGAGACATCTTCAAGGTAAAGGGTGTCGCCGCCGCGGACATATTCCGCGTCGTACGCCGTTTCGATCTCGGCCTGTTGCTCGTCTGTGTAGAAGGCCGGCTCGTCGACCTTCCTTTCACTCGCCTTGTCGTCCGCCGTCCGTTTGCGGCGCTCGGCATGGACGAACCACTCAACTCCGTCACTGAAGACCTGATCGTCGTCATCCCACAGCCCCAAACCGTTCGTCACGATCACCGAGCGGCCCGCGAACTGTGAGGTCTTGACGTCGACCTTGTCGACCCAGCGCGACCGGTAGAGCTGAACGCCTTCAGTGATCGGCCGATAGTAGAAGTTCTCTCCACCGGAGTAGAAGAGTTGGACACCGCGAAGCCCTCGGTCGGTGTGCTTCAGATGGTCCGGCAGAACCTTGCACCGGAGTATCCCCATCGACTTCTCAAATCCCGGAGGTGCGATCGTCTCGCCCCAACGGGTCGTGCGCCCGTAGCTGCGGTCGACGAACATCCGATTGTCGTCGCCCATGCACAGGGCCCACCGGCGGATCGCATCGGCGGTCGCGATCTCGTTCCACGGACCCCCGTGAACCCCGGCGCGCAGCGTCGCGTTCGGGTATCCTATCCGCTGGCGCACGAGTTCGATCGACTCGTCTGTGATTTCGCCGCGGATCAAGCCCTTGGTCGACATCGCGCGAACACCCTTCTTCTATTGAGTTATCGCAATCTTCCGTAACTGGCGCCGGCGCCAGAGGCCAGTGCTTTCTTCGCGGGGGCCCGCGCTACCGCTCCTGGCGAGCGCCGGAGGCGTTCGCGAAGCTGGGCGCGCTCAAGGGCGCAAGGGCTGGCCGCTGCGGAAATCGCTACCTCATATTCAACTCACGACCCGAACGGCTCCAGCCCGCGCCGGCGCCGGTCACGATCGCCAGGCGCCCGTGCAAGCGGCCCCACGGGCCTCCGCTTAGTAGCTCTTGGGAAGGCCGAGCACGCGCTCGGCGATGTAGTTGAAGATCATCTCACGACTGACCGGCGCGATGCGGGCGATCATCGCCTCGCGGAAATAGCGTTCGACGTCGTATTCCTTCGCGTAGCCCATGCCCCCGTGGGTCAGGACCGCGGTCTCGCAGGCGTTGAACCCGGCTTCGCCGCCAAGATACTTCGCGGCGTTCGCCTGGGCGCCGCACTCTTCGCCGGCGTCGTACATCGCCGCAGCTCTGAACGCCATCAGGTCGGCGGCCTCAAGCTCGGCCCAACTGCGCGCGAGCGGGTGCTGGATGCCCTGGTTCTGGCCGATCGGCCGGTTGAACACCACGCGATCCTTTGCATACTGCGTCGCCTTGCGCAGCGCGGCGCGCCCAAGGCCGACAGCTTCGGCCGCGAACAGGATGCGCTCGGGATTGAGCCCATGCAGGAGGTAGGAGAACCCCTTGCCCTCCTCGCCGACCAGGGCGTCCGCGGTGAGCGGCAGGCCGTCGATGAACACGGCGTTCGAGTCCACGGCCTTGCGCCCCATCTTTGGGATCCGAGTGACGTCGCAATAGCGCCGGTCAAGGTCGGTGAAAAACAGCGACAGGCCCTGGTGCGGCTTTGCGCATTGATCTCGCGGTGTCGTGCGGGCCAGGAGCAGAATCTTCGTGGCGTTCTGGGCGCCGCTCGTCCAGAGCTTCCGCCCGTGCACGACCCAGCCATTTCCGGAGCGTTCGGCGCGCGTCTCCAGGCTCGCGGTGTCCAAGCCGCTGTTCGGTTCCGTCACCCCAAAGCAGGCGCTGTCCTGGCCAGCGATGATGCGCGGCAGGTACTCGCTGCGTTGCGCCGCGTTGCCGAACTTCACAAGCGGCATCAGGCCGAAGATGTTGAGATGAATAGACGAGGCGCCGGAGAAACCCGCTCCGGACTCGGTGACGGTCTGCATCATCAGAGCAGCCTCCGTGAGGCCGAGGCCGGAGCCGCCGATCTCCTCGGGCATGGCGATGCCGAGCCAACCGCCCGCCGCCATGTCGCTGACGAAGGCGTGAGGGAACTCGCCGCTTTCGTCGGCGCGGCGCCAGTAATCATCGCCATAGGTCGCGCACACCCGAGCCACCGCGTCCTGAATCGCGAGTTGTTCGTCGTTCAGCTTGAATGCGCTCATGTGAGGCGAGAGGTCCTGGAAGGTGTCTCAAAGAGGTACTGATTTACGGGCGGCGAAGGGCTTTCGCAAGGCCATCCCGGCGGGTTCGCGGGCGTGGGCCAGCACTTCCGCTAAAGGAATTGCGAACGATGGGTGGGTGCGATACGCAGCCGCCAGGAGGCGGCCCTGCGATGAGCCTGAAAGACAAGACCATCTTCATCACCGGCGCCAGCCGCGGCATCGGCTTCGCGATCGCCGAACGCGCCGCCCGCGACGGGGCGAACGTGGTCGTGGCCGCCAAGTCCGTGGAGCCGCACCGGTACCTGCCCGGCACCATATACACTGCCGCGGAGCAGATCCGCGCGGCGGGCGGCCGCGCGTTGCCGGTGTTCCTCGACGTCCGCAGCGAGGAGTCGATCGAGAGCGCGGTGGCGGCCGCGATCGCCGAGTTCGGCGGCATCGACATATGCGTGAACAACGCCTCGGCGGTCTCGCGCTCGCTGGTCGGCGAGACCACGGCCAAGAACTTCGACCTCATGCACCAGGTCAACGGGCGCGGCGCCTTCCTGGTGTCCAAGGCCTGCCTGCCGCATCTTCGCAAGGCCGCCAACCCGCACATCCTCACGCTCGCCCCGCCGCTGCGCGCCGAACCGACGTGGTTCGGCGGCCATGTGGCGTACACGATGACGAAGATGATGATGTCGATGTGCGTGATCGGGATGTCGGAGGAGTTCCGCGCCGACGGCATCGCGGTGAACGCGCTCTGGCCCCGTTTCGGCGTGGCCACCGCCGCGATCGAATATGCCTTCGCGGATAAGGAGGAGCTTCGCCGTTGCCGCAAGCCCGAGATCATGGGCGAGGCCGCGCGGGCCATCTTCCTGCGAGATTCCCGAGCCTGTACGGGGAATTTCTTCATTGACGACATCGTCCTCCACCAGGAGGGGGTGCGCGACTTCGACGTCTTCCGCGTCGACCCGACGGCGCCCTCGCGGCTCGGGCTCTTCGTTCCCGAGGACATGCCGCCCCCGCCGGAGGTCGATATCGCTGGAGCCTGGCGGCCATAGATGAGGTCAACCGAGCAAGCTCTGCTCGATGCGCTGACCCCTGGCGCGCGCGTCTACGTTTCAGCCGGCAGCGCGGAGCCGCTCGCCTTCGGAGCGCTGCTCGCCACGGCGCCGGAGCGAGCGAAAGGGGTCGAATTCATCGGCAGCTTCGTTCCCGGGGTGAACGCCTTCGACTACGCCGGCCTGCATCCACAGGCGCGAATGTCGACCTTGTTGCTCCCCGGCCCGCTGCGCGCCTCGTTCTGCGCAGGACGGGTAGATGTGCTCCCCCTCTCCTACAGCGCGTTCGCCGCTCACCTGACGCGACGTCCCCCCGACGTCGCCGTGGTCCACGTCACGCCGCCGGACGCGCACGGGATGTGCTCCCTCAGCCTGGCGGCGGACTTCGCGCCGGTCGTCTGGAAGCAGGCGTCCTGTCGAGTGGCCTTCTTCAATCCGGCATTGCCGCGCCCGCCGGGCGCCTGGAAGATTCCGGCCAGCGAAATCGACATCGCCGTCGACTGCGACCAACCGGCGATCGCGCTCCCTCAGGCCGTCCCGTCGCCGGAGCTCGCCGCGCTGGCCGCTCAGACCGCGTCCCTGGTGGATGACGGCGCCTGCATACAGGCCGGCCTGGGAGGAGCCCCCGGGGCCGTGCTGCGCGCTCTCACCACCCGGCGTGGCCTGGTCGTTCACTCGGGAATGATCAGTGACGAGGTCATGGCGCTGGCCGAGGCCGGCGCGCTCGCGCCGCAGGGCCACAAGACGGGAATCGCGATCGGCTCTCCCGCGCTCTACGCGTGGCTGGAGACGGCCGCGTCCGTTTCGTTCGTGCCGACGCCGCAGACGCATGACGCGGCCGCTCTCGCGCAATGCGACCGCCTGGTCGCGATCAACAGCGCGCTCGAGGTTGACCTTTTCGGGCAGGCCAACCTGGAATGGCTGGGCGGTCGACTGGTTAGCGGCGTCGGCGGGGCGCCCGACTTCATCGCCGGCGCCCGTCTGTCGCGCTGCGGGAGTTCGATCATCGTCCTGCCGGCTCAAGCCCGTGGCCGCAGCCGCATCGTTGCGCGCCTGACCTCGCCCACCGTCTCAATCCCGCGCAACATGATCGACGCCGTGGTCACGGAACACGGCGTCGCCGGGATCGGCGATCTGCCGCTCGAGCCGCGCGCTCAGGCGCTGATCGGGATCGCGGCGCCCGAACACCGGGCGGAGTTGCAAAGCGCCTGGGAGTGTCTGCGCGACAGCCTTTGAGGCGAACCGGTCAGGCGTTGGCGGCCGTCATGCCGGACCTCGCGACGCCATGATGCGCTGTTGCTCGAGGCGAGGTCCGCTGGCGATCGCCGAAACCAGCAGGGCGCGCTTGAGGAAGCGATGGGCGTCGGCTTCGTAGGTGAAACCCATGCCGCCGTGAATCTGCACGTTGTAACGCCCGTTCGTCACTGCCGCCTCAGCGGCCAGCAGCCGCGCGGCCGCCGCCTCGAACATGTCGTCATCGCACCGCTCGGACGCGTCGAGCGCGGCGTAGAAGGTCTGAGCGACCGAGGCCTCGGCGCGACGGGCCATTTCCGCGCAATAGTGCTTGATCGCCTGGAACGCGCCGATCGGCTGGCCGAACTGCTCACGGACCTTGGCGTATTCCACCGCCATCGCCAGGGTGCTTTCGGCATTGCCCGCTAGATAGGCCGACAAGATCAGTCCCGCCCTGCGCGCGATCCCAGGCCCGTCGACGACGGCCACGGGTTGGCCGAGATCCAGGCTTGCGCGCGCGAGCGACACCGTCTCGTCGAGGGCCTCGACGTGGCTGTCAACCACCGGCGGCCGATAGAGGGCTGCTGCGCGATCATTCCAGACCAGGACATAATCCGCGCCCGCGGCGTCAAGGAGCTGGACCGGCAGCGGCGCCGCCGCGCTGAAGTCCACAGGCCCGACCGGATTGGCGAAGGCGGCGCTCGCATCGCCCGAGACCAGCGCCGCCAGGCGATCGCCGGTGACGACATGAGCGGCGACCATCGTCGCCAGCACCGCGGGGGAGATCAGATGTCGGCCAAGCTCGCGGGCGACCGTCACCTCCTCGGCCAGGCCGTAGCCGACGCCGCCGAGCGCCTCAGGCAGGCCGAGGCCGAACACCCCAAGGCCGGTGAAGACCTCCCATTTCGCCCGTTCGGCCCCAGCAGAATAGGTCTTTTCATCGTGCAAGCGATCGACCGGGAATTGCTTCGCCAGGGCCGCAGCGACGCTGTCGCGGATCGCGCCCTGCTCTTCAGTCGGCAGGAGATCGACGTTCATGCCTTCGGCCCCTTCGGCAGTCCAAGCAGTCGCTCGCCGATCGCGTTGCGGCGGATCTCCGACGTTCCGCCGCCGATCGCCCACTTGTAGGCTTCCAGGTATTCGAGCGGCCATTCGCCGAACTCGCTGTCGCGCTCCAGACCGCGTGGGCCGAGCAGCCGCAGCGCGAAGTCCATGACCCGGCGGATCAGCTCCCCGAACTGCAAGGCGACGAGGTTGCCCTCCGGCCCCGGGACCGCCTGGCGCATATTGCGGGAGATGGTGAGGGCGGTCATCGATCGCAGGGCGGCGACCTCGGCGCGCAGAGTGGCGAGTTCGGCCGCGATCGCGTCATCGGCGATGGCGCGTCGCCCGCCCTCCGGCGCGTCGATTTGCGCGGCGATCTCGACCAGCTTCTCGACCGTGCGTGAAAGCTCGATCTGGTGAGCGATGTTCGCCGTGCCGCGCTCGAAACCGAGCGTGGTCATGGCCACGCGCCAACCGTTGTTCAGGCCGCCCACGACATTGGCCAGGGGAATGCGAACGTTGTCATAGAAGCACTGGGCGAAATGCGTGATGCCCGACATCGCCCGGATCGGCCGGACCTCGACGCCCGGCGTGTTCATCGGGCAGATCACCCAGGTGATGCCCTTGTGCTTGCCGGCGCCCGGATCGGTGCGGACCAGCAATTCCTGGAAGTCGGCGCCAGGCGCGTAGGTCGTCCAGATTTTGGAGCCGTTGACGACCAGATGGTCGCCGTCGATCTCGGCGCGGGTGTTCAACGCGCCGAGGTCCGACCCGGCGCCCGGCTCGGAGAACCCCTGACACCAGGTCACCTCCCCGCGCAGGATCCGCGGCAGGTGATAGGCCTTTTGCACCTCGGAACCTTCGTTGATGAGCGTCGGTCCGGCGTGACTGAGGGCCACGAACATGTTCCCGCTCGAAGGCGCGCCGGACCGGCTGTATTCCTCGTGCCAGATCATCTGTTCGACGAGGGGCAGGCCGCGGCCGCCGTATTCCTGGGGCCAACTGATGCCGGCCCACCCGCCGTCAAACTGCTTCGCCTGCCAGGCCATGTCGAAGGCGCGCATTGCGGCGCCGTCCGGCGGACGTTTTTCCCGCGGCCCGTTGGTTTGCAACCAGTCGCGCACTTCCTGCCGGAAGTCGCGGGTCTGGGCCGTCTCGATGATCCTCATGTGGGCGCCTCTGCCTTCTTCGCCTCAGCCGCCATCAGCTAACGCCCTGTGAACACCGGCTCGCGCTTCTCGACGAAGGCGGAGACCGCCTCCCGATGATCCGCACTCAGGTGCGACATCGTTTCCAGTCGGAGATGGGCGTCGATCAGGACATCGATTTGTTGCCTGACTACCATGTTGAGCGCGCGCTTGGTGCCGCGGATCGCGACCTGCGCGCCGGAGGCCAGCTTGCTGGCGATCTCGTCCACCCGCGCGTCGAGCGCCTCGGCAGGATGGGCCTCAGTGATCAGCCCCCATGCCGCCGCCTGCGCGCCCGAGATCGCCTCTCCGGTCAACAGTTTAAGCCGAGCCCGCGCGTGGCCGGCCATCAGCGGCCAGATCAGCGCGCCCCCGTCCCCCGCAACCAGGCCGACCTTGACGTGCGGATCGGCGATCTTGGCGGTGTCGAGCGCGATGGTCACGTCGCAGAAGAGCGCGAGGGTCGCCCCCAGCCCGATGGCGTGACCGTTGATCTTCGCAATCACCGGCCGGTCCATCTCGACCAGATTGGTCAAAAGCCGACGCGCCTCGGCCATGCTTTCGTTCCAGCGGGCGTGATCGTCCAGACCCCTTTGCATCTGCGCCAGGTCGCCGCCGGCAGAGAAGACTGAACCGGCGCCGGTCAACACCACCACATGGGCGTCTGGATCCGCGCCGATCTCGGGGAAGATCCGCTCCAGTTCCTGGTGCATCCGCGGATTGGTCGCGTTGCGGACCTGCGGCCTGTTCAGGGTGACCGTCACGATCTTCCCCTTACGCTCGATCAGGAGAGTCTCGTATCCTTCGTACATGGCCACCTCTATCGTGTACCTCAATACAGGACTGCTAGCGGTCGCCAGCTTCCGTTTCAATAGCCGAGCGCTATGGCGTTGCCTCGGCGAGCGGCGCCCGTTGACGCGCGTCGCCGCTCGACGTATCGGAACCAGGCCTCGAAAGAGCTAAATCTTTCCAGGCGTAGGCCGCATGCCGCACTCCAGCCGCCGCTAGTCGAAGGCCAGCAAGATGAGCTTCTTCACCGCCGAGGATCACGCGTTCCGGCAGGAGATCCGCACCTTCATCCAGGCCACCCTCCCCGCCGAAATGGCCTCGCGGAATCTGCGCGGCTACCATCCCACGCGCGACGATGTCGTTTTCTGGACGCGGGCGCTGCAGGCGAAGGACTGGTCCGTCCCGAACTGGCCGCAGCAATATGGCGGTCCAGGCTGGACCGTGCGGCAGCGCCACATTTTTGAGGAGGAGTGCTTCCTTCTGGGGGCGCCCCCGCTCTCCCCCCAGGGCCTCACCCTCGTCGGCCCGGTGATATACACCTTCGGGTCTCCAGAGCAGAAAGCGTTCTTCCTGCCTGGGATTCGCAGCGGCGAGCATCTCTGGGCCCAGGGTTTCTCGGAACCCAACAGCGGTTCCGACCTCGCCTCGCTGCGAACCCGCGCGGACCGGGACGGGGATCATTACGTCGTTAGCGGACAAAAAATCTGGACTTCGGAGGCGCACTTTTCCAACTGGCTCTTCCTGTTGGTCCGCACGCGCCAGGACGGCAAGCCTCAGGCGGGCATCTCCTTCCTGCTGGTGGAGATGAACACGCCGGGCATCACCGTCCGGCCGATCATCTCCATCGACGAAGCGCACAGCCTGAACGAGGTCTTCCTCGAAAATGTGCGCGTGCCGATCAGGAACCTCGTTGGCGAGGAAGACCAGGGCTGGACCTACGCAAAGGCCCTGCTCGGCGAGGAGCGGGCATCCGCGGCCATGGCGCCGCGTTGCAAGCGCGAGCTTGCGCGCCTGAAGGCAAGCGCCGCCACGACCGCCTGGCGCGACGGAAACCTGCTCCAGGACCCCGCCTTCGCACGGCGTGTTGCTGAGCTTGAGATTGAGCTCATCGCCCACGAAACCACCACCTGGCGCGTCCTGGAGGAAGACGAGAGCGGCATCACCTCGCCCCTGCCGATGTCGTCGATCCTCAAAATCAAAGGCACTGAGCTGCTGCAGGCGATCGAGCAGCTCGGAATCGAAGCGCTCGGAGATGCGGCGATCCCCATCTATCCGGAGCACGACTACCTGGGCGAACTGCCCGCGGACATGCCAGGACCGGCTCATGCGGTGGGCGCTATGTCGGAGTTGCTCTACCGCCGCGCCGCAACCATCTATGGCGGAACCAACGAGGTCCAACGCAACATCATCGCCAGCGCGTTGCTGAAGGCCTAGCGATGCAGCTGCGTCCGAACGACACACAATCTCTTCTACGCGACAGCGTCCGCCGCTTCGTCGCCAGGGACTATCGTGCACCGGCGCACGAAACGCTCGGGCACGACGCCGGGACCTGGGCGTTCTTCGCCGAGCAGGGTTGGCTTGCCGCAGGCGCGCCCGAGTCGGTCGGTGGACTGGGCGGCGACCTCTTCGACATCTGCCTCATCGCCGAAGAACTTGGACGCGGGCTCGTGCGCGAGGCCTTCGCGCCAGTGGCCGCGGCCACCGTGGCCCTGCGGCGCCTGGCCCCCGAAAGTCCGCTGCTGGCGGGCCTGCTGTGGGGGTCCGAACGTCCGGTCCTCGCGCATAATGAGGCGGCTGCGCGCGGCGACCCTGAGTCCGTATCCACCGTAGCCCGGCGCGTGGCCGACGGCTTCGTGCTGGAGGGCGCCAAGAGCGCGCTGCTCGGGGCGCCCGCCGCCACCTCGCTGCTGGTCTCGGCGCGCGTCGAGGGCCAGCAGGGACTGACGATCTTCGCCGTCGACCCGGCGACGCCAGGCGTGCAGGTGCAGAGCTATCGGACCGTCGACAACCGCGGAGCCGCCAACCTGCGCCTGGATGCCGTCCGGATCAGCGCCGAGGACGCCGTTGGCGAGGTCGGCGGCGCCGGGGAAGCGATCACCGAGGCTGTCGCACACCATCTGCTGGCTGCAAGCGCCGAGGCGCTCGGCGCGATGGACGCAGCGTTGATGATGACACGCGACTATCTCATGACCCGCAGACAGTTCGGGGTTCCGATCAGCGACTTCCAGGCCCTGCGCCACAGGCTCGCCGACATGTTCATCGAAACGGAACAGGCGCGCTCCATCATCCTGCGGGCGATCGGCGCCTGGCTCGACGGCGAGGGCGAGGCCGCGCAGCTCACGTCGGCCGCCAAGGCGCGCGTAGGAAAGGCCGGCCACTTCGTCGGCGCCCAGGCCATCCAGCTGCATGGCGGGATCGGCGTCACCGAGGAGTGCGCCGTCGGCCAGTATTACAAGCGCCTGGTGATGTTCGATCTGCTCCTGGGCCCGGGCGCTGCGCACCTCGACCTCTTCACGGCGAGAGGTCTTGGCGGCCCATAGCGGCGTGGCCGAAGCTTCTATCTTTCTCCCTAAGGATAGATATACCTCAATACCTGCTGCATCGATCGGGAGCATATCCCGCGGGCGCCGCCCAGACACTCGACCGCCGGAGACAAGAGCCGTGGGCCTCGATATTCAGGCGGGCGTCCGCGCCGCCCTTGCACGGCGAAAGGACGCCAACGCCGTCGCGTTTGCGGGCAGCTGGCGCACCGTCGATTGGATCTCGCGCTTCGTGGCCGAGTTCGAAGCCGTGCTGTCGAGCGCCGGCGGATCAACGGCCCAGGTCGCCCTCGTGTCACGCAACCGTCCGCAGCATGCCGCGACCATAGCCGCCCAGCTGCTCGCGCGACGCACGACGGTGATGATCTATGCCGCGCAATCGCCGCAGGGGCTCGCTGCCGACCTGCGGCGATTGCGACCCGATGTCGTCGTCGCCGACATCGAGGACTGGTCTTCCGAATTGCGGCAGGCTGCCGCCGAAATCGGCGCGACGGGCCTCGCCATCCGCGACAGCGCCGACGGACCGGTCCATCTGGAGCTCGCACCCGGTCCAGCCTCGCCGCGGCGATCGCAAGGCGCCGACGCGGATATCGCCTTCCAGCTCCTGAGCAGCGGAACGACGGGCGCGCCGAAGCGGACGCCATTGAGCTGGGATGCGGTCTCGCAGGCCGTCGCCGACGCCAAGGCGGTATATGCGCCGGTCGGGTCTGACCAGGCCGAGGCCCCGAGCATCGTCGTACACCCGCTCGGAAATGTCGCCGGGGTGACTTTCCTGGTTCCGGCCCTCGTCTACGGCAGCCCGATTGTGCTTTTGGAGAAATTCGAGCTCCGGGCCTGGGTGGATGTCGTACGAGACTACCGACCGCTCCGCGCCTCGGTGCCGCCCGCTGCAATCGGGATGCTGCTGGACGCCGCCATTCCGAGCAGCGACCTCCAAAGCCTGACGGCTGTCGGCGTCGGCGGAGGGAAGCTCGATCCCGACCTGCAGGTTCGCTTCGAGCAGACGTATGGAATTCCAGTGCTGCCCGGCTTCGGCGCGACGGAATTCGGCGGGGTGATCGCGAACTGGACGATCGACCTTCATCGAGAGTTCTCCGCGTCGAAACCCGGCAGCGTCGGGCGCGCGCGCCCCGGCGTGGCGTTGCGCATCGCCGACCCGGATTCGGGAGCACCGCTCGCCGTTGACCAGATCGGCCTGCTGGAAGCCAAGGTCTCGCGAATTGGGCCCGATTGGGTGCGAACGACCGACCTTGCCTCACTCGATGCGGACGGCTTTCTGTTCGTGCACGGCCGGGCCGACCAGGCGATCAACCGCGGCGGCTTCAAGGTGCTTCCAGAAAGCGTCGCTGCGGTGCTGCGTCAGCACCCGAAGGTCGGCGACGCCATCGTCATCGGCATCCCGGACCCGCGACTTGGGGAAGTGCCCGTCGCGGCCGTGGAGCTGAAGACGCTTTCCGACACCCTCAGCCCGGGCGAATTGAAGGACTTCGCGCGGGAGAGACTGCTGGCCTACCAGGTTCCCGCCCGGATCCTTGTTGTGCCCCGACTGCCCCGAACGGAGACCATGAAGGTCTCGATTCCCCAGGTGCAGGCGCTCTTCATGGCCGGCGCCGGTCAAGGGTAGCCAGGCGGCCTGGCGACGCGCGCTGCGCTGCTCCCGCGCATGAACTGAGGCCATCGTCACCCGCGGCGGTTGCCGGGAGGGTTACGACGGGCCAGCGAAACTCTTACCGAAACCCGCAAATTGCGGCTGGCGCGACCCACCGGTAAATTGAACCTGCCCGTTCAGGGCATTTCCTCCCTAAAACTGACCCGTCCTGGTGGCGGGTTTTTTTTCGCCTCTGGCCAGGATCCCGTGCCGCAATCGGCGAGCGGGTCAGCCGGAATCGGGACACTAGAGCATCGTCCGAGCTGAGTGAATCGCGAGGGATTCCCGAGCGGGGCGGATCATGATTCAAGATGCTGGCTGGGGAGGAGGCCAGCATCGATGACCC
>Ga0307517_10001492_pt1 | contig 39106 bp, 52 predicted proteins | sample 23_EM_MG_FD_194515 | JGI IMG/M metagenome (GOLD analysis project Ga0307517, IMG submission 194515) | Populus trichocarpa ectomycorrhiza microbial communities from riparian zone in the Pacific Northwest, United States - 23_EM | ecosystem: Host-associated > Plants > Roots > Unclassified | place...
GCAGTCGCTTCTTAACTCTGTCTGTTAGCCATGATCTTGATTGGCTTGGATCCAGAACTTGGCCCTCAGTGTTTCAAACTTGATCCTGCAGGCTACTTTGTCGGATTCCATGCAACAGCTGCTGGACAGAAGCAACAAGAAGCAATGAATCATCTCGAGAAGAAATGGAAGAAACTCGACAACGGAAAGGGAGGAGAGGATGCCACCAAGGCCGGGAAGAGTCTGAGTAGGGCTGAGGTTATCGAGGTAAGGTTCAGTTTCATTCCTCTTTGACACATAATTGGATGTCCTTCAGATGGCCATCGAAGTTATGTCAATAGTTCATGCGACTGACTACAAGCCTGGTGAAATCGAAATCGGAATCGTATCGGAGAGCGAAGAGGAAGATGAAAAGGTTCGGGGCAAGTGGAGGGTGATGGGTGAGGCCGAGATCGAGAAATATTTGTTAGCATATGCCGAGAAAGATTAGGAAGTCCCATGTAACAATTAATACGATGTCTCGTTTGTTGGGTACTTGGAGGTTAGCTTTCGGGGTGGGTGTTGTATAAATCTAGAATTAGGATTGCAATTGGTTTATGGGTTGTCTATTAGTATCAATACGAGGAAGCTCCGCCACTCTATACACAATATGAGCGACCACACAATAAAGTGACATTGTTAACGCACCATGATTGCATTCATCTCAGCTTCCTCTAAGTGTCGAATTCTCGGCTTCCAGAATCTCGGTGGTGCTTCCCAAAACTCGTTGTACACACTCTTACTCGACTGCTTGCTTTTTGAGGCTGTCTGAGTCGACTGTGATGAGCCTGAGGAGTTCATTTTTGCTAGGAATTCCGAAAATCGTTGTTTGAGCTCCAAGGGTGCAGCCGGATGCGGGTGAGGCGCGTCTGGGGCTGTTGAGGCGTGAGCGAGGGCAATAGTTTGGGACATAAGACTCACTACTTGGAAATGACCTCTTTCCGAGGAATTTGATAAGAGGCGTGCGGGCTCCAGCTGAGCAACAGCGTAGAGAGGGGTGCATAATGGTAGGTGACCAGAACTTCCGGCGCCGTTCTCCGGTCGAGTGCTCGTTTGGCGTCATCCCTAGAAACAAATAACGCGCAAATCAATATCTACTTCAAGTCCACTCTGACCGGATTATACCTTTCCACGGCGAGAACGGCTCCGATAAACTATACCCTGGTTTCTAAAGATGTCGCACCACCTGTTCCTGCTGTCGCCGTCTGATACTCCATTGTACAGCCTCACGCACCAGTCGACGAAACCTGTTCCAAGTGTGACATCACCCCTAGCATCCAACCTTCCAACCTGGTCGACATCTGCGTTTGCTGGGACGCTTACGGCACTGTCTGGAGCATCTAGCGCTACGCAGCACACGACTGGGGGAGCAGTGCGAGTGGGAGGGGGACAGGACCGGCATGTTATACAGATGATTGCGAACGCAGGACTGGATGTAATTGAAGATGTAATGCGCAAGGAAAATATGATGTGCGTGTGGCCTACAAAGGGTTCATGGGCGCCCTGCAATAACAATAACGCGGCAGGTATCTAAAGTCGGTAGACAAATTCAATGAATGGACGATCTCTGCGTTTATTACACCTGGAAGTAAGAATATGGGTTTCGGTTGTGTTTGAAGGAATCTGACTTGTCGGTGTATAGACATGAAATTTGTGCTACTGCACGAAGGAAAGAACGACGAAGGGATCCGGCAATTCTTTATGGACGTGTGGGAGCTGTATGTGAAGGTGAGGAGAGACAATAATGAAAGGGGGGGATCTGCTCATTTGCCGAACAAAGACGATGCTAAATCCGTTTCATACGGCGCACACAAGGATTCGAAGCAGTGTGTTTGACAGCCGTGTGCGGGGGAGCGCCAGAAAGCATCTGTGACAATAGGGGGTGACCGGGGTCCGGGATTGATTGATGACTAGAAAACAAGTGAACGAATCTGTTTCTTGCTCTGACCTGGCTTGGGTGGCATTCCTTTCGTCTTTGCATCTGCAACTTGTCATTATACAAAAACTAAAAAAATATATTTCTTCTCTTCTTTCCTTTTGATCGAGGGCCATCCATCCATCCACTTCTCCCTGCTTTCCCTCTTTCTCTCTCCAGCTGTATCCTCTACTTTCTTCCCATAATCGTCGCCCGTAATCCTATTATCTATCCGTTCTTCACTCGACAAAGCAATGACTACCGCAAACTCAAACAACCGCGCTTCGCTTCTCGCAGGTCTCCGCACAGGCGGTGTTCGCTCCTCCTCTGCCAATGTTCCCCACACCGCAGCTCCTGCTGGCTCTTTCAACGTCCCTCGTTTCACCTCCCAGCACAGCACCAACATCTTCCCAGAAGAGGAGGAAGATGACCAACTCGCAGAGATGCCCCAGCAGAACATGTTCATTCCTAGGAATGCGCCCATGACCGCTGCCGTAGACGGGCCCAACAATCGCTTCTCTCATCAACAGGCCCCCCGAGGCATGAACCCCAACAGCATCCCATTCAGCCCTGGCTTCGCCCCCAACATGATGCCCCAGACCCAGATGCAGATGCAGATGCTTCAGTTCGAGATGATGAGGATTCAGGCCAGTTCTCTTTCTCGTCCTACTACACATCTTCCGTATTCTAAACCTCGCTTGCAGACCATCCAGGCCCAGCAGTACCAGGCAGAACTCCTTGCTCAAGCTCAACTCCAGCAACAGCTTCAGCTTCAGCAGCAGCAGCAGCAGCAACAGCAACAGCAGCAACTTCAGGCCCAAAGCCGCGAGAGGCGGACCAGTCTCAACTTCAACCCTCCCGCAACCGCTGGTCCGATGACCAACTCGTTCGACCTCCGGGCAGCCACCCTAAGCGCTCAGATGCGTCGCGCGAACCAGGCCGACCCTCTTCGAGCACAACTCGGCGTGGGAAGCGGTGCTGATGATCAAGTCCCCATGACAGCCGCCCTCGGTGGAAGATTTGGCAGTCGTACAGCTAGCGCTTCCAACCCCAATCTGACTCGGTTCGATGACCATAGCGACCCTCCTCCCACCCCAGGTTCCACCACGGTCATCAGTGGCGGAACATCCTTGGGAAACCCTGCCTCCAACAATGTCCATACTAACGCCGCCGCCCCTTCCAAGTCAGATTCCGCGTCTTCCTGGAGACGAGGAGGAAACAATAACTCTGTTCTGAGTGGTAATCGTACCGTTTCTTCTCCAAGTCTCAAGATCACCCCTCCCTCCGAAGAGCGCGCCTCTCCTTCCGCCGGGGAAGGCTCTCCTATTAGCGGTCCCAAATTTAGGCCTCAGCCCCTTCGGTTCAGCCCTGCGGTGTCTCAGCCCTTGCCAGCTGTCGCCATCGATAATACCGACGACGACACCGATGGAGAGACTCAATCCTCTGGATCCTCGGTTAAATCCGCTGCATCCAACTCGTCCCCCACCACACCTCGTTCATCGTCTTCCAATGAGATTCCTCTCTCGCCGCGCGAGGAGGCCTCGAAGAAGTTATACGAAGGGCTCGGCATCGGGCGCCCCGTTTCCGCCACGCCCTCCGAGCAGAGCACGCAAGCAAACTCGGCGTCTTCTGGCCACAGGTTGGTCAGCCAGCCAACTAGGCAGCCCCGCGGGCCGCCATCGGGTGCGGATGAACTGGGTCCCAAGAACTTTGCCACTCGCATCAGAAGGAAGGCCATTGGCGGTCTCGGCATGCTCATGGGTGCTCGCGAGAGGCGAGAATTTGTCGAAGCGTATTAATCGGCGCTAACGCAGCCGCAACGCAAACCCCGCAAACCCCGCCTTTATTTAATGCGAAGCCAATCCTTCCTTTCATGATCGTGATGAACTCTTTCCTTTGGTTACAATCCTCCTCGATAACAAGAATTCAGATGTGGCTTATATATTCCTGTCGGCTGGCGGACTTTCTTCTTTTTCTTTTTTTTGCGGCAAGGTATTGGGTTCTGTAGGGCCATGGAAAACCCTAATTTTTTAGCGAGTCTGGATGAGAAAGGGCCTTCTGTTCCTGTTTCTCCCAGGAAAATATTCATATTCGTATTCCTTCCACTTTTCCCTTTCCTGCAAAAACCCCCCTTGCATCCTTTAGGTCGATATTTCAACACCCCTTGCGTACCCATAGTTGTACCCATCTTCCGCAGCCTCCTGTGCCGCGGATTACTTGTGTTCTCCACCCCACACCTGTGTTGTGCCTCTATACACTCCTTCATTTATTTTTGTCGGTCCCATTTTTTTCTCTAGCTTTGAAGTAATTCAGTCGTGCAGTGATGGGATTGAAATAACATGTTGTATATCGAGTATTATTACTCTCTTGAATCAGGACCGAGGCATATTTTTACATTATTGTGAACCTCGATCAATTATCATTGCATTGTCAAGGCCAGTCGCGGGTGACAACTTTTACATAAAATCCGATCTATTACAACAACATCAACAAAAAAATACGACTCATTTACACCTCTGGCCCACGATAGCCTTCCCATGCTCCTATTACGCAAGTTAATGGCTACCTATAAGCGAGGGTAGAAATAACGAACCTGCCATTCCTCCCGGCTGATCCAAAGTTGATGGAAAGTACCCAAGCTCGCCAAAATACTTCCACCCAACCAGCCGCCATACCGGCGCTCAATAGGGTTACCAGGTGCATGGATCTTGGTCTGTATCCAGCAGAAATCCAAAACAGAAAAAGGGGGCTGTTAGTGGAAGATAACGGCGGAAATAGCATCCAAGAAGACGCACATGAGGGAACGATCTCGTCAGCTCAGTTGACAGACGGTCAGCAAACCCGGAGAATTGGCTTCCTCCTCCTGTCAAGACCACATTTCCCATGAGCACCTGGCGAAGTTCGGGGTCGCAGGCCCGCAGGGCTTCAGTTATGAGAGCAGGGATGCTCTTGGGCAAGTTGGGATTCGAGGCCTGAAATGCACATATGTCAGATTGAAAATAAATCGGTATTTGGTGGTATTTACGAACAACAAGCTGAGGTGAGTGATAGAAAAACTGTTCTCCCACTTGGAATCGCTCAGGACCGAAATATGCATTGTACCCCGTCGGGAATTCATATTGACGGGCTGGCCTTTGGGCTGCCAATCTGTACCACATCAGTACCCTGATAGATAGAATAGAGTTCGACAAATGACATGTGAACTTACTGGTCATTCCAACCCTGGTCAAGAACACCAGCAACTGTCTGTACCCATTCGTCGACCTCTCGGGTATGAGCCCAACCACGCCAACTATCGGTGGTGCCGGCGATCCTATCTTGTCGGGGAAGAAAGTTTGGAGGGGCTCCTGGGTCAACAGGCTACAACACGAATTTTCTTTTAGAGAAAAAAAGGGTAAGGATTTTTGTTCAGTCTTACCAGCTTATTTGCAATCAATTGGTAAGGGACGAGGTCTATTCCTCGTCTATGTGGAGTGGGCGAGATAAGAAGGTGGCGGGCATGAGCATGGACGAGTTTAGGGAGGGGTGAGTAAGCGAGACCTGGTTGCTTCAGTGAAAGGAATATATCATTTATCGATTACTTACCTTTTCGGAGAACGAATCCATCCACGACAGGGGTGACGCTTGCCATGGCCTCGCCCACATCAATGACCAAAGCAGATCCCCTACCAGCTGCAAAACTACACTCATATATGAGAGAGGAAATGATTACACAAAGTAAGGCGGCCTTACGCGTTCAAAACTCCAGTATTGGCAATATAGAATGCAGGAACATTGAAGTCTTCAAACATAATTTCGGCCATACGTTCTCGGTTGTACGGTGTGTTCCATGTCGGTTCGGTGACTAGAATAGGGTGCTCGGAGGGGTTACACTTCATGACCTTGCTCAATGCATGCTCAATAAGTGGTTTGATGGGATTGAAATCCTGGACTTGAAACAAAAAGAATAAGGATTACGCGGAGCGGAAAATGCAAGCCACTTACTCATACCATCCATTAAGGGATTCCCTATTTCCATTCCGGCCCTCCACACTGATGGACCATTTTGGCCAATAAAAATTTGTGCAAACTTGTTTCCTGGTTCTGGGTTGTCTGCGTTTTCCGACATCGTTACGTCGGCTTCAGGATTGGCGGGGTGGTAACCGTATGAGGATGGGATAATGGCTTTTGGGGTATCATCTCCAGCATACCCTGTGCGCAACGATGATGTTCCAATGTCGATTACCAGCGCCGAGACTTCATCTGGGTCAAAAAGACGTGTAAATGTTTGGAAATTATAAGATTCGCTGGAATCGCTTACCACCGCCATAATTGACCATTTCTGTGGTGTCAACGCGTGTTACACGCGAAGAAAGTATCAGACAAGAATGTTCAATCGTATTTGCACTTGCTTCGAACGGGAGGTTTCAAAAGTTCGCACGCGTCACGTCCTCTCTCCAAACCACCATGGCCACTGTAGGTTTCTTCATATTCCATGGCAAGCAGAGTTCTGATTGTCGTGCAAGGTGAACCCCGTTAATCCAAAACCGTTCTTGCAAGAGCTTACGGGGAAGCCCGTCTACGTTCGTCTAAAATGGGGACTTGAGTACAAGGGTTTCCTGGTCAGCACCGATGGCTACATGAACCTTCAGGTACTGCTTATCGCATCTATATTCGAGCAACAATAACAAGATCCATTGGCAGCTTGCAAACACTGAGGAATACCAGGATGGAAAATCAAACGGAGCTCTAGGCGAGGTTTTTATTCGGTATGTCCAACCTTCAAGATCGAGATAACTTTCTCAACGATCTTTTAGGTGTAACAATGTTCTTTATATTATAAGTATCCATCTTTCTTATTTGGAGCGCTGGCTAATATTCCTTTGTTCTCTACAGAGAGTCACCACCAGAGGCAGCGGAATGAGGCCCTTGATCAAAAAATTTATAGCACCAGTGTCACTCTCGCAAATTATCACCATGCTTCATTACGATTGGGACGATGCCTTCTGTTGATCCAACGCCTGCCGCCCGCGGTTCAATAAGCAGAAAATCGCGCCATCCTCTAGAGGAGATCGATGTAGATATTGGCTGTCAATCTTAAAGCACTGTGCCGAAAGCGTTTTATTGCCTTCGACGTGAAATGTTAGAGCGCGTGTCAAAGGCCAAATCGTGAAAATACTGATAATTGTTTATAAGAGCGATGAGATCTATTAAAAAATGCTGTACAGCATTCCAGTGTTATTGAAATGCAAGCCACGCAACGCTCCTAATTGCAGTGAAAGGTGCTACAGGGATAAAGTGCTTTGGCCAGGTGTTGCGATGCATATTAATTGATTGCTGCGTGCATGCATATGGGGGTGTCTGACGACAGACTCAACAACTCGGGCAAAATACGCAGTACGAGAAAGTCGGCCCGCCTGCAATTCGTCACGGCATCGGAAAGAAAGGAATGATAACGTACATTACACATAGACATGACGAATGTTCAATAACATCCCAGCGAGTACACTTGGGCGCTTGTGCCATGCAGTTCGTGGTTCGTGGTGGACGGTGGTGCCGCAATTGGATAGCTGAGTCAGGTGTTTTAAGCTCCGCTTTAATTATTTTCTATATGACTCTTACAAACGTCACTGTTATGTTCCTTCAACACTTCCACCATCAACACCCCCCATATTACAAACCAGTTTTCACCCAAACACACGACGCTCGATCTCTCATCAATTAGCAATGGCAAAATCACTGAGATCCAAGACAAAGCGTGCTTTCCGCTCGAAAAAACGAGAGTCCGGTGTCTACGCAGCAGCAGCTGCAGGACGGTTACATCGCCTAAACTCAAAACTCATTCAAACCATACAGAAGGATTCCGACGGAGACGTCCTTTTAGAGGAAGGAGACAACATTCCAGGTTGGTGTTGGTTCGCGACGTTTGGTCTGTTGGACCCGAACGACATCACTCTGGAAGGATTGGAAAGCCTTACGACAGGCTTCCCCAACCAGAAACTGCTACCTAGGGCGCGGTTCCTTGACGAGGATTCTTGATGATTTCTATTCACGACCTTTCTCGCGAATAGATGATCATTGACCTTTATCTATTTTACAGGCCAGGGACTGGAAGATTCACAGGAGAATCAGCCGGGTTCGTGACCGCCTTTCGGGACATTTTATTTTCTTTATTTATCATGGACATATTAGTAGAGTCGATGGCCATCGACGCGGAACCCTCCACGAAAATCTCGACACACGGACCACGCGGTTCACGGAGAGAAGAATGGCGGAAATCCAAGGGGATGCCTGCAAGACCATCATCTCATGGCATGAATCGCCAGGGAATGGTTGCTGGAAAAAGAAAGGCAGGCCGCTCACAGAGGAGAAGATAAAGATTGATACCCTGTTGTATGTACTACTTGCCACGCATTTATCCTTTTCACGCACAACTGGACTGGACAGCCATTCGGAACGTTAAGAAATTTCATTGTTCGTACGCGGTATGTTTTCACGATAGTTGTATTTAACGTTCTGATTTTGAATGCCCATTTACTGCCACGATGGAGCGTGTGAGCCTTCGCTCAGATTCGAGGAAATTCGAATGAGGACTTCTCGTCCTCGTCAGAGTGGACCTCCGTTTCTCTTGTCGACTGAATATCTGTAGAAGATTTTCGATGTTGACCTTCGGTTCGCATGTAAGGTGTTCCTGTCCTAGAAACCCTGTGTTATGCATGTGTGATTATTTTTTGTGAATAAATGAACGAAAGTGAGGCTTCTGGCTGCACTTACGGAAATTCTGCCATGGTTATATGCTCGGTCGTAACATGGATTTCGGGGCGCGTGAGACCCATTTTTTGGGATTTAAAATGAGATGTCAGGCTTTGTCGTGTTGTCGGGACTGCTGGTGCGCTATTGCTATTACCAGTACCACCAGCCACTGCTGCCGACACGGTGTGTATATAAACGTCGTTGCAGTTGAAATCAAGCAATCGCATTACGGCACGACAAGCAGCCATCGAGCTACAGGGGATTTGTGAATATTAAGCCAACCAGTGAAGAGTTGGACAAACGTTATCGTTGCAGCAGGGATCTACGGGAATGTTAATATATATGCGTGAATCATCGTTGAATACAACGTACGGTGGCGACACTGATATAGGGAATAGGATTCAGATCTGCGAGCAAGAATGGGCGCATGGAAAGAAACATACACATTCATCGGTGCTGACGAGGGGCAATCATTTGCATCAGAGAGGACTGGATGGTTCAAGCGAAAAGCATTTACTATTCAAGTTAAGAACATTTAGCACCTGTCAACCAAATTGAGTGGCTTGTCGCTGCAATGAGAGGATGAGGGCGTACTGCAGGAATGCAATTTGTTGAAAATGATACAAGGAAATACACAAGACCATCCTGGAAAAGTAATTTCCACAGATCCGTTCGGGCAGAATGGCGAGCAAGAAGGGCAACTGCGGTGAAAATAAGAATAATGAAATCAAAACCCATAGCTGTATAATAGATTGTTTTTCTTCGAAATCGTTACAGTGAGAAACGAGGACATACTGAAGAAAAACGTTGTGTTGAGCAGCGAGGGGTTGGTCTGGACAACCACACAGGCCTTTACCGCAGGTTCCCATTCAGACACGACGATGAACATCGTTCGATATAATAAAGTCCAATGGGCCAGGCAGAGAGTGCCAAGTATAGCGATGACTGATCGTCGTCTTTCCCAGAGGGCGATTCTGGGGTTTATATGAGGAAGACGACACACATGAAAGCAGTCCAGCGCACGTTCTGAGCATTAACGACGTAGAGGCGCAGAGGATGGACATATTTCCTGTCCACTGCGGGGCCTCATCGATTAGTGAAGAAATAAATAATGGTGTGGAACTCACTGAGTTGAAGGTGTAGAGCGCCTAGGCGCGATCAGAGGAAGGGCAGGAAGGGCAAAGGGAAAGAGGACCACCTACCCTGCAGTTAATCTACCAAGGCCAACTTAACGTAGCGTAGTATATGGTAGACTATCTACATACCTCTGAGGTTGCAGAAAGCGAAATGATCCTAGCAACACACAGAGTCACGACAGATATAGCAAAGATACAGAAATTTACTCACAACCCAATGATCGCAAAGAGAATACAATAGCGAGAAAAGAAGAAGAAAACTACGAACCATGATGAGATTTATTGAAAAATTCAAGCCAATTCAACGATACCAACCCTGCAAGCAGCGATGAGCATCTCTGTGAGCGACCAACTAAGAGGTGGACTTTACCAACGGCCAACGGAATGAACGGCGCCGGGCGATTAACGACCATTCAAAATCCCAAGTCACCAACAGCTCCCAGGCATACACCCCAAATAAAGAGAATACAATTTTTGGAATGACATCTGCGCCAAAAGGTCAGCCTAAAACCAACCAGGTGCCGAGGCTTGAAACCTGACAACTCGCCTGAATCCTTCGCAATTTCACTTGGGTCAGACCAATTCACCATTTCGTCGACCAGGCTAGATGAAGAATGTGAGTTGTAGGGCGACATACGACGTTTCGAAGAGAGACGAAGTTTGCTCTGTATCCATGACCTCCTCCCACCGAGTTGCTTATAAGCCGGGGCCAAAGTTTCCCTAACTCCCGATCATTCTTTATCCTGTCGAATTTAGATTAGCACTCAAGTTCATTACCGAAGCTTGCCAATCTGGTTTAGCCCGTTGGTTACTATGAGATGTGTCAACGGGAAGTTTGCCATGTCCTGGCCCTGCGTTTACCTCGCTGTCAATCAACCAGGTACTTTAGTAGGAGCATTTGACTTAAGACGTTCGATGCGGCAGAAAGCCCAACATTGGAAGGTGTCTGAAAATACGAGATATCAATCAGATTTTGTTCTTAATCAGGAGAGTTAAAGAACTACAAATCGGGGCGTTGAAGCTAGAGACGCATCTCGAAACGTTGGGAATAAGCACCAGCGACGAGGGTGATTTCAATTGCGGACAAAGCGAAAGCGACATCCAGCCGAGGATTCGGAGATAACGCTGAATGTAAGAATTGCCTTCCCAGCGGAACAGCAAGCGCGAGGAACTTACACATTGCGCTGCTTCCCAGTGAAGTTTGGAACGCTGGGAAGAGTGCAACGGAAGAGCTAGCAGGCTTTAATCGTTCGCACCACGAATACTGGGCGGCCTGGTAAGCAAGCGGTCTAACACATATTGGCGAGCACTGGCAGCATCTGACATTTATCAGGACGTCTTCTCTCCAAAGCCAGTGATCTGATGCTTGGATTGTTTTCGAATTTCACGATATCGCATTTATGGAACGATAACGATAGATGGAACCATACAAAGCATTCCAGGACCTAGTATAATGAAAATGCGGCATTCGCGATTAGGAGTCTGAGGGTGTGTAATACATCATGGAGGGAGGGACACGTCCCTTCCTCAACTACACCACACCGCTACGGTACCATCAGCGGCGCTGCTGACTAGCCAAGGATGTTTGCTACACCATTTGACTTGAAGAACTCCTAGGCCATCAATGACATGGTGCCCTCGCAAAATCTTTAGAGGAACAATAAGAGGGTCAGTCATAAGGTCGTTGTAGACCCTGGAATGGAAGATTTGTATAGACCCGTCGTCAGATGATGAGGCGAATAATGGGTATGTTGGATGGAATTGTAGCGAGCGAATGGCACGCGAGTGATAGCTTAAGGAAGAGAAATTAATGGTAATAAGGTTTGGACAGCACAATCGATCCGTACCGCAGGACTTTGTATGGTTTCTCGCTCAACTCTAAATCAAACCAGCACAACTTCCGATCGTAGCCTCCAACAATAAGGTGATCTCCAGAGGAATGGACATCCATTGACGATATCCATTTGATTCCAGGAACCAGAGTTTTGACGAGTTTTTGTTCCGAAAGATTGTAGATCCGAACGTATTGTTGAGTCTGGAAACGACTTATTTGAGTGTGGTATCAATAAGTGGTTAAGGTACTTACAGCAACAAAAAAGTGGGGCTTCAAGGGGTGGAAAAGTACCGATTGAACGGCGCCCTTGATTTTTTTGAATGGCGCTTGTGAATGCCTTCGACTCAGCTGGTGGATCCAGACCCCTCCTTGAGTACCTCCTGTCGCTGAAAGCGTCGTCAGATTTAAAGAATCGGAGGGGAAAGGTAATGACATACAAACACTGGCGAGGTAATCCCCTCGGCGATGCCAACAGAAATGCGTGGGCAGCCCAGTTGATGGCGGTAGGTTGATGGTCAGAATAGGAGTATCTAATGACCATGTATTCGAAGGGGGCGTTATCCATTTTACATTCGAGGGAGTTGCAGGAGGAGGAGGAAGAGTTGTAGGTGCTAATATCGATTGGGTCAAAGACAGAACCGAAGGATCAACGTTTGGAGGGATGATGAAGTGCACTGCTCCTTCACTGGGAACAAATTAGAGAATGATTCTGAAGAAAGAAAAAGAAATAAGGGGCCCACATTCCAACCGCGAAATGGCTCACGTCCGTCCTAGGACACCAGGCCAATGCTCCAATTTTGCCTTCAAACTTCCACTTTTTGACTTCACGTCCGACAGTAATTTCCCAGAGACTAACGACCCCGCTTTCGTCTCCACTGATAACCCACGCACCATCAGGGCTAACGCTGATGCATCTCGCGCGAGATCTCGAGTGGTGGAACTGAAAACTCCTGTAATTGGGGAAAGGCTTTAGACTGTTTGGACTAGGAAGTTTGGGAATCAAGGAATTTGGGTCGATGTTCAGTTTTACGCGTTGTACCCGAGGGGCGAGATATAGATCCAGTTGTCTATTGAATCGTTCTTTGACGAAGCGATCGTAAGCGGGAACCAGACGCAATGAGGAATATTTTTGTGGAAGGTAGTCGCGTTCACGGTCCTCAGGGTCCAACGCTTCCCATGCCTTCCGCTCCTCTTCAGTTGGCAGGTACTCTTCTGGTGGATTGTAGGATTCGGCGTTAGTAGGAAGAGGGCGTTTGGGTGCTGGTAAAGGAGGGGGGTGTGAAGCTGATGGCTCAGACCAAATCGCATATGGTTCAAATTTTGAAGTAGACTTCGGTTTCGATGGAAGAATTCGACCTTGACGAATGGCACGGACAATTTTCATGACCTAGGTGAATTCAGCGAGGTCAGGGATCTGAACAGGAAATTCAATATTAAAAATACCTTTTGTTTCTCCCATTTACTAGGTACCCATCGGCGTTTTGGTTGGAGGGCACCAGATAACGGCATGATTTCTTCCTTGCCCTTTCCTGTAAACCACTCCGTCATGGGTTCATATGGATCATAGTTCCCGTCTGGATTTTCATTTGCGTAGAGCCGGCGTATAAGGTCAAGTTCCTCCGCAGTGAGGGGCTTTTCGGTTTGGGTATTTTTATCAAAAGCAGAAGTCCTGGACTTGAGATGAGTATATGTTTTAAAGGGGAAATTTTTTAATTTACCAAGCTGAAGAGTCGTCAACAGTTGCCAGGAATTTATCTAGTTCGTCTCCTCGGGCAGGACGTAGAACCTGCTTTCCATTCATGTCATAACCTATGTGGGGCAGATCGTCGTACCAATGCATAGGAATATTTCCAACACGATTGGGGTCCTTCCTCAAGTTTAGAACGGGAACAAAACACAATAAAGTCAAGGACTTCTCACCTCCTCGGTAGATGAATCAGAGTCATAGTCTGGCTCTATTTCGGGGTACACAGTTTTTGGTTGCCGTGTTATTTCGGATACCACAACTTTTGCTTTTGGAAAAATGTGGAGAGAATCGTCGGATTCTGCGCCTTCGTCGTCGTGCTCGTCATCCTCTTGACTTTCATTATCATCATCATCCTCTTCATCATCCTCTTCACTCTCGTCACTATCACTCTCATCAACGATTTCTGGGAACTCATCAACTTGTCCATCGTCCGAAGATGTATCCCCTGCGTCTTCTTCGTCGCTCAGCATTTCCAGGGAGCCGGTAGCTTGTAGATCCTCTGGACTGACATCCTCTTCGTCAACCTGCTTTCTTTTGGTTGGTTTTCGGAGAGCTTCCGGAACGGCCATTGTAAAATTATAACTGAGCGAGCAGTTGGCCAAAAAAGATTCTTTGATCATTTCACACAGCACGTGACTGCGATGCTCATTTGAGCGGCGAACTTGGTCAACTCGAAACATCCTTGCCCATTGGTCCCCATCCTCTGTCTTGTTAACATCTAAACCCTCTCCGATCGTTATGTCCGACCGCGAGGGACACTCCGGGGGCGGGGCACCCACAGACGAAGATCTCTCGCTACCAAAGGCTACGGTCGCCAAGATGATCACTGGTACGCACCTCGTTCGTTCTACGAACAAACACGTCCTTACCCAGGTTCAATCATAATTTTTAACAGAACTACTACCCAATGATGTTGTATGTGCCAAGGAAACGCGTGATCTTGTGATAGAATGTTGTGTAGGTGAACGCTGGTAGATGCTGTTTCCGATGACTGTAATTCTTATTGTTTTCACTTTAGAATTCATTCATCTGATATCATCAGAAGCCAACGAAATATGCGAACAGGAGAACAAGAAGACAATTGCGCCTGAACACATCATCTCTGCTCTTACGGTGCGTGAAGCGTTTTCCTCTCGCGAATTTGAGAATGATGTGGAACAAACTTAGCGCCTCGGATTCACCACTTTTGCACCAGAAGTTGAAAATGTATTGAAGGACCATAAGCAACAGCAAAAGGTCGATATACTGGTGCTATTCGACTCACCTAATAGAAACTGATGCTGTGCTGTAGGATCGAGAGAAGAAGGTGTCTAAGTTCGAGCAATCAGGCCTCACAGAGGAAGAGTTGTTGGCAAAGCAAGAAGAGTTATTCGCTGCAAGCCGTGCCAAGTTTCAGTCGGGGCAATAGCAAAGCTATGCCGTTTATATTCTTATCCTCTTCAGTACGTACGTGTATAAAACTAATCTTTGTGGTGTTTATGACGTTTGCGCAATACGTCGAGCCTTCTAAAAGGGTTGTCTCCATTCCACTCTCCTGCTGATTCTTCAGATATGACAGGCAAACCTTCCTGTTCAATTACAAAGGACGCGGAAATGCTTGCGTGCAGAGTTGCTGTGAATGATCGAAGCATCATTTTCTGAAGTCTTCGAAACCCTGACCAGACAACCGACCTTCGTAAAAGTCACCGCCCGAGAGCCTCAAACCAGCGGCAAATCCTCCAAGGAAACTATTCCCAGCACCTTTATTGGAATGAGACATCAAATTCTCTGACGTCTTCGTCGAAGAAACGCACCTGTGACATCAACCACTTTATCGACATCTTCTGTCCAAAATGCCTCAACCCATTGACCCTTAGTCTCTCGGGATTTTATATATGCTCCAAGCTCCCCACATCTGATAACGACCCAGCCATTGCCACCTTTACCCACACCAATGCCCAGAAAGTCATCTGTGGCTTTCTCGATCATTGTCTTTGTTGGAGGAAGTGGAATGGAGAGAAGTGAAAGTGCTTCTTCTGCGTTTGGGCTATTCGGAAGTGTCAAACCGGTTAGTCCTAAGCAACTCAGCATCGTGCCATTAACCTTAACACCGAAATGAGGGATAGAACTTTCTTGAGAGCTGGGAGCTCCTCTGGGATACAGCGGTCCTAAACACTTCTTTCAAGTCCACGTAAATAAAAGAGATGAAATGCGAACAGGTATTGGTTCATAAATTGTGATTGGATCCCAGCCATCGTGAACCTCTGACATTATGGCCGATGCGCGTGTAGGGGAACATATGAAGTGTAAGACCTTCGGGTTAGCCAACTTAGTGCCTCTGAGATCCTTTGGCGTTATGCGTATCCGGGGAGTTTTATACTTGAAGCTGATTGGCGTGGCGTGAGCTGTCGGGTAATGCACCGCAGAAAATGAGAATCACCCTCGGTTTTCACCTGTATAAGAGTTAAGAGCCCGAGTTGTCGCATGATGAGGTTGTTGTCGGAACATCCACATTTCCTGCCCGTACTGCACAAGATCGGCTTCCATATGCCCAGGAAAATCATACCCTTTATCTACAAGCATTCCTATTTGACTGGGAGGTAGCCTAGATGTCGCTCAACAAGACGTTCAACCGATGTCAAGTCAGAGTATTCACCAAATTCGCGCTCCAATAGCGGCATAGGTGCCACCACCACCTATCTAAGGATAAGAATGGTGATAATGATAAAGGCGTAGTCTGCGAGGAGAGATGCAAAGCTAGCTTTCCTGTGGTTCGAGTACACGCCCGGTTGATTGTCCGTGCTCATCCATGAACGCAAATTCATCGATAATGAACATGCCTAGTGTAACGAACGACTTTGGTGTGGCTGGTTCATCCATAGAGTCCACCTAGGTATCGAATGTAAGAGGGATGAAATGGTCAATTTGAGTACAATTGTTGCGAGATTGGGGGTTTGCAAGTGAACGACAGATTAGATTAGGATCACTCTTGGCTCGGCGAACGGCGAATGCTGGTGGCCAACTGGTGGCCTTCACCATGATTGAACCTCCCGTCTCTTATAGCCAGTTACCCCAGATGCAAGTCAGAGCGGTCATTTACCGACCAGATTCTTTCTCAGACGAAGTGGGGTCGCCTTCCTTCGAGCGCTTCCCACCCTAACGCTCATCTTCATAGTTGTACCAGAAGGCGCTCACCTTGGTAGACTCTGAGAGCCAAGCACGGATACAGAGGTTCTACCATCGCGCAGATTCATGCCGTGAGTGCCCTACGCTTTGTGCTTACTGAGAAATTTCCTGAAGTTCTGTGTTAGGTACACTCATTGGACGCCTCCTTGTAAGAACGATGTTGAAGGAACGGGGCGTATCTCCCAAGGACATAAAATTCAGCACAACAACAGAAGGAAAGCCATATATTGTGCGTCGTATGATACTCTCAACGTTAATTAATTCTAACGTAAATTATTCCCTAGGTCAATCAGCCATCGAACCCACCGATTGCGTACAACATCACACACGATAACAACCTAATAGCCATGGTCATTGCGCCTGGCCTGCACCGGCCACCAGCCTTCAGTATAGGAATCGATGTAATGAAACTCAGAGTTCCAGGACGTGAATCATTCAAGTCCTTCGTCGATGCCGTTGGAGACCAGGTAAGTGCAGAGCCCTTAGCTTTCTTGACCACCTTCCAGTGACGAGCAACAGTTGACAGACCTCGAACATACCCTGCTAAAAGGCATAATACCAGAATCTGAGCGGTTGAAACGATTTTTCTGGATGTGGACCCTGAAGGAAGCATATACCAAAGCTCTCGGCCTTGGCCTGGGATTCGACTTCAAAAGGATCGAGTTCAACGTCGTCGAGAAGGTAGTGCAGGTCGACGGACAAGTGCCAGAGGGCTGGCGGTTTAATATGTTCGTCATCAACGATGATGAGGACCAATACCAAGGGGTGATAGCGGAATACCACGGGGGAATTCAAACGGAGATTATCATGGAAGCCGATAACACGTCTTGGTTGAAGAAGTACGACGCGATTCCTTTCGTAGAAGATGCAATAGCTCTATTGAGAGGGGTGTAATGCAGGATTAAAAATGCATTGGCACCGGGCTAAACCACATACGTTAGGACAATCATAATCACGTCGCCTCCACTTCATTCATCATTGTACCACCTAGAAGCCATTCCCCATAATATACACATTCTCGAGGATTCACAGGGCCATCTTCTTTGCAAAATTCGAATGAAGGACAAATACCACATGGTGATTCGGTCAAGCCGGTGGTGCCTGTTCCTACCTTCAGTGCACGATACACACTGCCACCTGAACTTGTATCGAGGTCGAACGCCGCAGGTGACGAGGAACGCTTCGTCAGTTTCGAGGGCTTCTTGGGCCGGCGTTCATGTTCTGATTCCGAAGACGAATCACTATCAGAGGTGACCGCCTTTTTCTTCTTTTTGCCTTTCTTCCGCGGTCGTTCGTTTTCATCAGAGGAGTCTTCCGAATCAGAGGGCATAGATTTCTTCTTCTTTTTCGACTTTACGCGTTTTCGTTCGCTCTCGGAATCTGAGGCAGAGTCTACCTTATCCTTGGTTCGTCTCTTCTTTGCTTTCCGTTGAGCGGATTCGTCCGACGAACTTTCTTCGTCACTGGTAGTGGAATGCTTCTTGCGTTTCTTCTTTTTCGAGCGGAAGGACCCCTCGTTGTCAGAATCGTCGACCTTTTTCTTCCGTTTTCTCTTTTTTGACGACTCGTCGCCCGATTCTTCTTCGTCGAGATGAATAGCGTCAGAATTCCACAGCGCAGTTCCAAAGGAAGGCAGCTGTTAATGCCTTTAGATGAAAAAGAAAAAGAAAAATGATATTACGAACCTTCTCTATTTTGCCGTCTAGGATAAGGACATTTAATAGCATTTCAACATGCTCGACGCTCAGTTCCGTTTCAGTCAATCGGGCCTTCTTCAAGGAATGTCTAATATTATCGGCGGTGGGGTATTGCGGGGAGTTAGATATAGGGTAGAGTACCGTTTCTGCACCATCTCGGCGTTTTGGAAAGCTCTACAGCAGGTGCTTCAGATTTGGTTTTCAGCAGAAAGGAAGATCACTCACGATATCGCGAATCAATTTATAGCAGGCTTCAGTCAGATTTTGGATGAACTCGGTGTCCAATTCGTTGTCTGTGTACCAGGGTCCACCAGTCAGGGAGATGGAAGGCTCGATACCCTCAAGCATGTATATCTTCCGGGTGATGTGCTTTTTGGAAAAGTTAGGAACGCAATACCTATTGAAAAAGCGAGTTATAATACACACTTGCACGGATTGGACGCGCTTAATGAGGCGCTTTTGAGTGAGCGTCTTCAGACATCGATCGATAACTGTTTGGTGCAGACTGGTCTTGGCCTTGAGATGTTTCGTCCAGATGCCTTGGTTTTGATGTTCATTCCTCTATCAGAGGGTGAAAGGTGTAAAAATACCTTCACTTCCCGAACTTTTTATATGGCTTAGCACGAGATTCTCTTCCCCGCTCAAGCCTTTGGTACTAATTTGATACCATCAGGATATCAGACGAGTCATGCAAGGCAGAACAACGCACGCGACAATCTCCTCTTTACTGACTGCCCTAAACGAGATTTGACCAGATGAGCTGGTCATTCCCTTGAGCAGACCAACTGCTAGGAGGAAATTCAGGGCATTTTGCCTGGCGGTTGCATCTGGGACGATCGATTCAGCTTGACGGGCAGTGATTTCCTGATTGAATGAATGAGTTTGGATGCGAATAGGCATGCATATGCAGCACCTTCTTTGCTGAAGACAGCGCTGCCTGGTGCAGACGGCTCTCGATCTCGTTTGGCGGTCGTTTGCTCATCGTCGACTTAAGTATTCGAGTTTGAACTTTGCTTCTCAAATTTTGATCAATGTTGTGACGATAATAACATCACGAGGTTACGCACGGGACATGACAAACTGTGTTCACCGGCCCGAGGATTCCAACCGGTTTCCAAAGCTCGTGTCAAAACACTTGTCCAATGTCTGTCTCCACTTTGGGTCTTGTGACCATCGACTTATCTCTGGCCTAATAGCTGCGCCTCAGGTGAACTACCCTTGCCTCTGTCGATCTTGCAAGGTACCCGCCGCCTCACTGCTCTGCATGCGGCCTTTTAGGAGCCGCTAAGGAGTTCCCCGTCTCTGGCTATTCATTCATTCGGGGATCAACGGGGATGATCCACCCCTAAGTAAACACACCTCTCCGACTTGTTGAAAGTGCCATTTCGATGTGGGTCCCCACCCTGGTGGAGACTACTTTGGATAGGATCATTGAAGATCGCGGAACACCCTGGACGGCTAGATGCACAGCACCACATTTCCATTCATTGATAAAGGAACCAATCAACTCATGCCTGTCAATGGCGTGCTTGTGGCACGGCTGACCCTTCACTCCTCCCCACACATAAGTAAACGATGTCAGTGTCACTCCACGCAAGCAATAGTCAACTCAAAAGGTTGTTTGACTTTATCGTTCGGGACTTGCCAGCCGATGAGAGTCATGCAAGATTCGAACACACCTCGTCTGTGTACGAGATATCAAGAAAAGTTCATTTATTTTGGTCGTGTACCCAGCTCAATAACGGGTTACGGGAATCAACATGCACCAAAAACGTACTGTGAGCGTTACATTCATGCCCGCAAAATCATCGGCGTTACCTGGATACTTACCCACTCAATGTACAATGTTCAAGGTTCATCAATCAGTTCTTTGCATGAGAAATGGTCTTCGGCAGTTTTTGGCTCCCCCATTTGAACATTGACAGGTTTCGTCCACGTTGGCCGGGCGAATGATCAAGGGGTTACGTGACTTGGTATTGCGCAATTCTTTCACAGCTCCCCAAGCTGAACAAGCGAAAGGGATCTACGATTCAATTGTGAACCCAAAGAGGCCCGTATCCGAGCAGCAGGAGCATACATGATTCACAATTAAATATATTGTCGTCGCATGCTAGGGACCCTTTTTTGGTGGCGATTACATACATGTAAATACTGTATAATAATTTTAGGGAAGCCAAAGCAAGAAAGCTCTTGAAGCCATCTAGATACAGTTACCACGAAGTCTAAGTTTTCGTCGGTTTAATTAAAATTTCTGGTAATCCAGTTCTAGTGTCAAAGGAAGGATGGCGTAATTTCATAAGCAGCATGATTAGTATGCAAAAGAGAAATCCGAATAGAGGTCGTCTAGGAAGGACGCGTTCGTTAAAAGGGTATTAGCAGGAATGTGGGTGGTATTGCTGAAGGATTCAGATTCCCAGACTCTGCCCTGGTCATGGAGACTCTTCCTAGTGGAGATCCAGTGGAGGCCCCAAATCTCGCAGCTTTGCAAATCGGGAAGGGATGTTAAAGCATCTGCGATGTCGGAGAAATATGTCTGTGGACAATGATGTGAGAAATATGTGAGCAAGGGTTGATGAGAACACTTACGGTATCGGGTGGATGCGTGAAATTGTATGTCGTCACGATCCTGAGGTGGACGAGATGTTCCATGCAACGCGTCAGGGTGCCAATAAGGGAGACGGAGTGGGATGAAGTGGCGGCAGCGAGAACGAGGATGGAAGCAGTTGACTTAGAGAGACTGTTTGCAACTTCTTCCGTTAGATCGCCCGAATTGAGATGGATATGTTCAACAGGACGACCAGGCACAAGATACTGAGCTGCCTGGGAGGACCCGGTAAAATGTTTGAGGAGGGGGAGAGCGCCATCGCGAAGGCCGAGAAGGGAGGGGTTGGAGGGCCGATGGTCGAGCTCGAGCTCGAGAAGGGCATCCGCCTTGTTGAGGAAGTGGACCAAGTTGTCGTCGAGGTGGAAGGTCGACGAGAAATGGCTCAGACGATGGTAGGAGGCGTCGTCGCGTGTGGACATGATCCAACTGGCCGCCTGGTCAATGGAGACATGTAGAGATGTAATTTCGGTCATGTTGGAGAGCGCGGTCGCGAGGAGACGGTAGAAGGACCTGAGGAGGCAGGAAAAGGGCGAAATACGAATGGAAAAGGAGCGAACATGAGTGGCAATGTTAGGTCTGCGTGCGAGGGTGAAGACGCAGGTGAGGTTGCGGTTGTCGAGGACGAGATGGCGGTAAAGAGGACGTTGAGCGATTCGGTGGAGACGGACATCCGTGGCGGCGACAGCAGCGAGGTCTGCTGGGCTGAGGTTGTCACAGAGGATGTTAATGAGCTCAGCTGGGAGTGTAGAGAGGGAGGCCATAATTATGGATGACGGTCATCCACGTTCTTTATATAAACATAAACAGGGTTCCAGGGTCCAGAGCTCCCCATGGCAATATTCGCCTTTTTAATTCTTTCCTCATCCCTATGATGATGACTGCTCGGTATCTCTGCTCTCGTGCCGATCTCCTCCGTTCTTCTAAACATGTCCGGACCATCTCCTCCTCAATTCCACCCCCGGCGTTTCGAGCTCATTCCGGTCAGCAACATTCCTTCCCTCTGACATCTCAGTCTTGAACCCCACCAGCTCCCTACCCGCAACGCACTCACACATGCGGCTCTTTGTCCGCTGGCGACGCTGGCTCCAAGGTTATTTTAACAGGCTGGATACTTCCTGAACGGTGATTGCAAACTGCTACTATGTTTCCATCCTATGTCCAGCTCATGGGTTAGATAATTCAAGAAAAGTAAAAACTATAAACAAGTCTTTTTACCATCTCAAAGATTCGTATGGGACGACACAGCTCCTCGTGGACCATGTGGAAGATACCTGTTATTCAGTTCTTTCCAAGATTCCCGTGGAATCCACCGTCCTAATTGAGGGTGTCGTCGCTCTGCGGCCCACCGAAGCCAGGAAACCTGTCAGTCTCATGAATTAGCCAAATTCCAAAGTTGTAACTACACCTTACGTCCATTCCCCCAGGGAACCACAGGCGCAATCGATGTTATTGTGGACTCTGTCAGCCTTCTCAACCCAGCAACTGAGGACATCCCATTTTTACCTTCCAACCCCCACAACTTGGTAAGCCCAACTTATCCAGAGGCGCACTGTAAACTTATTCACATCAGCCGAATGACGAACTCCGGGCACGGTTCCGGTATCTTGACCTTCGGCGTACCCCACTATCAGACAATATAAAAAGACGTAGTAAAGTAGCTCATGTCATTCGCAGCGTGCTTCACAATCAAGGTAAAATTAACCCCGCCTTAAATCTTTGCAGCCATAAACACTCACGCGTTGCCGGCATAGATTTCACAGAAGTCGAGACACCTGTGCTTTTACGGTCCTCACCTGAAGGCGCTCGTGAATTTTTAGTTCCAGCTCGTTCTTCTCCCGCTACCGCCACGGATACCGGGCCGAAGTTGCCTGTTTTCTATGCGCTTTCGCAATCCCCTCAACAACCTAAGCAAATGCTTATCTGTTCTGGAGGCGTAGATAAATATTTTCAAATCGCCAAGTGTTTTCGAGATGAAGATGGTCGCAAGGACAGACAGCCCGAATTCACTCAGATCGATCTGGAAATGGCATTTGTCTCATGGGGCGAGATGTCCACCGTTGACACTCTCCGTCCCGGTTGGAAGATTGGTGGCGGCGAAGTTCGTGACGTAGCCGAAGAACTGGTCCGAACGATCTGGAAAGATATCCAAGGGATAGATCTCCCTGAAGCCTTCAACGTTATGACTTACCACGAAGCAATGACTCGCGTACGTGATTGATACTAGGCCTCTCACAAAAATTTGGCTCAATTCAATTCCTCTTCCCTATTTCAGTTCGGATCGGACAAACCTGATACTCGCTTTGGGCTTGAGGTCCGTAAGTGTTTGTTTACCTCGAGGAGACACAGCCTATACCATCTTCATTTTTCTAGATCATTAATCTCAGCGATCTTTTAGTTACGCCCACAACATCTGTCCCCGACTTGGTCCTCGACTGCATCGTGGTTCGCGAGTCGGGCGATCCTGGCCTCAGAAATGCCTCTCAAATCGCTGAAGTAGCTCATCCTAGCACGGTGCCTTTTTTTTTTTCACCTAGAATCAGTGACGTGGCGCTGACAGGAAATCAAAAAAAAAATTAAATCATTCATACCCAGGAGCACATAACCCTTTCAGAAACGAGTCGTGAGACGTGGCTTCTCCAAAGCAAGGCAGCTTCCCGAGTGCTTTCCAACCTGGGTCTTACAGAACAGATAGCCATGAACAAAGCCCTGAAATTAAAGACTGGCGATCAAGTATGGCTAAGTGCCAGATCCAGGACGCTTTCGGTATGTTTGGTCCCATAATCGCGAAACTTCTTGCTTACATTTTGACAAGGGTGGGTCCACGGCCCTCGGCAGACAACGTTTGCAGATCTTCGAGCTTGCGCAAAGTCGAGGTTGGTCTTCCTGGCACACGATAGCAATGAGAAGAATCTGACAATGTTTCTATTTTTATTTTTGCCTCACAAGGCGAGTTCGTGGTGGCGACAGACCCACATTTCTTATGGGTTACTGAGTTCCCCTTGTTTACCCGTGATGATGCGGACAAGGAACACTTGTCCCATGGTAGATGGAGCAGCTCGCACCATCCATTCACCGCACCGATGTGGGAAGACATTGATGCCCTTAATCGTGGAGAAGTCGAAGGGGTTAGTCACTCTCATCGCTCGACCTGGTTTAAGACAGACTAGCCAATCTTGATTGCTGTCATTTTAGGTTCGTGGGCAGCATTATGACCTCGTATTAAACGGAGTCGAGATTGGAGGTGGCTCAGTGCGAATCCACGACGCCGCAATGCAAGAATACATCTTCACAAACGTTCTACGGGTATGTGTCCCAGATAGTTTGAGAGTGCCTTTGCCACGGCCAGTCAACATCCTCTGACTGGTCTGGGGATTTGTTACAGCTGAGCAAAACCGAGAAAGCTCCATTCGATCAACTTCTGCACGCTCTCCAATGCGGTGCGCCACCACATGGGGGTATCGCCCTAGGTACGCCTCTTTACATCTATCCATCAGACCTCTATCTTCCTCTTGGAAAATCTTCCTTTTTCGCAACATTGGGGTATTCATTTCCATTGTTCTTACTCCGCATTTAGGATTCGACCGCATAATGGCGATACTTTGTCAGACACAGTCCATTCGCGACGTTATCGCGTTCCCCAAAACAGCTTCAGGCACTGACCTGCTATTCAAAAGCCCGGCGCCTGTCACCCCTGGAGTGCTAGAGGAGTATGGTATTGTGGCAACGCAGCAGAGCGCAGCTCGCTCGAGAATCTCCGCAAAGTCTTGATGATATCTACGACACAGGGAGGAGAGTGTAGGAGATAGATTGGGATTTAGAACCCTAGGAAGGAAGATGTCGAATAAATAGGGTCGATGAACGTCCATAATTAAAAGTAGGAATAGTAATATGATGCTAAGATATAGAAATACATACATACAGGCCCGAGGTAATTAGTTAGTCAAATGACAATGTGGCAATCGGTGGTAGGGGTTCCTGGTCATCTGGTTCACATCGTTCCATGTCGTGATTTGGAGGCGTCTCTAGTGGTGGTGGTGGCGGCGGTGGAAATTGGGGTGAGAATAACGTTGAATGTCGAGGAGTCAATTGCCCTTCTGTATTATCGTACAGGGACTCCCCATTGTGGACTGAATCCGGCCCCGTATCGGGTTGTGGCGTCGCGATGATTGTCAAAACGTGCGGTAATGGTGAAGTTGATAGTATGTTCTCTTCACCCTCATAAGGTTTAGCCTCTTCAATAACTGGCAACACAGAACGGAGTTTGGATTCAGGTTTTCGTAGCACGACTGGTACAGAATGTCTTCGGTTAACCCCATTCGGGGGAGAGACACCTTTGACGGGAGGAGAGGTCGACCTCGGTGGTGTTGCTGACGGCGACGGTGTTGTTGCCCAGTCAGTCGATGCTGGGTTGTACGCCGCGTCTCCATTGGTGCTGGGGAGCCAAGCTGTAATTTTATTGGCGGCAGATGAAGGCAGGGAGTCAAAAGGGTCGTGTTCTGGGGTTCCCGTCAAAGGGCTGGCGGTTGAGGAGGTTGTGCTTGTCATTATGGATAGGGGAGTCAGGATACTGAATATTTGGTCTTCAGATTGGGGTGGCCCGTACGAATCAAAGGGGTCTGGAACTGCTTGCAACATCGGTTCAATGATCGGGTCAGAACTGTGAATTGAAAATAACATGTACATGAGCCCTGCATCCCCCCTGCTTAAATGACATCATGGAAATACTTACGCCTTGGACGTAAATCGATCGAAAACATCCATCTCTGACCGGACAACCACGCAAACCTTGGAAAACTTGAATAAAATCGAGCGATCCAAGCTACCAATAGACGGACCTTGCTCTGTACAGCATTCCATACCTCTGCTTCATGTTCTATAATTTCATGGTAATGGGAGGCCTTCAAATCATCAAGCTCATCCACTTGACGTTGGAGCACAGAGAGAGCTTGGCGGAAGCTTTGAAGGTCTGGTAAAGGAACCGCATGTCAGAACACCGGAAATGCAGGATTGGGAACTGTCGCTCGCTTACTTCGCCCCTTGTTCATACTCCGCATCTCTGTATCCCGAATGACCTGACTCTTTTCTCGGAGAGCGCGCTCATAGTTTTGTGAGCGCTCCTTCAAAAAAGGATAAGAAGGAAAAAAAGGTGGAAAGAGAAAGCTACACACAGCAACGATAGCCTTGTATCCCTCCAAATGCTGGCGCAGGGGTCTCTCGAATTTCTTATCCAACGTATCCGACTGACAAGTACGCAATTAGACTGTTTCCAAGGATCCGAGACATTCACTAACCAGGACATGCCACAGGTTGCCAATAAGATGATGTACACCTGAGGCTGCTTGCAACCGCGTGCCGGCTTCATAGGTTGGACCCTTGAGACTTGTGGTATCCACGCGACGACTTGAGATATAACGAATTATTGTAAAAATAATCCACAACTCACCCGCTACATCTCTCCATAGCATCTGCGAAACCTGCTGTGGCTTTAGACATGGTGATGAGTGCGGCGCGATACGCAGCACAGCTGTTGACAAGCTATATTGCGTTCGAAAACGAGCGGGTTTAGATGATAGCTAAACCGATTCGGATGGACACTCACCTCTTCATAGGCCTGGAGGCTTGCTTTCAAATTAGCGCGGGTGATGATCTTCTCTGGGCCGTTCGAGCCAAAGTTCATTGCCGAGGCATGCGTTGCATCTGAGAAGGTGGGTGAAGGAAGTCCTGGGGATATGTTCCGGTGGCCGGAACCAAAAGTCAGGGCACTGAGCGAACGAGGGCGACTTGGTGCCATGTTTGGGAGGGGTTGAGGGGATGCGCAGAGGCCTGGCGGAATGGACCTTGTCAACGTTATGTTCAAATTACAGTTGCCATCTCCCTTCCATTTTAGTCTCTCTTTCTATCTCCGCTGACTGTGCTTCTTCGCAAGTTCAAGCTAACCAGGCAACACCTCAACGCAAGTTGTACATTGCATTTCGCGCAATATATCTATCGGAAGAGGGTGAAATTTGGTGTTCATGCCAACTTGTGATTGATACATAAGTCCTACGGCCCATATATAATTATTTCAAAGTAAGAATGATGGTAACATGATGTTTTTGAATAAAACTTTGAAGTGGCAACCCATTAGCGCACAGTGGTCCAAGAGAAATATCATAGTTGCAACATACATATTATTTTTTTCCTCCAGCAAGCATGCTCATCTTCTCTGGCGAATCTCGCAGGTAATACAGCTTCGCCCTCCGCATGTGCCCTTTAGGTGGTGGCCGTAACACCTTGATCTCCTTCAACGACGGAGAGTTGGCAAAGAACAACATCTCTGTTCCGGTACGTTGCAGAATATTCCGAACACGAATTGATGAATCCGGACCTCGTCGTCGAATAGCAATCAACACGCCAGTGAAGATATTGGGCGCTTGGTCGGAAATGACGGAAACTATGCTACCGACACGGAGCTGCGACGGGGATTGCCTCGAAAATAGTTTTTGCATCATGGCGTATTTTTCCGGCGTGAAAAGAGTCTTCCTTAGGTGATCCATGAGGCCTTTGCCCTTTTGGAGGACGGGGGGTGTCTCGACAAATGCTTGAAGCGTAGGGGTCAGGGCAGTTTTTGAGAAGGGGTAAGACGCGACGGAGGGCTTGGAAGTTGTGGCCCTTGTGGACATGAATCGAGCAGAAGCTCGACAGACATTGGGAATCATCGCCGTTGTGAGTTTGACCAACGGAAAGGAATCGCAAAAGTACATTTGGCTTATGTAATCGTAACGTTATTGGTATGACTTCGGCCTTACATTCGTCAGAACAAGCAAATTAATGAAATGCTATGCATGTAAATATAATGTTTGCGACGAAAGCTATCGATAGGCCGAAATTTTGAATTATTGATGGTGTACGCTCGTGCCGGTGATTTTGTTTGGTATGTACAGCAAAAAGAAAATAACCCGAATATAAAAAAATACGATGCAAACGCCAGCATGTCGGCACTCAACTTGCACGGGTGAACAGTCGCCGAGTGGAAGGCGCAAGGAGTGTGTGAACACGAGGGAATTTTTCAGAAGCCGCGACCCCGTCCTCTAAAACAATAGTGAGAAATAACCCGGATAGTGGCATAAAGCAACTCACCGGCCACGAGTCCCTCTGTATGGGCTATAACCGGCATACCCTCTATAACCACCTCTATAACCCGGTCTTCCTCGGCCTCTTCCACGATTAAAACCGGGGACGTTTGTACGTTTAGCAGTCACCTTATGAATTTAATTAGATCGACATTTTTCCACACCGTGAGAAGGAAATAACCAACTTTAATGAGCCTGCCACGGAATAGAGAGTTGTCGAGCGCTAATGCAGCATCGATATGTTCTGGTTCAGAGAATTCGACATATGCATACCTAAACGGCAGCTCAGTAAGAATGCAGAACAAACTGGAAGGGCAGTTCAATCCGTACCCTTTTGGATGACCAGTAAATTTATCACAGAGGATGGTTACTCTGTTGATTGTACCACATGCTTGGAAGTGTCCTTGTATTTCTTCTGGAGTAGCACTGTAGTCCACCTAAAAGTGTTTGCCGTTCAGATTTGCTGGCAGAAAAAAAAACGGTGTCACTCACGTTTCCAACATACACACTTCTGCCGTCAGCACCTGCCTTGTCGTCATCTGTTTCCATAGCGCTGCCGCTATCATCCCCAGCGTTCGCTTTCTCAGCTGCTGCTTGCAGCTCTCGCAATTTGTTGGCCTCCATCTCCATTTCCGCTACCCTCTGTTTCATTAGACGAATTTCCTGACGCAATACGAGGTGAGTTGACGCGCTGAGCAACGGTTTTCAAGGTGTAATGCGGCGTACATTAGTTTCCGCATCGTCTCCATCATCAATCGTGGGGTCTGGATTACCATTGGTTGTTGGCTGTGTCGATTCAATGTCGGCCATGGCGTCAAAGTATATGAGCGGTTTGGGTTGTTTGGGCCAGCGTGTTCAGGGCAATCCAAACAGTAGCACGTGACCTATGACATATATGGATTAGAAAACTTATCTCGAATAACAGGATTGATTGCGCCGCTTGACTGCGCGCGCTGACAGCGGTACTCGTACTAAATTTCCGGCCGACTACACCGAGCATTCGGGTTTTTTTTCCTTCCCAAAGAGGAAATTAGAGGGTATTCTCAATGCGTTGTTCAGCGTTCACATCCACTGGCCGATTGTTACCTTTGGGATTGATGGCAACGCCAAGCCGTTTCATAATAGTAACATCCCAGAAACTGATTGGCATTAAATATTCGATTCTCCTCATACAAGTGTGGCCTCACGTGCTTGATTGGGGAAGGCCTTTTGACGTATCTGGCCATCCCATTCAATCAATTTGTCTCATTCTCTTACCACGATGGCCAAGGGCGAGGAATCCTCCTCATCGCTTACACAGTCAAAGAAGAAACGTCCAGAAAATGAGCCAATGCTTGAAGACACCTCAGCCAAACCCTTACAGCTGCAGCGGAGACGGGTTTGGCGGGCATGCGAGAGTTGCAGGTAACCCCTTCATGCTTGCGCCTGGTACCATCGCCGCCCCCCAGCCCTAACGCCTTTCTCTATCTTTCTCTCTCATCAGGCGCAAGAAGATCAAGTGCGATGGATGTGAACCAACATGCTCCCAATGCACAATGTCTGGCTCTCAATGTACCTGGCTTCAAACCAAAGATAGGGCAGCCCTGAGCAGGCAGTGAGTGCTACAGGTTATTTTTTCTAGCGGCTCCCACAAATCTGATTGTGGTAACCAGTTACGTTCAAGAGCTGGAAGCTCGACTGCTCCACATGGAGTCTCTCTTCTCGCAAATCGCACCGGCTCTCGAACAGCACATGGCAACTTCCTCTAATGGCTCTACGCATGCGAACGCCCCTGAGGCCATAAATCCTGAGGCCTTGGCCCCGCAGACCGTACTGCGTTCAATTGCCCCAAAGATCCCTATCCCAGAGTCAGAACCTGCCTCCACTCCATCCCCCGTAAATAACTCAGACGATGAAGTGAGCGAACTTTTTGGCCAACTTGCTCTCGATGAGTACGGCCATATGCGATGGATCGGTGGCTCGTCCACTATGTCCCTCATCCAGTCCTTCCGAGCCTTGACGTCGTCGCCGCTCCATAGAATATCACCTATGGAGGAGGACCCTCAGGCGCCCGGCCCAAGCGTCAACAAGCTCTATTTCCCTGCCGCAGTGTTTTTTGGCAAAGTGCACGCACTTCCTGGTCCCGAGGAAGTTGAATTTCCAGAACGCGATCTTGCTGACAAGCTCGTGGGTGTCTTATCATTTTCCCTTATCAAAGTAAAATTTAACTTAGAACCATCAAGGTCGCGGCGTACTTCTCAAGATTTCATTTCCTCATGCCTGTCATCGACAAGCCAAATTTCATGCGGATATATACGAATGTCATGGATAACTCACACAATCTTGACGTCGTTCGCGCTGAGACACCGTTCCTCTCCTTGTTATTCGCCGTATTCGCCTGTGCCGCTAACTTAGTCCAGGATCCACGTTTGACGACTTCGGAGCGTCAGGACGATGGTGGAATGGGGATGGTCTACTACGAGCGGTATGTTGTCAATGCTTAGTTCATTCCCCACTGAATCTCAACTCATGCACTGTAACCACAGTGCTCTCATCCTACAATACATTAGTCATCCGAACATTCAGGTCGTTCATGTCCAATGCTTCATTTTGATGTCATCGTTCTTGTGCTCGGTCAACTGCCTTCCCCAAGCATGGATTCTGATCGGGCAAGCGGTGCGGGCTGGGCAAGATTTGGGGCTACACGTAAGACCAAGTATCTCTCTTACCATTTTTGCCTATTCTTACTTACCGCGTGCCACATGCCTTGTAGCGCTCACCTCGGCGTCTTTTAATCACCTCCGTGGAAAAGGAAACTCGGCGAAAGATCTGGTGGGGTGTGTATACCCTGGACCGCATGCTCGCCCTCGCTTTGGGTCGGCCATTGGGTGTCAACGACTCCGATTGCGACGCCGAGCTTCCGGTTGAAGTTGATGATGAAAACCTTCCAGAATACTTCACGGGTGCGCCGATGACTCAGCGGCAGCCATCCCTGATGACTGGTACGATAGCCTTGATCAAACTCTACGAAATTGGCGGCCGCGTGCTCAGACAGGTATACGCACTCGAGAACTGCAGGGACCATTTGGAACCCGAACGTAAAGCTGACATCCAGCGCCTTGTCGAGTCCCTGGATAACGAGTTGACAAAGTGGTGCGATGACCTTCCTACTGTCTTCAAGTCGCAATCGGAGACAGAAGAACAGGTTTCGATGGGTGCTGTTCTTTGCAGCCACTACTACTCTGTGCTCACAACACTTCATCGGAACCTCCTTCCCGTGAAGCATGACCAGCCAGTAACAGCTAAGTCGACTGTAAAGGCAGTGTCCTCCGCTCGCTCTTGCATTCGACTGGCACCTTCGATGAAACACGTCGTACCGCCGTCCCACCACCTTGCTTTCTTCATTCAACACCTCTTTAGTTCTGCTGTGATCGTCCTGTTGTACGCTATGCATGCATCCGAACCACGTGCAGCCTCTGCTGCTATGGACGAAGCCAGAAGTACGCTGGTTGCCTTGGAGTCATGGGAAGGACAGTGGCCTGGAGCAAGGAAATGCAAGGAGTTGCTGATTGAGCTGATCAATACCGCAAATGAGGCCATAGCTCAGGGCCCTCGCGATTCTTCCGGAACAACTCCCACTGGACCACCTTCAGTTCTGACGAACTCATCTTCCACACACGAGCGTCGGCGGTCTGTCACGATTGCAACCGGTGCTACAGCAAGAGATGGTCCCGGTCGCGTCGTGAAAGGGCGCCCAAGGCGAACTGCTTCTCGAGATCATGGTGCGTCCGGCTCCAACAGGCGTTTAGCTGCTGTGTCTCCCTATCGCATGGATAGTGGTAAGCCTCGCCTTTCTTACTTTGTTTTTATTTTGGTTAAATTGTTTTCAACTGCAGGTCAAAGAGCAAGGTCTACGTCACGCAGACGCGGTCACGATGAGCCAGAAGCCCTTGATCGGTCTACCAATACTCCCTATTTCCAGTCATTCTCCAGCCCAACTGGCTCGGGACCTCGCACAGGAGGTTCTAGCACTCATAGCTCCCCGGCATCAGTTAACCTGCCGTCGCCCGCACCCGTACTCTCACCTGACCAGAATCAAACGCAACAAGACCCTAGTCCCCGTCTATCCGCCAACGCCAACTACACTTTCACCTCCCCGCTTTCTCCTGCGAACTTGCCATCGCCTCATCGCTACGACTTCGAGTACGGGGTTCAGCCGAGTGCATTGAGCCAAACTAATCTGCAACAATGGAACGGAAATAATGGCGAGCAGCAAATCTTTGGAGTTGGTTCACCAGATACCTCACTGTATGCCAATGCGTTTGGTGGGTTTGGTTCAGGGATGGAAGGGTATGGCGGCTTTGACACAGGTGACCCTTCTGGAGGTTACACAGGTCTATCAACGACACCACCATCGTCATCTTTCAATGCAGCGGGCTTGCCATTCCGAGGACTGGACTTTATCAGGAATTATAACCCAACTGGATACCTACCTGGGGATCAGGACTCTTTGTGGCAGAGTTACGATCCAGGTGCTTTTGGTTATGACCCAGACCTTCCTTTCACCCTCGGCGACACAAATAGCGATCCTCATGACACCATCCATCAACCTTAACAAATTTTCTTGTTACCCATTTATCAAGAACTCTTAGCCTGCTTGTAGCTTTACATACATGCGCTGTACTAACGTTGAATACCTTACGAATTCTTTTTTACCAATAATAGGCCTCTTATATGTACGAATAGCTTTGTTAGACTGTTTTACCTAGTGGAAGCAAATGAAAGAAATGATCAAAGTTGCCCGCAAAGTTCAACGCCGGGCCCCGGAATTTGATGACCGGCTACTAAAGTTGCCGCCCACGCTTCATTTAAGCCGGCGCGTACTACCACAGTCGTTCTGGACTTTTCAACCACTATGGCCGCCCCTCATCCTGTTATTGCCTACACTTCAGAAGCCTCATGGGCTATGGTCGGTCACTGCGAGCGGTTGAAACTTCGTGGAATGCTCACCAGTACTCCATCTAGATCGAGGACAAGTTCTCACCTTACGCGAAGGAAACATTGGCAAAAGTCATCCAATTCCTCGAGGTGTGTCCAGTCGGATAACTACCCTCAGAACTGCAGCTCACAACTACAGTAGGATGAGATTCTTCCCGCTGTCAAGGTTGCCCATGCGCAACTCCCGGACGACCCGGTCAAACGCTGGCAAACCGTGATTCCCATCATTTCTGAGTTGAGAGCGAAGGCAAAGAAGCAAGGACTTTGGAATCTTTTCTTGAGCAAGCAGCATTACCCCGAATTTGGTGTCCCCCTCACTAACTTGGAGGTGCGTTTGTTTCTTGGACTATCCGAGAGGTTCGCCCTGATTGGGCTCTTAATAGTATGGCGTTATGGCGGAGGTGCTCGCCCATGCTGGACACATTGGTCCTGAGATTATGAACTGCTCAGCGCCTGATACTGGCAACATGGGTGCGCCTTGTACTCTGATACTCCAACCAAATTCTCATATCTGTTTTCATGTAGAGGTGTTGGCTCGTTATGGTTCCCCTGAGCAGCAACAGAAGTGGCTCATTCCTCTCCTGAACGGAGAGATTCGCTCTGCCTTTTCTATGACCGAAAAAAATGGTCTGTCGACGGATTCTTCATTGCAGACCCACCCTCACAGCGTTCTGCAGTCGCTTCATCCGACGCCAAGAATATTCGCACGTCTATCCGTCAAGAGGGCAATGAAATCGTCATCAACGGCCATAAATGGTATATTACCATAGCTGTTCTAGCCTCGATATCGACTAACCGAGATACACAGGTGGATCAGCGGTGCTGGCGACCCCCGCACAAAGCTGCACCTCGTCATGGGAAAGAGTGATCCCCACAACAAGAACTCCTACAACCAACAAAGTGTTGTCATTGTCCCCGCTGATGCCCCCGGAGTCAAGATCATTCGGCCCATGAAGGTGTTCGGTTACGATGATGCCCCGGAAGGACATTGCGAAATCATCTATGAGAACGTGCGTGTTCCGCTAAGCAACTTGGTTCTTGGATGGGGTCGAGGATTTGAAATCATCCAAGGCCGCCTTGGGTGCGCCCCTAATTTTACCCCATCTTCTCCACATTTCATAACCCCCCTTCCCCCCGTAGACCTGGTCGTATTCACCACTGCATGCGTTCGATCGGTGCCGCTCAGGCCTCCCTTAACCTGATGCTCCAACGTGTTACTGACCCCAACCGCAAAACTTTCGGCAAATATCTGCACGAACACGGTCAGCGATGAAGCTTGATATCTATTTTTTTGTGCGACTTACGTTGAGCAGGTAGCGTCATTGCTGACATTGCTAAATCGAGGGCTGAGATCGAGGGTGCTCGACTCCTTGTACTGAGCGCTGCTCTGCAGGTCAGTACTGAATTTCGATGCCTATATCGATGTCCAATTGAATCCCTTCTTCAGATCGACAAGTACAAGGCCAAGGGTGCCCTTAAGGAGATTGGAATTGCCAAAGTCAGTTTCGAAGAGTTCTCTCCATTTCAGGGATCCTCCTGACTCCTGAATATTTTTAGTTCATCGTCCCTACAATGGCCCTCAACGTCATTGATCGCGCTATTCAGTCGTTCGGTGCTGAGGGTGTTTCACAAGACACAGAACTGGCAAACCGCTGGGCTGGGTTGCGTACACTCCGCATTGCTGATGTACGAATCCGATTTTTATAATCCTTCCCAACAATGTTTGACATATGAATTTAGGGACCCGACGCTGTGCACATCCAACAAGTTGGGCAAAGGGAATTGAAGCGGGCTCCTGAGTTGGTGAGGAAGGCTCAGGAATTGAGGAAGAAGGAAAATGCGCTGTTGGAAAAGAATGGACTGAAAGCTCAGCTCTAAGTACGAGTCAAATGCGCTTCGTCCATGTCAGAAGTAATTTATAGCAATGTACTATCGCCAATGTTTGGATATAAATATTATCAGAAGGAAAGTGCAGCTTGAGTGCAAGTCTGCATCGGCGAACGCGTTGTTTGGCCCTGTGACTTCTGGAAGCTCATGGTTATGTCAAGTCCTCAAGTTTCAATATCCCCCATCCCACTATAATGAGTCTGGCAGCGTGTGCGCGTCGTCGAATACCATCTGTGCACTGTTTCGCACGTAGAAATGCATCTACCCAAGCCCAGACCGCACCGTCGACTTCGAAACCCGCCTCATCCACTCCTTCAACCTCATCAAAGGTTCTGTCGCACACCACCCTTCCTCCAGCTAAGATGCGAGCATTAGTCGCTCTATACCACCAAGCAGATACATGGGTCACTCCAGAGAACCTGCTGCAAAAGATAGACGAAGCTTTCGTTCCAGGAACAGCAAACTCTGACTTCCTCGAGGAGAACCGGCATATTGTCTCGTACGAGGAGATAGAAAAGGCGAGAAAGGCGATGCAGGCTTCTCCGAAGATGGCTGTATGGGAAAAGGGTAGCAATGCATTTGTGGACCGTTCGAGAAAGGCGAAGAGTTGGAGTGACAATCGCGAAAAGCGGGAGATGAAGGTTATTGAGGCGCTGTATGGGGTTGTGACAACTGCGGATGCGAGTGTTTTGCCCGGGTTGGAGGTTGTTGAGGAGACAGCGGCTTTGGGGAAAAGTAAACCACCCACAAGTCATTCTTTCGGACGTATGTTTGGATTTTCACCTCTTGTGTTTGTTTCCATATTAAAATTTGTTTCTCCATTCACAGATAAATTATAATTCAGGGTGCCCGCCGTATATCAAGCTAATTCCATTGTTTATCAAGATATCTTCATGAATGAACAAATCCTTCGTGCTAAATGCGGTATTCTGTTAGGACTCCTGTGAAATAGTCACTTCTCCACTATCGGACACCTGAAGACCTAACGCCGTTGGTATCGTCTCTTCGCAGGGACCCAAAAAGCGGTAATGGGCTTTACTATCACCTTCGCTTCTCTCCAAATTAAACACGGCTACCTTTCCGCCATTCCTTTTTACGTCGTGCGCATACGAAGCCGCTGGGTGAACCTGGTTGCTGGTTGTTAAATGATATCACAATTGAGAACAGATGGCCTTACAGTCGATGATGTTCCAATTACGAGGCATAAATCAGCCTGTTCCACTAAATCATCGATGAGACCTAAATGGTGCGGTCTTTCGCCAAACCATACGACTCCTGGGCGGGCAAGCGATCCACACTTGGAACAACGCGGTAGTACGGCCGGGTCAATCTCTGGATCATTAGCGCCCTGTTCCACCAGATCCTCAGTCCCTGAAAGGGCTTCGCAAATGGGGGATGTGGTGTTAAATTCTCTGCGCGCACATCTCCTGTCAGTGCACACGACGTCGAAAAGCCGCCCGTGCATCTCGATCAGGGTTGGCTGTGGAAGCGCCGGATCTGGGGGAGTGGGACCGATGGGGTATTTTTCTCTGATTTCTTTGTCGGCTCTGGGGCTGAGACCATCCACATTTTGGGTGATGAGGGTGAAGGTAGAGTCTGGGGCGATGTGATCCCGAAATGATGCTAAAGAAAATGCGGCTAGCGCCTGGTGAGCTTTGTTAGGGTTTGCACGAAGGGCACTAGAACATCGAACGTGAAAGAAATTATGACTTGTAAATCAATTTTACTGACGTTTCGCGTCGGTAGTGGTAAAACTGCCAGACTAGAGATGGGTTATCACGGAAGCCCTCTGGGGTAGCAAGAGATATGGCGTCGTACTTGCGCCACATCCCACCGGCGCCTCTGAAAGTTGGGATCCCTGCCAATCATGGATTAGCGAGTGATGTATGTACAGAATCCAAGGAGATCATTTACCGGAGGCGGCCGACAAGCCAGCACCTGCTACTGCTAGTATGTTCCTGGAAGAACGCAGGAGTTCCTGGAAAGCACTCATGTCATTGGATGGTGCCATTTGGTATGTATGTATCGGTTGTGGATGGGTGCAAGTGGAACGATTGGGTCTTATAATTTCTTACATAATTACGATCTTATCAGATAGACTTTTAGAATTAATACTCGCTTCTCTCAACCTTCGTTCCTTGCCACCATGCTCGGGTTCAGGGCCCTGCAGTCCATCTTTAGCAGTCCTCAGGAGGATCCCCTATGTCGTACCCTACGTGCCTCCGCCGTCCCCGTCAGCACCGCAGACTGCAGAGCCTGCGCCGATCCTTGTGACCTCGGTGGGTGGCCACACACGGTTATCTGATAACATAGGCTCAACCTCAGCGCTAATCAGGCCATGAAGCGTACCCGCGTCGCTTCGATGTGGACATGGACACCAACATGCTGGGGTCTGTTAAGCCTTACCACCGTCAAGTATGTCCTGTTGACTCCTTTCTCTACCGCTCCACTAATACACCCAGATTGTGATTTCCACTGGCAAGTCGGATTGGGAGCGCGACATCACGGAAGACGTGGATTCGCTCGCCGCTGCTCTCCTCGAAGTCACCACTTCGGATCCAAAAGCAGAAGCCACATCCCCCACCCCCGCGCCTCCGACTCCGACGTCCACACCAAGGCCAACGACCCCGTCCAAACCCGCGCCCCCACCACCACCCGGCAAAGGCGTGCGACCAGCTGTCACGGGGCTATTCCACACTTCGGACTCCAAACGGATCTCGGTATTGAACGGAAGCCACAAGACGTTATGCCATGAGGATGACCATGAATCCGTCCTGGTCTTTCCCGACTTCCAAGTAGTCACCGAAGTCCGGCGCTCGGTGCAAGGTGCGCACGAACTGTGGGAGAGCGCGGTGGATCCGGAGATTGGACGCGATGGTTCATACCTCGAAAAGAGCATCCTGAAGACATGGATATTGCCTTACTCATGTGTCATTCTTTTGTGTGAGTGTGTGCAACTTCTTTCCGGGGAACGCGCTGTGATGAATTGATTCCCCCACGCGCCTAGGCTCGCATAGAAAACGGGACAACCGGTGTGGGATCGCCGCCCCAAAACTTGAACATGGTATGGAACCCATCATTACCCTATCACATCATCCAGCCAACTCATTCCGATCCATATGGGTTCAATAGCGTTCATCAAATCTTTGGAATCGCATGGCTGGGATGCTGACACACAACTAGAGCACCCTTCGCTGACGATGGGTCCTCCCCTGGAGGACCTCAATGTGACCCCAGAAGAAAAGCACGAAAATATCTCTGCGCAACTGAAGCAGAGTTCAGAAGCGAAACGCGCGTTGATCGTCAAAGTTTCGCATGTTGGCGGACATAGATATGCCGGCAACTGTATCGTGAGTACCCTCCAAGTCGTCGAACCCCCCCCGTTCCCAGAAGTTCCGTTCTGTGGTCCAGGCGTATTGCATGGGCGTAGACCCGAGATATTTATGTTTACATCTCCTTTGGTTGGCTGATTGAAAGTGCTTACCCACCTCTCTTGACATATAGTTATACACACCCTCTGGATCCGGGATCTGGTATGGTCGTGTCACACCACACGACGTGGACTCGATCGTGACCAACACCATCATCAACGGTCTCATCCTCCCTCCCCTGCTCCGTGGAGGGCTCAACCTCTCGCGCCCGAATTGTCAAAACCTAAACGACTGGTAGCATCGCCCCACACCCCAAATGGCGTTCTTTTTCCATTTTCGGAGCTTTAGTTTTTCCCTCCGTTACTCCTTGACATATTGTATCTTCACAATGCATCTTCCATTTCGTGTCCTTTAGAGATCCACATTCATAACATATACACACACGTACTAATACACAACTCGCATATCATGTGCATTTCCTTCTATTTATTCTCTGTATATTACATTCCTTTTATTGAATATCATCAGTAGATTTCAGGGATCTTACGACAAGGTTGAGTTATTATTACAACAAGTATATATATAGAGCGCAAAAATAGTGCATATACAGTTATTTAAGGAGGAGGGAGGTCCCTAGTTTTCCCCTCCTAACCAACCCACCCACCAAAGAGGTGCTACGTTACCCAAATGGTATGCATCCATATAGCAATAACTGAAGAATACAAACAAGTTGTGATCGAGCGAGGAAAGAAAGAGGGAAAAAGGAAAAAAAAAGGAAAAACGAGGAAAGGAAAGCAGCAGAAGAATGTCTGTTGTTAAAATCAATAAATGATGAGTTGCTGGATGCTTCCGCTTTTCCTGATTGCGAAGCGGAAGCAAAAAAAACAAGCCAAGGTGCTTGTTGCGCACC
>Ga0307517_10001493_pt1 | contig 39073 bp, 51 predicted proteins | sample 23_EM_MG_FD_194515 | JGI IMG/M metagenome (GOLD analysis project Ga0307517, IMG submission 194515) | Populus trichocarpa ectomycorrhiza microbial communities from riparian zone in the Pacific Northwest, United States - 23_EM | ecosystem: Host-associated > Plants > Roots > Unclassified | place...
AAAATTCGTGAACAGCTCATCAGATCACAGGTGCTACCCACATCGAATGTAGTCACGGTGTCCAAATCCCAGAGTCAAACTGTCCACAATATTCCGTTCACGTGGAGTCCCTGGTCCAAAAATACCTCAACTTCGTGAGAATTTCACGCCACAAAAACGTTTCACACAAATGGCGGTGTATTATTAGTTATTAAGTTATTAGGCTAATGACTAGTTTCCGTCCTAATGACTAGAGACCCTTGCCCGTCGCATTCTGGTCAATTTCCCTTGTCCCTTACCTCCTGAATGTTCCTTACCTCCTGAATGTCAGCCCCTGGTGCTTAACCCGTTTTGGAGATTGGGCCATCGTCAACGATTGTATGCGCTGCGCCCCGAAAAAAAAATTGGTCGATAAATCTTTTCTTCGTTCCACCACAATGTCTATAGATGCCAGCAAGCGCTCTTTGGCGAAAGCGACTGCCAACGAGCTTGAGGAATACAAGAAATGGTTGAGTAAGCAATTTTTTTGATGACCACATTGCTCTGAGTCTGCTCACCGTTGAACCCTCACTAGAAATGGGTCCAAACGCAGCAAAAATGGAGTACTTCTCCAAGAAAAATTCAGGAAAATGGGTGGTTCTCAAAAAGTGGCACGAGTACCAACTGGAAGGCATCCGACGGCAGCTGGGTCAAAGCGGTGGTAGCTCCTCAAAGGGTACTGCGCAAAGGTAAGCTGTTTTAAAATCGTACCCTTTCCCAAATGCCCCAGAAATTTTGGGAAAGCACCCCCCGCGATTCTAACCTCGTCGAGACCGCCCATGTCACAACCAATAGAAACAACAGCATCCGGCTAACGCCTCTTGAAGCCATTGAAAAGTGAGTGCATTGTGATAAAAATTTGACGGCACAAACATTTTTGACTCAAGAGCCCGTCGGTTTGACGCCCAAGTCGCCGATTCAATAGTCGCTGCCTCCATAACCTGGATTCCCCGAAATATCAACAACAGTGAGAAGGCGCGAATGAGCCGTAACTTGGGGCGAAAAGGCCACCGCATCGCCGAGCGATGTCAAACTCGTAAACGAGATTGCGGATGTAAAATCTCAACTCAGCAAACGAAGGAACTAAAAGCGCGGCTCAACGAACTTGCAGAGAAGAAGAAAGAAGCTGGTAAATCCCCTCGAAAAATCCAGGCTCCTTCCAACAGGTTCAACACTCCAATCCCGAAAATACAAGGACTTCTAATTGACATCACATCCGAGTCGTCGTCTGCCACCCCCAATGAGTCCATGTCTGCCAGTACTTATACCTCTTGCTGATCAGATCTCCGAAGTGCAATTGGAGGATCAGACAATGTTCGAACACGACACAGTCAACACTCAGACGAACAACCACCCCATGGACTCAGTTTCTCGCATATTTCAGGCAGCGGCGGCACCCACACCACTGGCATCTGGATCTGGGAACTCCCTCCAGTTCGACTCGGAAAGGAATTTTGGAGCAAATCCGGGGAAGTTGACACCCCATCCTTCGATTTCGACCTCGACCTCTTCAGTGAAATGCTCGAGCAGGAGTCCATCCCATTACCTACAGGTGCAGAGTTAGCTGCCCATGCGTTCTTGAGAACAGTTCTCGGAAAGTAGGCTAATGTGATCACTGATAGATCTACAGTCTACAGGGAGGCGAGAGGGTGTGAGTCTTCTCTATTTCGGGTGTTCTGAGTCCCTTGTAGTCATTGCATAAAAAATATAGTCATTAGATCAGGTCTAGTCATTTCCACGCCTCAATTCAGCCTGAGATTGCACAATAGTCATTAAGAACCAAACGACGCAATGACTAATGTTACTAAAACTGTATGTACTCGCTCCGAACCAAGTCCACCAATCGTAACAGGCGCACTCCCAGAGAATCCAGTTGAACGTCATAAGAGCGTGGCGTAGACCCAAAAATAACACACTCACAATGAAAACGGAGAATGACGAAAATTGCAGCAATTGGAGAAAGTGCGCACTCTCGAGACCTGATGCCAACATGAAGGTATTGGCGATGTGAATGTCCTTTTGTAAAGGTAAGAGTGTTGTTATGCATCGTTCAACTCATGCATGTTGGAACCATACATCTCGGACAAGGGTGCAAGAATCCAAGGCTAAACTGGCATATATAAACCGCCCAATGATTCAATGGCTGTGTGGCGCACCCAAGAGCAAACGACACCAATAAAACGCTTGACGTCAATGCGGTGGTTGTCGAGATCGTTATTCTACGCATTTTTGCGATCTTCGGGAGACCAGGAGCCATTATTGGGCTATTCCCAGTGGTGGGAACAGGGTGTCAAAAGTGGCCTACAGTATATCAGATAAATTTATGAAGGACGAGCGATGCAATGTCATCGCGATCCACCGTTTCAAAAGAGGCCAATTCCTGGCGTTTTCCCGGTCATTCTCGTAATCTTCTTTCAATCGCCTCTTCCTTTTTTTCCGCGGGGGTAGCCGACTAGCGATAACCGGGAGATAGCATGTGGTTTGCTCAAACCGCACCTCGGATCTGTGGTCGGCGGTCGCAGGCTCCAGAGTGTATAGTTGACATAGGCTCCATGGTAATACACTTTTCCAGTGACGACATTGGTTCTAATATTGCAAGATGGCTAGCGGTGAAACTTTTAGATACCAGAAATTCGTAGTCCCAGTGGAGCTTCTCATAACGCACCCAGAAAAAGGGCACAAAACAGCTACAAGTTTAAGGTCTATCCTCGAACATGGAATATCACAAGTGATGCGATCCTATAAATTGACGTGCTACATGGTCTTCGTGGCACAAGACCGAAGTGGACATCGGTGTTGGCAAATAGGGAAGGTACCCTTCAGGGGAATTTGCGAGGGTCCGTCCCTCGTGCCATCGTCGGGTGCTTCGTATGGTAGGCAGTCAAGGTTTTAGGCCCACCCTTCCCGGGTGCTGATTTGGTGACAATTGGTGGTGATATAAGATAGATATGATTACTGGGGCGGTGGGGAGGGGAAGAGGATCTGCGTTAGTGCAATTATCCGAGATTGCGATACTTTACATATAAATAGTCGTGTAATCACGTTTACGTAACAATGTAGGAGCAAGGGACTCCGGATCCCTTTATAAAATCTGGCCAGTCTTATGACTCCACCATCCACTATTCTTCTCTTTCATCGTATGTATACGACGTTTCCCGTTGACACGCCATGAAGTTTGGACAGTGAGTGTATACTCCTGCCTTCAAAAAGCCCATTTTGACCGCTTCGATGGAAGATACCTCCACGATACCCAGGTATTTACGCCAGAAAATGAACGCAGACCAGTGCTGACGCTTTGGATAGACTCCTGAATGGAAAAAAGCTTACATGTTTGTCCCCAGGCAGGATTATTTCATGGATGGATGTTGACTTTCATATCCCAGTGACTACCGCGGGCTCAAAAAACGCATAAATGCCATCCGGAAGTCGCAGCAAGGATTCGATTCCTATGGTTTGTCTAGCGATGAGTCACCAGATGAATCCGTACCCCCTCGGCCTTCCGATCTTGACTCTAACGACTTGGTGCTTGAAACGCACTTTCCCGAGCGCAGGACCTCAATCAACCTAGCTCCATCTACGATACCCAACAGAGGGGTTATCCACCCAGAATACCCGGTCAAAGATCCAACCCTTACCACCGAACAAGCCCAAGATTCGCTTGGGACCTCGAGCTCCACGAGGGATCGAAGATTTTCGACCCTATCAGGCGCTTTTAATTTTACCAGTCTTCGCGCTGCGACACGTGCAGCGCGGAGAAGAAGCCTCTCGAATTGGCGTAGGGGTTCCCTTTGCATTTCTTCTCAGAAATCCATTTTAAACATTTGAACAGATAATGGAATAAGCGGTGGCTCTCAACGCCATCCGCATCCTTTAACTGCACTTCCTCTCCAAGAGCTTCTCGACCACCTCACTCTTCACGAGGTATCATTCTTCACAATGCTCGACGCCCAACTGGACAAAGTGGAATCTTTCTACATCGCTCGTGAGAAAGAGATGCTCGATCGGTCATACATGCTGCAGATCCAGCTGAACGAGCTAAACGACCACCGAAAGTTATTCCATGTCTGTCCTTGATCTCTGTTTCGTCCGAATCGCTCCTAATGACGCGTCTAGGAGTCACATACACAAGTGTCCTGGATTTCTTCTGTCCTCACGGCTACCAAAAATAAGCTCGGGTTGCATTATTTCATGGAGAGATCCTCAACCCCAAACAAACCTTTGACACGCAAGGTTTCCCAAGCAGTAAGTTCAGTCTTTCTGCAGTTTGGCCTCGAATTTAACGACAATTAAAGAAACTCGCAGTTTCTTTGGAACCCTCGGTCCTCCCCTATAAAAGTACAAGGAATGCCTCCCCTGGGGACGGCGAGAGCGCAGCCTCAACTTCTGCCCTCCCGACCCTATCTGCTATCAGGAAATCCGGGAAAAGGTCGAAAGACCCCGAGCAGGACGACGATTCCGGCGAGGAGGCGGATAGCATCAAGGATGTCAAAAAGAAGTACCCGATACCCTTATCGGCAGACCCAGATACCTACCTTTATGCTAAAAGAAAGTTGAAAAAGGCGGTGTTGGAGCATTATCGGTTCGTGACCCCGTTCGCATAGCTTTTCGGTGAACACCCCCGTCTAACCTAGATTCTCAGTGGCCTAGAAGTGTTGCACAATTATCGAGTTCGTCGATCGATATTCCTGGCAAACCATCCTGCCTCACACTGGCCTATCACATAGGTTCTAAACATCACCGGATTTCGAAAGGCTCTGAAGAAATTTGAGAAAGTTACCAAGGTAAAAATCTCTCCTTCAGCTGTCATCTCCATTCTTATTCCGTTATGTAGATCTCTGTGCAAGAGCAGTACATGACCGAAAAGGGGAGTTCCTTATTTATTCAAAATCGCCCAATCCTCATCAATTTGCCAGGTAGAAAAGTGTACCTTGGCCTCGGACAAAGCCGTTCGCCAGATGATGACGCAGATGGAAGACATGTACGCGACAGCATTCGGTGGGCCCTCCATTCCTTGCATGGGTTAACATCCCGCTAAATCATCGATAGCTCGAGGCGACAAGAAACAGGCGAACAAACGGCTTAGAACCGGCGGTAGCACACGGACCCATCACTTCAGCGCCTTTCGAGCTGGGGTGTATCTCGGACTCGGTATTCCTGCCCTTTTCCAAGGTTTGGTTCGAGGTACGATATTTTGCTCTTACCAGTTGATGGTTGACCAGGAGCATTTCTTAGTATTCCAGACGGACACTCGACAGGCTGTTCCAGTCTGGGACATGTTGCTTTTTGTTTATGGCATCATTCTTATTCCTGTTCTGTTTTCCTTCTTGGTTGGAATTAACTTGCTTGTGTGGGCGGAGTCCAGGATCAATTATTCTTTCATTTTTGGTAAGATCTCCTGATTTTATGTGATCCGTAGCACCCTGACCCCTGCAATTTTAACAGAACTCGATATTCTTACGCAGCTCGATCATCGCAAATACTTCGAAGTACATACCCCCAATCTTCTCCTGCTTTAGGATTCACTGATAGGTTAATGTTCCTCAGATTCCAGCTATCCTATTGTCCACCTTATTTACCGCCTTTTGGTTGTCTTTCAACGTAATAAACTCGCCCGGGCTGGCCCCGACATTCTGGCCCCTCATTTGGTTGGCGTTCGCCGTGTTTATTATATTCGATCCTCTCCCTTTGCAATCTCGTCCTTCAAGATACTGGTTGGTCAAGAATGTTGCGAGACAATTTATCTCTGGAACAAAACCCGTTGAAGTTCGTGTTCATTCCCTTTCTGGACTGACTTGGTATTGTAAACTAATTGAACGTTTCCTACCTCACTAGTTCACTGATTTCTGGATGGGGTATGCATTTCCTTCCCTTCCATCTCGCGTGACTCTTGACGTACTTCATCTATCTCAGTGATCAATTTTGCAGCATGACATTTACGTTATCAAATCTATATTTCTTCGTCTGCATCTACGTCGTCAACTTCTCGCCTGACCAGACCGACAAATGCACGTTGAATTCTCCGAGGTGGCCTATCGCCTTCGTCTGCACCGTGTTCCCGTTGGTCGCCCGTCTTCTCCAATCTCTAAAAAGACATTATGATTCTAGGTCCATGTCACATTTAATCAATGTACGTCCTCTATGTTGCAGGCTGAAAACACACTGTAATGACTGTGTCTTCTTTTCCCAATAGGCAGGGAAATATGGGAGTGGCGTTATCAGTTATCTATTCTACTTCTTATGGCGACACAATAGTAAGCCCCCTTTCCACTGCTGATAGACGAGAAAACTTACGCCCTATTTGCAGACTCAGAATACGGAACAATATTTGTTATGTGGTGCTTGTTTAGCGTCGGCTATTCACTGTACGCCGTCCTTTGGGTACGTTTCATATTCTCCTTTTGGGGCTGGTGCAGATGATTTCTTTGTTTTAGGATCTCATAATAGATTGGTCCTTCCTGAAAGTGCGTTGTAAATACCCTTTGCTGCGACCTGAACTCGTGTATACGAACCACATACCTGTACGCACCTCTCATTGCCCTGGCCGAAACCATTAGCTGATAGTCGTCCCAGATGTATTATTTTGCGATTGTAAATCGATTGCTCTTCCGTCCCTTCTTTCTTTCATTAACCACCTTTCTCTCTTTTGTCCGTTCTTTTTCTTTTTTATTTTTTATTTTTACAGGTAACAAACATCATTCTCCGATTTATATGGGTGATCTATATACCCCAACGTGGCCCAAACATATACGTTCGATCGTTTATCGTTGGCTTCCTGGAGATGCTGAGGAGATGGCAATGGAATTTTTGTAAGCCGTTATGCTGCCTGCTCTAGTGGGGGCAATATGTATTGACATCGCTATCACAGACCGGTTGGAGAACGAACATCTTGGTAACATGGATCAATATCGCGTCACTCGAGAGGTGCCTCTGCCTTATGTACTCAACGATAGCAGACGAGACGACCCAGACGACGATGACGATCTCACAGTAAAGCGGTAGCGACTGGGTTTGGGTGGTGCTGCGGTTTGAAGTAAAATGGGTTGCTCAAACCAAAGACCTAAGGTACAAATCGGTCGGGTCTCTACTGGTTCGTTATTTGTTCGTTACTCGAAGTACGACTTGAGTGAAAGTCTCATGGAGAGCGCGTCTTCTCCATCACCATCTAAAGTGGATCTACCGTTAAGAAACGCTCAGATATTCGTGTCATCTCAACTTACAATACTTCTTCTCCACCTTGGCGACCTCGAAGCCTAATGTATCACGATAGAGCGCAATGGCTGCTTTGTTAGACTTTCTTACGTGTAGCGATACGTATGATGCCTTGTATATCGACGCCATTGCTTCTTCTACGAATTTTTTTTAGCCACAAGAAACTTGATGACGAACACTAGTGACATTAGGATGACATACGCGAGAGAAGCATGAGTTTCTTCGCAAGACCAAGGCGTCTATAGGATCGCAAGACAGATATGGAATTGACATGACCATGGATCTCCTCGTTGTTGCCTTCTTCTGATGGTTCCTCGCTGTATTTTTGAGTCGGTTAAAACCCAATGCATGAAAACCAACTCCTCACATTTTGGCCAACACATACCCAACAATCCGTCCTTTATGGTCCTCCGCCACGAATGATATTTGAGGCCATGTCATCGCATGGTACATCCCTAGAAACAAGGGGAAATAATTAGGGCTCTCCAACCGCTGTACACCCTCCCTCGGCATCACACGTACAAAACTTCATCGTGTAATTTTCGGGCAGATTTTGCAAGTTACATGCTTGCATACCCATTAGGTCTTCTACCTGAATTGAATCATCATCATGAGCGAAGCTCCTCCTTTCTACGTGGTGTTAGGTGTTTCAAGACACCGCACGATGCTGACCTGGTATCAGATTGCCATGAGAAAGACTTGAGGGTGGTTGGAGACAAACCTTGGCTAATCGAATATTCATGACGAAGGAGACGTTCCCTGTGCCCCTTTTTATTTTTGGCGGAGTCGAGTCTTTACGCAGGCTGCAGTTGACAATGAAAATCGTTTGGTAAATCGTGATCGCCTCTGGTAGGTCACGTGCGTTTTATTGGTGGGTGAGTCCGGACTTCGCACATCCCATTGATTTCAACTTCCTTCTGTTCCATCATAACCTTTCTCCGATTTCATATTCGTAATTTCCCGTTCTTAATATAAATCGAGGCCGAATCGGAGGTGATTTTTAGGTTCTTGCCAAATACACTGAATTGGAACCCCACCGTTTGCCCGTGTGCTGTTCATGACGGTTCTCAGCGACTTATTGTAAAGTGTTTCAGGTCGGTGTATTCAAACAGTTGGAGCTCTGTCTTGTGGGAAGGTTTGAACTCGATCACCCGAGCTTCCAAGGAACTTTACAGCCTTTGTCTGAGAGCTTCACCAAGGGGTTCTTTTCCTGTATCTTATTCGATGGGTCATACTTGAAAACATGTCGGCCAACGGAAATTCTACTCCGTATGTGGAAGAGCTTTCCTTGTGAGAGGTCCAACCTACAATCGACATCGATCATGAATGTTACGCCGAATCTCCTCGCACTCAACAGTCATCCCAGGTTTAGTCTCGAGTCTCTTTCGCTGCTCAGCAATCGACACATCTGGCCACAAAATGTCCTTTTCACCCTTCAACCGACTCCAAGAGATGACCCTTTTGATGGATTCCATTGACCCAGACTGGCGAACTGAAAGGCACGATCGACATTCTTCTTGAAAGGGGCATGCTATCTACATATTCGAATTGAAAAAGGTATCCTGTCTATAATCTATAAAGCCAGAGAATGGTAACTAGTAGAGCATCCAGCAGAATCCATAAGATCTCCAAAAGATTAATATACTGCAGTAGGGTAATCGGTGTAACCTTTACTCCAGTTGTCGTCGCCCGCCTTGGTCTGCAGGTGTGGGATATCAGGAATGTTGTCAAGGGGTTTTCCGTGTTCAACACGTTTTGCCAGGTCCGGGTGCGTGATCCAGTTGAACCCGATGCAAATTGCGTCGACCTTGCCAGATGCTAAGAGCTCCTCACCCTCTTCGGGTAGAATACCGGAATTGAGGATCAGTTTAGCATTCTTGATGTATGGGCGGTAGGTTTCGAGGATGTCGTGTTTTGTTGCACGGTGCACACCTGATGGTATCGGTGAGAATCTGAATTGGAAAGGTCCGTGGGGTGGAAATACGTACCATCGAACTCAACATCGAAAGAAGGATGGTAGCGAACGAGGGTGAAGTACGCGAGGTTTAACTTGTCGGCTTCGGTGATGAAATAAGAGTAGGTATCCAGAGTCTCCTGAAGCGGCATTCTATGAAAAGGGAAGTTCAGCCAGCAGGCCAGGGATAAGGAAATATTCGAAAACATACCCGACATCATTGTAACCTCCTGCGGGACTGAGTTTGACGCCAACGTCTGGGCCAAAGACCTCTGTCAGCACCTTCAAGACTTCCAGTCCGAATCGAGAGCGGTTCTCAGGACTTCCTCCCCATTTATCGGTGCGTTGGTTGGCGGTACTATCGAGGAACTGGGTGATGAGGTACCCATTGGCACCATGGACTAGACAAGCAAAAGATAAACGTCATAAGTTAAATTGGACAAACTGATAAGAAAATCCCCTACGTTCGACACCGTCAAACCCGGCCTCTTTGGCGTTGATTGCGGCCTGCTTGAACTGCTGGACGATGATAGACGGGTGTTCGACGGCAGTTGGCTAACTGTGATTCAGTATTGTCATTTTCATGCAGACAAACATCGAACTGACCGTGACATATCCAGGCTGGCCAGGCAGATGGCGGAATTTACCACCCCGGGCACTGATCGCGCATGGCGCGTAAACAGGCTGCAAAGGTGCAATCATCAGCACTGGAATGACTGTGGATATTTCGAACCTACCTCTCCTGCGAGGATTTGCTCAGGGGCCTCTGGGTGAGAAACCCGACCCACTAAACGACATGGCGTGGTCAGACAGATATAATATACCCTTCAATAAGTTTTGCATACCATGCCACAACTGCAAAGAAGTATCTTGTCAGCTTCTATGAGCAATTTTAATACACGATTGACTTACTTGAGCGTAAATCTTTCCTCCAGCGTTGTGGACTGCGTCGGTAATATTCTTCCAGCCAGAGACATGCTTTTCATCCCAAATTCCGGGAGCATGTGGCCATTCGGTGCTTAATAAAAATCATGAATGTAAGCCTGTATTCTGAAAGAATAAATGCGGAGACCTATTCACCCTTGGCGTGTTATCAAAATGCCCTCGGTGACGATCAAACCGACGCCACCCTGGACGCGTTGCACATAATACTCCTTCATGATCTCGCTTGGGTAGGTGTTTGGGGCACGATTCCTGGTAAGCGCGGACATCACGAATCGGTTCTTCAGGGTGATACTCCCGAGCTGGAGAGGGGCGAAGAGAGCTTTTGCGGACATTTCGAGTGTAAAAGAAAACAGGTGTTCAGTGAGGACAGGGAAAATTGGACTTTGTTGGCCTCCATCGCGACAACCCCCTGCTTTTATAGCACTTCCAAGTCAGTGATTAGTACAAGGAGGAGCAGTTACTTCGCTTACCATCATAATAGAATAGTAGTACGTGAAATAAGCAACTTTTGCATTGCGAGTGTGAAATGACGTGTGTAAGCAGGTGTAAGCAATTGATGATAGCGTAATCATCATGACGAGATAGGTTCGACGACCGGAATATGATAAGGTTCGTCATCGACATCTTCATACACAGACGTCACCGGCCTAGACTACTTATCGTATGGGGTGGTTTGGCTAGACAACCAAGGCCAACTTGTCGAAGATTCGGGAGAAACATACGAAGATTATGAAAGCCCTGGGTTATTAATTAGGGGTTTATTATTGGTTTATTAGGATTTCAAGCTCTGGCTCTGCGTGCCTTTCATATGAGATGGATATCAGTGGTCTCTGTACTTCCTAAGTCGACGAGATAGTGTCAATTTCGAGATCGTGCGGTAAGATGGAGAAAGGAGTAGAGAAGGGAAGGAAATGGGGGAAAATGAAGAAGCCAAGCACGAAACAGGAACAGCGGCACAAATCAAAGTACCCAAGGGCAGGAATAACCTAGTTGTAATCACCTTCGGCAGCGACGCTGTTCGATCTTGCCCTGGACGGCAGAGAGCGACTCGGCGGCCATGCTGAAGTAGAAGAGCTATGCTTTGATGAGCTCATTGCTTACCATAGAACAAAGATACGACAATTGGACACAATCAGCAGCGCATGATTGAACGTTGTCACAATTCAACGAACCGGTATTTCTAAGATAATAATGAAGTATATACAATACATAGTAGATTGATTCCTCGACGTACATACATTCGTACGTCAGTGTTCCATAATTCATTCGAACTTTTTGAAAGTTATGAAGCGGAGCATCTGCCATCAATTTTATTGAGGTCAGAGGCGTCACAGGTATTCGCGATCGCCTGAAGGGTGTAGATCAAACGATGCCGAACGGTGCTCGGGCAATGACGGGCTGGCACGGCTCCGTCCTGACTGGAAGTCCTCCAGTGAAATGGAGCTATTAGACATATTAGACTCCAACTGGTAGGGAGAAGCGCTTCGGGGAAACATAGACATGACAGTGGGAATCGTCGGGTCCGTTTCATAGGGTTCATCAGGCGGGCGAGTCCAAACTCGAACGGCACCGTCGTGGCTGCCAGCCGCAAACATGAATGGTTCTATAGCAGAGTGGTTCCAGGCGATGCAGGTTAGGTCACCTCCATGGGCTTGGGGACGAATGTAGTGAAGTAGAGCGCCAGATTCTTGATCCCACACATGAATATCACCGGCTAAGATTAAACGAAAAGCGTTAAAACACGTTCAAGGAAAAAGGAAACCAGAAGCACCTTTCCCAGCACACAGGACCAGTTCGTTATTTTTCCCGCCGAAGTAACTTGGCCCCGCGAAGTCCACAAGTACCTTGGGTATATATGTATGGCTAGAAATTGTTAGTAGTTTGCAAGCTTTCAGGCCAAACGCAGGACTCACCGCAATACGAGTCTAGATGTAAGTACGGTGTTTGCTTCGCGATCTTTCACTAACTCAAGTTTCCAAAGCTGGGGGGGTGCCTAGGAGGAAAATCAATAAAAAAGTGATTAATAATCCGCCTATTAAGCATGCGAGAGAACACACATTATGTTCGTAGCTAACGAGGGCCACCAAACCACTACGTGATGTCTGAGCGATTGTTATGTCCTTCACTACTTCGAGCACAGGTGTTAAGCTGCCGCCACTTATCGTAAATATGTATTTCAAAATCAGGAGGTTGAACTTACCTTTCGACTTGCTTGGTCTCCATATTGTACACTAGTTCAGATAATTTATTGATCACTTAAGAGGTGAACTTGACGCCAACACACACCAACTAATCGTTTTTCTACACGAGATTTACTTGGTTGAAGCCCAGTCGGAGATCGTAGAAGAGGACCGACGCCAATAAGTCGCTGTGAGTCCGGAGTTATGTCGACGTCGTGAAGTTTCATATTTCCGAAGTCGTACTGGTCCAACACCTATCGGGCCACATGCAGTCAGGAAAGCTCCAAAGTCAAAAGTGATGCAAGTGGCTTACTTTCCCGCACAAATCCTAGGGTCAGAGCTACAATCAAGGACTATTGAAAATTATTTGAAGGAAAACATACCACTTTCGTCGCAATCGAATCTTCGATAGATAGGAATGCTGTTCTGAGGATGAGTCCCTGAAATCCTTAGAGAAGATGACAAGCCTGCCTTTGCTGTCCGGGAACCATGTAATCATCTCTATCGCCACATTTCGGTTGATAGTTTTCTTGCACACCCCATCCTACGTTGCACTTTTTTATTTAGAAACGGGTGCAGATGAGCGTGGCATTACTAACCTCTGCGGTCCAAACTTTGACGCCTCGTGCCATTTTCGTTAGAAGGATCTTGCCCGTTGGTGACCTATGACAGAGCAGACATCAGGTTGCAACATTGCAGGAACCGAATAGTCAAAATACCAGGCAACTTGTCCAACGAAGCCCTGAGGATGTGCCAGGGTGCGATGTTGTGTGAAAGGATGCTAATTGAGTAGATCATATAGGTGTATATCTTTCCATATGTTCCTGACTTACGCCTACTCGGAATATCACCGAAGTCTTGTCCCAGCTAGATGAAACGATTCATAATAGGAATAGTTTATGGAAAACACGTGTACGCACCTCGACGTCGCCAAGAACCTGCCGTCAGGAGAGAACTCCATGTGTCGAACAAGGGCAGTATGAGCGGCGAGGTCATGTGTAGCCTCGAGTTCTTGAAGCTTAGGTATCAGACCCGATACCCTCGACCGCGAAAATGGTAAAATCTCCCCGGGGGAAGGTGACTTCTTCGTATCTGAAGCCGCAAATCCTGAGGATATCGTGCGCTGCCGAATGGGTTCCGCTCGTCCGGGGACTGTTGCCAGACTGGAATTAGGTAGTGATACACCGAGCGTGCCTCGCATTTTCACGCTCTTCACGGCATTCTTCCAGAGTTGCTTGCCGGATGTTGGGCCTTCTGGTGTGGTTGGGCTGTTCAATGCAAATCCGGTTTCGTTCACTATTGGAGAATTGATAGGTGTCGGCGGCACTAGGGGCGACGCCGGCATCGAAAGCTCGCTCATGACAGCAGTGACATCTGAGGCTCGAGACCTAAAAAGGTTGGTTGGTTCCTGCGGCTCTGAGCTATACACCTGCGGAGCAGTTGTCGGTAGGGCGTTCTCCACATCATCGTCGACATTGTTTCTCGATTTCCAGCAAGACACGGAAGAGATAAAACCGGCGCAGCCGTGGAGGACCGACTTGCGAAAATTGTTCATTTGTCGAGACGCCACCTTGAGGACTTTAATTAGACCAAAAATGCCAGGGAGTTGCAGGAATCTATCATTAGCCTCGGAGAGAATGTCGTTTAGCCACTTTTGGCCTCGATGTCGAGAGAATGCCCATCTTTCGGATGCGAACCAGGCTGAGACAGCTGCAAGACCAAAGGATGTAAAAGCAGTGAGGACTGTGGTTATCGTCGATGTGACGCGCGCCTAATTTAAAAGGGCATCAGACAGATTGAAAGAGAAATGTGGGTGGATGAACAGAAAAGTACATACTTGTTCCGAGGCGTAGGCAAAACAGCACAATCCGATAGAAAAGCAGGTCACTGAAAGGACAAGAAAAACGAGGGGCGATCGTTTGATCCAGATCAAAACCCACCAGGGCACGCGGTGGCCTGGAGAGCGGCTGCATCCAGGGCCATGTAATTAGAACGCAGTTTCACAAATAATGAACTTTAATGAAAGCAAAACGCACTACATCGCTTGCTTCCATGTGAGTCCGAGAAGGCTGTTAACGGCAGCCCCGATACTAAAAACCAAAGAAGCGAACCAGAAACAGTTGACTGAGTTCGCTATTGGGGTGCGACCTAATTCGTATGAAAATTGCATTGTAGTGGCGGTGACCGCTGAGAAGAAGGTGGCAACTGTTGAGAGATTGAGCAGGTTGTTCGCACCATGTTCCTGCGCAAATCGGATGGTTGGGACACCTTGCAGGAGGTGAGTTGCGTGCTGCAGGGTGAGTGGGTTGGACAAGGCTTACCAACTTCAATAAACATAGAAAGGGATGAAGTTAGGTCATCGATATGTTGACCCATTTCAGCCGACATGTCGTGGATATATCGTTGCACTGCTGCATACCGGAATTGACCTGGAACCAGCTGTCATGACCAGTGTCTTCGGAACATGCGAAAGCATACCTGCGTAGACCTTTAAACACGAAGACCAGTACTAAATCACCAGTGTGAGTAAATGAAAAGCCATGAACATCCAAACCGGTCACCTTAAGATCACCCTCAAATGACAAGATCGATGCATTAACGGCTTCATCTGTAAATTCTGGGAATTCGTTCAAGCAACGCACAAAGGTCGTAACTTCATCTGCGAGAAATTCAAGCTGTTCAGGAAACGTTTCTGGGTCGACGTTTTCTGACACTGTTGGTCTTGGTACATGGAGTTGCGCCTTTCCCTCGACTCTCCTGAATCCCCGCCGGCGCTTGGATGAAGTCGGGGAGTCATTGATACCCTCGCGGGCGATATGGATTATCTTTCGGGGGAAGAGATCCGCGGCATTTTCGTGATAAAGAAAGAGGAGTTGGGCCAGCCGTTCTCGGAGGTGATATGCGGATGAAAGGATAGCGACAGAGCTTCCGAGTTGACGAGCGGCGTTTGCGAAGCTCCGCAACTTATATACTCGTTAGTATAAGTGGTGGGTAGGTAGAATATTAAAGTACTTCTTTGTCAAGATTATTGATTCTCCTTCGAAGGCCGTCACATCAAAAATGCTCCGTAAAGAGAGAGATTTTACTCACCTTTCCAACTTATGAAAAACCTCCGCTCCTGCAACCTGAATATGTTCATCAACCGAAGCTGAGAAAATGTTGAGAAAGAGTTCAAAAAGATGAGATTTCCAAACCATCGAATGGGGTTATACATACGAACGTCCTTGTCATCCTCGAAGCTAGGAAGTTGTGTATGTCCTGTGCAACATCAGAAGTCAACGTTGAAAAAAAGAAAACCACGGAACTTGCCATGGCCACTGAGTTCACTATTCTGCAAGAGCATCTCCACCAAGCTGAGTATTGTTTCTCGTCGATCGGGGGATTGACGTCCAGATGGTGTTAAAGGCGTCGCTATGGTGGGGGGTTCGTGAGGGTCGCTTGTAGCATGACTTGGTACGGAAGTCTTCATGAAAGTGGCAGGTATGGCTCTGCACCTCTATCGATGCGCGGTTTTCTTTGAATGCGAAAAGGTAAGAATGTTTACGGCGGGGGCGTAGAAGACGTATTCTGAAAGCAGGCGGCTAGGGCGTGCGGTGGAAAGGATTTGAGTGTCGTTGATTCGTATTCGTGAACGTGAAAGTTGGGGGTGTTCGTCGAGGTTGGGGTGAATTCGACGCCAGTTATGCTGCATGTTCGCCAAGGGCTCTTTCAATTTGGATCATTCGCGTCCCTGGATTTAGTCCTGCTCTTTACTCCATTAAGTCAACTGTTAGCGCAGTTCCCGCGTTCACGAAAACTCCGGCGATTGACCTGGTCAATGGACAACGTGCCAGGAGCATGTCATTGAACTCTGGACTTCTGATGCAGAGCTGCAGAGAGCACATACATCGAGATATTACTTGCTGTCGGGGGTCGCTCCCTGCTTTTATGTAATTTTTGGATTCTTCCATAAAGATTGCGGCGCAGATGTGAACAGTGGTTTAGGATCGAAAAATTCGGACATTGCTACTTACCCACCTCCCAGCCGAGGCTCTGCATAAAGACCAATTGGACATAATGCATAAACGTCCATCTCTTCTCCATTTTTCTGATTTCACGAGTAACTTTATGACGTCCCATCTCCACGACTTCGACTCCCGGGAGAAAAAATTCTTGGCGTAATAGCGGGTTCCAAGGTAAGGAGCGATTTCGGAAACCTCTGCGCAAAGCTCGAACGCAAGTCGGCTTCGCCGCCCAGACCCTCATCGGCATACCTTTGTCATACATTTGCCGTTCTTCACTTGGTGCTGGGGTTTCAGCGGAGGTCAAGGAAAAAGAAAAAAATCTTGAAAACGCCCCTAATATCAGACTAATTTGGGAACCCGGATCAATTGTGCCTCCGCCGCGGCACGTTCACCGCCACTCCCAAAAAAACACTTGGTTTCATGTCATGAATCAAGTTTGGTATGAATCGAGCAAAAAAGATATTGGATATGTGGGGGATTATGTGTGGGGTTGATCATGATAGTATGAAATCTCATCCTGTATCAAGTAAATAGCTCACGAATTCTCAGAGACTTTCCATTTCACGTTTATCTTTCCCAAATGAGGTGCCGTGATCCCTTGGTGATCCCCATCCTAATCTAAGTCAAGAACCTGTGCTATGTTTTGATACAAATCACCATGCATATATAAAGGGCTATAAAGTGACCGTTGTTTTGAAACGTATCTTTCCCCTCTTATCGTTATCTGTCTTTCTCATTCCCCAGAATTCTTCTTTGCCAGCCTTGAAGCCCACCCATGATAATGTCAGAAAACAAGGGAGATCCTGCGGCAACCAACCCACAACCACCTCTCGGAGCTGCGCCGCCTGCATACCCCATGCCTCAGTTTGCGCCTACACCCGTTCCAGTCGTTGCATCTCCACCCGCCCCTGTGCCATTAGATCCAGCGACTGCAGCTGCCATTGGTCAACAATATCGCGACCAGTGTGAGTTTGACACATCTACAAAATCCGGGGTAACTCACTCGAAATTCCAGTATTCGCGCAATGCGCTGCCGGCAATCACGAGCGGACGACAACGTACGGAATTGGTGGCATTATCGCGGCCATCGTAAGTTTCCCCCGCCCATCGTCTTCGTGTCTGACTTGTCTTGTCTTAGGTTTGCTTCCCCTGTGGCTTGATATGTCTATTGTATGTCAACTTTCCTGGAATTGCTCCTCCCTCTGATTTTTGTTTGACTTAGCGCTGATACGGAAGAGAAATGTGCGCGCTGTGGGGTGGTATTGGAAAAGAGATAAATGCTGCGGATTGAGTTCGAGGAGTTGTGCGGATCTTCTTTCTGACCACTATGCTATCCTGGCTGACTTTTATATGTAAATGCCATATATCCTTATTAATGCACTCCGAGTCGCTGCCTTGCTGTCGAAACTATCCGATAAACCATGGGGCATCATGGAGCAAACTGAACAGCATCGCACCGATGAATCAGTGGCATGTATATATAGCCGGGGGCCATGATTGAGGCGATGGAGTGAGTTCGTTCTCCGCATCCATGCAAGATCAATAATTCAAGAATAGTAACGATATTATTTCTTACTGCAACAACTGAGGGTTTTTGAAATTAAGAAATATATCGAAGTAAAATAACTAGGGCACAGAGATGATTCCATCTAATCGTGAGCGATATAAATCATCGATATCAAAGGTATGGAGTCATGCTTCCGTATCCAAGACATAAGATGCAAGGATGTACAAGGGTGAGGTATGTAGGACTCTATGATTACGCAAGTCTCCGGAGTTTCTGGAAAGTCGTAAATGCTGCAAGTGAATGAACGAACGTGTGACTCGGAGGAGGTTTATGATTTGTGTTTTGGCAAGGTGGAATCTCGCGTAAGTAGGTTGGCGGCGCGTAAAGCCTCTCCTCGGTAATAAAGGTATAGCGGGAATTCCAAGAAGAATGGCAAGACCTCCTAGGAGCTGGAACATTTGGAAATAAGTCTTTCAGATGAAATACGCAGAACTTGGTTAACCCTTACCGAGTTACCACCCCCTAGTCCAAGTGTATCAAACATCTGTTGGCCAAATAGCGGGAAAGCAAAGCCAAGTAATGAACGGAAGAGCTAGAACAAAGAGATGGATGAGGGGTTGATGCCAAAGACGATTGAGCGGATATTTACCGCAGAAGCCGATGTGGCGCTCGCGGCAAAGGCGAAAGTGTCGACCAGGTATAATTGGCTTCATCGAAGTAAATCAGGATACACCACTCTACAATGCTATGCAAAACTTACAAGGTTGTCATCCGAAGATACCAGACCCAATAATAGGCATGATCCAGTGGAGCGAAGCTTGGGCGGACCAACCGTACCAGCTGAAGGTAGTGAGGACGAGGAAGGACCCCAGCAACGTAATTTGACTTACAAAAGACCCATTGGAACAAAGAAAGACCCAAAGAAGAGGGCGGGAACCCGCATTTCAGGTGTTGATACACCTCCATTCTTCTCACCGAGCTTCAGGCAACCCGAAAAAATTCAATTACTGGTACTTCGTTTGCGAACTGTGGAGTACAGCCTCACATGTTTATAAATCTGGTCAGCGAACTTGGCACCAAAGATTGTAGCGAGGAAGAAGCCAACTCCAAGACCCAGGTAGGCAAGGCCTCCAACACCAGGCGCAAATCCATAGGTTTTTTTGAAGAAAGCTTCATTGAAGGAATAAGGTGGCGTAAGGATTGAATCTAGAAAGCTTGACTCACCGGCGAAGGTCGCGAGTATTAGGTAGAAAATGCCTGGAAAAGATGATATCAATCCGTGTTCAGTCCGAAATTCTTTCGACCGACGACTGACCATACATGCTGCATAGATAGAGAGCTAAGTTATATCATGCTTAGAACTGGTACCATGAGAAACTCACAAAGCCATATAAAGACTAAGAATAAAATAAATGAAGCTATTGAAGAGTATTGTGATCGTACGTGCGAGGTTGATCCATAGAGTATGCATTTTGCTGCGTCCTTCTTGAAGATGAGGATGTGATCTCAAAGCTTTCTCCAGGTTTCCGGATTTCTTAGCAAGACAGAACTGAATGACGAGCGCATATGTTTCCCTGAGAAGCGGAATCCCGACGAGCGAAACAACACCGCAAGTAACTGAGGGACATGAAGATTAAATTTTGCCACGCAAAGAAGTAAATAAACACAGACCGGCAATGATGATGAATACCAATTTGATTCCCACCGTTTGAGCGATGAAGCCTCCAGCGACAGGCCCAACAACGGGACCTAATTTGAAATAGGATTAGGCGCTTGTGACGGAAGCCATGATGCCACATTACGTACCGATGAGCGGCCCAAGACTAAACGGCGCCATAGCGGATGCTCGATCCCGCGCAGCGAACAAATCTCCGACAGAACCTCCACCACATGCGATAGGTACACTTCCTGTGAATCCGGCTACAGCTAATTGAGGAAGTGACTTTGACGTTGGCGGTGAACACTCACAGAAACCAATGAGAGCACCCGCATTTGGCGCGAACGCGCATCCCAGACTGAACGCCAACGTAAACAAATTGCTGATATGGAGGACCTGGACGGGAAATGGGCAATGATAAGCAGACTGAGAAACGGTCGTTTGGGAGTTTGAAGACGCACCCATGTCCGTCCGTACATCTCAGAAAGAGGGGCGAGGACCAAGGGCTGTGTTATTTAAAATATAAAATAAAAAGTTCCTTAAGTTGCAGACGGTTAAAAAAGGCAAACGAGAATTGACCCCAAATGCAAAAGACAATAGAAATATGCTAAGAGTCAAGGCGATGATGGTCGGATTCGTAATCCCATACTTCATCGCGACTTCCGGAATACCAGGCGCCATCATAGAACTCGCAAGAGGAGATATGAAAGTATATGCTGAGACCTGGAGGATGAAAAGACAGGAAATTGTCAATTCATGACTCCAAAAAAAAGGTAAAGACGACGAACGATGCAAACAGCGGTCCACTTCTTGCGGCTCGACCAATTTCGAGCATTCTCTGGATCATTTTCCCAATCATCCTCCAGAGACTCCTCGAACTTGTCCTTGAGGGCTTCTGATTCACCGTGCGCAGGGGAAGTGTTAGGAGATTCCGAGTTTACATGTACAGGAACCTTTTCTGCAACTTGGACATGGGTTATAGAGGAATCAAGAGACTCTGTTGCCGACATTGGGATCCTGTCGGTAACTTTTGGTCACCTATGGCAGACATTAGTTCCGGAAACAGGGAAGGAATGCAGGCAAGAACACTTGAATATAACCCATAGTTGCGTTTTTAAACATGGTGATGCATTTTGATGAAAGACCGGCTGACCCAAGAATCTACGTTATGATCAATGTCATGTCAGAAAGTTTAACCGCCCACGGGCCGGAGATTCCCTTCAGCAAAATGTTTGTTGTATCAACACTTCATTTCCCCTAAGGTTCTCGCGTGAGAAATAAGGTTGAGAGGCTTAAGAAATGGCCAAGAGGGTTTATTAAAGTCAATACGGGTACAAGACGAGGCGTTGACTTTGTGAAGTTCGCCTAGTAAACTTGATGAATAGTGCCAAGCCCAAATTCTTCGTCTTATGCACATGGCACGTAACACGGCACAATGCAGTTTCGATGATATTTTTTTAAGTTATGCAAAAATGCAAACGTACATTTCCCCAGTGGTAGCGTGTACGGCGGTCTGCTTGATCACGCGCAGCATGTTACGAAATAAACGATGTCAAGGCCGACGTCCAAAGTGTGTATCAAGTGCCACACAGGGGCCCGATCGCGGGGTTACTTCATTACACCGAGAATTAACCAAAGATAAAGTAAGTTATTTATTAAAGCGATAGCGATTCTAGCCTTCCTGGTTCTAAGTATTCCACCTCATCATGTATAAGCGCATGGCTCCGAAGGCTTGAGGAAATTAAAATGTAAGAGCCATTACCTATTCAAGAAATAAAATTATCCTATGTTTACCTCGAATTCCTCTAGTATACAATGAGTAGTATATGTCCATATGAACTAGCTATTCCATGAATCTATCCAGTTCGAGAGTGTGTGCCACTAACGACATTCATAGCTGCGTCAAAATGTGGGTATGGTGTAGCGAAAGCGAAAGAGAGCCAGGAGTAAATTTACAAGGGACTAAGAAAAGGGTGGATCAAAAAGGCTTCCTGAATCCTGGCGGTAAACACATGGATCGACGCTGAAAAATGGATGCGGTGGGTTCCTATGACGGGGGAGATGGACGAGTAAGAGCTTCATGAATGCTGTGGATGATCGTTTGTATGTCAATTTGTATGGGTTCGTTTTGTGGTGGCGCAACAGCAGGTAGTTCCGGGGAGGTAAACGTCCTGAAAACGAATCATGTTTGCAACCGAAGTTTAGAGCCAGATGACCAGAACTTACTTGGTACCCTGCACGGCAATATAATTGAGGCCTATCGAATGGACGGCATACTCCCGATCTCGCACAAACTTGTCCGACGGGAATATCTCTAGTAACGTTGATTGTGGGGTGCGCCGCATGAAGACGCTATCCATCAAGTGTTCACCGTGTACGCCCAGGATGATCTAACCCAGGATACATCAATACTTTGTGGGTGTGTTATTACTTTAAAATGCGCACCGAAGATTTGACGACAGCACCCATCCTTTCCACCCAATCCGTCTCCGCCGTCTCAGTCGAAGCAATATGGAGTTCATATCCATATTTATAAGCCAATCTCTCCAATGTTTTCACAAGAGCCTGGTGATCCACACTTGAAAGCTTCGGTCCCTGCTCAGATTGCGAATGCAGGTATGTGAGAACCTTTTTCGCCTTCGAGCTGTACTCGTATCCATCTAGAAATTGGGCAACGCTTTTCCGTACCGGCTCCCACCAGTTGTCGGACAGATCCAAAAGAGAAGTCGGAGAATACGGTGGTTCGCCTTCTTTGACTTCCTTGGCGGCGATTCCTCGATCGGCAAGAACCACCCGCTCAAACACGAATGGAACCTGCATTTGTTGATAGTCTTCCCAATCCTCGAAAAACTGCACGGTGAGGTGAGGGAAGGCGGCCTTGGCGAGGTAGGGGTGAAACCCAGTGTCGGCACGCCTGCGTCTGATCCAATGATCTTGGAAGGGGGGATTAGCGTCGGTGAAGAATCGGTTATGAGGAAAGATCAAGCGTTGTGGTGGTGGGAGTTTTGTACGACCCGAGTCGTCAATGGTTTGGTCTAAGGAGCTGTATGTCCGCCAGAGAGCAAAAAGTGTAGAATTATCTGGCGTATTTTGGTCAAGGTCGGGTAATGGCTGAAGTTGAGGGAGGCTTACGGGGTGTTGTGTCAGCTGATATCCAAGAGACTCCACGAATACTGCGACAATGTTAGATTTAAGAAGGAAACTTGTGAGGGGAGAAGACGCACGGGGCACCATAGTCTCCTACAATCTTATGACCATCCTCCACAGAGAGAAGCTTCCACTCTCTAAATCCGACCCCCGTGCTCGTCACCATCGAAGACAAAGGTGGAAACGAGTTCGCGCTGTCGCTGATAAGGTAAACCGTGTCGTTCAAGGTGTAGACATTGTCAAGAATTGTGTAGCCTGCGCGAGACACAGTCAACGGAAGAAGATGAATTGAGAATGATAATGAATATACCTGATACGTGCTTTATTACCTCCGTTTGTGGGAGATCTCGTCCCCACCGTTGCAAAGCATTGGACACCGTTGGCTCTCTAAGGGACCCATGGACGGACCCTCGCACGTCATCTCTTCTCCCCTGCCGAGTCCAGGTCGCGCCATGGCGGCCGGTGCCTTTTAGCTGGCTCCTCTCATCTCCATTGCCAGCGACGTGGCCTTCGTCCCAAGGCCAGTCTCCAAAGATCTCTGCCTCAAGACTGTCCCTCCAACCCGGAGGTTTACGGCCATCCTTCCCGATAACTCGACTCCCAAGGCCTAGCCGACTGAATACCGCTCCTCTCGCCACGCTGGGATCTATCCCGAGAATTTCGAGTGAAGCGTCGACATTGTAGGCGAGAAAATAGACAGTTAAAGACAGAAAAACGAGCACAATTTCTCGTTTATCTGGTGGAGCCGTCCAGCGCATGTCATTGACTGCAGTAGAGAAATTTAGAGCGAAAATGAGGGAACAAAAGTTTGAGTTGAGTTTGGACCCTTTGATGTAAGCAAGATCAAATAAACCCGCCCAGTCAAGCGAGCATCAGTATCGAGCCTGTACACTTACATTGGGTTGCGGCCGTTACTTATCATACGTAGCCGATAATTATTCCATTTCCATTGCCTCTGGGCCACACAATGGAATGTGTGGATTATCATATTTAAAAATTGAACGATTGTGTGAAGGCTGTATCTCAAGGAGACTTATATAAATAACAAAACGAGAGAAGGGATCTAAATTATTGGCCTTGGGACTCGGAGCGGAATTTTATAAAATCGTGCACTCAGTGTTAAGGCAGCATGAAGAAAAACGCCTAACAATTGACGTTGCACCCTCCTGCGGAATTGAATTGGAGTTGAACTCCTTTTTTCGAATTCATTGTGTCAGAGGCGTACTTATCACAGCATCATAACAAGACAATGATATTACTGGATAATGCGTACTGCGCCACACGACAGCTAGACCCTAATATTTGCAGCATTGCTCGAGGGAGCTATCAAACAAACAAGGAAAAGACATCGTTCTGCATTTGCCCGTCGCGAATGGCCTAATTATGTTCATCAGAAACCGGAATGCAGATGTAGGCAAAGAGAGTAGCTATTATAGATCTGTGAGATGTTCTCGCCTATAGAGACATCAGAGCCAAGGCCATTGGGAAATTGGGTGAAATTCGGGGCGCCATGCATGTTATATAATTCCCAAATCCGTTCGAATATACGAATACATGCCCCTGGTCTTGTCAATTTTGGAGATGGCGGGTGTAGGTCCACGACTCCCACACAGATATTCGTGCCGTAATCTTTCATGGCGGACCGTCGCCTCAGCGGCGACACGAGAGCGAAAGTCCGAAAGATTGTTCAGCGAGGGTCCCGAAAAGCCACCCGAGGGCTGGATACCACTGAAGAAATCGAGAATCACGGAGTGGACGACGCTGCTATCGCACGCATTTGGTCTGCACTGTCCATGATGGTGGTTTTATCGAAGGTCTGTTCAATGACCCTGAATAGTTTGCCAGAAAGGTTGGTTCGCGCGGCCGCAGCAACGAAAGAGCCGAAGCCCGAGTAGACCTCTAGTTCCAAGATGGATTTGAGCCCGTTCAAAAAATCTATACGAAGGGAGCGAAGATCCAAAGCTGAACGTCCCAGGCAACCATTGAAATCGAAATTTCATATAGAATTAACCGTACCTTGGCATAAGAGATACAAGTACGAGGCGGTGAGCATGGACAATACTTCCAAAGGCATCACGGTGGCTCTCGCAGAAATTAATGCCAATGAGCTAGGGCCGTCAGGTCAGCCAAAAAATAGAGATTATAAACGCGATGCACAAACTTTACGTCTTGATTATGCATCTCGGCTGACTGCGTCGATACGGGTGGTGCAAGATAGCTCCGCTATGTACGAAGCTATGGCAGTATCTATACCTTTCCCGTGATAGTTCAAAGAAGGATCTGTCGCAGCGAGGGTTGGGGGTAGGCCATCGTTCATGGCTGGGTTACATAGCTCAGTGCTCTGAGCGAAGAGAGATTTTCCGATGTGGTGTAAGGCAAGACGGGTCTTCTCCATGGCGTTTGTAACCGACATTGCCTGGAAATTTCCGCCATGACAAATAATGCCTGTCTCGCTCTCAATGAGAGGATTGTTGGTGGCTTGTTTTAACGACGTTCACGTTAGGGAATTCGGGGTAAAGGAAAATGGACCGAAAACTCACTTGAATTGCATTCTTGCGTGATAGCGACATGTACAGCAAGTATGTCTTCAATTTGTGGACCAAGGAACCGAGGAGCCGTACGCAACGGATAACGGTCTTGCCTCAATAGGTATCGATCTTCCTCAAGGGTAACCTCCTCTTCATGAAGTTGAGCCAGCTTGCTACCTTGCAAAAGGTTCCAGATATTCTGGGCGCATTCCACCTGAGGTTGACTGCCCATGAGGACGAACAAACAAATGACAGAACGAACCTGGCCAGGGTGAGGACGAGCAACCGCGTTGCATCTGAACCACGGGTCCCATTGAGAGCTTCTGTACCCATGGCAGTACAGACTTGAGCCAAGAGGGAAAGATGGATGGCGCCATCGATAGCAAGAGCAGCCATAGCGGCTGATACGGCAGTCCTGTTCACGATACCAAGATGCTACTTGGGGTCAATGCGATGGGTTCGATCGAATGACTTTTTTATGCTTTGCCAGAAGGTGATATTTGGCGAGGATTGAAACCCTTGGCAGGGCCATGGTAGACCAGAATGGACGGGTTGCCAACTGACTTGAGGGTTAACTTTAAATTGGCTGAATGGTTGAAAAAATGCACCTAAAGCCCCAGCGATGTAAGATAGTGGGGACACGTCTATGGAACAGGGGATATCATAAATAAAGAACTTGTTCTCATGGTGGCGCATTTCACCTGAGGTCGACTGCGCATCAGAATTCGAGAGGACGAAGAAACAAATGGCCGAACGAACCTGGCCAGGGTGAGGACGAGTAACCGCATAAATAAAGGCTGCATATGAACCACGGGTCCCTTTGAGGGCCTCCGTGCCCATGGTAGTACAGACTTGAGCTAAGAGGGCAAGGTGGATGGCGTCGTCGATAGCAAGAGCTGCCACCAGCGGCTTCTACGGCAGTCCTGTTTACGATACCAAGATGCTCCTTGGACGCCAATGCGATGGGCCCGATTGAATGACTTCTTGATGCTTTGTCAGAAGGTGATTTTTGGCGATGATTGAAATCCTCAGGGCCATGGTAGACCTGGATGGATGGGTGGCCAATTAACTTGAAGGTTGGCTTTAAATTGGTTAGATGGTTGAAAAAATGCACCTAAAGCCCCAGCGATGTAAGATAGCGGGGACAAGTCTATGGAACAGGGGATATTATGAATAAAGAGCTTGTTCTCATGATAATTTCCACGAACTTCCCAAGGCCGAGATGCTCCCTCTCAAGGGAATGACTGGTGTGATATTGGCGGAGATCAATTCATTCATCTTTTCGATTAATTCCCATCTGAGGAAAATAAGTTTGGTACTACGCCAAATAATAATGCCTACCTGATGCCTGGATGACCGCGAATGAGTTCATTCGAATCAATATTGCGGCCCTGAAATTATATATAGTTAGGAATGAGATGCTTATTAACTGGGGAGAACAACCCATGACTCCGGCATGGTAGTCGAATTGCTGGGGTCGCGTAGAGGCAAAATGCTCGGTGGCTGCTCGGGGGTGGGCAGTACCCCGATATGTAGGTGCTGAAGGAGAGCATGGCCAAGCTTCAGCACGTGTATCGGCTACGAGATCATATCAGCATCGGGAGACGGTGGAGAATGAACAGCTTTATTGACCACCGCCACTATATCCGGTGGATAAACCATAAATACTTGGCCCACATGCGACATTGTTGACCAGCGACTCTCTTCAACGCGTCGTCTTCTATAAACCGAGGGCACCCATGGCTCACTTTATAAAGCCCCATCCGAGATGTTTTTGTCCTTGAATGCGCCTAGACGAAGACGAAAGAAGTATGTTGATCAAAGGTTGGAACAATACAGGAAGGAGAGCGAGGCTGATGACAAGAGAGACCTCTCGGATAGGGAATAGTTAGGTGGATGATAATAAAAGGCATAAGGGGATAACAAAAGACGGGAAAATTATCTAATACGACCTTGATGTCGGCACGAACCAAACATAGAGCAATCCAGTCACCTCCATAAAACACATCCTATCGGTTTCCTCTTATCGTTATTCCTTACTGTTCATCAATCACAAAGCCCGCCGCCAACCCCATCACATTATTCGGATCGCACTCGTGTCGTATGCGTTTCAACCAATCGTAATGGTCGCGATAAATAGCCTTAACCGGAGTATCCTCGAGTGTGATGTTGAGGTACAGCGGCAGGTCCTCGGTCGTGCACTTCTCCTCCAGAGCAACCATGTGCAACGCCTCCAGAGACTTCGCAATTTTGTCCAGCCAAAATTCGTCTTTGTCCCTCCCTGACCATTCAAACCATCCGACCAGAGGGCCAAAAACGGTTCCTTCTTCATGTGGCCAGGCGCAGTCTTCTCGTTTGACACCCTTGAAGGCATCCTTATGGAACGGCCAGATTTCATACGAGACTCGTGTCCCTTGGTTTTCCGCCATAAAAGACGACAATACCTGCGAAATGAGCGAAAGGTTTATTTTTTGCAATGTTGGATGGCTCTGTCTTACCTTTGCCTCATATTCTGCCGCGTCGATGAGGGCACGGGTGAAAGTTTTCACCATGATACTAGCCATTCGCCCTCTGGGGTCAGGAGGACTGGGAGGGTATCCTGATTAAACCTCGATCATGCTAATTCTGGAAACATACCTCTCCATCACCATTGTCTTTCCTGCAACCGTGAATGTCGCCAGTGAATTCCTGTTTTTCAAGGCAATGAGTAGTTGTTCTGCGAACGCAGAAAATTGCAGCAATGCACCGATTGATTTTGCTTTTTTTCTGAAGTGACGTGAATAGTTTTCTGTAAAACGACAATAAGCAGTCGTCCGGCGTTAAGCCGAAGGATTGGAAGCACTTCTCAATTCTACTAGCGTCGGGGATAATCCTATGCGCAAGACAATAAGTGCTCTGGTTACTAACCCAAGATACTGGGGAACGCACGCTTTTAATCCCGGTAAAGAACCAGGGTCCACGGGCTGAAAATCTCTACAAGTAAAGACAACATTGAGCACTTATTCTTTCTTCTAGGGAAGTGAAAAGCGTTTACGTTTCCAGTGTCTCCAGTGAAACTGGTAAATGTCTGAGAGAAAAGGCTTCGTACGCCTCGGCAAGACTTTGAGCGACATCTCGATTCTCTGTAACATTGTCGAATAAACCCGGCGAAAATTTTTTGGCAGCGTGAACCTCTCACCTGGAACCTGAGTGAATCGGGATGAAAAGCTATTGGTGTACCATTCATACAGTGGAATATACGACTATTCCAGATAGGTGAATTCCCTGACTCAGACAATACACCAAGGCAAATGAATTACCTTCAATTCGCCGTCCTTGAGATCATGTCGAAATTGTGCTAAGAGTACAGCTTCCTGCGGCAGTGTTTCTTCCTGGATGAAACTGACCAGGATATCTTTGACAAGGCCACTCTCAGATTCGGCGAATTCTTTTGATACGACGGGCGAGGTCTGTATCAACTACCATCAGTGAAAGCCACTACACCGACACGGGAAACTGACCCTCATGGCATGATCGTAAACCCGCAGAGTAAACTGGGTTACGATCCCAAAGTTATGCCCTCCTCCCTTCCCAGTCAAACGAATATAAGCCCCCTCTCGTATCACGGTAGAGCGATCGTACCTTGAGCGCCTTGAAAATTTCAGGATTCTCTTCATCATTGACGTTGCAGATACCCCTATTGGGCAGAACGACCCGGAACCCAATAATATTGTCGATACCCAATCCAAACCTATTGGTTAGGAGGGAGTAGCCTCCACCCAAGAGCCATCCTGAGACTCCTACCCGAGGGTCGGCACCAACGACACCGAGGGCAGGGCCAGAACCAGACGGTTTCAAATAGTCGTAGACTTCCCCCCAGATGACACCCGCCCCAACATCAAGAGCCTTCTTTTCCCTGTTGTAGTTAATGTAGTCAAATCGTTTCATAGAAATAAGGATGCCTTCTTTGGGTGGATAAATCTTCGGAATGGAGATATGGCCACCGCTCTTGATCTATGGTATTATCCCTCAGGTGAATATGAGATATAATGGAGAAACGATACTATATACCCCGAATGGAATTCTTATTTTTGTAGGGAGTTCTATTTTCTGTGCAAGGAGTTCAATCTAAAGCGGCAAAAATTAGGAGCCCATAACAACAATCCAAAAAGAAGAGCACTTACAAGCCCACGCAAAGCCATTTCGTTACCAGGTTCCACGACAAACCGCGTGACTTCCGAGATGCCATTCGGGAACCAGTGCACTATCGCGCTTTCATACGCGGGAGTCCCTAGCCAGGGATGAAAGTCATTATATTATGATGTCGTTCCATATGAAGGCGGATACACACCTCGGGCATACACACGGATTATGTTTTTCAAGGTGCTTAAACGACCTAGGTCGTTTATGAATTGCTCTAAATCGTCCTGAGTGTGGAATGATCAGAACGCAGGTGATAGGGGAGCAAAAAGATAACTTACCGCCATATTTGGACGAAGTCGAGATTAGATGATGACCTGACTCGGATCTGAATGGTAGGGAGACAAAGTGTACTTTGGAATGATAACCAAGTATGCCCAGAGGAGGGGGGATGAAAACGATGATGCGGGAAGCCATTTACCTCTTGTATATCTCGAAAGGAAACTTGGAGATTAGGCGTCATATGTTCGAAAGGACAGCATTGGCGCTTGTGACCAAGATTAGGATGGCCACCCAATGGCCACCTGTCAATAGGTCCTTATCTGTATCGATTGATAATCTCGAAGATCAGACAACCGCAAAGGGCGCTGTCGAGAAAATTTGGGCACAAAAATTGGTCATTCCAACTTTCCAAGGGGTTTCGGACGAAAATTTGGTCAAAATCTGACCCATTGTGGAACTCCCTTGGAATGGCGAAGCTGCTTCGGCGAGATCCGAGCAGTCACCAAGTTTAGGCGCTCACGAGTCGTGCTAACGGAATCACCTCTCCGAAAATTCCAGAGCCCGACTGGGGTTCAAGAATAACTAGGTGGTTCCGCTTCTCAGCGACGCAAATGCGCAAACGGTACCATTCAGATGAAGAATTTGTATCTTTGGATCTCGACAACATGCTCTTTGGATATATGAGCATGGAAAGGGGTGATTGCTTGAGAATACAGGCCCATAGATGGTAAATGTAGATTACTTATAGTATAGTGGAGAATGTGGAACGGGAGGTACCCGAGTGGACAGACACTCCAATTCCACGAGGCGATGGAGAAGAACATGAAAATCCATGGGGAATAACAGATGGGATACCATGTTCGCTACCCAACAAGGCTGGTCCCCATTCGAAGCAGAAGTACTTACTCCTCTCAAACTGCAAAACAATAAAGTACCTCATTTCGGTGCTAGTACTGTACTATTACGACCGATCGTTCAGTCATATGTCATGAAGGGTCGTGAACTGAACAAATTTGGAACTTGTCATATGTCATTTGGTCCTATGAACATCTTCAAAACACACCGAAAATAGGCTAAAAATGAAAAATTTCCCCAAGTTCGTCTATATTTGGACCATTTTGCTTAATTGATAAACCTGGAGGGCAGCTCCCCTGAAAAACAGGTAACCTGACTCTGTATGACCCATAATTTTTGGGTTTACTTTACGATGTGAACATTTTTTTTTCCAGTCATCGGTCACTTGGAGATTTGAACACCTATCCCAGTGAACAATTGGTGTCATATGTCATACCCTGTGAACGTTAACGATCGGTCGTAATAGTACAGTACTTTTATTGGCATAGGTTGCTCAGCATGGAAAGCACCCTTGTCTTCTTTCAGACGACTTCTTTCCTTCTCTATACGATTTGAAATGGCACAGACGGGCAAATGATGACTTCTTTCTGAACTTTATCAAGGGAAAGGTTGGGGTTTTGGTTGTCAGGGGATTTCCTGAATCCTGATTTTCTGAGATTTTTCGAAAAACTCACATCGTGACTTGATTGTAACACATCGGCAACATCCGAGCTAGGCGCTCACGAGTCGTGCTAACGCATACGTCCCTCGCCTAACTCTACGTGCACTGAATATATCACTCATGAACCCTCGGTATAATCACTATCGATTTGTGCCAGCTTTGTTGGGGTGCACATCTAACACGCGGGTGTCCAGAATCTATGGCATCGGTGATTGTATGTAAGCAGTCCATCAGCCGAGGATGATGGACTCCGAGTCGGAGAGTTTCAAGAACACATTGCCAATCTATCCAAATCCAACTTGTCAGCCTCACATCAAATGACCAAAACCCAGAGAGTCGGCGGGTTCACGCCACTCATTCCGACTTCTAACATTAGCGCTCAAATGGGTATAAAGCTATACCTGGTACTTCTTTCAAACTTCTTTCTCAGAACATTCCATGGAATCTATCAGATCAGATCGACTTTTCTATTCGGAACTGCAGTGACCGGTCTACTCAGACTGGATCGTTGAAGACTCGGAGAGGGGGTCCAATAGCCAACCAATTACCATCTAGTGTACCAATTCGGACGGTCATTCATTCACTTCAAGAATCCAGCTTTCTTTTTCAGGATTTGCCTTTGGGGTCCCAATCCAATTGCCCTCCACATGCGATTTCCAGCCCCAGTAAGTACTCATTGTACTAGTACAACGTGTACTTGAAAATGGATTGCGGTTCTTGAATGGTTCGCGACGCCAAAATATTATGCCCAACCCACGAAATGTTTGACTCCCACGATCTGAAAAGTCCGCAAGTGGCAAGATGTATGCCCTTACAACTATCTCGGAGACCTCAGCTTCCGGTGCTTCGTGTTTCCCTAAGAACCTGAATCCCTGCTGCAGAAACGCATCTCAAAGCTTATACTAGCCTTATCGATATCGACCGCATGTCGTGTTTTTATTCAGTTTGTTATTACAGAAAAATAAATCTCTGGGAACTACAACCGTGGTGCCGCCAGCATTCAGACTAATCTTATAACGGTAAGGCCGACCGCGGTCGGCATAGCCCACTACCTTATCCATGGCAATAAGTATGTGAGTATATATTATTTGGGTGCGAATACAGCAAGCATAATAGTAGTATAAGTGGGGCTCAAGTCATATTCTTGTGTTGAACAAAGAGCCTTCTTACTTCAAATTTCCTTTCCGGACACAAAAACTAGTAACGAGTTGCATACAATCATCGGCAGCAGATATGCATATTCACGGGCGGATAAATGAGGAGCAACAAAGACACCTAACCCATTTTCACGATACTTTGAAGCAACTTGCATGTTAGGATGTTTTACTAGATCGAATAACATAGACTTATCGTATCTTTTCGCAAGACCTCCATGGTATCATCACTCAATGTGGCACCAGGGCCTGCAACATCAGAGTCACATGTATATGGAGGACGAATCAGACATCTCATGGTCATGCGATCGACAACTAGGCTCTGGGGATAATCAGTAGTATAACACAAGGTCATGACAATGGAACTCATCAGCAACGGAGAAGATGAGAAAAGGTCGGACGGGTTAAACGTCTCCTGAACTTTCAATCCACAAAACGGAGGCATAGGTACTAGACATAATGAGAGGTAGTGGAGCACAAGTTCTTGACGAGATAAATTCCCCTGCATGGCGAGGACGCACGGCGGGAAATGGGAACGATGACAAAACAAGACAAGTATCATCCGAAAGTAGCATTTGGGAATCAGGAACTCAAGGTGCCATGTTTCACATCAAAGCAGCATCAACAGGTTCGGGGATGAGGTTAACAAGACAGGAAAATGCGCCCATTGTCGTGACGACTGAAATGGGCGTGCAGGATTTTACACGTCGATAATTGAACATGCTGCCGAAAGAAGGCGACACAATGGATATAGGAGACTCGCAGTGGAAAGCGGTCTCTGCAGGGTATCTCAGACAGTGGAGGTGAAAAAAGCCATGGTTAATGTAAGTGCGGCTGAATGGATAGAGGGAGTGGAACGTCATGGGACGAAGAGTGCGGGAAAATAATACTATGGAAGGCAGTTAGCATAGCCACATTCAAACCGCCCGCCAAAAACCCTGAATGTGAAATCGATAATACCCTCTACCTAAAGGTAGTGGGAATTTACATCGACATGGGCTTTGATAATAGTACATAGATGAAATTTTGTAAAAATTTCCTTTACCATGCGTCGACTTGAAAACTCAATGCAAAACTCAGAAAAGACTCGCCCATGGTGGAATATCTGTGCGCTGGGTCTCCCCAACAATGTGGTCATAAATACGTTGAGCAATAACTGGTTCAACCTGATGGAAGACAAGGACTGAAAGGAAAGAACGGATGTAAGTAAATAGCGAGTTTACTGGCAAGCGGAATACAACATACGCTGGTTGTGCAGGATCTCCAGGCTCTTGACGAGCTTGAGGCCACCAGAGATGTTGCTGATAAACGCTTCCTTTTCACTATCATTCCAGCAATTCCACAAAGCACGAGGTTGCGCAAAATCGTCTGTGGAAGTGGCGATTAGAATATTTGGCATTCAAATTAAAGCTCAACTATTATCTCACCAACAGAAATCATAGTTAATTGACGGTTAACGGTGCCATTGAACCTTTCGTGCCGGTTGTTATTGTTGATTTGGGAGTCGATAGCATTCGGGGGGCCGTTAAAGCCGAGGGACGGAATGCTGCTCAGGTAGTTGGGCCGCCTGCCTTGGGTTACGAATGAAGCGGTGCCACCACGCTGGAAATTAGCAACGCCAAAAATAGGCGCATTGCAAGGGAGCTGCTTGTGGTTGACTCCGAGGCGGTAGCGTTGGGTATCCGGATAGATGAGAAGACGAGATTGGAACAGGGGATCGGGAGAAGGTTCAATGTAAGGGATCATATGGGCCGGCGCGAACGCCAGCTAGCGTCGTGTCAGTACAACGATGTTAGTTCTGGTGAAAAAACCACCAACCTGTTCAATCTCGTCAAAGAAGTTTTCAGGGTTCCTGTTCAAGACGAGCTTGCCGATCGGGCGAAGAGGGAAATCGCCGTGCGGCCAAATTTTGGTAACATCGAGTGCGATGTGACGGTAAGCGCCCTCCGCTTGGTCGAGTGTCATCGTTTGCTAAATTGGGGTTAGTCGCATTGATATATATGCACGAACGTAGAACATACTCACAATGTTGACAGTCCACGAAGGGAAGTTGCCAGCCTCGATGGTCTCAAACAACTTCCGGGCACCATAATCAGGGTCTTCACCAGCGAGTCTGGTCGCCTCGGCGGCACTGAGGGTCTACCAAATCACAAGTTTGGGGGAGTTTGAGTCACCAGAAGGAAGTGCATACCTTGACTCCGCCATCAACTTTGACGTGGACCTTGACATAATGGAAGGTGCCGTCCTCCTTACACCACTTGAATGTAGTTCCACCAAAGCCATGTTGTTGGTGGAAGCCGTCAGGAGTCCCACGATCGGAGAAGATCATCATCACTTGGTGAACTGTCTCCGGGTTTGAGGAGAAAAAATCCTACAAAGTGGGTTAGAGCTATAATTTGTGATACCGATAGACAAGGAGTTACCCAGGTCATGTCAGGATCTTTCAAGTTAGTCCGGGGGTTTCTCTTGACCGCGTGAACCAAGTCGGGGTACTTGCCAGGGTCCCTGATAAAGAAGGTAGGAGTATTTAGAAAGACCCAGTCCAAGATGCCTTGGTCGGTCTTCAATTTGATAGCGAAACCATTGACATCGCGAGCGGTATCAGCTGAACCTAACTCGCCGGCGACGGTGGAGAAACGGACGGTGGCGTCGACCTTGTTGCCAGGGCGGAAAAGGGTTTGGGATGTAATATCGCTCAGGTCATCGGTGGCTTCGAAGTAGCCATAAGCGCCAGCACCCTTTGCATGAACCTACGATCCTTGGTGTCAGTGTCTGGGAGGAATGCCAATCTGAGTGAGTGATATTCACGAGACGCTCAGGGATACGCTCGCGAGCGAGGTGCGCTAGGTTATCGACGGTGTGGAAGTCTGTATATTCGTTGATGAGAAATGGATGGCAGAATAAGAGAAGAGAAGGATACAACCTTGGAGGAGGAGGGGACCATTGGTGCTTACACGCTGGGCAGCGTCGGGATAGTTAACGGGGGACCCAACGGAATTGGTGTAGGTAGCCATTGGGTGGTGCAATTGGCAGATGAAAGGAACGAATCTGGGAGCTTACATGTAAATTCGGCATGTTATCACCTGCACCTGGTGGTGGGGCAGCTTCGGGCAGCTTCGCCATTGTGGAATGGTGAACTAGAAGCTGCCGTAGATTGGCATAGGTCAGCTGGCATGTCGGTGAGAACTTGAGCTCAGCATGGAAAGCACCCTCATTTTCTTTGACACAGTTCTTCACGACAGGGCCATTGACATCGGGGGAATAGATTACTTCTAGGGACCCAGGATACACCGCCATTCCAGGTGGAATTACTTCAGTACTGGCGCACTAGGGCCGAGGCCTTGAGGTTTGGGTTCTATTTTCGATGAAGCGATCGAGGACTTTAGGCAATCGAAATTGAATCGAAACCGTCTTCCTGTTAAGGATAAACCCATTCAATTTGCTTGATATGAATGGAGCTGTATGCTTGGCGACTGGGTTCGCTGGGTCATTCTGTGTGTGACCGTGACCTGGGCTGATATTCTTTTTGATTGTGTGACATTCGTGATGGTGTTCGGCAACATAGGCGCTGGACCTAAGAGAGGTTTTAAATATGTGGTGGCGGTCCCTCGCCATGCAAACGCACTCCTGTACTACAGCAGGTAGCTAATAGGCTCAAAAATAAAACATCTTTCGTTCAAATTGGAGCACTAGTCATCGATATATTCAAGTTGCTCGCCCACATGTATGCCAGTGGTGTTGCTTAACAATAACATCTCGAGTCGGAGCTCTCAGTGGAACCCATTTAATTAGCTATAAGAGTCTACGGTTACTAGAGGCGTTTGTAAGCTCAAAATAGTTCGTCCCCTCGTGGACATCTTCGAAGTTGTCCAGTTCTGGTCTCAGCTTACCAAAAAAATTTGTATCTATCAAAAGATCTTGCGGATCATATTAACTGTATCAATAACTCCCAGATTTCTATTATTAACCGTACTTCATATCGCCTATCAGCGTTACGAAACAATTTTCTAAAAAGACCCGGCGCAAAGCGCTTGCAAAGCGCCGCTAAGGATGTTTTACAAGCTGTCGGAAGTTGCCGATCCTTGTCAATTCGAGAGGTAAGTATCTCATTCAACGACTGGTCATGAACCTGTGGGGTACTTCCAAACAGTCTGGGATCCGGCCCGGAATGTTCTGGTCTACCAGGTGGCAGGATCTAAGGTTTGAGGGTTCCCCCGAACAGATCCCTCGACGAGTAAGTAGTAGAGATCTATTGTAGATTTGGCGGTGGGTATAAGGGAAAGTGTCTCCTCGTCCTTGTCATAACCTCACCCCACCCAAGAACACCAATACCAAGATGTCTCTACCGACCCAAGTTACACTTCCTCCTGGAGTTTACACTGTCCTGATTCCGGGCGTCAACTTTCAGGACGGCTCGGACAAAGCTCTTACCAACCCTGCAGACAACGGCAAGCCCTTCACTATCGAAGACTATGACCCGAAAAATACCAATCAGCAAGTTCGTGAGCAATCAACCATTTTGTACGATATTCCTCACAGCCCTGTCGTCTCACAGTTCATCGTCAACGGCTCTGGTTTAATCTTTGCCAGTTTTAATCGAAACAGCCTTGCCTATTCCCAGATCCCCAGTCTTCTCCAAGAACGCGTCAGGCGCTCCACGACGGGTGTTGGGTGGCTCATCGGCGTTGAGCCGTAAACATTTTTTTATTCACATATATTATGCACTGATACTAACACCCTTTCCTGTTCCCAGGGTCCCTGGAGGCTGGAAGGGCTACATCCTTACCCCCGATGAAAACAAGTATTACTGGAATCCTGATTATGATGAAGAGGTACTATTTTTATTTTTATATTTTATTTTGCATGGACTAACAATATTCGTAGAGTGTTAAGCTCAGCAGGACGGTATACAAGGAGTGGATCTTCATTCCTGTCCCTAACCCGGCGTCTACTTGAAGGATTGTTGTGATACCTTTCCCTTTGGTCGAAATTTGTACAAAGAATCTATATACATGCTACCGTGATGTTGTACCGAGTTCAAATTTATGCTACATAGTGTGTCCCATGTCCTCACCTTGAGTATCACAAGCACGATGTTTGATGACCATGGCTAGCGTGTCTGGTCCGGTTTTTCCCTGATGGCTTCAATGTCTCAAAGTTTGCTCAAAGTACTCTGTGACAACGGGATCACTTGATATGGGAGATAACAAGTGATTGAATCGGCACACGGAAGATTGAGGGTAGTGAACAAGTAAAGAACAGTATAAAGGTCCTGAAATTCACTGGGGGTCAAGGTAAATACAGGCCACTATTTATACTAGCTAGAGTACTCGAGTCAGGAAACGAGTCCTACTAAAAAATGACTAGATTAGACGAAGACGAATCAAAGAGAATCATAGAGGAATCATAACGATGGAAAGAGAATGAACTGGTAACTGCGGGAAGATAAGATCGGAAGTGAAGATAAGATAAGATGAAATCTCGGTCGTTACTTCCTCCATTCGAGTTATCTCCCAATTTTTTTGCTGTGTTGTGAACGATTCTAATAAATAGGGCAGTCATTCCTTCTCTCCTCCCTTCGTCTTCACAGCTCCTTTCGCTGTAAGTCTCTATGATTTGTATTCTGTGAGTTCTATACTCCTTTCATGATCACTCTTTGCTGACTGAACAACTCTCGTAGTATTTCAACCCCGTCTGTTTTTTTTTTCGAACATGAAACCCTGTCTAACACCATCTCGTATGATTCAAACCCTGGAGAATCTCCCTGCCGGTTCCGGGAGTAGCCTTCGCGGCTACCACTGTTCAAATTGTGGGCAGTTTGTTGCATTCAAGGCTTGCCAAAGCAATGCCAATGGAAATTGGGGCGGACTTGTCGCAACGGTACGTAATTGAAATATGAATCGTTTGTATATACTTACCTTTCGTCATTCAAGTGCGCATGCCACCTCACCAATGCTCAATGCACGTTCATACGCTTCGCCCCTGGCGGCAGCAAGTTTCCAAGCGCGTCGCCCCCTTCCATGTCAACTCCCACCTTCCTGCCTACTCCCCTAACCCTCCCAACTGGGCCCCATCCCTTCACGGTGCCCTATCTAAGGCTGTGGGCACTGCAGACGACGGATCTGCCGTAAACACTGTATCGAACAAGGACCAGGTGGTGCACATCGAAAAAGCACAAAGCAGCCGACTCGAGTCAACGCCCTCCGTCTATACCACCTCCTCAGCATACCCCTCTCCTTCTTTCCTCTACCCCGGCTGCTGCTGCCCTACCACCTCCCGTTACATTTACATGGCCCGCTGAGCTGAGAGGTCCCAGGCAACTTCCCATCACAACAGCGGCATCCCTTCCGAACCGCTAGACGACGAACCTGAAATCCAGTCCATTCATCAGGGCTTTACCTGGCCGTACTTCAAGCTCTCGACCGCAATACTTTCCCTCATCGACCTTGAGCACGCAGGCGAATTAGGTGCATTACAGATGTACGACGATGCAGATCTTGAAGCCTGGCTCACAGTCATGTTGTCATCATCCTTGACTCATGAAATCTTTACTTTATGGAGGAAATACCTAGCCCATGAACGGAAGTAGCTACTGCGCGAACTGCGGTTCCAGCGGAAAACGCGACAATGAAGACAAGGAACCGAGGACGTGGGCAGGGGCCTGTAGTGGAACGACAGTCAGACTCTGCACAGGGATACATTTGGGCGGGTCATGTCGAAGGAAGGGAATCTTTAATGGTCGACAAAAGGATAACGAGAAGAAAGAGATGGGCCCACCATGTCTATCGTGGCCCCGTCCTTGTGGCAAGTCATCGGTGGGATCTGTATGATCTGTATGACGGAGAACGCAGGC
>Ga0307517_10001494_pt1 | contig 39027 bp, 49 predicted proteins | sample 23_EM_MG_FD_194515 | JGI IMG/M metagenome (GOLD analysis project Ga0307517, IMG submission 194515) | Populus trichocarpa ectomycorrhiza microbial communities from riparian zone in the Pacific Northwest, United States - 23_EM | ecosystem: Host-associated > Plants > Roots > Unclassified | place...
GTGGAAATTCAGCTCATGCCCGGGGTGTAAGTGTTGTTTCTCCTTGACACCGAAGCGACCCCCAAGTGATTTATATCGATTTGCGTTCTTGCAGGGCGAACACGACTTTAATCCCGATAATGGCATCACGAATCATGCTCTCTTTGAAGAAAGCTGCCGTCAAACCGAGGGGGAAGTGGACCCTCTCAACCATGTCCGGTTTCAGCAGGGGTTCGTCGACGGGGGGTCGGGGCGCACCACTCACCCCTGGTGTATCGCAAGAAATATCGAGAGCTCTCCCCCTGAACGAAGAGGATGTAGAACTTGAGTCTGTGTCTTAATTGTACCACATTTGTGACTCACCGTAACGAATTCAAGTAATCTCTCCCTCCCTCACTCCCTAATCATCAGTGTATGAAAGACCTTTTGGTCACGGACTTTTCTTGGTACTCTAGATCTGCATATATGCGCATATAACTAGCGATAGTCATCATAGGTTTGGATCTAATACGCAGGTCATGCTCGGTGGACATACTCATGACGACGTCGGCCTTGATTACATCACCCTCTGAGGTGTAAGAGGAAAAGAGCGAAAGACGGAGGGTGCTAGTGAATCGTTGAATGTGGAATCCATGTCTCAATGAGCAAATGAATCCAATCGCTTGTTCTTCGTTGTATTTGCGTATAAACTGGTCTAAGATCTTGGTAAGTATGGACACAATATCAAAAAACAGAGTGCCGGGTGTTCAGCGTACCAATACTATTGACGCGAGAAGCCAGGATTGATATCGATTTTGAGTTGACTCGTCTCTCCAAAATCATTTAGCCGGCAGATGGTCTTCGTTTGCCTTCCTCCGATCCGAGCGACACAAACCCGGTCTTGTCCGCGCGCACGTAGGATACAAGAGACGCTTGGAGATCCGGTCAGTGGGACACGCTAGGAATGAACTCACAGACGTTACGAGACGACACCCTAGGGCCACCCTCTCGGAATCCACGGTTTACCAGCCCAAACTCCTAGTAGAGTCCCCGACATAGTCATCGAGTCAAGGTCGAGAAGCGTGCCGCGCAGGGGCAGCCTCAGAGGCTCGCCTTCGTGCCCAGCTATTCACGAAAACGGTCGAAGCTGTGGAGGAGACGGAAGGAAGTCCCTCGCAGGCCCGCACCAACGGGCTCGGGAATCGCCGCCGGTCCCATGCCAGAGCGCTAAACGTTCCCCACACGAAACCTAGGCCATGTCTACTATGCCACGCCAATACCGTGCTCACGAGTCGCCCTGTATCTGTGCGTTCCATCCACCTTTCACTTTGTATCCCTACCACTGATCCTCACCCCGCTCGATGACCCGGGAGTTGTCAAAAGTAATGGATGACAGCACCTCGTGTGGCAGCCGTTACCGTTTCTCACATAGCGGTTGCGTTGAGGTCTGGCCGTCCCCCTCTGATTCGAACGAACTCATTGACACTCGATGTGCTCTAGGAGATACGCCTTGATTGAGAAAAGCAAGCGGCTTGGTGTGACCCTTTCCGTTCTGGCCATCACGCAGCTCGGTTCCGGAACCTATCTCATCAACGAGACGAGCACAATTGGTCTGGGTAAGCCCTTCCAACCGTTTGTTTGCCCACGTGCGGATTATCTAGTGTTATCACCTCCAGAGATAAATTTGGGTGCCTACGAGGTTCGCTTTACGAACCGTGGTGACCGGGGGAGCTTGCTGAGTCCCACACTCCCCACACTTTTACGTCGCAGACATTCTTGCATTTCCGGCTGTTTTTGGTCCCAACCAAGAGACCAAGAGTAAGTCGATATCCGGGGATTCCATGCAACGGATACCATTCCTTGAGATGCGGCGCGGTACTTCAGGCTTATGTTTGCCTGTCAAGTGATGCTCCTACTCTTGCCTTTTACCCCGGTGGGTGGCGTATGATGCATCTAAGGGCAGATGATTGAGTTGTGCTTATTGTGTGCGTATGCCCAGGAGGAAATCCAGGTCACGTCCGGGGCGTAAGTGTTCTTTCATCCTGACGCCAAGGCGGCGCTCGGGCGGGCGGGCGGCCTTAAGTGATCGACATCAACTCGCATCCTAGAAGGCTAACAGAATTCTCATTCTGACCATGTCGCCACGGCTCACGCTCTCGTTAAAAAAAGGCGGACTCTCTCAGCCCTGTCCGATTCCGGTGGGGGAATGTTGACAGAAGGTCGAACCACGCACTTCACACCACGGGCGTTCGGAGTGTCGCACGAGATCTTGCCCTACCGGGTGAGGAGGACTTAGTGCTTAAACCTGTCTCTCGATCGCCTCACATTCGTGGTTCAAGTTGACCGCATTAATTCGAGCCCTCTGTGTATATCGGTGTATCGAAGATGCCTCGGTTACGGACTTTCGTAGTGTTCTGGATTCACACGCGTGTATTGTACATTTAACTAATCACCCGATATTACATTGTTCCATCGCATGCGATGTACAGATCCTACATTTGGTGGTAATACATAGGAATGTCATGAGTTCGTTCCTAGTCACATCGCCCTCAGAAATGGTTGGCGACGTTATGGACTCTTTACAAGAGGGAAAGGCGAAAAAAGAGGCCTCTGTGCGAGCGAATCATTGAATATAGAACCCAGATATCAATGAGCAGATGAACCCAGTCAATTGGTCCTCACTGATGCCGAGATTGAATTGTGGGTAATGTGGGTGGGTCCTTATCGGTAATATCCCCCGTCATACAACTTACGAGGGAGGTATCCTGATCCCTATCCCCGCCATACAACCGAATGATATCTGTTGGGGATGGTGATTTCCCACCTCCACCCCCGTTCCCACTGGACTTGTCAGGTTCGGTATCCGACTCGAGATCGGCATCCAAATCAGGATTCGTGACCATCATTCGCTTCGTCGGCGTGGTGTCGTTCATCAAGACAAGGGGATCGGTCGAGGAGAAAGTGGAGCGGGCGACTGAGGGCCGACTTGACAGAGTGGTGGCGGTTGGTTCCGTTCTGGTAGCCGGGAAGCCTTGTGTTGAACTTGAGACAATGGAAAAAGTGGAAGGTGACGTTGGAGGTGAGATGAAGACGGTATTCCGACGAGCCGTTCGCATTGGGGTCGGAGGGGGGTGTGGAATCGGAATTGGAGGGAAGTAGGGATTACGTTCGATGTCGTGTTCCTGACGATGAGGGTGACCGTGATAACTGTGGTTGCTGTGATGGCGGCGGTGCGTAGATGGAGACCCAACGTGATGTGGGCGGTATGAGGAAGGGTTAGGAGCAAACCGTAGAGGAGGGAATGGGATATTGGCGCCGGAAGTTGACCTAGATGGCAACATCGTGTATCGATCCGTCAGCGGTTGAGAGGGAGAACTCAGGTAGGGAACTCTGTGGCGAGTTAGTGGTGGGCTATCTGCCAAGACTCCGTCTGTCGGGGGTGTTCCAGCCCAGCTTCCACGGGTCCGCGGGGAGGCGATATGGTTTGGATAAGACAAGGTTCGTTTCGAAAGTGGGCCAGAGGATGGAGACGGTGTTTCGTGTGGAAGCGGAGGAGGGAGAGGATGCGGAGGACGACAAAGAGGGGGTTGAACCACCACAGGACCCGGCTCGATCTCGTTACACTTGCTGTGCCGGTTACTTGAGAGGGTTTGGTTATACCTGTCCGGATAGAACTTCCTATCCCTTATCAACCTAATACCCGCACGTCTCTTGGCCCTTCTGGCCCTAATGAACCAAATGACACCGATTATGAGGAAGAGGAGCCCTACTCCTCCCGCGATCCCAGCGATGATGGCACCGAAGTGGCTGGTGCTGACCGAACTTGGGCTAGAGGCAGAGGTGGAGGCAGACGGGGAGGGGGTTTTGGTTGAATATATGGTTGTTGTGTAGATGGAGCCGTCGCCATCTGTCAACCTGTGGAAACAATCAGCTTTTCGTTGGAAACGAGAGAAGCTGAACTTTCTCACACGAAGACATTTCCACCCGGGTCGCCGTATGAAGACAAACTCGGAAGAGGTGCGGGTGACACCACCGAACTTGAAGCGGGACTCACGCTGGTGGTGATGGGCGGTGATGTGGGCACTGGCGTTGGCGTGTTTAGGGGGGAAACCGTCGACGGAAATGGAGACGGAGGGTCCATGGTACTTCCCAACGCCGTCGTGCCTATCAGTGAGTCCACAAGGGAGCCTATCGTAGCCGTAAGTACAGAGGAGTGACTACCGGTGGGCGAGAAAGGACTTACTCATGGTAGGACGAAGGAGGGGGAGGTGGAAGGAGAGTCTCAGGGGGAGTAGAGTACCGTGAGTCTAAATTATCCGCGACATGTGGAGCTCTTCCTTCACATATACCTTCGAATTTATTCGTTGGAGCCCCTAAACACCAAGGCGCCTCCCGGTAATGCAGCGGACGATGCCACGACAACCCCGAAGGAAGGAAGGCTATTCCGAACATCCAGATACTGCATGGGGGGTGTCGAGGCTTGGAGCTTGGCTTGTGGTGCTTTGCTGGCGGGAACAGTTGGCCGTGCTGCCAGTGATCGACCAGCGGAACAAGGAGGGAGAGCGCCGGGGGATTGATCCGACCATCCTCACCCAAGTTCCAACGCGTCCAGTATGCTGTCCGGTCTTCGAGCCCGCGCAGGGCTCTCTTCATGGCACCACACCCTCTCTGCCACCCTCCTTACCTTCCGGAGCCCAGCGTCCCTCTTCCACTCATCCTCTCCGGCGTTCCTGACTCTCAACCAGGCGATTCGCCGTAAAGTCCCTCAGGTCAAGAAACGTCCCACCGCCCCCCTCCTTCAGAACAACCCCTTCAAAAAGGGCGTGGTCAACCAAATATTCATTGCCAAGCCGAAGAAACCGAATTCGGCCAAGCGGAAAGTCGCGAAGGTGACCCTGTCAAATGGAGAGACGGTGCAGGCATATATACAGGGCGAGGGACATAATCTGCAGGAGCATAGTGTCGTGTTAGTGAGGGGTGGAAGGGCTCAGGATTTGCCGGGTGTTAGGTGCGTGCTTTGTGCAACGGTAAAGGGCTTCGGGCTCCTGTGTGAACGGTAGTTTCCAGGTACAAACTCGTTCGCGGCGCGTTGGACCTTGGAGGGGTTGTCAACAGGGCAACTGCTCGCAGTCGATACGGAGGTTTGTCGTCACACTTTATAGCTTCAAGAGTTGTCGCTCATCCCGCCAAACGCAGCCAAGAGGCCAAAATCATAGATCATGTCGTAATTCTAATCCAGGGAAGCAGCTCGAGTACACTCCCTCCCATTGTATCTTCGCGTCGATGCATAATTGCAGCGCTCTTCGTCCTGAGTGAGGCGCGGCGCGACTCCTGATCGTTTCTCAATGGGGCTCGGGTCAGCAACTGGCAACTAGATCGTAACGGCGCAGAGCGCCAGCCCCCGACTCCTGCCGCGTTGAGGTCTCGGTGTCTCTGTATAGTTGTCGAGCGCGGCCGGTAGGTCTTACAACCTCCAGACGCCCGGCGTGAGTTTTAAAAGGATTTGAAGAGACAAAAATTGGGTGATTTGAGGATCCGACGGCGCGAGGCCGTCAGCAAACCTCACGATCGCTCTTTTGCTTTTTCTTCGCTTTTCTCAATGTGGCGCCAGGGCGCCAGTCCCAACCTCGCTCATATGATGTTGCTAATGTGAGGGAAACCTGGTGAAGAAACGCTCCTCAGTAACAATTTTTCAAGAGGTCGCGAACCGCCTCGTCTTCGGCCAGTTCGATGAGAATGGCTACGCGCTCACCCAAGACGGCGTAGTTGAGTCGGGTGACTTCATGCAAATCCGGACCGGACCCTGCAACCTACCCGAAAAGATAGCTGGCAGCGGTGTTGTCGAACAAGTAAACCTTGCTCTTCGCCATAGGAAAGCCGCAGGGGTCCATCATGTCAGTTTACAAACGAAAAGGTGAATGCTCAACAAGAAGGGAAAAATAACTGGCCAGTGGTACACCGGGCATTAGCAAGATCGCAATGAATGTCCCAAGAACATCTTCGCAAGTCCTGTTGACCAACCCATCCCAACGGAGGATATCGAAGTTGGACATTCCGTGCATATGTCTCGGGTCGATCTCTCCGGTGAACGCATTGATAAAATCGTTCTGAACGGAGAGGGTGTTCCATGTGTCGACGAAGTTGATGGGAATATCGTATCGGACTTGGAGATTACCATCTAATCCAAGGAACCTCTGGAAGGAGCGATATATAGAGTAGTGGAAGGCAACGGAGTCGAGACCGTTGGGCAGAGCGGGTCGAAGGAAACATTAGCTGTCATCGGGTGTGAGGTTCATCGCCTCGCCAAAACCTGAGGGGATTTGATCTGGAGTTCGACCGCGGCCACTGAAGGAGGCAAGTTGAGTATTTCCGCGGTTTCAAGAACACGATTTTCACGGACTCACATGTAGAGGGCACCAAGGGTGATTCCGCCGGTAACCTCACCGTTGACGAAGAAACTGTTTTTTCCCCACCTCAGCGGCACATTTTCGAACTCCAGACAACACCGCCTCCTCCTCTGAATTTGAGGCTGGATTCCAACCTACCGAGAGTTGCCGAATGAGTTGTACCGATGATCAATCGATCAAATCTCCCCTGTGAACCCGGCCTTGTCCCAAGACCAGAGAGCGCCCCCTGCCTTCGCCCACGACCACGATGTCAGTGGTGAAAACACCCACGTCCTCCTTAACAGGTGCTTCACAAATCATCGCTCGCTCGCTATAGTTAGTGCATCATGTTAACATCGCCATAGCAAGCCAGCCGCTTGTCAGCCGACTCTGGTACCAAGCAACAACTAAAATCGAGCTGTTATTCTATGGAGGTACCCCAGGGGCACGGGCATCTACAGAACATTCATCCCCAATCATAAGGCTCCAGATCCCACAAGACGTCGTTGAGATCATCATCTCCTACTTCATTTACGACACTACCACCCTCCTCGCATGCTCCTTGACGTGCTACTCGTGGTATATCGCTACTGCCCCCCACCTCCACCACTCTCTCACGATCAATGATCGCCGCTTCAGTAACATGGGGTATAGGTCATTCCAAACATCATACCGGCTTGGCCTGCTTCCGCTTGTCAAACGCCTCCGGATTCGTCGGTGGCCATATTGGAGCGAGATAGGAGTCACTCCCGGGCGGCTCTGCAGGCGCACCTTCCACCGCCTTTCCGCACTCACAAACCTCAGGGAACTTGGAATAGATTATCTCGAGGTGTCCCGTTTCATGCCGAGGATTCGACGGTGCTTCGGATGCTTCTCCCCGACCCTTCTATTCCTTGCCCTCAAAGATCCCAGGGGCTCTTGCCGACAGATCTTGTACTTCATTGGACTCTTTCCGAACCTCCAGGATCTCAAGCTTCAATCCTGCAGCTCCGAGGGTGAACAGGAGATCACGGGAGACACGGGTCTCATCCCCCTCTCCACGCCCCCATTGCGGGGGTGGTTGACACTCACGTGTTTCACAAGGGTGACCCTCATCAGGGACATGATCACCCTTTTTGGAGGACTTCAATTTCGTCGCATGGACCTGTTCAGGGTCAAGTGTGTGCGGCTCCTTCTGGACACATGTGCAGAGACCGTGGAAACACTGAGGTTGTACCCAACCGATTTATACGGTGAGGTGTTCCTCAAAAAGAGAGAAGGGGATGAACTCAAGTGAGGAATTTGTAGCGAACAATCGTGCCTTGCTTCGGGATTTCAATTTGTCGCGGAACAAGTCACTTCGAACACTTGAGACCACGGCGAGCTCGATTGATGATGCAGAGGGCACCGCATCCGATTTTCTCATGACTGTGCTGTCCTCTGTCACATCTCCTGTGCCAGTCGATGTCGTCATCATCTATCAGGACATCCACCTTGAAATCCCGTTTATTTATCCCCCCTATAATCCGATCATGCCCATTTATTTCTGCTATTCGAGGCGGACGGAGATGTGGGATCACTCGTTGTACCAACGACGTCTCGAAGTGCCCCACAAGGTGTACAGTACACGGGGCTTCCGCTTGGTGCTTTGCGCAGATGTCTGCGATCGTGTCGTGGAGCGTGCCATACAGGGGTTGGAGGACTTTGTGAAGGCGGGAAAGATGGAGGGAGGATCAAGCCACTTCCCCTACAGGCCACTGATCATCTCCGAGAGACGCCTGCTTTGTACCCGTAAATATGATAGTTTCCCGGGTGTGTCAGGGGACCGGCATGATTTTCCCGCTAGTGCCCTGTAGCATATGTACATCCGAAATCGCACGTTCCCCTCTCCTCGCCAAATCTACCCCCAGACACGATACCCAACCAAATTCTCACATTTTATTGATCATGACAGGGTCGCCTCGTGGATTTGACGCTCAGCGCGGGTGCAACGCCTGGTCCTGAGTGTTCCTTGCAGCTGTCGCCTTCTTCTCTCGAGGCGCCGACAAGAACAGCGTTGAACAGTTGTTTCCTACTAATGATCTTGGGCGGAACAAACACCTATTCTACGTTCTTTCCGTGATGTATCAAAGCAATGAATCCGCTCCGAGACTATCTTTACCCAAATGATCCCGAGCTGTCTCCACTCCTCCATGCTACCGAAAGCGGTGTTAGGATGACCTTGCTCGGCTATTCCGCCAAGATGCAAGTCCGATGCCGCGGAGGTTGCGCCCCTCGCGATCGATCTACTTAGGCCGTGATCAATTTCCGGTCCGCCATCTGCGTGCTCGGAAGAACATATCATCCCAAGGGTGAGGGAGAGGGGGTCATTCGCCATTTCGAGGCGGTCCCCGGAATTGCATCCTATTTCAGCTGGGATAATCACCTGATTTGGATTCGTTGCCCCCTCGCCCGCCTGCTTTTCGATGAAGACCAGCAGGTCTGACGATACACGCGCTCGCATTGAACGAGTCGGGCCACATACAGGCAACGATTCACGCTACCTAGATTATGCGACGAAGCTGTAGGCTAGGCTAGGCTTTGGCTTCGATAACGTCGGTTTGAGAAGGAAAGGTCTGATGCTCTGCGCCGAGCCGCTGAAGTTTATAAGAGACCCGGGGCTGTAGGGGACGCGGGGGACCGTATAAAGCTCCTCCGGTGGATCAACGAGGAAGTGAATAACGGCATGCTCCTGTACACGGCGCTACCTTCTGCGCGTGTCGCCCCTCCTACGGACTTCCACTCATACATATCCGATCCCCACGCTCGTGTCCTGCTGCTTGTTGTTGATCTGCATCTTGATTTTTCCGTTCCCCCATGCTTGTTTTGCATTTATGTACCCCATATACTGCTTGCGACATTCAATGGTCTTGTTTAGTAATACCATGATTTCCGAGTCACTCACCTTGGCCGCTACGCTGCCAATGAGAACTTCGATTGAATAATATCACGTCGAGAAGTTTGTCGCTGTCCCACGGAACTCTCTGGTGCATCATCGGCGGACGTTGTCCGCCCACTCAAGTAGTTACCGCCCGATGGCAATAGATCTTGATGCGACGCCAGGATTTGCCGGGATTCCGGATGGTCCAACCCCGCTACGTTGATCGACGGTTCGTCAGCATTGTCCAACGTCCCCTGCTACGAATAGTATGCCCCTCGATGTGAATAAGTCCGCGGTGGACTCCCTCGACATTTTCGCATCAATTAACGAAAAGCCCTGGAGGTTGTATTCAATCACCTCATTCTAAACTGTTCAGAGGATATAAGAATGGTGGCGAAATCTGAGGACGCACAGTCCCAGAGATAGCACGATCGGCTCAACGAATACTCCAACAGGGGAGAAAACAAGTGCACCCCACTCTCATGATAACCAACGCGTCTCAGAACCCTGCGGATTGACCCACCAACCGGAGTTCATCCCCCTACATCGCCGTGAGCAGGCGCAAGAGACTATACCTCGAAGATCTCCGTCCTGTCAACGGTTCGATGCCCTCGGGCGGAGCTAGGGTATTCGAATTTAGAGTGTGATCTTCGCCTGGTCCCAGACTGACCTACACTCTCTCCATCTCGTCATCAGGTTTGATATCGTCAGGCCCCGCCTACCGTGACGCACACGCCACACCGTCAATACAAACGGGCACTCCTACCGTAGCGTCCATAAACTCCTCATCCGCGGTCTAATCTAAGGGCCCGTGACTTCCAACACTCGTTGGGGGTGGCTTCTCCGGTTCCGAGGTTTTTGCTACCGGGCTTGAATTTTCCGGCAGTTTTGAAAAACTTTCTCCACAGCATGGTGGACCTCGGGAAGCTTGACGGGCTCCCAGGGGGTTCACCCTGTGGGCGATCAAAGGGGGTGTTGACACTCCCTTGGGCTAAGGGAGTGTCCGATACGCTTCCCAACTAAGGGAGACTGGGCGAATAAAAAGCATTAGTGGACACCAAACCATCACGGTCCCTCGCCACCATCTGCAGGGGGTGTTAATGACAGGCGGGACCTTGAGAAAAGTGGGACCTGACTTCTCTACGAAGCGCCCCGACACCAAGCTTAGCCCCGTACATCTCCCAGTTTAGTTGCAACTGAGCGAGATACTACGTCTGCTCTCCTGTCGTCCTATCCTCATTCACTTCGCGTTTGTGATCTCGAACGGCGGGATGCACCTGATCTCCATCGTGAGTATCCCTGCAACTATTGATGAAACCGTGTTTACTCGGAGGAAATTCAGGATTCGTATTGTCCGCACCGTTTTGATCAGATTCAACAAGTCGTCAATAGACGAGAGACACTGAGATGGCGTTTAAGGGGAGCCATAGGTCGACAGTATCCAGATGTGGGCTACACACCTGCAACTATTTTAATGCATCCCTGGCTGGTGAAAAACCCGACTGAATGTCTCCCGCCAACCATATCTTCTCGATCCGTTCCTCAGGAACACCAGTCTCCACGCTTATCCGGACGGCACGAGATCTGTACCAAGTGATTTAGGGTTGACCACCGGTATTGATTGCCGTCCTCCTGCCCGTATAGACATTTCTTATGGGTTAAAATACGCTCGAAAGTTGCGCCTGGGGGAAATGCCTGTTAGGATGAATATGACACGGGGCTGTGGATGAAACTTACACACCGTCAAGTACACCACCTGGGACAAGAATGTAGCAATAAAGGCAAGGTTGAGATCCCGGAGGGGGCCAGGGAAGTGTGGACTGCTGTCAAACGCGGTATCCTTTGGGGCTGGTGGAGGTGAGTCAGAGGAGAGCAGCTGTAACAGAGTCGACATCAACCCATTCCATGCTCTCGGGGGTGCGTCTCCGAGAATCGAATGCTGGGAGGTCTTGGGTGATGTCGCTGTAATCTATGGCAAGGGGGAAGTTGGTTCGAACGGAGATGAAAGAGGATTGGCTTCGCGGGTGCCACGGGAGGTTTCTCCGCCTCACGGGAAATTTCCTCCGTCGGTTGTTGAACCGTTTCGCCTGGGTTTAGAAGGTCCGAACACAGACGGAGAGCCGGTCTCGGGTGTTCTAGGCGTCATTCGTGGTTATTGGCCGTGCAATGATCGATGATGTCGATGAGCGGTCGTGAGAAGCGCTACCGGAATGACCCAGCATAAATGTTTGCCACACGAGTCCGACGCGCTTGCAGCCACACCGACCAAGAATCGACTGGCTATCCTTGCTTCGCCCAAGTGGATCAAAAATATATAGTAAGTGGGTCTCCATCATGTCGCAATCGCACCACGGAAACCTGACCGGATCGTGAAGGGACCATAGAGCCCAGCTGATGCCTTGTTCCCGGGCCTGCCAGCCACATACCTTCGACCGTACATTGGAACATGTAGCTTTCTCTGTACAAAAGACTCCGAGACTATGGTCAAGCCCAGGTTCTTTCCGAGATTCGAGGTCTGTGCCGTCGCTTCCTATCCAAGAGAAGAACGGACGACACTGACCCGTTAGGTCAGTAGCATGAGCGACCGAAGGACTTACTACCTGACAAGTAAACGCCTTCAGACCAACTCAAGAAATATGAAGATTCTACTCCGGACAACCTGGAAATCGAACTTCTCGAAGGACATTCTGAATCATTCGCGTGTGATTCGCCCGCTTTGCCCTCTACTCCACTGCACCGCTTACGCACCGCCCAATACACCCACTCCAATCCGACAGCCCCAACCGCCTCAGACTCGGGATGTTCCTAGTATCACCGAGTATAATCCCCTCTCTTGTAGTCATGTTTGACATGACAAGCCGAACCGCGGCGAGATGCCGGGGTACCGGAGCTGAACGAACATTTCATTGACGGGGAGTGATAGCGTCGACGTGGATAATCCCCTTAGGATGGAGAATTTGGAGATTGCTATGCTGGAACTGAAATGGACCAATCGATGGGCATCTTCAGCGGTTGCCAGGTCAGCTCGATTGACAGTCATTGCACATGCATTCGCTAATTTTCTGAAACACCTGCGGATACCCCTTCTGTCATTCGAAGAAATCTATGCGATACCCGATGTATCGCCACATCACTCATCAAATCCGGGCAGAAACTCAAATCTGTACGGTTCAAGACCAAAATCAGCGTTGCGAGTTACCTCCTGCTGATGGGAAGAATATAAGAACTCTATGCTGAATAATCCCGGAATGGTCAGAGGACAAACCTACCTGTCCGCCTTTCCATTCACGAATGCGACGCGTAATCCCGTACAGACTTGGCCCAACGTCTTACGATCCCCTCCCCCACTACGACCACGACCATTTCAACGGACGAGTCCGGTACGGCCCCTCAACCGGAGAAGCGACGTTCATCATTCGTGATCACACTACTAACGTCCACGTTCAGCGTTGCCGTGTTCACCGAGGCTTGGGAATGCGACAACGACGACGAATATGGTATCATTGAGGACGAGTACGCGGATTTTGTTGAGGACCGCAGACACGCCCCCACCTCGAGTAGAACTGCCCGCGGTCGAGGTGGGAAGGCAGAAACTATGGGAGTTTTGGAGAGGAAGGCGAACACTACCTATATCAGCGAGGAAGTGGTTATCAAGAATGGAGCCAAATGGAACACAAAGGTATGAGGATATTTGTCCCTTGCACGTCAATCGCTGATCGGGATGTCCTCTAGTTTCATGGTGGTGACATTCACCGGACTTGTGGCGGCGCTCAACATCCCTTCGATCAGCTCATTGCATCACCTCTTGCTAACTACGGCAGGTTGAACGGTGACGAGTACTGCTACCCCTAACCAGTCCCGCCCTCACACACGTGCGCCGACCGACAAACTAACTCCCGATGAACCGCACTCACCCATGCTCACACCGCCGCGTCCATCCGGCACAAAGCCTGTTGTTTTTGAAGGGGTCAAAGATCGGTCTTCCGTCAAGATCACGTATGATGAGTGCAGTACAATTAGGAGGAAAGGCAGGACGTGTATCTTCTGCTCAAAGAGTTTTGAACATGAATAGGTGCAGTTTCGCATTTACATTACTGTATCCATAGCGCTGCGGAATGTTCCAGCCTTGAATATATGCAGTTTCACCCATCGAGTGGCTCTGTTTGCATGAGGTGTGAGCTCAGGCGATGGTTATCTTCCTCTGTTAGGAATCCACGCCGCTTTCTCGTGGCTATCTTGAGTTTCGATAATGCGAGCCAAGTCGCAACAACTGTCGGAAAGAGATGGGGCTACCTCATTGTTGAACATGGCCACTGACCCAGTGAAAAACCAGTCGAGTGGGAGCGAACCTGATTGATCCGGGACGAATTCTAACCAAACCGCCTGCTTTGCGAGATCGACATGGTTTTCTCACAACCCTGGGGGGAAAAGGGCAAGATGCCGGAGCCCTCACAAGAGCAGATTGATTTATGGCGTAGTCAGCCCCCTCCCCAGTTGGATAAAAGGCGAAAACGACATCTCGAGGAGGAAGGGTCAGATAGCCCGCATATATCTAAGCGAACTGATCGAGCTCTGTACATACGACGTCACAATATATGCGCCTCGGTCGGGCAATACTCACGGAAATGTGCACCCAGGATGTTCGTATTGATAGGGGACCTGTCGAGCAATGTGAGACGACCCCAGGAATTTGGTGTATTGCGAAAATCGGGGCGAGACACCAAATGACCGCACTCGCTAACAATCACAAACGTGAAGGGGAAGAGCAAGCTTCCCTCGGGTTCATATAAGTTGAACCCTGAGGGGACCAGTCCCCTCGCCCCTCCTTCCCATCCCCTCCCCCTCCCATGGATACCCAGTTGCCCACCGCCATGCTTTTCTTACGAGCCTTACCTTCAGTCGAATTGGGGACACTCATCCTCGTACTCCTGACAGGAATACTGGCAGCTGTGGCGGTCTTGAGCATTGTCTCATACATCTGGAATCGCTTGGCGGTAGGGCCACGCATCTGTTCGGAGCTTGCCTCACTAGATCGGATGACTTCAACGATCGCTGTCTACAATCACCTCAAGGACAAGAACAGATTCCCTGAGGGGCTAAGGGATAGATTGGTGATACTCGATGAAAAGTGCTGGAGGTAGGTTCCCCCCCATCACTGGAATCTCAACAGAATGCTAACGTGTTTCGAAGGTGCTATGTACTGTGGAGGGGCCTGGAGGAAGATTTTCAAACAACATGGTTTTCGTACCAGTTGTCTCAGGAAGATCATGGTCGCTTTAACACAGCCACAGAACGCAAGCGTGAACTGAAGAATGAGATAGAGGTAAGTGTAATGGGTTTTTCCAATGTCACAATATCTCGGCGTCTCATGAAATACAGGATATGAGGACAGGAGTGACTGATTGGATGAATCGAAATCCACCCGAGCTTCCGCCCTCACCTGCCCAGACAGAGTCCACCCAGATCCCGCTTGATCAACTCCAGCTCGCTCTAATCCAGCTCGCTCGAGCTCAGTACACCCAATCACAGTTTACCCCAGGCCAGCTCGCCCAACTCCGACACACCCTAATCCAGACTGCCCAGCCCCAGCCCGAACAACATGTGGCTACTACGTCGAACAATAGGTAGAAGTCTTTATTGATCCAAGAGAATACGGTACAGAATTGTGATTTCCCATCAATCGGCATCCCACCTTTCTCTTTTACGTCTGTTGAAGATCCTTCTCGACATTCTTAATCATTGTGTTCCTGCCCCCCATTGTCCTCGCCCATCCATGTGTGGGAGCATCTGTTATTTCTTGGCCCCTATTATTGTTCCGGTCTATGGCATATAGTTTTGTAAAGTAGCGGAACTAGTATTAGTATCAACACTCCTTTCTCCTAGCTCCTTAGCCGGGAGTCCTTATGGGATAAGTATTACTATCACGGAGTTTCTCCCCTAAGGCGTAAAAAAAACTCCAGGGGAGTTGTAAAACCCTGCTGGGGCCGAGCTTGGGGTAATACTACTCGGGGGATTCGGGGAACGGGTGGGGGTTCCATCAAATGACCCGGGAATGGCCTCGAGAGAATGATCGGGTTCAATCCCTCGCGCCCTGGGGTCCCCCGCCATCAGACGACGCAATCGTGGGAACTCCCCGCCATCACGCGTCCCCCAGCTGCTTCCTCGCCTGCTTCTGGCCATCAAAATATTTCCGGGAGGAGGTGCGTTCGTGGGAAACCCCTCCCCTGGCTTCCAGGCCCACCCCCGCCCCCGGTTCGCTTCTGGGCTTGCTCCCGCCCCCGGTCCGCTTCCGGGCTTGCTCCCGCCCCACCCCTTCCCGGTACCCCCACCCCCGGCCTGGCGTACCCCCACCGCACTACCTAGATTATTATATATGCTATATATGATATATGCTATATATGTACTTAAATACATACATTGTTGTCTGGATTCCGACCGGTCAGCCCGCAAAAGCGCGAATAAAAATCGGAAAAAAAATACCAGGTCGTGAACATCAATCCCTGGACTAGATCGCGTGAAAACGACGCGATTCTGTGCAGAAACGAAGCCAGGAGTGCCGATTTTCGAGAGGAACACAGGTGACGCGTCGCGGGTTGATCGGATCCTCGCCCGCGGAAAAAATGCACGCCGGCGCCGCAAATCGCGTGGGTTCACCCACCCTAACCGTGTAACGCTATCTAGGATAGGCGTCTTTAGTTTCCGTTTCATCCGAAGCGGTGTAAACGATTCTGTTATTTGTTCCCCCGCAGTGTTGTCCAGGGATCGCTGGATTCCGGGCCGGTTGCAGCAACCCGCCGAGTGGGTTCTTGCACGCGCGCGATTCATTCCTCAATATATAGAGTCTGTTTGAGTGTGTCTGGAACTCGGTTGACCTACGTGGCACCCGCACGAGACTACTGATCGCGTGCCGACGGCCAAAATTTTCCAAGTCCACACGCTCCCTTGCCGCCTGTGCGAAACTTTCTAAGTCCACAAATGACGCGCGGCCCAAGTTCAATTTTCACACGTTCGCTCATCCCGCGCATTCAAAGCCAAGAAAAATGATATATTGGGACTTTTCGTCCTAAGACAAGAATAGCACGTAGTATCCAAAGGTTCCTTTAATTCTATAGTGCATCGCGCACACGTCGCGAGGGCTTTACCGTCCTCTTCCCATCGCCACGTGAAAAAGTGCGAGCCCAAGATGTTGGTTGAGACGGCTGGGATTCATCGGGGGTGAATGCAGGCGGGTGGATGAGTTGTTGAGTCACCCAATGGATATCATCGACGGCCTCTTCAAACAGCACGAATTCCTCAACCGACGTCACCGCTCGTGCCCACCAGCAAGTGGCCATAATGGCCAGGAAGATACCGTTCTGGCCACGCGTGGGGAAATTTTCCCAGCTCCCGCCACTCTCTCCGCCCTTGGGGAAAGGCCACGACTGGGTGGATCGCCATTTCGGCTGACTTGCAGTCCACCAGCCGATCCATTCGGTTCGGTATCTGTGGGTGTCGTCGACAATGGGCATGGTCTTCCCTGAGTATTTTCGGCCCTTGATCCAGCTCCCCACCTCACGTGGCCGGGGTTCTGAAGAGAGGCGTAGGAGTCGCTGGAAAAGGGGTTATTTATACTGACCAAAGGGAGCGAGAGGGGATACATACCGCGTCGGTTGGGGGCATCCGCTCGAGATCGATATAGCCCCGCACCATGTTAACCCATTTCTCGCCACCTGGAGTATCCTCCCAATATCGTACGGTATCCGTAGTGATGAAATTTCCGTGGGTGCCTTCAATGTTGAAGGTACCTTTCACAGCAACCGCAGCGGGGAGCTGGCTGAAAACTGTGGGAGAACCGGGTAGTGGTGATGGAGGATTTGGATCTGGAAGGGATGGACCATCAGCATCCGGGTTGATTGCCGGTTCGTCAGTGACCGTGTCTAGGCCCAACGGCGAAGATGGTGTAATCTGGGGAGTCGCATTGGGAGAGGATAAGGGACTATCCGAGGGGGGAGTAGTCACTGTGGGTACAGGGTCCACATTCATGGGATCGGGATTGGAGGTCGGCGGTTGACCGTTCGTAGCATACCCTGGATTGGGGTACTGGACGTTGGGAGGTATGGTGAGACTGGGAAACATAACGGGACTAGGAGACATAATGGAACTGGGGGACGTAATGAGACCGGGAGGTGCAACGAGATTCGGAGACGCAGCGGGACTGGGAGACATGGTGAGACTGGGAGACTGGGAGATGTGGTGGCGGCGACAGACGAAGCGAGACCAGGGGACACGAGGTCATGAGATATGACGGGACTGGGAACCGTTGTGAGACCAGGAGACATTGAGTCAATCGTCTTGGTTGAAGGGGGTGTGCTGGCGTATACCGACCTGTTCTTCTGTTCGTCGTTGGCTATGGGAATTCAGCCATGAGGCATCACGCTGTAGAGGAGTTACTTACTGTATGCAGTCCTCAACCACTCAACGAACGAATTTCGTGCATGCTGAAACTCACCCCAGGCCTGGGGAAATTCGAGTCCAGTTTCAGCAGACTGGCCTGTTGTATAGCTAGATACCAGTTAGAACACAGAAACAAATAAAGGACAACGGACATACACATGGGTGGTAATTTTCCCATCATTCGCTGGTTCTGGACCGCCGACCAGGACCAAGGTTTTGAAACCGGTGTACCGTTCGATTTCGTCGATGGCCGTCTGAACCGTCAATGGAAGCTTGTCAATGTGACTATATTGTGCACGTTAGTAACCCTTTTACGGCAGTAAAGGGTAGGGAACTGACCTCTGCATGTACCGGTTCTCGGCAACCAGACTGTCTCCATACTCTGCGGTCTCCACGGCCCATGGAGACTCGTTCAGAGCTTTCTGTTCACGAATCCAGATGCGGAGCGTCTCCGACTCATCAGGGGACAGCAAACTACACTTCCACTGCATAACGGCTATGTGGAACTGCAGCCGATCAAGCGACGTGATACCCTTGCTCGATTTGATGAAGGGATTCAAGGATTGGTGGACCACGTCATCCTGTCGCTTGGCCCAGAGGTCATTGACCTCGCACCGGAGGGGGAGAGTCATTGGGGCGCCAGTAAAGGACTGAGAACGCCTGGTGGGGCTGGTAGGGGGGTTTCTTCCGGGCCTTCCGTCCAGTCAAGTCGAGGGGTCGTTGTTTCGGTGTCTTCTTCGAACTGCGGCGTTTGGGGTAATTCCCATACCAGTCCGTAACGCGCTGGTACTAGTCATCAGTAGTGGAATATACCGTAGGTGGGAGCAGACATACCTTGTAATGTCGAGCCATAGTGAGGACTTCGAGTTCTTCAGGGGTTGTGGTTGGTGCGGTATGAGAGGTGACGGGCTCTGGCTTCCAATGAGTCAGGAAGTCCTGGGCAATTTGCCTATAGGTTACGTTCAGCCCGATTCCGTCCCTTGCCTTGGAGAGTTTGGGTATGTGGGAATGGAGAAACTCGAGCTGTTCAGAAGTGGCCCAAGATGGTCGACCCATTTGGAAAGAGACACAGGGGGGGCTAAAGAGGCACACTGTAGTGTCGTACAATAATAAACAGTGGAATACATCGCTGAGGATCGGCACCAGAACACCGGTCGTTTGTCGCGGATGGGTAACCATGAAGGCGAGAGAAGAAACGGAGTGATTTGGCGCCAATCTGCATCCGTGACAATCAACGTCCACTCCGATCGGCGCCAACAATGGCTGCTATTTCACTGTCGCCGTCGCCGTAGTTCCACGTTCCCTCCTCCTGCCATCGTCTCCGAGATGGAAGATGAACTTTCTGATGTTGTTGCCCGCTTTGTGCTTCAAGCTGGTGGCCTCGAAAAAGGTGTGTATACAGTCACTCGACGTTTGCATACACGATTGCCCAATATCAATGTCCGTTCCAGCGAAGGCCGGTTTGAGGGCATATGCAAAAAAGCATGCAAGGTACAGTATCCCCTCGCTTTTCTCTCAGGAGTGAACCAACGACCATTATCAAGTGCTGAAGAAGTTGAGAGCATTGCAACCCCGTCAACGTCAATAGCGACGCTCTCTCCGTTGCGCTTCTCGCCCCAAAATGCATTGGATGCTGCAGCCGCAATGCCCGAGAGGCAAGTTTTTTACCCTCTGATGAACGATGAGCTGATCTCGTATCCAGTTCGTCATGGGAGGCTCGTTATCCCTCTCCATTGGTAGTAGAGCGTTCAAAGGCAATAACTGATCTGGACAACGAGGTGGTTTTTGACCCGTGGAGATCCTCTGACACCCGACTGGGGTATGGTCACAGCACAATTCTCGTGACCTAGATGCTGATTCTCTCATCGATGTTAGTAATACTCGCGGTGCAGCTCTGGAGAGCCATGTTTTGCGTCCGGGGGGGCACAGTGTCTTACTTGGGGCGGGCGAGAAGCAACGCGACACCAGTTCGCCTGCCACGCAGAACCATTCCCCCCAATCACTGTCCCCAAGCCAGATCCGTCCCCAAGATGGCTATACATCTGATCTATCTGCCACGTCGCCACCCGTTTTGGGTTCATCCCAGCGCCTTGCGTTGACACCCCCGAGGGATCACCGGCGCCCTGGGTTGACACCCTTAGACTCACCGTCTTTCCGGCGTCCTGTGTCAACGTCTTCTCATCAGTATTCTGAGACTTCTGGAACAACTGGAATTTCATTGCCCCAGAACCGGCTGACTGTGCGAACTCTTTCCGTTTACCCGCAGTCCAGTCAGTACCCCAATCAGATGCATTCCGAAATGGGATCCGACCGAGACCAGACAAACCCTCTGCCCCGAGATCGACCCTCCCGCCTGTCACCCCACCAGCACGGTGTACGGCCAACTTACCGTACATCTTCTATTCCACCTACGCCCAGCCGGTCGTTGGGTGGGCAAAGTCTGAACTCGAAGTTGGCCGTGATTACCGCCAGAGATTCAAAACTAAGCCGAGATTATGAAGGGGTTCTCTGGACAAAATTGTCCTTGAGAACCCTATTCGTCCATGGTCACTTGTGAACACCAGTGATCACGTGTGGTCAGCGGTTGTAACCAGTGATCACTGTAGATCACCGGTGATATGCAGTGATATTAGGTGGTCACTGGTGATGTTGTCTCAGGCCAGGATTTTCCTCACGGTTCATCACGAGTTGTCATGAGTGATCGTTAGTTATCATCCATGACCACTTTCTTTACCTATGTCCTAACAATTCACTTTCGGTCACTCAACTTCACTAAATATCATCTGTCATCACTGGCTGTCACCCACCGTCGCTCACATGATTGAATCTGGACACGACGATCAGCGTACCATCCGCACGATGATTGTTTGGGGTGTACAATACATTGCGGAGGATAACCGAGGTAAACCCATCGCCGTTGGGGATCTTGATATGAAGATTACCCCTGCCCACTGCATTGAAGGTTCGGTTGTCAGTGGCGGAGGTCGGTTTTGGCTGGATGAACTCGAAGTCGGTGAAGGCATCGATATACGGGGACATATGGCACGTTGCTCTGCTATCATAGATTTCGACACATTCGGATGGGTCCTTGCTCGCCGTGACATCGGCAATGCTGAACGAGGTGATAGTGCTGAAGGCGTGATCGATGCATCCTTCATCATCCTGCATGACGTTTGCTCGCATCATCTGGCGGGGGTTGCGTCCTCCTTGCGTGTTCTGGGGGTTCCGAACCGGTAACAGGTTTGACTTGTGTTGCGGACCACCTTCAGCTCGACAGTCTCTGAGATCATGATTGTAGCAGTACCCGCACTTCATGTTCGTACAACGGTTCGGCTTCTTCTTCTTCTTCTGTTTCGAAGCTGATGGTCCCTGCGGGTTCGTAAATAGCACCGTCGAGGATCCAGCCAGTCCACCGTTTGCAATTTGGCATCTCGTGTACTCGGTTTCGATGACAGCGATGATCTGCTGGGTTGTTGGGACTTTACCAACCATCGTTGCAGCGGTATAGGCGGTCGAAATGACGTTGCCATAGGAATCGGGTAGGGAGTTGGTGAGTATTGAGGTGAAGTTTTCCTCATCCATTACTTCACCGGTCGAAGCCAGTTCTTCACGAAGGCGAACCATTTTCGCGAAGTGGGCTCGGACACGTTGAAGATCCTTCCCACATCTGGCTCCTTCACTGGCTCTTCCTCTCTGCCATCAATGAGGACGCTACAAACTGGGCTAATGCCTGGAACTCACACAAGATTCAGTTGGAGGGAGAGAGGAGGAGCAGTCCACATCAGCTATACCTCCGGAGCTGCTTGACTGATGGGATAAGGGGGCATCCGCCAAATCCTGGGCCACCAGAAGACAACATGATCTACGATGAGGAGCCGGAAGACTACGCGATGTATGGCATCAACTGGGAGGCAATGGACGAGTCGCACCTTATGGAGCACCATCGCGAGAACAACCCAGAGGAAGAGAGCAACCCCCCCCTCCATCAGCATCCAGCATGGATAAACGAGGTTGTATGTGAACCACCCAATTGCCCTCTGACCGAGGGTCAGGTAGAGTGGTTGGAGGGGGAACTGGCCAGCGCTGTTGACTGGAGGTCAAATGATATGGAAATCCGCAGGATTTTGTGGGTCACTGCCCTCAAGCTGTGTGTAAAACTTGATGCCGAGTAGGAGCAAAGACTGGTGTATTTCGAATAGCATGTAACAATTCTAGAGTGACGTGGCTAGTTTGGTTTCATACTCATTGCCCAAAGTGCTGGTTCCATCCGCCCTTCTGATGGTCGCCGTCAGCCAAAAGCCTATCCTCTGGGCATTTGTCAGCTTACCATGTACTTCTTGATCATGGCGTGTAGCCTTGTTTTGTTGTGCCTCGCGTTACGGTCCCCAATGTCCAAGAACGAAGTTGGTGGCCTAAGTAAGACTCCCCAGGTGAGCATTGCCTCCCGAGCTTCCCAGAGTTCATTGCCCAATGTCTCTTCAGTGGCAGACTCAGTTTCGCACAGAAAGTTGTAGACGGCGAAGAAGAAAGTGAGTTTGTTTGTCCACATACCCTCTGCCTGACCGTTGAGGTGCCAGCCCAGGGCAGTGAATGCGATTGACTTCCACTGATTGTCACCATCGAGATATGTTCCTGGAGAAACGGAGTGCGTGGCAAGATTAATCTCCATCCCAGACCTCCTTCCAATCCTCACCAGCACCTGGACCTCGGCGATGGCCTTGTAAGCGGTTCCCCAGCTCTTTTTCTGGAATGAACAAAGTATCTCCAGATCATCTGGCCAGAGGGACTGGAACCATTGTCCAAGGGCTTCATCTGAGAGCGCAGGGAGTGGCTGAGTTGGCAGGGGGGTGTTAGGAGTGGGAGACAGTTCAGGGATAGGGTCGTCATCCGGCAAGAAGAGACCCTCCTCTTGCGGAGCCGCCGAGCAGAGTTGGGGAGAGGATGCTGGATTGCTAGGTGTGGCGGGTGAGAAAAGCTCCTCTGCTACAGAGAACTCAGAATGTTAGTGAAAGATTTGCATCGATACAAGTCACTCACACGGTGCACATACATCCTCGTAAGGAGATTCATCCTCAAGATCCACTTTTTGAATTCCCGGAATTGACTCCAGGATCTCGACAATACTCGTAACTGCACCTTCATCTAATTCGCTGGTTTTAGGGGTAGCTGTTTCTCCCACTTCGGGTGACCCAGAAGACGGTTCTTCGGTAGTTCCTGACCCACGCTGCTCCCCAGCTCGTTGGCGTAAGAGGTGAGTCCTTTCCTGAATGGTTAAACCATCCACAGGCAAGGGGGGGTGTCGTCTTCTCTGGGGGCGATCGGCAGCCATGGGGTGATGGGGAGGGACAGGAATGGGCGCGAAGGCCAATTGTTTGTGACCTCCTTTCCAAATACAGGCACTAAATACAAATGACGTAGGTATTCACAGCTCTCAGTTATATTGCCAACATGTTGCCGATTTCCAGCTGGAGGTGACGCAGTCCACATACTCTGGCATGATACATCGGGGATGTGACGGAACAGGGCCATATTGACAGGTCCAGCATGCCCAAGTCATGCGACCAATGATGCGGCGACGGGCTCGGTCCTGGGTACGGTACGCAGAAGCAGTGCAAGACAACGTATAAAGGGGTTCTTGCTGTAAGGGTGGGAGAGACCAAATACCTGAGGTTAGAAACAGTGCAGCACGTCAGACCACGCAGCTGGAGTTGCGGGGATGGGTGGGGCCAAAAAAAACTCACTCTGCCGAAGAGCATATGCGGGGACCCTATCCGAGGCATTGGTGCGCTGACTTTGGAGCTTTGATGTCGACGTGCAGGTACAGGAGAGATGCTGACGAACAAGACGCATTCTCCTCTCACCCATCGCCACTGAAACCAAAGCTGATCTGAGCAAACCGAGTCTCAAGAAATCCAAAACACTGCTGTTTAAAGCCACCACTTCACCGTCTCAGAATTGCCACCACACTCGTATTCGGCCGTCTCTCCATCATCCCACACCCGTTCGCAGGTAAAACCTCGAATCTGACGAGCCTAACCACACTACCGATCTCACCCGGCGCCATTCCGGACGAGATCTCCACAACAGGGGCAAAATTGATCCAGATAACGCCAGGTTCAAGAAGAGTGAACATGTTGGACGGCTTCGGTCACGTTAAGCGAGGTGTTGACATAAAACGTGACGATGAAGGTGACCCAGAGAATGCGTTGTCGGAAGAAATCTCGATCTTCCAGGTGGAACGTGGCTGGGGGCCGTGCGATGACGCCTGGAGCGATATCGGTCTGAAAGTTGATGTTGAGGCCTGAGGACGTCGATTTTTGGTGAGGTAATGAGTTAATGAAGGGGCATAACAAACGTAGGTTCACCTCGCATTGTTTGAGAACAGGGATGGGATCTGAACGTGACGTTGGTCAGTGCGAACGCTCGTCTGCTGTCGCGTATTGAGTCTTAATGAGGGAAATCGACCTGAGGGCAGACAGGCGATGAGGAAACGAACCCGGGTTACGAAATCTCCAAAACCGACCTAAACGACCCCCTCCAGCCTCTGTAACCTGACACCGTAGCAGATGTCACCTCAGTCCGTTTGGTGTCTTCCTAGCCATCCGGAGTCTAGGGTAGGAAGTAAGATGCATCTTCTGCACGGATGACTTCGATGACTTCTCCTATGATTTGTACGTAGCAACGGCGGCAGGGGTAGCCAGGGCCGCGTCATCCCTCGAGAAAGGCAAGAGGGATAGCGACGAGGGAGGCGCACATTAACTCAGCATTGAAGCATCGGTCGAAGGCGTTCGACATCAAGTTCAGCGGCGAGAAAGCGAACTTGAGATCAAAGGAGAAAGTCGTCTTGGTTGTTGGCTGTCTGAAGGGAAGAGGCAGAACAGCTTTGATCCGAGAGTGCGGAGGTTTTTCTCCCGCTCGTTGCGGGAACGGTCCCGTGAGGTTTACTTCCCTCCCCACCGTTGCCCGCATCCGACGATTCTCCTATGGTATTGGAATCTCAGATGTTGGCCTCAGGCTTGTTACGGACGGTGCTTTGGCCGGAGCATGCCCGCCTGCAGGCTTACCCCACCACCTCCCGGCGTTATTCGCCGGGTAAACACTATCAGCTCTCCCCTTATTTCCTCGTCAACCGCAGATCATACCCGGGTGCCATCGCGGACGCGATGACCAACCACTACTCGAAGCCCTCCAGACTTGTTGGTCCCATCGCCGCTCTGGGTCGAGAGCGAGCGCGACCTTATCAACTTCCCGCTAACCGTCCACTATCGCACCGCATTCTACGCTCTTCTACGCTGATCCAACGCCGACATGGGCTACCTGCGAGACTTACTCTCCAAGGTCAAGAAGAAACTCAAGCACCAACTAACAGGAAGCAAATGCGAACAAGATGGAACGGGGGCCAATCGCGGTGCGGAGAGGCCTGACTCAACGATTTTACCTCCGTAACCAGGACCTCGCGCCGTGGCGGGCGACAGTTATGATGAAGGAGATAAGGCTAACGTAGTTAGGGAGCCTGTTTCTTCGACGGACCGATCCCCCCAGCCAGATGGACTGGGATCTGCGCCAGAACACAGCGGAGAGTTTGAGGATGTCCATCCCTCTCCATCCGATCAAAGATTGTCCTCCGGTCGACAAGTATGGCCTACAACGGTGATCTTCCATTAACGAAGTGGCCGTCAGCTCAGGCGGTCGACTTTGACGACATTATCAGCAAATATGGTGCCAAAGTTTTCGAGAGGCCGTCCGCCGTTATATCGTTCTCGCACGGCGGCACTCTGGTCCATTGCCTGCGAGAAGTCAGCTTGAACACCAGACTTTGTACGCGAACCTCCCCTTCACGGCGGTGCCTGCATATCGCAGGCTCAAGTTCACTGTGCCTGGTGACTCAATTCTGGCCAAACGCGTCGCATTGGACTCAGTTCATGTGTGACCAGAACGCCGGACGAATAGGGGATCAAGAATTCCGGCCCACTTTGACACTTCCCTGTTGAATGTGGGATCAGGCGGGGAAACTGGCGTACAAGGTATGTTCTGTCCGCGCTCTGTTCTCATTACCCATGTAACTTCCAATGCCGCGTATCGCGTGGGCCAAGTTCGGGTGTCGGGCGGTTTTCATTCTGCCAGACAGCGCGGATGGAGTGCCCTCCGAACGTCTCGCGTATATCGAACGGATCGCCAAATTCACGACACCCGACAGCGATCATCAGATGTTCAAGCTAAACCGGAGTGTTGAAAATGGGGAGCAGGTAGCCAGTATTGTTCCTGCATCAACAATCAGGCGCAGTGCGCATCTCCTGAAATTTGGCTCGGCGGTCTTCGGACAATGTGCTCGAGGAATGCGCTTCATTTTATCTTAATCCGTTCACAGATAGACATATGTATTTCATTCTCTAGCCCCTATTAGATAGATTGTAATCACGAACAGTTCGCAGTTATACCATACTATGGCGGGTTGCGACGGTGAGAAAGCGCTAACGGCCAATGTCGAGGCCATTCCCCGAATTGCTAAGGTCTCAAACCAAGCACGATTGATTCCTAGGGGTATTTCTCCCTCTTAAATGTAACAAAATTGCGCCGACCTGGTATATTCGTGGGACCGCGAGCACCGTACTAGACCCTTCCTGAATCCCTGCGAGAGGCGCGTGAGGTTTTCCTCATCTTCGCTTGACTAACGGGACCCACCTAAGCTAGACATGCGGCGAACCAGATGCCAAAAAGACTTGTAACATATGCGCGAGCCTGCATGAAGTTCACGGCGGCCGAACAAGGCCCGCATCTGGTTCGCGATGCGTTTGTGAGTTCAACGCCATGCCTATAACCTTATATATATTATTTAACGTACGCGCGCGCTCAACGGGTTGAATGCGTACCCCGCAGCGAGCTTGCAGTTAAATGCCCACAAGCTTATGGTATATCGGTGAACCAACTTGACCTGGCCCTCGAGGGGCCCAGGCGATGCCAGGAACACCTCGCAGCCGATGCCAACGCACGCAAATAACGCCGGTTCAGATAGAGACGCGCGTTCGGCTAAATTCGCATTTTTGCCCTCATCATCTTCCGGCCCACATGCGACCCGGAGTCCTCTCGAAAGCTAGCAAGCGGGGTCCCTTCGGGGATCAGCTGATCACAGCTGTATTGATACACATCCCTGCTTGCTGGTAGGACGAAAAGGTTGCGCGGAAGCCGTTTCTGCCTCGAGGCCTTTTTTGAATTGGCCTTGAGGCTGTTTCAATTTTGTCATCCCCTTCCGGTCTCATTCGTTTCCCCATCCCGTCTCATTGATTATTCCGTCCCCTGCCCACCCCCATCGCGCGCCCAACAACGTGCCCGAAAACGTGGCCGGAACCAGGACCGTTGTCTGATCGCCGCCCCCATCCTCTACGTCATCAACAGGCCAGCTGTCTGGACGGACGCGCCTTAACTTGCCCAGAATTTGCCTGATTACGCCTGGCGTGGTGTTTCAAGCAGCGCCTCACTCCTGCAACTTCGCGTCAAATCCCATCCTGGTTGGGCATCGGGGGGCTTGTTGGTGAGTCACTAAACGCGCTCGCCCAACGCTCGGTGAGTTGCTCTCTCTTTCAGCTTTACCTCGTCCTCCTCAGACCGCGATTTGCATCTGCTCTCGTCTCGCTTTTTTTCTGATATCCTACTTTTCTAGCTCCTACGATCAGCATTGCCAAACGTTCCGATTCAACTGACCCTCCGCGGTCTCTACATCTTTTGTCGCGGCGTTTGTTTCCTTTGCGGCGCGCCTGTCTCCTGCGGGGAGCGCGGATTAGTTGACGCAACGTTCAGCCACGGGCAGCCTTTCCCTCCCCCCTCACCAAACTCAGCGGCAGGTCGGAGAACGACTGCATCCGAAATCGAGAGTCAACCCTGCTTGCCGCAAAAACTCCAACGTTCGTCCTCAACCTCCTCCAGAGTGACAGAAACTCGCGGCACAGTATTCAGGCAGGTCAGCAATGCCATCTCCTCGGAAACCAACGGTTCTTGATCATAGGTTCTGCTCGTAGAATGGATATTGAGAGCCGCAACCCCGCGCTCTAAATAAAACACTTCGGACTACGGCAACGCATTGGCTAAAAAATCTACCTCGCCGAAGAATGTGCTCAAGTTCACGGAAAGATACCTCTCCGCTGCGGAGGAATGCGACGCTGGAGTCAGGAGCATCGAAGAGAAACTTAGGGCGGAGAAGGCCACGCTCGATGTTTGGAGGCATTCCGGAACACCATATCGCAGAGTTGCTCTAATCACTTTGTTCGCGACGAGAAACGCGTCTGCGGCGCTGACCGTTACGCGCAGTGAGTTTCATCCCCATGCCATCACTAATTTCAAAACCCAACCATCTTCCAGCGGTGAATAACGCTTCGTGGAGCCCACTTTACGACCTTCGTGCCACCTCTCAGAAAGGGAAACCTTCCCCGAATGTGCACCTACGCTACCGTGCCAATCTCTCTCAATCGACGGGCGAGGACTGGAACGACGCGCAGTTGACATTGAGCACCAGAGCATCGGAGGACCTCGATGGCGGTCTTCCCAAGCCAAGTACTGTCCAAATACAGGGAGTGGGGTCTAAGAGGTGCTTTCCCTGGTCTTTATCACCCGCGTCCACCGCGCTAACATCCTACAACTCCGACAGTCCGACTTGAACATTTAGTCCGGGTCAATGGATTGGACCAAGGTCTAGGCCTAGGTCTCGAAGTCTGACCCCAGAGCGCTGGCATCGACCAAGGAGACTCATAGACAGGGGCGGGAGCAGAAGCACGAGTGGGAGCAGGAGCAAGAGCAGAACCCCGGCCAGGCGTATGCGCAGAAGGAGTCTGAGCAGAGACGAAGATCAGAGTCTCACAAGGCAAGACTCACCTGATCGCAGAAGAATTGGGATCACAGTTATCCGGAGCCGAAGTCCAGTTTGCCATAGACGACGACGAAGCGCGACTTCCCCGGAACTCCCACAGCGCCCATACCATCCCAACGAGACGGTCCTGATTACGAATGACGTCGCATTCGTTTCGTACATCACGGATGGGAGGAGCAGCCTTCCAGGCGATGGAAAGCTGCCCAAAGTGACCTTTGCCACCTTGCCGTTTACTGGTACCATCCGCCGCGCAGTTACCCCAAGGGGTTCCTCCAATGCATATCTGCAGGTGCGTTCACCGAATTCGGACCCCATGTTCTCCCATTGACCCCGTCTAATTGATTCGGCTAGCGCTCGGTCATGAACGACAGCAACCATACCCTCCTCCCTGGCGTTCTCACCGCGTTCCTGGACAACAAATACATCTCCAGGACCTCCGTACCCGAAGTTGGAACGAGAGACACTTTCCGTTGCACTCTTGGCGTCGATACCGCCATCAAGGTAACCCATCGCATCGCCTCCGCGACCTCCACACCGCTGTAAACGCAGTTTGAGGAACCGTTCAAGACGGCGACGTACACCTTGAAGACGACAATACGGAACCGACGGGTCGACGGCGAGGCAATCGATGTTGCGGAGAGGACGAGTCTCCCAATTGTCAGGATGAAGCGCGGTGGTCCGGTAGTGGATCCTGACAGCGTTGAGGCAAAGATAAAGGCGCTGCTCAAACAACCCCCGGGCCTTGCAGAAAATGAGACGAGCGATCCGGTCAATCTTGGTCAACCAGACAGTTTCTGCATTCAGCGGGGAACAGGGGACGGCATCACGGGCCCATCGTACGGGAATATCGGTGATAAAGATGAAGGCAAATTCGCGTGGGTGGGCAAGGTTGGACCCGGCCGGGAGGTTGTTTTGGAAAGCGAGTGGGACGCGAGAGCTCCCATTGGGATATCTTGGTCTGAGAACACCGCGCCATCATGAGGTCCCTGAGTCGGTGGTTGGCCGTCTGGACCCTGGATATTCTGGACTTTTGCACGTGCGTATATGTGCGTACCCTAGTTCATGAGTTGTTGGTTGTATATTCCATGTACCCTGGAAGTGATGATCAAAGTACCTGGTCTCAGGGCTTCTGCGCAACCTCGAACACTCACGGTGGGTCTGACCTTCTCCGCGACGCCCTAATTGTATGAAGCGAGCTGGCCTCCCACCCTTTGAAACTTGAGGTTGGATATTGGATTCCCGCTTGAATGGAGCCGAGATCGGCTTGGTGGAGGCACTCCGGCATGCGTGTCACTCTGTTCAGTTGTCTCAACGTCGAACCTTATACGCTGGGTTTTGAATCTTCCGCTAAGTAAGGCCCTCTGATTGTTCACACCGAGAGCATCTGCAGATCCAGGTTGTCTCCGCCGTGACGCAAACAATGCGAGTACATGGTCAATTCCGAGGCAAACCCACATCTGAGGAGTCGTCGGCAGAGAACCGGTCTGCATTCATGTCTTCACATAACGTGCACTCGCTAGTACGCGAGCACTCGTGGATATAAGTTCGGACTGGACCCTGTAGCAGAGCTTTGCCAACAAAACGCCGCCGCATCAATGATCGTGCGGGGCACCCCCAAGTGACTCCGTGTCCAACGATTCGAAGGCACGCGACCTCATCGCCTCACCCTGCTCTTCAACCAACTTGAGACTCTCCAGATCCATCGATCGCCCGCAGATCAAATGCCAGCCGCGCTATCAATTATTGATCTTTTCTACCTCTCAACTCCGCCCAACATCTTGATCTTTGTTAATCCTTTCCAATGTCTACCACCAAACGCGATAGGTCAGATTCTACCTATAAGGCCGCTTCTGGACCAAAGGCAAAGAAAGCAAAGAAAGCAAATAAATCAAAGAAATCAAAGAAATCAAAGTTGCCTCCCGTGCCAATTCCTAAACCCGATCCATCCTCGATCTCTGCTCGTCCCATGTCCAACGCTGATGTAAGTCCCCTTGCTTATGCATAAGCAACAAATCCTTTGTCCAGTCTAATCTGCCACAGTGGAAAAATGCTATTAGAAATACAAGTCACTGGGCCATTAAAGCCGTCGAGTTGATGGACGTTTTTCAAATCCAGGCTTCGCTGGAGGAACTGGCTAGCCGAAAGAAGCCAGCCTCCAAGGAGGACATGGAAAAGCACCTGGAGAAAGTTGCCCAGATGGAGTCCTTGGAACCTCAGATCTTATCTGGTTGTTGGGTCGACAGAGATGGCATCCCTCTCGCCGTGTATTTCAGCTGGTCAAAGTATCAAAAGGGTACAAAGTTCCGTCATACAAAGGTAACGCACACCAATGCATTGACTTCATGCTAACCTATATATCCTGCGTTAAGGATGGAGAAAAGCCCATTCTGAGGGCTGCCCAGCCCATATCCAAACAGTATGAGGGGCGGACTCTGGAGGCCAACCTAAAGGAGCTGAACTCCAGGGAGTACCAAGGATTGAATGTAAGTATCCCTCTCCTCAACCTTTATCTGTACCTCCTGAATAGAGGCATTATTAGCAGGAATGCTTGGCGGATGTCCATAGAACCTCTCAATTTCTTCACAGTGAACTCCCCCCCCACTACAATCCAAAGGACGGTCGACACGTTGAAAATGCAGAGGTCATGCTCTACAAGATTTGGCAAAATAAGGAAAACACTGAAAAAGCGAAGGAGAAGGCCCTAACAGAACTTGAATTGATTACGTTCGAAGACAGGGCAGAATTTGAAGATTTTGAGTCTCAGGAATTTGGGGCAGAACGGACGGGTGTTACGCATCTTGTCCACGTTTGGTATCCAAAAGGTCACAGTGTACGTAAACAATGGTCTCCTATTCCCCTCTACTTGCTCATCCTCCCTAAGGACAGGATGGTCCCTTCCAAGGACTTCCATCGCTCAAGCAAGGGGGCTCAGGCAGTAAAGAAATATTTTACAGACACACAGAGGACCTCAGCCAGATTGGCTGGCATGTTTCGAGCCGCATTCCCGGATTACTATGAGAAGTATGAGGAGGCCTTTAGGGCAGGCCGTTGGGCAGAAGAGGATAGGGGCCCTTGGATTGGAAGGGCGATTGTTTGGAAGCTTCAGGTCGGCTTACACAGAGACGCTCTAGATGAAGGCCCCGCGGCATGCTTTCCTTGTGGAAGCTATAAGGGTGGCCAATTGTGTCTCCCTGATCTAGATGCTAAATTGAAGTAAGCTACTTGCCTCTTTACGCTGAGCTGAGTATTGAACATTTCAGATACCGCCCTGGGGACGTCATCATTTTTATGGCCGGTGCCCTATATCACTCTGTCACCAAATGGGAGCCGACCCCAATGAAGAATGACAATTTCCTAACCCCTGGACGCATAGGACATGTGTATTTCTTCCCTCAAAAGTCCTATGATACCCTTAAGGGCAAGGGTGCTGGTTGGGCACGTAAATCCTGCGGCGGATATGTTAAAGATGATCTCCCCAGTGAGAAATCATCAACGCCGTCATCCCCAACTCTATCGGAGTGACCATTATCATTGTAACAATCAGAGACCGTTGTGTGTAATCCTAAGGATAACTATGATTATGTTTTGTTGATTTTGTACTATATATTCATCAAGCTACAATCGTAGAGACAATATATCCTCTTCCAATAGCATTTTGTTGTCCTTTCTGTCACTGTTTCCTCCCTTCATCACCATTTCTTAATCTTGACTGTTTACGCAGCCTTCTGATTTTTGTAAATAAATAAAAAAGACAACACAGCACCTCGCCGTGGTACCCGGGCTCAGCGCCCATCTACAAGAGCTGCTACTACCCCGCTCCAGCTTGCAATCTTAATTGTACTCACAATTGGGCTCTCGGAAGGAAGGATGGGGTGGCATCACTGCTTGGTCGCATGGCGCAAGAAGCTGTGATTATGAATCCACTACGCAAAAACAAAACAATTACTTACGATCGTAGAACCAACGGCAACGGCGCTGCTCAACGTCAGTTGATCTTTGACCGAGACGTTGACAGTGGTCACATGGTCTGTGTAAGGATCCATTATAATTGGTCTCCGGCTCGGCGAGCCACCCACATACCAGCGATCGCTCACCCAGTGGGCAACAGAATGCCCGCCATTCATTCCTTGCTGACGTATCTCATCACAGAACTCCCGTTCACCATCACCACCAACCAATCGGCAGTCCCGGCGACCAGCTGTGGAGGACCCAGTCAGAATGCCTATCATTAATGTGGAGTGTATTTCGATCTTACTGCGGAGATGACCGCAATAATCGCCACGGTCATAAACCAGCTGAGTTGGGGGGCCGCCTTGGCATTGGTGACCTCTGGCGTTGCCTCTTGGCCCAAAGGATTTGGGTGTTCTTCACCCTCAGCAAGGGTCACGTCCGAACGATTGCTGACGGCGGTCTCGGTTCGATGCATCAGGACTGAAAGAGTTGGGCCACTTCTGTGAGTTAGGTGTGCCAATCTGTCGGGGCTTTGCGGGGGAAGCTCTCACGACGAGCTGATGTTTGATGGATCAGGGGCAGGTGACAATGAGCGGGGCGACAACGACGGCGAATTCGGGCTTCGTGGCGGGGGTTCAAGCACGTCTGGTTCTCCGCTCGGTAGAGGGCTAGGCTGCAATACCAGACTCGGAGTTTCTTTCCCTCTCATTTTCCTCTTCTTTGAATACTTTTTACTGTGCGTCCCTGCCACTGTGTCCTCGTACGTATGAGAGCGAGAGTACAGCTGGAAGATCATATAGCCACCGTAAACTTGAACAGCGATCAGCTTTCAGTTCGAGGAGACACGTTGGGTCTTACCCAGCAAGAGGATCACCACTACGCCATGACTCATTTTCAAGATGGCTTCTTTCTGACCCATAACATCTACTGTTGGTGTGAGATGGGTACTCTGGGGGTCTTCATCTTCCGCGTCGGCGCGAAGAACAAAATGGTACGCTAGTGCACCGATCAACAACAACGCACTGGGCCAGAAACTTGGGATCGCACCTGCCGGCAGTAGAACCGCGCCCACGGATATCAACAATAGGGAGGATTGGAGCTGAATTGCAGCTAAATGTCGCCGATGAGCTGAGGCATACAACTCGGAGATGAATGCACCTACCAGAATTAAACCACTGTTCCTTCCAACACGGTCCTCCGGCAAACGTGCATAATCGAAAGACCAACACTGAGGCAAATCCCGTCAGAGCAAGACATCCGATACACGAAAATAATCGACGTACGTGATTTGCACATCATAGATCCAATCGCTGCGGAGAGTCAGTTTTGTTGCAATTCACGGGAAGAAACGGACAAACGAGATGCTTGGACGATGCGAAGTTCGCATTTTCTCAGGGCAGTGAACTAAAGGACAAGACTCTCACCTATTCGTGGACACTCGTTTCCGTTGGAAGACGACGCAGCGTCCGGGTTACGCGACTGGTTCGGGTCCCTCCTCACGTCGTACAGAGCGGTGGCGGCAGCAGGATAAGAGAGTGAGAATGGTGAACTGAGTGGTTGAGATGGTTGTTCTGGCAATGCGTGCGGGTATGTTCAGCCTGTTCAACAGCAGAAGAGGAGAACCCTTGACTAGGTGCAGCGGCGGGCGTCCTAAGGTTCGGCGAAACCCGCTGCATGTCACCGCCTCGAGGGTGAGGACGCACGCTGTGGCGGTAGTAGATGGGATGGAGGATGGCGATCCGTTCAAGACGAAACCCCGGTGCACGATCACGTGTCTGCTCTCTCAAGGTCGTCTCTCTCTCCCGCAACTTCCGTACAACGCTCATGTCTGACATCGGCCCGACAATACTGAAGTGATCCAGATCCATGGACGCTTCCGCAAGCCTGGAGAGGACGTCGGCTTCGATTGCTGGAAACCATGAGCTCAGGTTCAAAAATGAGGTCCTGATGTGGGGGAAAGAAGCTGGTCGGTACGGCGGAGTTGGGCACTCCTCGTCAAACTGGAGGGTGGGTGGAAACATGGTCACTGCGTCAATGTTGGGAAAGAACTCGATAATTCGGGATATCTTCCTCGAACCTGAACGAGCAAGTAGTAAAATCCAAACGTCGGAGTATTTCTGAACCCTGAAAAACACTTGAACATCAGTCTAGATGTACTGGGCCGATTTTCCGAAGCTTTTATGACGAGACACACTCAACAGCATCTCGATCTGGTTGCAAGTTGCTACGGTCGACCTAGGTCCCAGTTGGAAAACGACCGGAAGTCGCGCCGCGCCTCGCTCAGGACGAAGAGCGCTGGGTTGTGGATCAACACGAAGATACAATGAGAGGGGTTATACGCAGACTGTTTCCCTGGATTAGAATTACGACGATCTATGACTTTGGCTTCTTGGCTGTATTTGGCGGGATGAGCGATAACTCCTGAAGCCATAAAGTGTGACGACGAACCTCCGTATCGACTGCGAGCAGTTACCCTGTTGACGACTCCTCCAAGGTCCAACGCGCCGCGAACGAGTTTGTACCTGGAAACTACCGTTCACACAGGAACCTGAGGCCCTTTACCGTTGAACAAAACACGTACCAAAAACCCGGAAAATCCTGAGCCCTTCCACACCTCACCAACACGACACTATGCTCATGCAAATTATGCCCCTCTCCCTGAATATATGCCTGCACCGTCTCCCCATTCGATAGGGTGACTTTGGCGACTTTTCGCTTGGCCGAGTTCGGTTTCTTCGGCTTAGCGATGAATATTTGGTTGACCACGCCCTTTTTGAAGGGGTTATTTTGAAGGAGGGGAGTGGTGGGACATTTCTTGACTTGAAGGACTTTACGGCGGATGGTTGAAGGTCAGGAGCGCCAGAGAGGATGTGTGGAAGAGGGACGTTGGGTTCCGGAGAGTAAGGAAGGTGGTAGAGAGGACGTGATGCCATGAAGAGAGCCCTACGTGGGCCCGAAGACCAGACAGCATACTAGACGCGTTAGAACTTGGATGAGAATAGTCGGATCAATCCCCCGGCGCTCTCCGGAGGCTCCTTGTTCCGCCGGTCGATCGCAGCAAGGCCAATCGTCCTCGCCAGCAAAGCAACGCTAGTCAAGTTCCAAGCCTCGACACCCCCATGCAGTATTTGGATGTTGGGAACGGCCTTCCTCCCTTCGGGGCTGTCGTGGCATCGTCCGCTGCATTCCCGGGAGGCGTCTTAGTGTTTAGGGACTCTAAAGAATGAACTCGAAGGCATTTATGAAGGAAGAGCTCCGCATGTCGCAGGTGATTTAGACTCACGGTATTCTACTCCCCCTGAGACTCTCCTTCCACCTCCCCCTCCTTCGTTCTACCATGAGCAAGCCCTTTCTCGCCCACCGGCAACCACTCCTCTGTACTTACGGTCGCGATAGGCTCCCTCGTGGACTCACTGATAGGCACGACGACGTTGGGAACTACCATGGAACCACCGCCTTCATTTCCGTCGACAGTTTCCCCCCTAAACACGCCAACGCCAGTGTCTACATCACCGTCCATCACAACTGGTGCGAGTCCCGCTTTCAAGCTCAGTGGTATCACCCGCACCTCTTCCGAGTTTGTCTTCATACGGCGACCCGGGCGGAAATGTCTTCGTGTGAGAAAATTCAGCTTCTCTCGTTTCCAACGAAAAGCTGATTGTTTCCACAGGTTGACAGATGGCGACAGCTCCGTCTACACAACATCCATCTATTCAATCAAAACCCCCTCCCTGTCTGCCTCTACCTCTACCTCTAGCCTAAGTTCAGTCAACACCAGCCGCTTCCGTGCCATCATGGCTGGGATTGCGGGAGGAGTGGGGCTCCTCTTCCTCATAATCGGTGTCATTTGGTTCATTAGGGTTAGAAGAGTCGAGAGGCGTGCGGGGATTAGGTTGATAAGGGATAGGAAGTTCTATCTGGACAGGTATAACCAAACCCTCTCAGGTAACCGGCACAGCAAGTGTAACGAAATCGAGCCAGGTCCTGTGGTGGTTCAACCCCCTCTTCGTCATCCTCCACATCCTCTCCCTCCGCTTCTACATGAAACCTCGTCTGCATCCTCCGGTCCACTTTCGAAATGAACCTTGTCTACTCAAACCATGTCGCTTCCCCGCGAACTCGTGGAAGCTGGGCTGGAGCACCCCCGACAGACGGAGTCTTGGCGGACAGTCCACCATTAACTCGCCACAGAGTTCCCTATCCGAGTTCTCCCTCTCAGCCGCTGATGGACCGATACACGATGTTGCCATCTTGGTCATCTTCCGGCGCCAATAACCCACTCCCTCTGCGGTTCGCTCCCAACCCTTCCCCACATCACCCGCATCACCCCGGGTCTCCCTTTTCTATACATCGCCGTCATCACAATAACCACAGTTATCACGGTCATCCTCATCGCCAGGAACACGACATCCAACGTAATCCCTACTTCCCTCCAATCCAGATTCCACACTCCCCTCCGACCCCGATGCGAATGGCTCGTCGAAGCACCGTCCCCGTCTCACCTCCAACGTCACGTTCCTCTTTTTCCATTGTCTCAAGTTCAACACAAGACTTCCCGGCTACAAGAATGGAACCAACCGCCACCACCCTGTCAAGTCGGCCCTCAGTCACTCGTTCCACGTTTTCCCCGACAAATCCTCGCGTCTTGGCGAACGACACCATGTCGACGAGACGAATGATGGTCACGAATCCTGATTTGGATGCCGATCTTGAGTCGGATACCAAACCTGACAGGTCCTGCGGGAACGGGGGTGGAGGTGGGAAATCACCATCCCCAACAGATATCATTCGGTTGTATGGTGGGGATAGTGATCAGGATACCTCCCTTGTAACGGCATGATGGGGGGTATTATCGATAGGGACCCACCCACAGCACCCACAAATGCAATCTCGGCGTCAACGAAGACCAATTGACTGGATTCATCTGTTCATTGACATCCGGGTTCTATATTCCATGATTCGCTCGCACAAAGGCCTCTGTTTTTCGCTTGTCCCTCTTGCGAAGAGTCCGTAACGACACCAACCGCTTCTGGAGGCGATGCGATGGCAAGGACCGAATTCATGACATTCCTATGTATTACCACCAAATGTAAGGCCTGTACATCACATGCGATTGAACAATGGAATCCCTGGTGACTAGTCAAACGCACAGATGTGTAAATCCAGAACACCACGAAAGTCCGTAACCGAGGCGTCTTCGATAGACCGATACGCGCATGAGGGGCCAGAGTCAACACGGCCATTTTGAACTACGAATGTGAGGTGATCAAGAGGCAGGTTCAAGCACTACGTCCTCCTCACTCAGCAGGGCGGGATCTCATACGACACTCCGAACGCCCGTGGTACGAGGTGCATCGTTCGACCCTCTATTAACACTCCCCCGCTGAAATTGGACAGGGCTGAGAGAGTCCGCCTTCCTTTAATGAGCGCATGAGACGTAACGACATGGTCGAAATGAAAATTGTGTTAGCCTTATAGGACGCAAATTGATGTCGCTCACCTGAGGCCGCCCGCCCGATCGTCGCCTTAGCGTCAGGATCAACAGGAGAAGCGACGTTCATCATTCGCGATCGCATTACTGATGTCCACGTTCAGCGTTGCCGCATTCGCCGAGGCTTGGGAATATGACGACGACGATGAAGACGATATGATTGAGGGCAAGTACGTGGATTTTGGTTGAGGACCGCAGACACGCAAACACCTCAGTAGGACTGCCCCCGGTCAAGGTGGGAAGGAAAAACCATGGGAGTTTTAGAGAGGAAGGCGAACGCTACATATATCGGCAGGGAGGTGGTCATCGGGAAGGAATCTAAAGGGGACACAAAGGTTCGAGGATATTTTCCCCTTGCGCGTCAAAGAACACCCCTTAGCACCCTTCGCCTATAACCACAATGACAGTGGTGAAAACACCCCCGTCCTCCTTAACAGGTACTTCACAAGTCATCGCTCGCTCGCTATAGTTAGTGCATTGTGTTAACATCGCCATAGCAAGCCAGCCGCTTGTCAGCCGACTTTGGTACCGAGCAATAACCAAAATCGAGTTGTTACTCTATGGAGGTACCCCAGGGGCACGGGCATCTACAGAACATTCATCCCCAATCATAAGGCTCCAGATCCCACAAGACGTCGTTGAGATCATCATCTCCTACTTCGTTTACGACACTCCCACCCTCCTCGCATGCTCCATGACGTGCTACTCGTGGTATATCGCTACTGCCCCCCACCTCCACCACTCTCTCACGATCAATGATGACATCCACTTCAGTAACATGGGGTATAGGTCGTTCCAAACATCATACCGGCTTGGCCTGCTTCCGTTTGTCAAACGCCTCCGGATTCGTCGGTGGCCATATTGGAGCGAGATAGGAGTCACTCCCGGGCGACTCTGCAGGCGCACCTTCCACCGCCTTTCCGTACTCACGAACCTCAGGGAACTTGGAATAGATGATCTCGAGGTGTCCCGTTTCATGCCGAGGATTCGACGGTGCTTCGGATGCTTCTCGCCGACCCTTCAATTCCTCGCCCTCAGAGATCCCAGGGGC